>Ga0116167_1001315_pt1 | contig 22827 bp, 25 predicted proteins | sample AD_JPNMR3_MetaG_FD_89794 | JGI IMG/M metagenome (GOLD analysis project Ga0116167, IMG submission 89794) | Active sludge microbial communities of municipal wastewater-treating anaerobic digesters from Japan - AD_JPNMR3_MetaG | ecosystem: Engineered > Bioreactor > Anaerobic > Digestate | place...
ATTAATTGTCAGGATTACGTTCCATTCTTTGCATATTATCCAGTTTAGCTTGTAATTTGGCTTTCTCCAGCTCAAGACAGCGCATGGTAATTAATAGATCAGCGATTAAGATTTTTAAATCCTCGATGGATAAAGAATTCATATTCGTTTCCATATTTATCTACTCCGAACTCGTATTATATGGCTTCGTTCATCTTCCTTACCGTTAGATGTGATGATATGATTAACGATAGTGTAATCGTTTCCGATAGTACCACCACTTATCCATACTTTGGTCACTGTTTCAGTGTGCGTATCACTGATCTTAGTTAATCCATCAGAAACCGTCCAGGTTGATTCAACTATCGTTTCTCCTACGTCAAGCCAATTGGACCAATCAAATCCATAATCCAGAATAGCATCTGAATCCTTTATATAGCATGTCATGATTAGCCTCTTGTACGATTTATTTCAACTTATACCGGATCGGTTATGATCACGTCAAATTCGCTAAACAATACATAATCATCAATATATGGTAAGTACGCTGGAGAAGGAATTTTGTTTTTCAATAAACGATGCTAAAGAAACGAGTTTTTCAGCATCCTGCTAAGTTTGCAAGAATTTCCTTCAGACATTTTGCTATCTTGAATACCATCAGTGGTGGCACAGCATTACCAACTTGGCGAAACTGTTCAGTTCTTGGACCTTCAAAAAGATAATTGTCCGGGAAAGATTGACAGCGAGCTGCTTCCCTCACTGTAAATGAGCGTAGTTGATTTATATCCGGATGAATATAATAATGACCGTCCTTTGCAAGATGTGATGTAATTGTGCTACACGGTTTGTCCCATGTTTGGACCTTGAATCTATCAAAAAATCCATTAAGATTTTTATGTGCAGGTAGTAAACGGGGACACTCCTTTTTGAGTAAATTCAAATCGGCCTTCGTTGTATTATTACTGTGTTTAATAAAAAACCTATATCTTTCGAGGTCTTTTTCCATATGTCTTCTTGCCCTGTGGTTCAGAACTCCCTCGCTTTCCCTCCTGAGCAAAAGGGCATAATCAGAAACTGGCACGTCGGCGGGGTATGGCCCAAGCCATCTATCGTTACCTTCCCCAGGACCTATGGGTGGAAGGTCTCCTATTGCTTCATGAACGGATGGGTAGCCATTTTCTGTGGGGGGATATTGGGTTCTTATAATTTTATAAGTATCATTTACTCCGGATTTATTAACTGCAAGATTACTCCTATAGCCGATTAGTATTAACCTTTTTCTTGTCTGGGGAACACCAAAATGTAAACTGTTTAAAATATAGATATTTGCATTGATGCTTCCATCGCCTTTCAATTCAGGAATCACATATCCGCATTTACTAAATTCTTCAAAGAGGATTTCCAGGAGTCTCCTCCTTTTAAGGGTTGAGGATGCTATGCCATAGACATTTTCAAAAACAAAGATATCAGGTTTAAGTTCACTAAGAAAAAAAATGTAATGTTCAAATAGTTTTCTTCTCGTGTCCCGATAAAACTTATGCTTCAGCGGGGCGTATCTTGCCCTTCCGATGAGCGAATAAAGCTGACACGGCGGACCGCCCAAAAGAACTGTGAGGTTTGAGATACCTGAATCCTTCAATCGTTTTTCGAATTGTCCCAGAATTTTCACCCGTGATTGATGAGAAATTGTTTCCTGAAATACCCTTGAAGTAACTTCGTGTTTTACTTCCGGACATAAAGTGAGTATGTTTTCAAGGGTTATATTTCCCCTGACATAATCCCAGTAAAGTGAAAGTTTACCAACACGTTTCAGCGTTCTAAACATGACCCTGGTGCGGAGGGTTTGTACGGCTCGCTTATCTTTTTCTACAGAGCAAATCACATCAAATCCTGCCTGTGAAAATCCTTCGCCTAGACCACCAGGACCTGCAAACAAGTCTATGGCAAAATATTTATCCTTTCTCATTTAATTATTTTCTCCGATTTATTATTTCCACTCGTTGTTAGATATGAATTTCACACATATCATTTGCGTTAGCCATGCTATAAAATCATCCCATTTAAGCTGCGTGATATCATCCAGCCCTAATCTTTCCCAGTCATCGGGATAATCACGTTTAAAAACACTGATATGTTTTACCGGTATCTCCCAATAACGGAAGAACCTGCCACTATCGGATTGGCTACCGTATGCAAACGTCACAGCCACGGCCCCTTCACTGATACATAGATCAGTGATTTTGCATTTGTCAATTGGCTGTATGACAGCTAGATCATTATCAATAATAGCATGTTTTGCAATTGGTTTATCTAGGTTAATCATATATATATTCCTTTATATTTTCCGGCATAATACCTGATATAGCTCATTAGATTTATTATAAGCATAAAAATAGGCATTGGGGCTTCCATCAGGCGTACCATCATAGATATTGCCGATGATCATAAGCCCGTTATGATCTGCCCGGAACGTCATTTGATTATAAGAGTTAAACATAAGAATCCCAATAGATGATGGGTCAATTTCTAATCTCGCACCGCTGGCATCAGATTTTAATGACATCCTGCCATCTAAGCCGAGCTGCGTCAGAATATTATCCGAGCTATCATAGCCGAGAAGCCCGTCGGTAGTTGTTAGCTCCATCCTTGCCCCTGTAGCCGCAGATCGTATCTTTACCCATCCATCAGTGCCAACTCTGAATGTATAAACACCACTGCTGTCGTATGCAACCAAAGCAGATGTATCCAGAACAATCCGAGATCCCGATTCTGCAGTCTGAATCGTTGGTGAAGTGATTGTTACAGAAGTCAAAGATCCTGATGTAACAGCACCTAAATTAGCGCTTATTGCGCTCAAGGATGAAACATTCAACTTATCGGCTGTTATAGAACTGGCGGCAATTTGATCAGCACCCACCGCTCCTGCTGATATTTTCCCTGCTGTTACAGCACTGGCAGCAAGTTGATTAGTACCGACTGCGCCTGCGGCTATTTTTGCTGCAGTCACGGCATTGGCATAAATCTTATCTGTGGTGATGGCACCATCAGCTATGTTTGTAGTTCCTACAGCACCAGTGCCTATTTTACCTACTGTAACAGCACCTGCTGCAATTTGATCGGAGCTAACAGCACCAGCCGCTATTTTCCCGGCTGTTACAGAGTTGGCTGCGAGGTGGTCCGACGTAATTGAACCAGCAGCGATTTTAGATGCCGTAACTGCATTAGCGTAAATTTTATCCGTGGTAACAGCACCATCGGCAATATTAGTTGTCTCAACCGCATTGGCACCTATCTTACCGACAGTTACAGCCCCAGAAGCAATCTGGTCAGCGCCTATGGCTCCCGCCGCTATTTTCCCGGCTGTTACAGAGTTGGCAGCAAGATGGTCTGAGGTGATTGAACCAGCGGCGATTTTAGACGCTGTCACAGAGTTGGCAGCTAGCTTGTCTGTAGTAATTGCTCCGTCAACGATAAGTTCTGCAGAAGCGGCAAACGCAAGTTGTATATCAGAAATAGCCCACTCGCCCGAATGGTTTGGATATGATCGTACTTCAATATACACATAGGCAGTGTTTGAATTTAATTCCACCCTCATGGATTTTCTGGATGGTCCTTCGCTTACAGCCCATGTAAGATGTGACTCAGTGACGTATTGTTGATTGTGGTTGCATTCCCAGCATAGAACGGCGATACTTGAATTACTCCCGGCATTATAGCCTACTGCCGATAAATATAAATATCTGCTCTTTGTCGGTATGGCCAGTACCGCCCTGCCATACATTTGAGTCCATTCAACGTACGGTTGTCCGCTGCTGTAGCCCTTCAGGCATCTTGGCACTCCAAGTTTGTAGGCTGCGTTATTTGGATCGTTTTCCCAGTCTACAAAAGTCCATGTACCGCCAGGACTGCCGAGATACCATAAATCTGTTTGTGTCAGATATGGATCGGGGAAAGCTGATGGGCTAACTACGGCCAATTTACTGGCTGTAATTGCATTGGCCGCGATTTGCTCGGCGCCTACGGCCCCGGCAGCTATTTTTCCTGCGGTAACTGAGTTGACAGCAAGGTGGTCAGTACCGATTTGTCCTGCGGCGATTTTTGCAGCAGTGATGGAATTAGCCTGAAGCTTAGGTGTGCTTATTGAATCATCGGCAATTTGCGTTGTGGTAATCGTGCCAGTACAGGCCGATAGATCAACCAGCCCGGAAGAAATATTCGATGCAAGAACCCTCCCGTAAGTATCACCATCGGCTATTTGATCAAGATTTTCTGGAATTATGTCAATGGAAAATTCATCAATCTCATAAATTCCAGCCTTATGCGGATAATTGACCAGTATTAGTGGTCTGAAATAACGAACGTTGTTATGTAGCTTAGCAGGGTAATTTGGATCAGGGTGTTCATCGTACGATCCGGCGGATGCTCTCCCTTTGAAATACCCAGTATGAATGGTCCAATCCGATGAGGGAGAACACCCAGTGGCTGCGATATAATGCTGTGAGCTTACGATATTATTTCCTTCCACATTAACCCAATGAGTATCGGTAGCATCTCTACCGGCTATACCTAAATAACAGGTACCACTTCCTTCCAACCTGCGTATTCTACATCTTATTCTGTAAAGTTTACTCTCGTCATATGGAATACTTTTATTATAAACCAGCCATGCTTCATCGTCTCCGCTATTATTTCCAACTCGCAATACCTTACCGCCAGTCAATCCACCTGATTCTATGGATAATTCTCCGTTTCCAGCATAATTGTGCCATCTAGCGTTAAATTCATCTATGGTACAGTCGAATGTCTCCTGAAAAGTCTTATACTGACTGGCTATAAGATCTGCCGACTTTCCGGCAATCAGGTGGGACGAACTGACAGCATCCTCGGCCAACTTATCGCTGGTAACAGCGTCGTCGGCCAGTAGACCGGTATCTATAGTGCCGCTCAAATCAGAAGTAGGTACTGCAGCCGTCCACGCGCTTCCGGTATCACGATAGAGTTTGTTGTCTGTAGTTAGGAAGACAATGCGTCCAGCGGTGCCAGGACTGGGTAAAGAACTTACAATCTCTACAGGCCGTATGCCAGAAGCGAACTTGGTTACATCAACGGCTCCTGAACTTATCTTACCTGCGGTAACTGCGCCATCAGATATCTTACTCTCTGTCACCGCGCCGGTAGCCAGCTTGATTTCATTAACAGCAGCCGTACCTATTTTATCCTGCGTTACGGCACCGGTTGCCAATTTTATTTCCGTAATGGCTGCATCGGCTATTTGATCGGATACTATTTGCCCGATAATATCAGAGGACTCAACATAAGTGGTCCATTCCTCTCCATCAAATCTATAGAGTTTATTATCGGTAGTTAAAAAGACAATACGGCCCACATAGTTTCCGGATATAGGCAGAGCATCAACAATCTCGACCGGAGTGATGCCCTGGGCAAACTTAGCGGTTGTAATTGCTGCATTCGCTATCTGATCGGCTACAATTTGTCCAATAATATCACTGCTCTCTACATAAGTGGTCCATGCACCATTGTGATAACGATAAAGCTTTCCGTTATAATAAACAATTCTACCCTCAAAATTACCCTCAGTTGGCAGATTGTCCACGATCTCAACTGGCCTGATGCCACTTGCGAACTTTGTAATTGAAACGGCACCATTTGCTATTTGTTGTTCTGTGATACCGCTTGTCGAAACCGGACCAACGACAGACGACCAGTAACCGAGACCGAAAGCATTCGCGGCCCGCACCCTAACGTACCATGTACCTATACCTATGTTACTAACCACGTACCTGAAATGACTTTGTGGTGCTGGAGCGGTCGATGATAATAGATTGGTTGGAACAGAACTAGCAAATGTTACCAATTCCCAGGTTGGTGTAATGATTTCGTATGCCAAATCATCACCGCCAAGCTGGATTTGGCTATCCAGTGTTATCTGGTGTTCGGAATCCACCGAAACAATTTTACCGGTGCTGCGAACATGATAGCCATCAGCACCGGTTTCCGAGGAATATATCCATATGGTTTTTCCTTCAAGCTGTGCTGTAAATGTTTTGTTTGGGTCGGTAAGAATTTTGGAGCCAAGAGTGCTAGAACCAGTGTTGCCACTCAAAATAACATCCCGTTCAGGAAAATCCGCCGACGTGTAGACTTCTACAGCATAGCCAAATATCGTGGCATTATTGACAGCAGGAGGATCCCACTCCACAACAAGCTCGATGCCGCTGATTTCTGGATATTCATCGGCAGCCTTGACGGTAACATTCTGTGGAGCGCTGCAAATATCACTATCAGACGCAAGGATTTCATCAGCCGTAGTGACCGACTTTATTGCTGACCAATCACCCCAACCCTTTATATTTTCTACGCGGGCGCGATAATAAAAAGTAGCAATGTCGGATGTCAAGTATGTATCATGATACGGCGAGGGCCCAAATTTATCGTAAAAAGGATCGCTGCAGTCGGAATTTTTTGAAATCTGAAATTGGGTTCTAATCGCAGTGTTACCATTTATGGTAGGTACGTCGGCTCCGATTGTCAGCCTGATCATACCATTGGGATCTCGTGTTGCAATGATTGCAGTATTCGGGGCATTGCAAACTCCCTTGGAAACGAGGCTTAAATCGGTACGTCTACCTGCGCCACCTATAAGTAAAAACCATTCCTGCCATGGGCGGGTCATGCGCCCTTTGAGCATGTCCTCTTCTGACTCATATATTGGTGTCCTTAATGGAGGAACACCAAACATTCCAGTAGGACCTGTGCTACTCATCTGGCAACCCCCAAATGATTAATGAAAGCATCAACCCAAACGTGACGCATCGCCGCACTAGACGAGACTTCAAAAACCCGGTCACGGGCCGAACCAAGTCTGCGCCATACCACACGGTGTTTATACTCGCCACTCTCTCCTGCCGAACATGGTAAATAGTCTGACCATGTTACCCCGCCATCATTTGAATATCGTAAATACATTGTTGGTGTGATGCCTGCTGGTGCATTTCCAACCTCCATATCAAGCTGGAAGTTATGATAGGTAAAAAGCTGTCCTTCTGCAGCTATATGCGGTGCACGCCGCACCCGCCATATGGCATCTCCATCATCTGTGTATGTTTCAGTGTCCAGTTCCCAAATTCTTCCATCAACTCTGGAGCCAACAAGTGTTTTTCCTGCAGTGAAGCTGCCACAGCGGCCCAAGTGACCAAAAAACTCTTCCTCAGTAGAGTCATAATAAAGCCACTCATGCCAGAGGCCACTTATGGAATCATAAACCCAAGTTTGAGCGTCACCAAGGCACAACACGTAAAAAACATGCCCACCAATAAAATATGACCAGGCTCGGCAATCATAATAGATGTGCTGATTGGTTGCATAGGTTTTGCCAAACTCTAAAATGTCACGTTCTACCGCAATCGTGCTTATTCTCTGCGGTATAAATGACCTAGCTTGCCAGACAATACCACCATGGCCAACCCAAATCAAAGAATTGTCTATAGCGACTGCAGAATATGGAGCCAGAATACCCTGTGGAATTAAACCTCCGGTTTGCCGCTGAAATGGAAAATCGGCATCACCGGAGTTGTACATAACCTCGGTGTTAGCACCGCCAAAAAGCCACAACTCTCCGCGATCGGCAATCATGTTTCTTATGCCATCAGGGTAAACACTTATGGTTCCATAGTCGAGCAAGTCCCATTCATTTGGATTGAGAGGGGTCGAGATATAAAACTTCGCCGACTCTGCCGCAATATAATAGTTGTCTAGATAAGCAGCTGATATGATAGTGCATCCAGACAAATCTGAGACTTCTTTAACTGTATGGTCCTCGGTGTCATAGTAATATGCTTTACCACCAGAAGCAATAAGGCTGTATGCTATCTGTGCTGGACTATGATGTTCATCATCTGCAATATCACCTATTTTAACCGCGTCTGTTCCATCATACAAAACGCGATAGATCTCATCTCCAGAAATGGCCAAAAACCAATACTTGTCCTGATAGGTTATTATTGTCCAGCCTATGGCTCGTATAGGGCCAGAGCCGATTTCACAAAATGGTTTCAATCCTGGTGTGCCAACAAGAATAACATTATTCTTTCCTGCTTTTGACTCAATAATTTCAGGATAGAGATTTATCGTTCTTTGAACGTCTCCGTGCGGTGATGGTGTTTCATACGATCCGCCTACGAACATTGGATAGCGCATTAACAGCTCCAAAAATCAATTGCCTGAGATAATATTGAAATGCGTCGATCCCGCATAAGCCGATGGGAAATCCGGTGTTAATATGGGTATAGCCGACTGCATATTAACAACCTTGATTCGTTCCTTACTCCTTGTTGCCAGTGCCACCAGGGTGGCGGTTGGCTCAACACCGTATTCGTCGGCCAGTAGGAGTGCTAGGTTATATTGAAGTGCCTGAAAGTACCCCGGTGGGAGCTCTATTTCATCATTGATTGTAGCAAATTGAGTCAATGGATGCCACACCTGCAGTTTGATGGTATACGCGGCATCCGGTATCGGCCACAGGTATACAGTCCCAGCGTCACCAGTTGGATTATAAAACAATTTAATAGGTCTGGATAATGCTGACTTAAATGCAATTTTAAAGTACTCCTCAGGATCGGTGATGAGGTTTATAGGAAAAGAAACACCTTGCGCGTCCTCAATTTGAGCGGATTCTATTCTTAGTGGTCTGTCCGCAACCAGATTACCAGAGGGGCCTATGGTAAAGCTTGCAGAGTTTGGAGTTAGCGTATGCGACAGATTGTTTAGGCAGTAAACGTAATAGCGCTCTGCATTCCACGCATCTATCATGTTATTAAGTGTTACCAGGCCGTCAGCTAGCTCTGTATCGGTTGGTGTTTCTGTGGGAGCCAGTACTTTTATATTTCTGAGAGCATATTTTATCAGGTCGGTAACCGTTGCCATCTTCTTTTACTCCTTACTTTTAAAAAAGCCACACCACTCTTTTTCCGCTGTTGGGCTAAATTGGAAAGAGCCAGACGCCTTAGGCGACGGTGGAAGAGCACGGCAAATTCCAGCCTGGGGATCATCATTATTGCGCTTTGACTCGAAAAATCTGCAGTTTTTGCAGCTGATTTCCCTTATAGTTCTTTCGCTTTCTTTTTTTGTTGCCATAGGGAGAAAAACGGGGCTGCCCCCATAGGAGCAAGCCCCGCCCTTTTTAATTGATTAAAGAACTACCCGCAAACCCTGCAAGCCAGCTCCGGATAAAGTACCGTCCAGCCATACAGAACATCCAAACGGCAGGGGAATTTGTCGTTCGTGATGTCATACTGACGAACCAAACGGATACTCAGACCAAGCTGCTTATCGGAAATGCGACCCGCCATGTCAACGCCCTTCGGGAGCGGCAGATCCGCCATCCCCAGGCAAAACGCATCCCGGTGGAACACGAGATTTTGCGGGGAATTTGCAGCAGACGCTGTGATGAAGGTTACATCAGCATTCGCCTGCGGATATGCGGTAATCGTGGCAAGAGCATGAGTAGATAGATACATTGGAGGCCACACAGTAACAGTTGCTGCACCACTGCTAACGGCAGCATTCGATAAAACAACAAACTTACGAAGCTTGCCGGTAGACTGGCGGTTTTGAGGATTGACCGCATAGACATCTTTAACCGTGAAAACATCGCCAGCATTGATCTGGGTCGCACCGGAAATACCCTGCAAAACTATCGTCTGGCTACCTGCCGAACTTACCGAGGTTTTTACAGTAACGCTGGAACCCGGACCACTGAAGGTGTGAACGTTGACATTCTGATCCATCTGCCACTCCAGGCCCACCGCATGGCCCATCCTGCCGGAACGGTATTGTTCAGCAATTGAGCCACTATCCTGGAACAGCCCCTTGAGGGCATCAACAATCTCGATCTGGGCATCCGGATTGATAACCGCTGCACGCAAGCCGTCCATGGGACAGGCTTCATCATCCAGCGCACCGTTGGCCTGCATATAGGTCTTTAGCGTACTGGGCGTAGTCCCAGGGGTACCAACGCAATTGGCCACATATTTGTAGAGTGCCAAGCCATCATAGTCAATTTTGTTGGCGATAACCGCGCATGCGGGTTTAAGGAACCTGTCACTGAAATCATCAATATCGAGTGCAAGCTCCTTAGAAGTAAAATTGATATCCACCCCGAACTGAGTATCCAGTGTCAGCGTGGCATAAGATTCGACCGAATCTTCCACACTGAGTGTTGCACCAGAACGACCCAGATAGCGAGGCGGCTTACGGATGTTCAGAGTAGCACCAATTTTGGCGCCATCCTGAGCAAACTGATCGTCGTACTCCCTGCGAACAAGTTTTGCAAATTTCAAATTATTCTCCAAAACACGAAGGGCTTCCCTCGTTATCATGGAGATTGTAAGCAGAGTATTAGCCATACTAACTCCTTATCTTAAACCTCTCTTTTTAGCGATTTGTTCCTCGCGCCACGCCTTGTATTCCTGATATGTCATCTCATCAGGGGACTTCCGAGACGCGAGAGGTGCTGTCCCGGCTTTTGATACCGGCGTAGCTGTAGGTTTTGGCTTTGGTTTTGGAGTTGTTTTAGCAGACGTACCCGGGTTACTTCTTTCTAGAAGAGCCTCCAATTTGCCAATCTCACGATAGACCGCAGCTGGATTATTTACCATGCTGTTGAGTTTTCTTACTACATCCGGGTTTTTGCCAAGGTAGTAAGCAATATCGGGACCAACAGGGGAATCCAGAATGGCCGTAAAAGCCGCCTGCGGAATAGGCACATTAACACTGACTACCTCATCAAAATCTTCATACCTCTTCCGCGCCTGCTCAACAGCCTCGGCCCACCGTGCTGCGGCCTGGGCCTGTGCAGCTTGCTGTTCTCTCATTGCACGCTCGGCCTCAGCACGCATCAAAGCCTCCCTTACTTTCTGTTCGGCTTTATATTCAGCCACGGCCTGTACCCAATCCTCATAGGTGTCAAAGTCTTCCTGCTTTGGCATTCCTGCGTGTTTGGGCGTAGGCTGCGGCTGTTGCTGCTGCTGAAGCTGTTGCTGTGTAAGCTGAAGAAGCTGCTGCCTGAGGCTCTGCAATTCCGCTTCCAGCTGCTCATTACGGGCCTCAAGCTGGTAGCGGCGTCTTACAAGCTCATCGATGCGCTTCTGTACATCTTTTTTGGTTTTGGGCTTTTGAGGCTCTTCATCAGATACCTGTTCTTTCTCCTCTTCCTGCGCCTCACCTATTTCACCCTCTGCTGGTTCCGCACCAGCAACCTCTTCGGATGATTCAGGAACAAGATCGGCAAGCTGTTGATCTGCCGTTTCGGATTCAACGGGTACCTGAGTCCCGCCATCCGGGGTCATGACTTCATCTGGTTCTGGCATAAATATTCAACTCCTCTAAAAAACATGGCGCTAAGCCACGGGTTTAACCAACGAAACCCGCCGGAGGTGAACCTCCAACGGGAGTTTCTGCTGCTTGCCCGGTAAACTCAGCCGGTACTGGTTGAGCTTCCTCAGGTTGCATTCCAACCTGTCGCTCAATACGAGCAAGCTCTTCAAGCCTTTGGTTTATTTCCTCAATGCCCCGCTGCAATTGTTCAATGCCAAGCTGTGCCTGAAGCTTCGCCTGCGTCATGATCATTTCTGCCTGTACCTGCATTGCCGCTATGCGCTCCTTGCTAGCAATCTCCAGGATGCGCTTGTCACGCTCATCCAACAGCCTGTTGACCAGCTGGGTCAATTGCTCGTGCTGTTGCATAAGCACTTGAATCTGCTGTTGGACCTGAGGAGGAATCGCAGGGGGTTGTTTCTTATCTCCTGTCTCCACCAATTCGGGTGGTACCATTTTTTTCAATCTGGCTGCAATCTCATGTGCCCCCGGCCAATCCATGTTGGAGATAAGTAAATCACCCACAACCTGCAACAGCGGCGGATAATTCTGCGTGAGCTGAAGCATTGCCTCAACGGCTTCCTGCCTCTTGGTGGTATAGGATGGGCCGGTAGATACAACCACATCATAAGTTCCTACACCGACGTCATAAATCTTCTGAATTCCCTCACTTATGACCGGCTTTTCGGGCGGTTGAGTGCCCATTCCCACCGATGACTGCACAGCAACCGCTTTCGGTTGATAGTCTTGACCAAGAATACGGACAACTTTCGGCACATCATAGACATACGGTATTAGATCTATTATGATGCGTCCAACCTGCCGTATTGAACGCGCAAAGTTATCCATCAGATGGAAGTTGGCAACATCTGACTCACGTTGCCTGGCAAGAATTGCCCGCCCGGATACCTCATTACTGCGAGCCCCTAGGGCTGCATCAAAAATCCCGGTTGTCGCCTTCATATCGTCGGCCGCCTGCATCTTTGCTAGACTGATAGCCTGAATGGGGGGTTCAGCCTGTAATCGGGTTGGAGGGGGCACCAACTGGTCATTTATCGCTACGCCGCGGTATGGAAGGACAGCATAGTTCTTTCGGTTTAAGTTGCGCCAGATATTCTCGAATCCCTCAATTTGACCAGCCTCGGCGATGAATGGTGCTTTGGGGGCCAGGGCTATCGCCTCGGTTTCTGCCGAGGTCCAGTAGTTGTAAGCACGTTGGGCATCTTTTGCGAAGCGAATCACGCCACCATACAACTTATGATTGTCGAGGATATATTCTTCGCCAACAACCCTAACAATTGGTATATATTTCCCTGGGTAGTCATCACCCCGATCCAGTATCTCATTGGCCGACATAAGCACCCATTTAACGCGCTGCTTTGTAACCTTACGCCGATCGATTACACGCCCAGATGTAGTCTCATCCAGGTCATCCTCACTCATTATGGTTCCATCGTCGAGGCGGACTATGACTTTCGTCTCCGGTTCTTTATACCAGTATTCAGCCACACGGATGGTGTCGGATGTAGCCCATCCAGGAAACTTATTCCCGATAGAATCAAATGTCTGCAGACTGGCAGTCTCGGCATTAGGAAACCGCCGCTTGAATTCGTCCTTCGACATATCGATAACAGCTATGACCCATTCAGCATCAGCACCAGTTGGGTCCTGCGCATGCGGACCCATAAAGACCGAAAAATGATTGGGCACCTTATTGATTCTGATTTCCTGAGAGAACGATTCCTCTGATGGATATTCCAGATCGACTCTGATGTATGCCGGACCCCCAGTAATGGCCATAAATTCAAAAGCATGATCATAAGCAATGTCTGCATTGCTCACGGATTCGATATGGCGGATCAATCCCTCTAAAACCTCGGCCACTTCCGGATCGGCATCGGAATCCACAGGAGAAACGCGAACACTAGGACGATTCTGACGCATATCATTTGTCACCTGCCGCACAAATTGCGGCATACGGTTGATGACCAGACATGGGCGGTTCTCGCTCTCCCGAGCTATTTTTATCTGCTCAGGCCACTGTTTTCCGGCCTTAAAGTCTAAGTCGTCCCGTGCCAGCTGGTGCTGCATTGCAATCGCCTCTTCGGCAATCTGGAATCGCTGTCGTGCTTCAGCCAGCAAATCCCTGAACTCCTGTTCCGGCGTCTTGGACTGCTCAGCATCAACTTGTTCGGGTGTTGGGGCTGGCTCTGCATATCTGGGATCGGGCACAAAAATATCTTCGGCCACGGCACTATTCCTTGATTAATTCTGATTGTTCTTTCTTGGGCTTTTTCGTCTTAGCTAGAAGAGGCGGAATCTCTACACCCTCTTTAGCGGGCTGGGACCAGTGGCTCCGCCAGCCATCCCAGTCAAATCCTCCATCGGGATAGAGTTTTTTCCACTCGGCTGGGGCAACTTCGAGCCAAGCTTCCCTTGCCCACTGCGGGACTCGGGTAAGAATACAATCGTCCAGACGTTGTAGGAGGTCAGTTCGTCCATTGTCAACGAACCATTTTCTGTAGACTTCACCCCTTGCATAATTCCCCCATTCATTTTTCAAAAGCGCGGCCTCGGCAGAGAACCACGAAAAATCCAGTTTGCTTGTATCAAGATTTAAATCCTGCGCAGTATCGCGCAATAGACGCGTTAACGCATCAAACTCCTTTTTTGTCCACAGATACGATGTTTGTCCCTCATGATAGACATTCATGAAGCGCGCAGTGGGTGGATCACCCGGCACCACATGGGCTCCAGCCAGTCGTTCGTCCACGCTTCCGGCTTTATCCAAAAATGTGGCCAGAATACCCCTATCTCTAAACACCGGATGGGAAACATCAATACCGTGCACTAGTTTATTTACGGGAGCGATCGTGGCATTTGTAGGCGGCCTAACACCCATTTTATTCGACGCCCGAATCCGGTATACCAGCGGCCTTGTTTGCGTCCATGTATATGCAAGGGCCATACCCGTTTCAGCAGCTGCCGTTGGTGTCCCAACAACCTGCACAAAGTTATTCGGGTTTTGATTGCGCTTCCAGACACTTATGGTTTTCGGAGCCTGCACCACCTTGACACCCGTCAGGGGTGCAATTTCCTGAAGCATCTTGGTGACAATGTGGCCATTTATCTTTAACCCATCTTTAAGTGGCAACTTAGTCGGATCTGGAAAAAATTTTTCTGTGGGTGAATTCTGCCCAGGTACAGTTTCGAATGGAGCCCGATAGCTATTACGGAAGAAAACTATCTCTGCTGATTCGGGTGGCAGGCCCATGAAATTTCTAAATGCGGACCACCCCAGAGCCATAGCACTGCTGCCGTTCCAGTCTTCCTTACCGAGGTATTTAACCCGGTTCAACAATTCGGCCAAGCGTTCTGCCTTCAGAACATTAAATTCATATGGAGCACCTTGAAGTTGGCCCTCAAGATCAAGTTTTAATCGGTCCGCTGCAGCCTGGCCAAAAACTTTAGCAACTCTAGCTTTGAATTCCCTGTCAACAAAGCCACAAAAACGGGACCAGTGTACATCATCCGGCACCGGCGCGCTGTAAGCGGCTGCCTCTTCCGAAGGCAGAGCAGCCTGACGATTCAAATCAAATAGGGCAGCGCCAAAATCCGCTATTTTCGCCGCCGCGCCCTTTGTGGGCATTTCGCCCTCAAGAACCGGACGGATATATCTACCGGCCAGCGATGGACCTCTTGGTTCCGGCAAGCCGGCAAGTTGCCTGTTGAGTTTCAGCACATCAAGTAAACCACTGCTTGCTGAGTTTTTTGTCTGACTAAATACAAACGCAAGCATCTGGCGGTCACCCTCATTCTGCCCGTAGATGCTGCGAAATGCATTTCTCATATCATCAAACCAATTGGCGGCTTTGATTGCCTCATCTTTATCCTTGATGTAAGTCTGAATCATCTTGAACATGTCTTCAGGGGTTACATCACCCACAGCCACAAAATCCTTATCACTGGTAAATACAATCCGTGGATTGGCGTAAGGTGGTGTGTACTCCCCACCGCGTACCTGTTTGTATGCCTTTATCTGTACATTCATCTTCTTGGGACCCATGGCCGACTGCAACATTTCAAGAGGCGATGCAGCGAGCTTTACCTGTTTGGTGGATGGTGCAATAGCTCTGAGCGTTTTCGGTGTGGGAGCAAGCAAACCGAGCCAAACGAAATCCTCTGTGGCCCCCTCAATATCACCTCGTTCTAATTTTTCTTTGGCACTCGGCGCAATTGAAGCGGCCTGGGCGGCGGCGATCGCCAACCCCGCACGGCCTACCAATGGTGCCATTCCTGGAATCACTGCGAGGCCCGCTCCGGCCAGCGCTGCGCCACGCGCTATTTTCCCAAGGGTCGATGTCTGCTCTGGAATTGCTTGTTCTACAGTAGGTCTAACGGGTGCTATAAGCGGTTGATTGAAGAACGCTTCCCGGGCCTTACTTTGAATTAGCTCCTGTATCGCTTGCGGTGTGGCCGCCTGTGCCTGAAAATCGGCAAGCGTGGGTGCAATCGGCTGCCTGATAGTCTGCAATGCATCAGCGTTATAGATTTCCTCAGGCTGAGGTATTCTGATAATGTCTTTTAACGACGGCATTTCTGAACCATTACTTAGCTTTACCTTTTACTCTTTTAAGCCTCGGGTTTTTTCGTTTTGCAGCAGCAGACGCTCTGCGTGTTGCGGTGGCAAGGATCGCACCTGCTCGATCTTTGCTAATATGTAGGCGCGATGCTATTTGAGATTGAACAACTTTAAATCCTGGATGTGCACTTTTTTTCTTGGTCATACTTCCTCCTTAATAGATTCCCCCGGCATTGTTACCCCAGAACAGACTGCGCAATGTACTGCGTTTTCCCTGCCGTATTGGCGTATACGCCCAAGGAAACTGGTACTGATTTGCCCGTCTCTGAGGTATCAAATTCTGCATGGTTGATTGATTCGTTTGGGTGTACATACCAGCATTTTGCGATCCTAACCGAGTTAATTCATTCAATGCTGTTTGAACTGGAGTTGCTCCTGTATTAAGCAACTGTCCTAACTGATTTAGTGCCCCTAATGTTGGCTGATTTTGAGGCATCAACCCTGGTAGATTCTGCGGTGTATACCCACCAATATTAAACTGCGTTCCTGGTTGGCTGTACGTTTGGCTCGCATATATTGGTAGATACGCTGCAGCATCAGCCGGATTTACTGCCTGTCCTGTCTTCTTAAACAGATCGCCAGCCGATGATTGCAACGCATAACCATAAGCGCGAACCGCATCCTCTGGTAATCCTAACTGTTGAGCTATTTCGGAGTATGTCCAATACATTCCAGTAACTGGATTAATTTTGTTTGTATAATACTTCGCCAGTATAGATGGAACGTCTGATGGATTAACACTGCCATTCGGTGTATAGCCCGCAGAAATCATACTGGTTGGCCAACCAGAAGCCGGGTTACTTGTAGCCATAGCTTACCTCTAGTAATAAATCGTTTTGATAGCAAAACGGACAACTTGTGTTATTTATTTCTATCCGAGTAAAGTTTACAGGTATTGCCGTAACACTATCGCTAATCATACACCCATCCAGTTGTCAGAAAACACACCAGGGCTATAGAATTGTTCTTTTTCCTCAACCTCTTCAAATGGCCGTTTAGGCGCAGGGAACGGTTTAGCACGCTGCAATCCGGAAACAATCAGGTATCTTGTTGCATCCATCAAGTGATCGTTCTTCTTCACAATTGTCCCCTTGCCATCATCTGCCCGTGCATAAAATCTAAACTCATCAAACCATGGCTGCAGGCTGGTGAAAACTTTCAATTGCCCGGTCGTCATCATTGACCAGACTTTATATATACCGGCCTCTACACCTTTTTCTGGCAATATAACATCAAGCTTATAAACATCCCTGTAAACATTGATGAGCTGCTGACCATCAGTTATGGAGATATTAGCCGCATCGCCTACACCTGGAATCCATTCACCGCGTGCTTTTATGGCCTCCGCATGAACTGCAGGCTCGGCATGACCACGCTTATAGCAGCTGTATAGATAAACAACACCGGTATCCGGATCAATTGCACCCCAGACAACCGCCGTCCAGTTCCATCCTGCATCCATACCCCAGCACAGTCGGTAATGCCGGGGGATAGGAAAATCGGCTACCTTGATCTCCTCCTCGGAAATCGGATAGACCAAGCCAGCTCCAAGAACGGGGATTCCTTTACTTCGGGCATCAACCTGATGCGCAGGAATCGTTTTCAGAAGATCGGCTTTAGCCTCGGGTGTAAGGTGTGGTACCTCATCCCATGATATTCTTGCGAACCACTTCGACATGTTTTATGCAACCCCAGGGAATTTTTATGGGGCCAGAAGCCGACACAACCTTGTTTACGGTTTCCTCCCCGTAATCAACTGCTATAGATGCAGCCATAATCAGGTATTTATCTGTAAAGCCACAGAGAAAGCCCACCTGATTGATTAATAGCTCTTCTGTTTCCGCAACCCATCCGACCAGATCAAACTCATTGAACCAGACAGGTTTGTCCATGCCGGGAACTGCCGAATCAATCCACATCACCCTCAGAAAGCTGAAGCGGGGAAGAGCGGAGAGCTGCTTTTTCCAATCGACGTTCTTCTTCGATTTTTTGGGCATATTCAAGTATCCTGTCTATGATTTCATCCGGTAGTCTTTCACGCCCCGGGTCGACTCTGAAGCCTTCTCCGGGCATGTTACCAATACGCTGATCAACACGCTCTTTAAACTTCTCCGGAAATGCGCCTTTGAGCAATAGAGCCATCAGCTGGTCTGAATACCGAGGGATGGTACCAATCTTCTTACCTCGATAAAAAACTGGCTCCTCGTAGCCCTCGGCGGCACGTTTGGTTGCGGCATCAAGCAAAAATTCGGCGGCCAAATCCTTTGCCGCCTGCAGCGCCTTCATAAATTCCGGGTCTTTCCTCCAGTGGCTATAGTATGTGTAGCTTGCAACACAAGCTGCTTTTAGGGCCGTTTGCAGTTGGCCGCAGCTTTCAACATAGGCAGCCAGAAATGCGCGCTGCCTCGGATTGATGTCAAATTCGGAGAAGTATTGGTTGTAGGTCTGTTTGTCCCCTTTTGTTGTTACCCCGAATTCATTCTTTACTGGCTTGCCATAAAGAATTTTGTTGACGCGCTTCGGACTGGGCAGCCTGATCTGGATTACGTTCTTCCGTACTTTTCTTTTCTCGGCCATTAACTTTCCTTACTTTTTTCGGCTACGGGCCGGAAGACGCTTCCCCTTTACTTCCTCCAGGTGCACAATAAGCTCCTTGGTTGTGATACCCTTAAGGCGCGGCTTTTTTCCTTCCTGCCGCCGCTTAAGCTCGGCACCGAATAAACGACGCTGTGCCTCGGAAGTGATTGGTGTATGTTTTCTTCCCGACTTGCGGCATGCTACTGTTGTCATTATCACATCTCCCTCGTGAAATATTTGTACCGTAGTGTCTTCTTCTCTCCGAACAACCCAGCCAGTTTAGATATGCTGTTCTTAATTATCTCAGCAACTTGCTTTATGCTCTTTAGCTTCGGCGGATTTGGTTTTACAACAAAAGACACTTCATTTGAGTAATCGCTTTCAACATCACCCGTGAAAGCTGTAAGCACAAAAAAGTATCTCCCTGGTGATTGCGGTGCAGCTATGGTACCTGTAGTCGTTGCACCGCCGGTGAAAATCGCTACAGGTGCGGTCGGATAACCCATCGACGTTTTAGATTGATATAATTTGAAACCATCAAGCTCGCTTGCTTGAGGGTGCTGATCCCACTCAAAAACCAAACTCCCCTGAGCAAATAGCTGAGCGGACAAAACAACGCAAAATAGAAGGGGAAAAAATAAAGTTCTCGTCATATCAATCCTCGCCTTCAAAGGTGTCGATCCGGCTTGTATCACTTACTACGGTTTTTTCTTTACCTTTTCGCTCTTTGGTTATAGAACCAAGCTCCGAATAAAGAAAATCCGACAGTTCAGAGATAGAATTAAAAATGCGCTTGGTGTATTTTTCATTTATGTCGTGCGGCATCAGAGTGACAATAAAACCGTTTTCTGCCACATCAATCGAGACATTTTCAATTTTTTTCGCCATATAGTACCCTCTTAAAATTTGGAAAACTGTGTTTCGCCATAGGCCTCCAAGAAGCTCTGTACAACTTCGGTAACGCCCATGACCGGTGTAAAGGTAACAAGCAGGAGCCCGTCCGTGGTCATGGTACGAACAAGACACTCGGTATAAACCCGGGCATCAGGTGATTCATCCAGCCAGATTACGTGTACCGCTGACCCTGTGAATGCCTCCCACCCCTGCTCATAAGACTTAAATTGAATAATAGAGGTGCCGCCGCTGACGTGGCGGACCAGAACAGAATCAATACCATCAGGGACCCCCGCCTTTTGCCTAACCGACACAATGCAATCCTTGGGTATTAGCCCGGTGCCGTGGCTGCCCGGAGGTCCCAACAGCTCGAACTGATTAATGTCGCGAACCGTCTTATTGGTATCGTTGACTGCCCACTGCAGTGTGGGAGTGTTGAATCGCGCGCCGGGCCACCATTCGGGGTATTGACCCGTGGCGTGATAAACAAATTCGCAGCCGGCAGCAATTGTCTTACCGGTACGGTTGCCAGCCAATAACAAGCGCTCGCGATGAGGCGATCCATCGCAGTTGGGTGGACACAATTCTGTAGGCTTATGCCTGCCGCCTGCCGCAAAAAAGGCCATGTGTTTTGGATAAAGCTCGCGCCGATAAGGACCGGTGGCCAGGAAGTATTTATCTATTCTTCGACCTTCTCTTGCGCGCTTTATTTGCTTTAACTGTTCTATAAGGTCTGGCGTCAACTCCATGCCGTTTCGCCCTGGCTCGTGCTTGTTTTATCTCGCTTGCGACCTTTGCTCCCAATTCTGGATCGCGGTGTGGTTTTTTTCGCTTACATGCCTCACAGTCACAGAGTACCCACACCGGGCCGCTCAGATCTTCTCCTAGCACCCGGCGCAGGCCATCTGTGAGGCAATCAAATTCTGGGGCAAGCAGGCCATAAATGTGGGGCGATACCTTGTTTTTGTGGTGACCATATATCAGCCCCATTCGATCCAGCTTCCTTATGGCATACAGTGGAACCCGCACCTTTCTGCCGTCGGGCAGAATTAGTACGTGCCCCCAGTCACACGCTTCGATATCCACACTACACCTGATAAGATCCCGCCCTGTCATTCGGTCGGGTAAGTTGCAGTATATATAGCAAAAAATTTTTCGCTTGTCAAGTAAATTCTTCAAAAAATTTGAATTATGCGTTTGTTGAGACTAAGTCTCTGCTGCCACCATGAAAATTGGCCAAGTTCGTACTTGCCATAATCGAAGCTCAACCCTATAATGCAAAGAGGAGACTGAAATGAAAACCGCCAAAGAAACTACACTTGTCGAGGTAACTTACCCTAAAATATCCCACAATGATGAGTTATGGAAGAAACCCAAAACCGGATCAAACCGCACTTGCATGGACGTGATCCGGGCATGGATAAACAATGAAAGCCTCAAGGGACGCAGCCTATGGGCGGCAGAGCTGTCGTCCAATGTCACAATAGCCTCCTTAGTCTGTGGAGCAAACTAGAATGATTATTAGAAAGTTAAGCCGATGGAATGACTTAGACGACGACGAAAGAGAAGAGTTGCTAAATGTCGTAACGGGAAACGGATCAGCTGACGAGGCTGATACATCTGGGCATGGTAACAATCAGCCGATGAGTCTAACCAAAAAACGGCATCGGCGAGAACGAAAAACAGGAGAAAAGCGTAATGAAATTAAATCTTGAAAAACTGGCCGCTGAGAGAAAGAAGAGAAAAGCAGAATGGTACCTGAGGTGCAATACTGATACCGGAGAAATCGTCATTCGGTGGTTCAGGCGGGTAACTTGGAACACTTACAAAACCAGGGATTATCCGCTTGAGGATTATTTGCTTAGAGAATAGCGAAAGTGCTATTTATCCGGCAACAGAGTAACCCCGCATCTAGCCAAAGGAATTGTGCCTGGCCTGCCACAGGCGAAGGCGGGTGCGTTGCCCGCCACCCTGCCAGTGGGGCACACTGGAGGCTTTTGAATGGAGGCGTATTGCCAGCGTTCAATCTGGTGAGGTTTGACCTTCATAGTCCATTGCACATGGGCCTCGGGGCAGGTAGGGGCCCGAAATTTCGCGTAAAATCGTTTATAAGCCGCGATCGAAAAAACCGAATGGTTTTATATGGGCCTGCCCGAGATCGTGGCTCCTGGGCCGTTATAACGCAAATTTTTTCATGCCGGGGGATGGTGGACGCCCTAAAACCGGCAAAAAGGTTTCTGAAATGGCCGGACTGTATGGACCCCCACCCTGCAATCAGCCGGGCGGCCGGGCCAAGCGGATCAAGGCCCCGGGGGGATACCCGATATATAAAAATTTTTGCGCGGAAAATATTTGAAAGAATTTTGCATCTGAAAAAATTTCATACGGATATAATTTTCGCGGCAGGAAAAATTTTCAAAAAAATTTTCAAATCAAAAAAATTTCATTCGCGGAATAAAATCCGCAAATTCAATGAAATCAATAGCTTACGGGCTCGACTTCTGATAATAAGGATTATGTAAACTAATGCTCAATATTTAGGCATAACTCATTGGAAATAAAGGAGATAATCGATGAAATCCAACATTTACCCATATCGCTTTATTAAGGGCGCAATCCAGCCACAGGCAGCAGAATTAGAAGTTGCCTGCACATCTTGCGGCCGCCTGCTCAAACCCCATAGCGGAATCGAAGCGCTGGCTGGATGGACGATGGAAGACGATTGGGCCGAGCCAAAGCGCTGGTATTGCCGAAAATGCATGGATAAAAAATCCTGTAAATCATTGTAATATTTATATTTGCGAATGTATTGAGAATATTTATAGCATTCATTCCCTATATTTCAGTTTTTGCGCTACTTCTATATAGCGCGAATGCAGGGATTTTTCCGCCAGATTTCGCCAATTCTTTGCCAGCCTTTGACTTCTGCATCCCCTTTCCCCGGCCCTCCGCATTCGGCAATAGGGCTGCTTTTTGCGGGGCATGCCTGGCCGCGAATTGCTGGCTCATAGATGCGGGGCTATAAATCCTTTATCATCAATAATTTTGCCACGTCGGCACGCGCAAACACCAATACTTACGTAGTAAGTGTAGAAAAATCAACAATTTGCGGCTCTTGTTGTAAAATTTTCCGACACCTGGCGCCTTTGCAAATCATTGATTTTAAGCAACTTGCGCAATCGCTTTGCATTTATGGCGCAAAAGCGTCGGAAAATTTTACAAACTCAATCAAAACTTTTATTCGCAATAATTTGCAGCGCAAACCGGCGCAAAACCGGCATATTCGCAATTTGCATTCTGGCGCAAAAGTGTCGGGATCTTTTACAATTTGATCCAGGCCA
>Ga0116167_1001320_pt1 | contig 22802 bp, 17 predicted proteins | sample AD_JPNMR3_MetaG_FD_89794 | JGI IMG/M metagenome (GOLD analysis project Ga0116167, IMG submission 89794) | Active sludge microbial communities of municipal wastewater-treating anaerobic digesters from Japan - AD_JPNMR3_MetaG | ecosystem: Engineered > Bioreactor > Anaerobic > Digestate | place...
GAGCCCTACAACGCGTCCAAGACCGTGCCGCCCTCGGGCAACGGCTCGCACGCGCCGGCCAAGCCCCAGCCGCTCCCGCCGACCGCCGAGGAGGGCAAGGATGAGCCAGGGCCGACGCCTGGCGACAGGCCGATGGCGTTCACGCCGATGCCGGCCGGGAGCGCGCATCCCGCCGCTGAGGCACGCCCTAACGAGCTCGTCTGCAGCAGCCCCGGCTGCGGGCGTGTCGTGACGCAGGGTCAATATAACTTCAGCATGCAGACCTATGGAGCAGCACTCTGCCCGGCCTGCCAGCGCAAGCGGAAGGCACAGGAGAAAACATCTTGAGGCAGCGGTCGTCCCGTGATTTCCAGCGCGTCAATTCTCGTCGTCTTTGGACAGCCGTCTTCTTCCTGGTGGCACTGGTGATCTTCGCTCTCATGTCTGCCAGCTACTTCGTGGCAGGGATGCTCACCAGCGGAGGCAGCAAGGGGCTCATTCAGGAGATCAGCCAGGCCGCGGAGTGCGGCCGAAACCACCTGCTCCCCACGGCTGCCGCCATCGACCGCTACGCTCGCGGCACCGGGAAGTATCCGGAGCAGATTGACGATCTCCTCCCCATGTATCTGGAGAAGCAAGAGGTGTTGCGCTGCCCAGCCGACACCACGACGCCCAAGGGGGAGAGCAGCTTCCTCTACCACCGGCCTCAGCCGGGTGATACCGACGCGGTGCTGCTCGAGTGCCCCCACCACAACACCCTCTTGATGCGCGTTCGCGCGCGCGGGAAGACCGAGCCAGGCAAGACCTTTTGGGAGCTGCAGATGCAGCCGCTGACCCAGGCGCCTTAGCGGGCGGGCGCCCCGGCTCGTCTCAGGATCTCGACGACTTCTTCGTCGGTAACCTGGTCAAACCGCTGGTACCACTCACCCACGGCGAAGAACGGCTCTGGCGTCTCCAGGACCACCACTCGGTCGGCCTCGGCCCGGAGGCGCTCGATGCTGGAAGGGGGTCCGACAGGCACGGCGAGGATCAGCTCGGCGGCCCCCCGATTCCTCAGGCTCCGCAGCGAGGCCATCACCGTGCTTCCGGTGGCGATGCCATCATCCACCACGATCACCGTCTTGCCCGCGATATCCGGGGCCGGGCGGCCACCGCGGTAGGCCTGTAGCCGGCGTTGAATCTCGGCAATCTGCTCCGCCTTCGCGCGCTCGAGATACTCCGGGGTGACTCCAGGGTAATGCCTGGCCATGGGGTCAATCATATCTGAGCCGTCCGCGGCCACTGCGCCAATGGCGAGCTCCGGATTCCCCGGCGCCGGGATCTTGCGCGCCACGACAATATCGAGCGGCGCGTTCAGCGCCCGCGCCACCTCATCGGCCACAACCACCCCGCCGCGGGGAACGCCGAGGATCACGAGGTCTCGGCCCCGATACTCTTCCAGGGCTTTCGCCAGCCTCCTGCCGGCATCCACCCGATCCTCGAAGATCATCGCGCTCACCTCCGTCTCTGCCTCTTCCCGCGCTCCGGTTGGCCAAAACAGCACGCGAGAGGAGCGCCGCACTCCGCGCCGTGGGCGATGGCGCGGGCACGGAGACGCGGGCGCCATCGGATTACCCGCCCTGGGCGGAGCTCAGGGCTCGGAGTACCGTGCCCAGGATTCTGGGGACTCCCATACGGTCACCGAGAGAAGCCGCGCCGGCTCTGGGATCTGGGGAGCCAGCCGGCGGTAGATGTAACGCGCGAGGCCCTCCGAGCTGGCGTTCTCTTGCTGGAACGGCGGCAACTCGTTCAGGTTGCGATGATCCAGCTCATCACAGATGGCTCCCAGAAGACGCTTCAGGAGGGTGAAATCGAGGGCGATGCCGGTGGCATCCAACTCCTCCGCGCGGACCACCGCCTCCACCTCGAAGCGGTGCCCGTGCAGACGCTCGCACTTGCCCTGGTAGCCCCGCAGGCAGTGCGCGGCGTCAAAGTGCCGGCGTGTCGCGACCTCAAACATCCTCTCGATTCCTCCCCTCCACGGACGGGGCGAGGGGTCCGGATCATGAGATCCGCCCCCTCACCTCGGTCCTTCTATTCCCCTATTGGTTCAACACTCACCGGGCCCAAAGGCCCGGTGCAACCGGAGTGACATTACCCTACTCAGAAGCGATACATCGCCCCGGTGTGCAGGACGACGGCGTCGCTGCGGAAACTGCCCTCGGTGATTCCATCGGCCGCGTTCGAGCCACGTCCGGACGCGAAGCTGTACTCCAGCGCCGCGTTGATCTCCACGCGCTCCCGGAGCGAGCGGCCGACACCGAGCGTGAAGGTGTGGCCGTGGCCCGGCACGGAGAAGGTCGCGCGCGCCTGATCCGACGGGGTTGCGCGGGTCGTATACACATATCCAGCCCGAAGCGCCCACGGTCCGAAGCCGGTGTACTCCGCGCCAAGGCGAATGTTGCTCACGTTACACCAGTTCTGCGTGATATCGCCGCTGGTGTCGAGCGAGGTCGGTCCAAGATTGCCGGTGACATCCAGGACTCGGTTGGCCGAATACTCAGTCCAGGAGTACTCCGCCAGGAGGGTGAGCTCCGGCGTCTCGCGGTAGTAGAAGCCGAGCGAGAACTGCTGCGGCAGAACGTTCTTGATCGACGCGGTGCCGCCCGGAAGCGTCTGGATGCCGCCGACCGGCGCCTGGAACACTCCGGAGGTCTTTCCGCGCGCCTCAAACGCCACCTCATTCCGCCACACGGCGCCAAAACCCCATCGATCATCGGGCGCCTGGTACTGCACGCCGAGGCGCACTCCATCATACCGCGTATCCGACATCCCCTCGAAGTGGATATTCCGAAGAACGGGCACGCCGTTGGTCAGGCTCATCTTCGCCGTGGAGAAATCGGTGTTGACATCCACGACCCGCCACGCCGCGCCGATCTTCCAGCGGGGTGTCAGCTGGTAGGCGGTGCCAAGCGCGAACTCGGTGATCTCCAGATCCGCCTTCACCGTCGGCGTAAGCGTCGCCCATGGCGCAATCGCCTGGAAGCTGACGTCTTCGTAGAACGCCTTCATTCCGCCCACCACGTAGAAGCCCAGGCCAACGCTGAAGCGATCACTCACCGGATAGGCCGCGGTGGTGCCGGCAACTGGCGCCATCTTGCGGTTGCCTTCCACCGAGAACTGCGCATTCGGCGAGTAGCTTGGCATCTTGCCCTCGAGCTGGGCAAACGTGGGAGAGAGGTTCAGGCTGGCCTCGGCGCGCTCCGTGCCTGCCAGACCGGCCGGATTGAAGTAGATCGCTTCTGAACCGCTGGCGATGGAGGCGGCGGCGCCCCCGATGCCAACATACCGTCCGGACCACGTGGTGGCCTTCTCATACCCGGCACTCCAGGCCTCCGCGGCCGGAAGAGCCAGCGCGACCGCCAGCAGCACGAGCATTCTGCTGGCCCGAGTGTGCGGGATCTTCATACTTCGTTTCTCCTTCAAGCTGATGTGCCCCGGCAACCCTGCGCGCGCCATAGCGGCCGACACTGACCCTCTGTTGGGACATGCTGGAACGGCGTGGTATGGAGCGAACGTTTCCCTGTCCGCTTTTGGTGACGGGATGGATTGTAACGGGCGCTGGCATTATAGGGCAAGCAAGCGCCCGAGTCAAGAGTGGGTGCCAGCCTGCTGGGATTCCGAGATAAGGAATCCGAAGCCTCGGAGGCAGCGCGCAACCCGGCGCGCGGCGATAAATCACCGCGCTGCCTGCGAGCGAAGCCCTGCCGGGCTGGGTTGGGGATACTCCCAGATGTCCCAAAACGGCGGTGGCTGGGGGGAGAAGCCTCGAAGGAGCTTTGCCGGAAAGCAGCGCGGAGCTTCGAGCTCCGCGCGTGCGCGCGGCCTTCTCCTTATGTCGGAATCCCAGGCCAGCCTGGCGGCGGTAAGGACATGGAAGGGGTCGGCCTCAGCCGGTGGGGCTCCACCGGCTGAGGGATTGGGCCGGTTTTTCTACTTTCGGATGGTCACCTGGCGAACACCGGCGTAGCCCTCGCCCAGCCAGATGCCGAGGACGCCAGGCGGGAGCGGCGCTGCGTCCGTGACGCCGAGAACGTGCTCCCCATCCAGCCAGACGGAAAGCTCGTAGCCCAGGCCGCGCTCGGGGCGGGTGTTTCGGCGGGTGGTTATCTTGAGGTTGTAATCCGCATCCGACTTCAGGGGCCGCGAGAGCCATCCCAACTTCATGTAGACGCCATGGTCTCTCCCCTCGCCGGTATAGGTATATTTCCACAGGTTGATGCCCCCGTGGTAGAGGAGCACGAGATAGTGGTCGGCCAGGGCATCGCCCCGCAGCCCAGAGTTGAGAACAAACCCCGCGGCGGCGGCCTGATCGACGCGAAAGACGCCAGAAACCTCGTATTGCTCCGGGAGCGGCTCCTTCAACCCGTAGATGGAGAGGCCCATCCCCTTCTCCATGCGCCGCACCTGCTCGTAAGGCGTGCCCTCTGGCGCCGTGTTGACGAGGAAGCCCTCTTTCAGTGCCCAGGGATAGCCGCGCTCGAAGCGTGGCTCGCGCAGTGGCAGCCACTCACGCGAATGGAACAGCCCCTCTGCTGAGAGAAGCACCTCTTGTTTCGCAGGCGCGCCCGCGAGCGAGGTGCCCGCCGCTAGGAGCACAGACAGGCAGAACAAACAGCAGGATCGCTTTGCCCTCATGATTCAGAACTCTCCAGGCCAGCCCGAAGCCGCGACAGGCGCGCGCCCACCCGGGACGCGCGCCCGAATGCTCCAGAAGACATAGCGGTAGCCACACACCAGGAGGGTGCCGCCACCCTGGCGCGCCGGCCTCCCACCGCGGACTCTAGCCCGAAGTATTCAGCAGAATACTTCAAAAGAAGTCTCTTGCCTGGTGGCACGCTGTTGCCGCCACGAGCGTCCGGTGGCAGAGTGTTTTCGGGGGCAGTGCCCGCGAAGCCGCGCCACGCCCGGCAGAGAGACTTCTTTTCATTATTCTAAACGAATAATGCGGGCTAGGCCAGCATGCCGCTCTGTTTCGCGTAGGCGAAGATATCCCCGGCTTCCAGGATCGGGAGGATATCGCCCAGCGGGCGAAGCGTGTAGCTCTTGCCGGTGGTCAGGTTGGTGAGGCGGTGACCCTTCACATCCAGCTCCAGCTCGTCGCCGGTGCGAATCTCCTCCACGAGGCGCGTAGGCGTCTCGAAGGGGAGCAAGTAACCGCCGTTGACGCTGTTGCGGAAGAAGATGCGCGCGTACGACTCGGCAATCACGGCTTCCACGCCGGCTTCACGAAGGGCAAGCGGCGCATGCTCACGCGAGGAGCCACAGCCAAAGTTCTTGCCACCCACCACAATGCGGTATTCGCCGGGCTCGCCACCCTCGGGCACGAAGGGGCAGTTCCCCTCGGGAAGCCCCGCCTGGGCGGCCGGCACGCCCGAAAGCGCGTAGACCCCGAACATCTTCCGTTCCTCCGGAATCGCCGGGTTGTAGGTGAGGTAATGCGCCGGGATAATCTGATCGGTATCGATATCATCGCCGAGCACGTAGGCCCGGCCCTTGATCGTCTCTTGCACAGTCAACTCCTTAGACCCTATCGCCGCCTCTCCTCAACACACTGGCGTGACGTGTTGAGCACGCGGCAGCGAGCATCGGGCTCCGTTCAGAGCAGCTCCCGTGGATCCGTGATATGGCCGGTCACAGCCGAGGCGGCGGCGGTGAGCGGTGAAGCGAGGAAGACCTGCCCATCCTTGTGGCCCATGCGCCCCGGGAAGTTTCGGTTGGTGGTCGAGATGCACTTCAGCGGCTCGTTCAGCCGGCCGAACGTATCCACCGGGCCGCCCAGACACGCGGCGCACGATGGCTGGCCCACCTTGCACCCGGCCTCCTGGAACACCTCGATGAGCGTCTTCCCATCCACGCGCTCACGGTGCAGCGCCTGGAGGACCTCGGTGGTCGCCGGCACGATGAACGTATCCACCGCCACGGTGCGCCCGTTGAGGATGCGCGCGGCCGCGATAAAGTCGGTGGTCTTCCCGCCGGTGCAAGAGCCGATATAGGAGCGGTCGATCCGCACATCCGAGAGCTCTCGGGCGAGCGCCCGGTTATCGGGAGAGTGCGGCAGCGCCACCGTCGGCTCCAGTTCCGCCACGTTGAAGATGTGCTCGCTGTGGAACGTGGCCCCCTCGTCGTTCGTGAAAACGGTGAACGGCTTGCTCGTGCGCGCGCGCACGTAGTCGCAGGTCACCTGATCGGGAGCGATGATGCCGGTCTTACCGCCGGCCTCGATCGCCATGTTGCACAGCGTCATCCGCTCTTCCATATTGAGCGAATAGACGGCGTCACCCGCGAACTCCATGGCGCGATAGGTGGCGCCATCCACGCCGATCTCACCGATGACGTGGAGGATCAGGTCCTTGGCCATCAGATAGGGGGGCATGCTTCCATCGAAGATGAAGCGCATCGTCTCGGGAACGCGGACCCATAGCTTGCCAACGCCCAGGATGAAGCCTGCCTCCGTGTTGCCAATGCCGGTAGCAAACTCACCAAAAGCGCCATGCGTGCAGGTGTGCGAGTCGGTGCCGAAAAGCACCTCGCCGGGACGGGTGTGCCCGCCCTCTGGAAGACCAACGTGGCAGACGCCCTTATACCGCTCCGTGCCCACGTCGTAGAAGTTGGGGATTCCCTGAGCCGCCACAAACTCGCGCAGGATCTCCACATTGCGCCGGGCCTTCGCATCGGCGGTGAAGATGTAGTGATCGGGGATGATCACCACCTTCTCCTTATCCCAGACCCTCGCATCCTTCCCGAAGTGCTCTTGGAAGACGCCGATGGTGCCGGGGCCACAGACGTCGTGGGTCAACAGCACATCCACATTGACCCAAACATTCTCGCCGGCGCGCACGGCCTCGCGGCCGGCTGCACGGGCGAGGATCTTTTCCGTCATCGTCATCGCCATGATAGGGGCTCCCTGAATGGTGATGCCACGCCTGCAATGAGGATCAGGATCCGCTCTTTCTGGCGCACGCCGGCGCTCTGGTTGGGTGGCGCGGGCGGCACACCCCGTCGTGAAACACTGTCCCCCACGCGTTGGCGGCAGGCTGCTGGCTCTTGAGATCGCTCAAACAATACGCGCTCGGCCCAAAGATTCCGAGGCACTACTTCATTATAGCCGATGCGCCCGCGGATTGGCAAGGCGCGTCCGCGGGTATCAAACCGCCGGCACTGCCCGGGCCTGATGGCCGGCGGTGTCTCCCAGCGGGCACGGGCCTAAAGCCTCTGCGTGCCCCACAGAGCACGCCACCCCGGAACGGCATCGGGTTTGGCCAGCTTGTTGGAGCGGTAGCTCCGGGTTGGTGGCGCGGACTGGCGAACCGATGCGAAAGGAGACGAGAGCCTTGGAGGTCGTTCTCACCGAGCGAGAGCGCGATCTGCTGATCGAGATGCTGGATTCGGAGATCAGCGAGGTGCGTTCTGAGCTTTACCACGCCGAGGATGCCGAGACGAAGGAGATGTTCCGCGATCGCGAGGAGTTGGCGAAACGCCTGAGGGCAAAGCTGGAAGGGAGCGCGCTGAGAGAGCCCGTGGTTACCTGAGACGCGCACCGGCAGGTTCTTCGCCGCTGCCTGGGGAACGTTGAGACAAGAGTCAACTGAGGTTCAGAAACGCAGCGGAGGAGGGAAGCTGGTGCGTAGCGAGTTCATCCACCGATTGGTGAGTTTGGCGGCAGAGCTGGCCGATAGCGTGCCGGGCGGCAAGACGTCCTCGGAAGAGCTCGGGCCAAACGCCCGTTGGTACGCCTCTTCGTGGCAGCGCGCAGGGGGCATTGACGTGTTCCTGGCACGCGACGGCGTGGAACGCTGCCTGGTGGTCGCGGGGGCGGGTCCGGAGGCTGCCCGCGTGCCGGGCGAAGTGGTGGCAACGGGTGAACGTCCGGTGAAGGTGGCGGCGTACTCCTCGGAGGCGTGCGCCGCGCTGCGCGCGCTCTTCCCGTGGACCGCGCCCCGCGCGCTGCCCAAGCACCGCCCCTCCTTTGGGTGCGGTGATCGGCTTGGCGTGGCTACTCCCGGGCAGCTCCGCGGCCTACGGCACACTCGGGCAGCGCTGGTCCTGGCCCAACAGTCGGTGCGCGAGCTGACACTCACCGGCCGAAGCTATGCTGAGGTGGTCGATGCGGCAACATGGGGCGTCTTTCAGGAGGGCTACCAGGAGGGCTTCGGCGCGGATGGCGACCACCTGAAGACGGCAGATGAGGTGCGCGCTCTCCTGGACGCCGGCGCCACCTTCATCACGCTCGACTTGAGCCTCTGCCTCGGGTGCGCCAGCAGCCTTCCCGAGATGCCGGACGCAGTGCGCCGGCTGGAGGGCAACTCCTGGGAGCTGGCAGGAGAGCGCCTAGAGGCCAACCCTGATGACCTTCGGGGATTCTGGCGCGTTTACGGGCCCACCTTTGCCTTCATCGAAGAGGCTGATGCCCTCTGCCGGCAGGCGCGTGGCGTCGGCGGGTACGACCTGGAAGTGAGCGTCGATGAGACGGCGCACGCCACCCGCCCCCTCGACCACCTCCTGCTCGCAACCGAGCTCGCGCGGCGCGGGATCGCGGTCACCAGCATCGCGCCGCGCTTCCCCGGCGAGTTCCAGAAGGGAATCGATTACATCGGCGACCGGGAGCGCCTGGAGCGCGAGGTGGCAATCCACGCAGAGATCGCGCACCGCTTTGGTTACAAGCTCGGGGTCCACTCGGGAAGCGATAAGTTCGCTGTCTTCCCGCTCTTTGGCCGCCACGGCGGCGACCGCCTCCACGTGAAGACCGCCGGCACAAGCTGGCTGGAGGCGCTGCGCGTCGTCGCCGCCACCGACCCGGCGCTCTTCCGGGCGATCTGGACGCAGGCGACCGAGGGCTTCCCTCGGGCTCGCGAGTATTACCACATCGGCACCTCGCTCGCCGATGTAACCGGCAAGGCCGACGTGCCGGACTCGGAACTCCCCCATCTTCTGAACGATGATGCCTGCCGGCAATTCCTGCACATCACCTACGGGGAGATCCTGAAAGCGCCTGCGCCAGGGGGCGGCACCCTGAGCGATGCCCTCCAGGAAAACCTGGCCCAGAATGAGGCGCGCTACGCCCACGGCCTGGAAGCGCACTTCCGCCGCCACGCCGATGGCCTCGGTCTCACCTCGTCCTGAGCGCGGCAAAAGGCTTCCCAGGCGAGAGCCGCATGGGACCAGCACCCGACTGCCACGGTGATCCAGGCAGATCCGGGCGCGAAGGAGTCCTCCCGCATCCTGGCGTAACAGACGCTCTAAGAGCGGCGGGATGCCGCCTGCGGTAGAGCGCGGCTGGGGAGCGGTGGCATGGCGCCAGTTGCCCCCAGAGCAGGCCATGCCGAAGGAATCAGGAGGTACGCGATGCCCAAACTCGGTTCCATGCCTCAACCGGGAGGCAGGATCTGGCTCAGAGCGCTGAGCCGTGTCGTATGGCTGGTGGCGCTGGCAACTCTGGCGCTGCCGGCGGGGGCGGTCACCCTGGCCAGGGAAGGCAGGGCGCCGGCGACCCTCTTCCTGGCGGTGGGCGCGACAGCGGCAGAGGAGACCGGAGCGCAGGAACTGGCCGCCTATCTGAGCCAGGTGACCGGCGCAACCTTCACGGTGACCCGCGAGGGACAGGGCACGGCCAGGGGAGCCAGCATCTACGTGGGCCCCACGCGCTTCGCGGCGGGACAGGGGATCGATTGCACGAAGCTGGGCCCCGAGGAGTGGGTAATGCGCACGGTCGGTGATAGCCTCATCCTGGCAGGCGGCCGGCCGCGCGGCACGCTGTATGCCGTCTACCGCTTCCTGGAGGACGTGATCGGCGTCCACTGGTGGAACGCTTACGAAGAAACCGTGCCCAAACAGCCGACTCTCGAAGTGACCGGGCTCGACCGGCGCGGCAAGCCGGTCTTCCGCTACCGCGACATCTACATGCTCTACGCGCACGATGGCGGCCGCTTCGCCGCGCGCAACCGCCTCAACCGCGAGGGCGATGCGCGGATCAGCAAGGAGTACGGCGGGAGCATGGAGTACGGCCCCCCTTATCACGTGCACACCTTCTTCATGTACATTCCGCCGGAGGAGTACTTCGAGAAGCACCCCGAGTGGTTCTCGCTGGTCAAGGGGAAGCGCTCCGCCGGGCGCACGCAACTCTGCCTCACCAACCAGGAGATGCGCGCCTTCTTCCTGCAGCGCCTGCGAAAGTATATCGCCGATTCGTGGGCAGCGGCGAAGAAGGAAGGCCTGCCCGTGCCCCTCGTCTTCAGCGTCTCGCAGAACGACTGGGGAGGCCAGTGCGAGTGTGAGAACTGCCAGAAGATCACGGCGGCCGAGGGCTCGGAAGCCGGGCCACTCCTCGATTTCGTGAACTGGCTCGCGGACTCCATCAAAGACGAGTACCCCGAGGTCTCGCTCGATACCCTGGCCTACATGTACACCCAGAAGGCCCCGAAGACGATCCGCCCGCGCGATAACGTGATCATCCGCCTCTGCGATACGCACAGCAACTTCACGCGCGCGATCACCGATCCCGAGAACACGGCGTTCCGCGAGCACCTGTTGAGCTGGGCGAAGATCGCCAAGAACCTGCGGATCTGGGACTACGCCGTCACCTTTGCTCCCCACTACGGCCTGCCGCTGGCGTCGCTCCATACCTACGCGCCGGACTACCGCTTCTACGCCGAGAACAACGTCGAAGGCGTCTTCACCGAGCACGAGTATGAGGTGCTCGCGGACATGCGCGACCTGAAGATCTGGATGATGATGAAGCTCCTGGAAGACCCCTACCGGGATCCCCAGGCGCTGATCCGGCAGTTCACGGATGGCTTCTACGGTCCGGCTGGCCCCATGATTCGCGACTACCTCGCCGCGCTGGAGAAGGCCTCTTCCGAAAAGATCAGCTACCTCTCGATGGGCGCGTCACCGTCGCAATACCTTTACCTCGATCTCGATTTCATCCGCAACTCCCAGGCGCTGTTCGACCGGGCCGAGGCCGCCGTCGCGGGCGATCCTGTCCTGCTGCGCCGGGTGCGGCACGCGCGGCTGCCTCTCGACCGGGCATCGCTAGTGCTCTTGCCTCGCCTCATGCGCGAGTGGGTGGCCCGCGGGAACAACCCCGAGGTGTTGCCCTTGGATCGCGACGCGGTTGCCCAGCGATGCAAGGCGACGTGGTATGCGGAGGTGGACCGGCGCATCCCCGAGAAGCGCCGTCAAGCCGAACGCGCGAAGGCTGATGAGGAGATACTCCCTCTCATCACACGCCGGCCCTACGTGCCCCTGCCCGAGAAGTTCCGCAACCTGCCGGCTGGCACTGTCTTCGACTACACCGCCGAGACGAGCCGCAACTGGCAGAACCGAGTGAAGGTGGTGCCCGATCCCGAGGCCGAGAGCGGGATCACCAACCGCCTGGAGCTCACGGACGAGGAGATGGAGAAGTACGCGCTGCCGATGCCCTGGGGCCTCTACAACCAGATCGCGAAAAAGGGCGTTGGGAGCGTCTCCATCCGGCCGGAAGACGTGCCCGGACCCGGGTATCACTGGTACCGCATGGGCAGCTTTCCGATTGCCCACTCCACCTATGTCTACTTCTTCTGGAGCTGGATCATCCAGGTGGATGTCGATGACGTGGCCGACAGCAAGCGCCCTGACCAGAAGTATACCATCTGGGCGCGCGTGAAGTTCGAGGGGCCCCGCTTCCCGCATGGAAAGCCGGACCAGAAGAACGCAATCTGCGTCGAGCGCGTGGTGCTGGTGAAGGAGTAGTCTCCGAGCATCCGACCAACCATCTGCCAGGCCCTCCCCTGGCAGGGGAGGGCCTGGCGGGCATCCCTGCGCATCCAGCGGGCGCCCGACGCGTCGCGCTGCCCCCGTCCGGCATCCACAACTCGGCATCCCCCTGGTGAAACAAACGGCCTGGCAAGCACCCTCTAACAGTGCAGAGGCGTTCTGGCACCCTGCCCGGAAGCGGCGACGCAATCTCTGCCTTGATGGCCCGTCCCGCAAGCCTGCCGGAGCGCACCCTCTCACGCGCCGGTCGATTGCCACACCTCATGGCGGCGCGTGGCTGGATGGAGAGTTGGTATGGGGAGGACCGGCGACGGTGATGCTCCGATCCGTCACATGACGGCACGGAGCAGTCGCGCGATCAAGACAGGATACCAGCGTTTCGAGCGCCCCGTGTATGATTACGCTGCCAAGTATGCCCCCTGCCGCCGAGGGTGCCCCGCCGGCCACGATACGGCCTGGGCCACCTGCATGATCAGCAAGGGGCGCTACGACCTGGCCCTGCGCGTGCTTCGCGAGGAGAACCCCTTCCCATCGGTCACCGGGCGCGTCTGCCATCATCCCTGCGAGGATGCCTGCAGCCGTGGCGATTACGACCAGCCGGTCGCGATCCAGGCCCTCGAGCGCGCCTGCGCCGAGTATGGCGACACCGATCCCGTCGAGCTAGCGCCGCGGCTTCACGAGGAGAGCGTCGGCATCATCGGCGCCGGGCCTGCGGGCCTGGCGTGTGCCTATCACCTCGTTCGCCTCGGCTATCCGGTCACCGTCTACGATGCCAACGATACTCCCGGCGGGATCCTGGCCTACGGGATTCCCGCCTACCGCCTGCCCCGCGAGGTACTCGAGACCGAGATCGACCGGCTGCGCCGAATGGGCGTGGCGTTCCGCTGCGGCGTGCGCATCGGCGTGGATCTCTCCTTCGCGCAGCTGCGCCAGTCGCATCACGCCCTCTTTCTGGCGCCAGGATTGGCACGCGCACGCCAGCTCTCCGTGCCGATGCCAAAGGACCCGCGCGTTGAATCGGGGGTGGCGTTTCTGCGCGCGGCCAGGCTTGGGGTAGCGCGCTCCGTGAGCGGCCACGTGGTGGTGATCGGCGGGGGCGACGTGGGTATCGATGCCGCCCGCTCCGCGTTGCGTCTGGGCGCCGAGAAAGTCACCCTCTGCTGTGGCGAGGCACGCACCGAGATGCCTGCCCATCCCGAGGAGATCGAGGCGGCCCGGCACGAAGGCGTCGAGATACTTGACCGGGTGGTGCCCGCCCGCGTGGATGCCACCAGGAACAGCGTGAATCTGACCCTCCTCCCCGTGCGCGCGATGCGCAGGGATCCGGACGGCACCCCGCGGTTCGATGTGGAGGAAGGCCCTGGATGGCAGATCCGCGCGGCGCGCCTCCTCTATGCCGTCGGACAGGAGGCCGACCTCTCCTTTCTCCCGCCGTCGCTGGCGCAAGGCCAGCGGTTGCGCGTCGATGCCTGGGGCCAGACCAGCCTGCCCGGCGTCTTCGCGGGAGGCGACATCACGGGCGCGTATGGTGTCGCCGAGGCTGTTGGAAGCGCCAAGCGAGCGGTCATCGGAATCGATGCCTGGCTGCGCCGCCTCCCGATGGAAGGTCTGGAGGAGCTGGTTGCGGTGGGCGATTCGCCCATCGTCTCGATGCACGCCTACCACGCCTACCGTCACGGGGAGCGCGTCATCCCATCCCGAACGGAAGTGCGCATCGACGAGATCAACCTGGACTATTTTCCGCCGGCCGCGCGAGCCCGACCGCGCGAGGTGGACCCGGAGATCCGGGCGAGCGGTTTCCTGGAGGTAGCGCTGCCGTTGAGCGCAGACGAGGCGCGCGAGGAGGCCGGACGCTGCTTCAACTGCGGCACGTGCAACATGTGTGGGAACTGCTTCATCTTCTGCCCCGACTCGTCTGTCTTCCAAAGGCCGGACTGGGGCTTCGCGATTGACCTCGACCACTGCAAAGGGTGTGGCGTCTGCGTCGAGGAGTGCCCACGTCAGGCAATGTCGATGGTACCCGAATCGGAGAGCGTGAGTGAAGGCTGTGAGTGAGGGGCACGGGCAGACCGCCCGCATGATCAACGGCGCAGAGGCGATGGCCATTGGCTTCGAGCTGGCGGGGGTGCGCATCGCCTACACCTATCCGATCACGCCCCAGGCCGAGGTGATGGAGACCTTCAGCCGCAGCAACCGCATCGTCACAATCCAGGGAGACAGCGAGTACAGCGTGCTGGCGGGCGCGCAAGGCGTCGTGTGGGCCGGCGAACGGTGTGCCGTGGCCACGGCCTCCCAGGGGCTGGTTCTGATGTCCGAGGTCCTGTGGGAGGTGGCGGGCAACCGGCTACCGATCGTGATGGGCGTCTTCAATCGGGCGCTGAAGGGCCCTGGGTGGTGCCTGGGCGCCCAACAGAACGATACGCTCTTCATCCGCGACACGGGCTGGCTACAGTTCTACTGCGAAACCGCCCAGGAGATACTCGACCTGATCCTGATCGGCTTCCGCGTTGCCGAGACGATCTGCCTTCCGGTTCTCGTGGCCGGCGACGGCTTCTACCTCTCGCACGAAACCGAGGAGGTCCTCATTCCCGACGAGAAGGCCGCCGCGGCGTTTGTGGGTGAGCGGATGCGCTGCGAGGCCCCGATGCCCGACCCGCAGGCCGACTATGGCGGGCTGATGCCCTCTCCCAAGTACTTCCGCGCCTACCAGCGCATGCACCACGACGTGCGCCGCGCCGCCGCCGTCTTCGATTCGGCCGCGCAGGAGTTCGCCACGCGCTTCGGCCGCCACTATGGCCGGATCTCACCCCTCTACACGGAGGATGCCGAGACGGTGGTGGTCTCGGCGGGAACTATCTGCGGCACCATCCGCGAAGTCGTGGAGCAACGGCGCGAGCGAGGCGAGTGCGTCGGCATGGTCAAGCTGCATGCGTTTCGGCCCTTCCCCGCCGAGGCGCTACGGGAGGCCCTGGGGAACGCCCGCCGCGTCATCGTGATCGACCGCAACCTGGCCCCTGGCCTGGGCGGGATCTTCGCATCCGAAATCCGGCTGGCGCTCCATGCCCGCGGCGTGCCCGCGACGGTTTATTCCTTCATCGCCGGCCTGGGCGGGTCCGACGTCCCCCCCGGGTTGATCGAAAGCGCCCTGGATTACGCCGGCGAGCAGGCCGATCCCCCGGACACGCTCTTCCTCCTTGACACCGGGATCGAGGCCTGAGCCTTCTGGGGACCGGCTAGAAGGAGAATCTGCGAACAATACGCCATCCGATCTTGCTTTGCACGCGGAGAGAGCGAAACATTCGCGATCAGGTGTCCCTCTAAATCGCTTAGCAGGCGTGCTGGCAACACTCCCTTGCGGGGAGGAGCAGTTTGCGATGCCAGCGCCCCGGGGGAAGCGGCGGATGGAAAGACTGAGCCAGTTGTTGCAGGTGGATCCGCGGCAGGAGACGGCGTTCTCACCCGGGCACAATGCGTGTCCAGGGTGTGGCTCCACAACCGCGTTACGGATGGTGTTGAACGCCGTGGGCGATCGCGCCATCTACTTCGTGCCCGCGAGCTGCGCCAGCCTCTATTTCACTCCTTCGGACACCACCACGACTCGCGTTCCAGTGATCCACACTCTTTTCCCGGGCGCCTTCGCGGAAGCCGAGGGCATGGCGCGTGCCCTCCAGCTCCAGGGCCGCGATGAGAAAGTGGTCGTATGGGCTGGGGACGGCTGTTGTTACGACATCGCCCTGGGCTCGCTCTCCGGCGCCGCGGCGCGCGGTGCCAATCTCCTGGTCATCTGCAACGACAACGAAGGCTACCAGAACACGGGAGGCCACCTCTCATCCGCGACACCCCCGGATGCGCAGACGCGCACAGGCCGGCGCGGCGATCAGGTTCCTGGAATCACGCGGCGCAAGGACCTGGTGGAGATCATGGCGGCGCACCGCGTGCCCTACGTCGCGACGGCTTCCGCGGCCTATCCGGAAGACCTCCAATCGAAGGTGCTCAAAGCGCGAGAGATGGAAGGCTTCCGCATGCTTCTGCTCCTGACCCCGTGCGTCACCTGGGGATTCGAGAGCCGGTATTCGGTGAAGCTGGCGCGCCTGGCCGTAGAGACGGGCTACTTCCCGCTCTATGAGGTGGAGGGCGGGCGCCACTACCGGATCACGCACGAGCCGGCCATGCTACCACTGGAACGTTTCACGCGCATCCAGCGACGCTTCAACGGGGGCGACCTCAACGCGCTCCACGAAGAGATCGACGAGAAATGGGCCGAACTCCGCTTCCGAAGCGAGCGCTCCCGGCGCGAGCGCGTGCAACGGCCCGCGTGGGTGGCAGCCTGATGAAACCCTCTCGCCCCACCATCCACTGCCGCGTCTTCTCCCTCGAACCGCCGCGGTGCGAGTTTGCCCCGGACCTTCCGGAGTACTCCGATGCGGTCGTGACGTTCGATTTCACGGATGCCCTCCTGACGGATCTCGGTCCAACGCTCCTGATGCTATATGCGTCCTATGCTGGCCCGCCGATTACGCGCGACGCCCTGGTCGAGCTTGCGCAGCCGTTCGTCGCCATCGAGGTGGAGCATGCGACTCAGGCGGATCTGATAGCACGGGCACGCGAAGAGTATCCCGCCGTGCTGGCGCGCGCCCGCGAGCGGATCGCCGCGCTCTAACCCCCAGAAGGAAACCCACTGGCTGTCGCGAATTGATCCCATGCCGTAGTTGCGCAGGCCCCACGCAATGGCTCGCAGTGGGTCATCCGGCAGGCGAGGCATCCTGGAAAAGATAGGGGATGGCAGTGAGACAGGAGTCTCCTGAAGAGGCGGGGTTTGATGGGAAACGCCTGGAGCGCCTCGCGGCGCTTCTCGAACAGGCGGTTGCCGCAGGCGAGACACCGGGTGCCGTAGCCCTGGTCGCGGACCGACAGTGCGTCGTCTTCCACCGAGCCTTTGGGCACGCGCAGGTGGTTCCGCGCGCCGAGCCGATGCGCCCCGATACCCTCTTCGACCTGGCATCGCTGACGAAGGTGGTGGCGACAGCCCCAGCGATCCTGCTGCTGGTCGAGGCGGGCGCCATACGCCTGCAAGACCGTGTCGTGGAGTTCATCCCCGAGTTCGCGGGCGAGGGCAAGGATGAGGTCGACCTGCGCCACCTCCTGACGCACTGCTCCGGGCTGCCCGCCTGGAAACCCTTCTATGAACAGGGAGCTAGCCCCGAGGAGCTGTTCGCCACGATCTGCGCCACGCCACTCGAACACCCGGTGGGCCGTTGCTTCCGGTACAGCGATATCGGCTTCATCCTCCTCGGAGAGGTGGTCCGGCGCGTCTCTGGCCTGCGGCTGGATGAGTTCACCCAACGCCACCTCTTCGCGCCCCTGGGCATGAGCGAAACCTGCTTTTGCCCGCCGGCATCCTGGGCCGCGCGGTGTGCCGCGACGGAGCTTCGCGACGGCGTTTCCCTCCGTGGCCAGGTCCATGATGAGAACGCGGCGGCGCTGGGCGGCGTCGCCGGGCATGCCGGGCTCTTCTCCACCGCCTCGGACCTAGCCCGGTTCTGCCAGATGCTGCTCAACGACGGCGAGTTGGAGGGCACGCGTGTGCTCAGCCCGCTCAGCGTGCGCGCGATGCTGGCACCGCAGTCCACCTGCCTGGGAAGCGCACGCGGTTTCGGGTTCGATCTCCACTCGGCCTATGCATCGATCCGCGGCGATCTGCTGCCGTCGGGATCCGCCGGGCATAGCGGCTTCACCGGCACGTCTCTCTGGATCGACCGCGATCTGGGGCTGGCCATTATCCTCCTGACCAACGTGGTGCATCCCACGCGGGAGCGCTCCGCTCGCCGGCTGCGCTCGCGCGTCAGCAACGTGGTGGCCGCCGCGCTCCAACCGCCCTCGGCAACGGTACCGGACCGCGTGCGCGATCCGCTCCTGGTGCGCCTTGGGGTGGATCTCCTTCGCGAGGAGGGATGCCGGCGGCTGGCCGGAGAGGCCGTGGGCCTCATCACCAACCACACCGGGCGCTGCGCCGACGGCACGCCTACCTTGCGGATGCTTCTAGAGCATGGCGTGAAGGTCCGGGCGCTCTTCAGTCCCGAGCACGGAATCGCCGGCCGCCTGGATGAAGAAGTCGCATCCGGCCGGGATGAAGAGACGGGCCTGCCGATCCACAGCCTTTTTGGCGAGACGAGGAGCCCCCTGCCTGAATGGCTGGAGGGCCTGGAGACCCTCGTCTTCGACATCCAGGATATTGGCGCGCGCTTCTACACCTACATCAGCACGATGGGCCTGTGCATGGAGGCCGCGGCAAAGCATGGACTGCGCTTTGTCGTGCTCGACCGGCCCAACCCGATCACCGGTGGCCACGTCGAGGGTCCCATCCTGGATCTGCGCCTGCGCAACTTCGCCGGCTACTACGCGATCCCGATCCGCCACGGCCTCACCGTGGGCGAGCTAGCTCGGCTGATCAACGTGGAGATCGGGTGTCACCTGGAGGTGGTGCCGGTTCAGGGGTGGCGGCGCTCGATGTGGTGGGATCAGACCGGGCTGGAGTGGGTGAACCCCTCGCCGGCAATGCGCACGCTGAACGCCGCCACGCTCTACCCCGGACTTTGCTGCCTGGAGAGCGCCAACCTCTCGATGGGCCGTGGCACCGACACACCTTTCGAGGTGATTGGCGCCCCCTGGATCGAGCCGCGGCGCCTTGCCGCGGAGCTCACCGCACGCGACATCCCCGGAATCGGCTTCGTACCGGTCCACTTCACTCCCCAGCTGCGTGACTATCAGGGCGAGCGCTGCGGCGGCCTCTATTGCGTGGTCACCGACCGCGAGGCGTTCCAGCCTGTCCGAATGGTCATTCACCTGGCGGAGCTGCTCCACCGCTTCCACACGCGCGAGTTTACCTTCGACCGCATCGACACCCTCGTCGGCACAGAGCGCGTTCGCGTTCTCCTCGAGCAGTTCGCCCCCGCAGAGGCGATCATCGCCGAGTGGGAGGAAGACGAGGCCGGCTTCCGCGAGCGCCGCGCCCCCTTCCTCCTCTACGAGTAGGGCTCACCAGCGGAAGCGCAAACCCCACGGGATTGCGCGGGGGATCTGGGATTCCGGCATATGGAGAGGGCCGCCCGCACGCGGAGCTCGAAGCTCCGCGCTGCTTTCCGGCAAAGCCCCTTCGGTGCTTCCCCTCCCAGCCACCGCCGTTTTGAGGTATCCGGGTGTATCCCCAGTCCAGCCCGGCAGGGCTTCGCTCGCAAGCAGCGCGGTGATTTATCGCCGCGCGCCGGATTGCGCGCTGCCTCCGAGGCTTCGGATTCCTTATGTCGGAATCTCAGCTTCCTCCGGGTTTGGCTTGACACCCGCGTCGGGCGCGGGGTATAATCGGCTTGAGAACACTCGCTGGGGGTGGGCCCGTCCCTGAGAACCGCCTGCGTGGAGGCGGTAACCCCTGGAACCTGATCCGGGTAATGCCGGCGTAGGGAAAGCGACCGCGACGCCATCATCGCGATACTCTTCGCGCCGTCCAGCCGCCTTCCGCTTCGCCGGAAGCGCGGCTGTGGTTGTTTTTTGGAGCGTAAAGATGCGAGAGCAGTGGGTGGCAAGCCGGCGGGGCGAGAACGTGACGCAGATGCACTATGCCCGCAGGGGCGAAGTGACCGAGGAGATGCGCTTTGTTGCCGAGCGCGAGCAGGTCTCGCCGGAGTTTGTCCGGGCAGAGGTGGCCCGCGGACGCGCCATCATCCCCGCGAACATCCGGCACACTCGCCTGGAGCCGATGGCGATTGGCACGAACTTCCGGTGCAAAGTCAACGCCAACCTGGGCAACTCATCCACCACCTCGGATATCGAAGGAGAGCTCGAGAAGCTACGCATCGCCCTGGAGTGCGGCGCCGATACGGTGATGGACCTGAGCACCGGCGGCGACATTGCGGTGATCCGCGAGGCGATCCTGGCGGCCAGTCCCGTTCCGGTGGGCACGGTGCCGGTCTACGAGGCGCTTGCCCGTGTCGAGGCGCCGGAAGAGCTGACGCCGGCGCTATTGCTGGAGACCATCGAGGCGCAGGCGAGGCAGGGCGTGGACTACATGACGATTCACGCGGGCCTGCTCCAGGAGTATCTCCCCCTGGCGGCGCGGCGCGTCACCGGCATCGTGAGCCGTGGCGGCGCCATCCTGGCTCAGTGGATGGTCGCCCACAACGCGCAGAACCCCTTCTACACGCACTTTGAGGAGATCTGCGAGATCTTCCGGACCTATGACGTCTGCTTCAGCCTGGGCGATGGCCTTCGGCCCGGATGCCTGGCCGACGCGAATGACGAGGCGCAGTTCGCGGAGCTAGCTACATTGGGCGAGCTGACCGAGCGCGCCTGGAAGCATGATGTCCAGGTGATGGTCGAGGGTCCGGGGCACGTGCCGTTCGACCGCATCGAGGAGAATATCCGCAAGCAGCGAGAGCTCTGCCACGAGGCGCCCTTCTACCTTCTCGGCCCGCTCGTCACCGATATCGCTCCCGGCTATGACCACATCACCAGCGCCATTGGAGGCACGATGGCCGCCTTTTGTGGCGCGGCGATGCTCTGCTACGTCACTCCCAAGGAGCACCTGGGCCTGCCCAACCCGGAGGACGTGCGCGCCGGCATGGTGGCGCATAAGATCGCCGCGCACGCGGCCGATATCGCCCGCGGCCGACCGGGCGCGCGCCAGCGCGACGACGAAATGGCCCGCGCTCGCTTCGGTTTCAATTGGGAACGCCAGTTCGAATTGGCCCTCGATCCCGACACTGCGCGTGCCATGCACGACGAGACGCTCCCCGAGCCATGCCACAAGTCCGCGCACTACTGCTCCATGTGCGGGCCGCGGTTTTGCGCCATGCGCATGACGCACCAGATCAAAGAGCGGGTTCGCGAATAGCGCGGAAAGTGATGGGGCGGCGCGCGGGGCGGCCGGTTGTGGTATAATAGGGCCATGCATCCGACGCTCGCCATCCTGGCTGCCAAGAGGCAATCGGTCCGCAACAAGCTCCGCCCTCTCCCGTTCGAGCTGGCGGTGAGCCTGCCTCTGCTGGCGGTGATGGTGGCGGTTTTCCTCCTCGGGGGCTACCGCTTCTTCTTCATCCTGTTCCGCTTCCTTCGCGATAGCCCGCCGTTTGGCACGATGCTCACCGAGCGCCTGCTGGCGATGGTCTTCCTCGCCTTCCTCTCGATGCTGGTATTCAGCAATATTGTCACCTCGCTCAGCACGCTCTACCTGGCCGGCGAGTTGGAGTTTCTCCTCTCGCGGCCCATTCCGTACGCCGTCACTTTCTTCGCCAAGTTCTGGGAGTCAGTGCTCTACAGCTCCACCGCCTTCGTCGTGATGGGGCTGCCGATCTTCCTCGCGTATGGCCGTGTCCATGAGGCGCCCCTCTACTTCTATCCGCTCGTTTTTCTCTTCTATCTCCCCTTTCTGATCGCGCCCGCGGCAGCCGGCACCGTGATCACAATGCTCCTGGCGCGGATCTTCCCGGCGCGCAAGACCCGCGCCACCTTCTGCGCCCTCTTTGTCGCCCTTCTGGCCGGGCTCGCCGTCGCGGCGCACCTGCTGGGGAAAGGCACCTTCGCGCAGGTGGAAGCGGGCGTCACGATGAGCCAGTTGATGGATGCCCTCCGGCTTTCGGATATCCCCTACCTTCCAAACCACTGGATCTCGCAGGGGATTATCGCCTCGGCCCAGGGCGACCTGCGCACGGCCGGCTTCTACTTCCTGGCGCTCCTCAGCACGGCGCTCCTCTGCCTGGAGCTCTGCTCGTGGCTCGCTCCGAGGGTCTATTACCCTGGATGGGCGCGAACACGCGAGTCGGACACGCGGCGCTCCGGCCGCGTCGTGCTTCCGATCTTCACCTGGCTCGAGTGGCTGATGCGCCCGATACCCCGCCCCGTGCGCGCGCTCCTGCTGAAGGATCTGCGCACGTTTTGGCGCGACCCGGCGCAGTGGGCGCAGCTCCTGCTTCTCTTCGGCCTGCTGATCATCTACATCAGCAACCTGCGTAACATGCCGCTCAACACCGGGGAGCCGTTTTGGCAGAGCGTCATCTCCTTCTTCAACATGGGCGCCACCTGCTTCGTGATGGCCACGCTCACCTCCCGCTTCGTCTTCCCGATGTGGAGCCTGGAGGGCCAGCAGTTCTGGGTGGTCGGCCTCGCCCCGCTCACGCGACGGCAGCTGCTGGTGCAGAAGTTCCTCGGCTGCTCCCTGGGGTGCATCCTCTTAGGCGAGGCGGTGATGATGTACTCCAACTACATGCTGCGCGTGCCCCCACTGATGCTCGCGCTCTCAGGGGTCACCGTCGCCAGCGTCAGCGCCGGGCTGGTCAGCCTCGGGCTCGGCCTGGGCGCCGTCTTCCCCAACTTCCGCGAAGACAACGCGGCGCGCATCGCCAACAGCGCCGGTGGCACGCTCAATATCGTCCTCAGCCTACTCTATATCGGGGCGATCATCGCTGTTCAGACCTATCCGATCCACGCCCTCCTCACCGGGAAGGCGCCCGGATGGCACGCGCTCCGCGGTGAGATCCTCACCGCCGGCCTCCTCTTCGCCCTCATCAACGCCATCGCCATCGGCGTGCCCCTATGGCTCGGCCTTCGCGCTGTTGACCGCATGGAGCTGTAGCCACGCCTCTCAGGGAATCTCGTGACCCAGGCCCCCAGGGTTTGCATGGACGAGAATCAGAACCCGCCCGGATGATCTTTCTCCCGGCAAGGTGGTATTGTATTCGTGAGCCTACTTTCGGGAGGGGGAGCGCGGGCGATCCGGTGTGGGCGACGCACGCTACTTGCAAGGGATGAGATCCCTTCTGCCCGGCTCGGGGCCGCGCTCCATATTGACGGTTGCGTCGTCACCGTGGGCAGCCCAGGAGTGCCGCCAGGACGCCTTTCGCGCCGCGGGCTCCGGTGATCGGCCACGGGCATGGAGAGATGCTGGCTTGCAGTCCCGCGCTGGACTCCACCGTGCTCCCCTCACCCCGCGCCCTATTCTCTGGATACACCCTGGGATTCCGAGATGAGGAGAAGGCCGC
>Ga0116167_1001324_pt1 | contig 22768 bp, 19 predicted proteins | sample AD_JPNMR3_MetaG_FD_89794 | JGI IMG/M metagenome (GOLD analysis project Ga0116167, IMG submission 89794) | Active sludge microbial communities of municipal wastewater-treating anaerobic digesters from Japan - AD_JPNMR3_MetaG | ecosystem: Engineered > Bioreactor > Anaerobic > Digestate | place...
CCCACCGCACAACGCTTAGATGTTGGGTTGTGCTAATTTTTAAGGCTGTTAAAATTTCTTCTCCCAAGGCCTACCTACTTTTAATTTCAACCCCTGCCGCTGTCCTTTTTATCCTCACCCCCAGCCCCTCTCCTTTCCAAGGAGAGGGGTGGCCGACAAGGCCGGGGTGAGGTTATATGATGAACGATGTGTGTTTTTACGGAGTGAAGTGCCTTCATCATTCTTTAAAATATTCCCACGCAAAGACTACAAAGTAGACGCAAAAAGTTCACAGAAATTTTTCTTGGCGTTCTTGGCTAAACTTTGCACACTTTGCGTTTTGAATATATGGTCAATTTACTATATTTTGTACTGGTGATTAATCGGAATATAAAGGTTTCTTCCGAAAATATATTTAGATTTTTGTAATGGTCGAATGGAACACTCACATGTTATAAGTATCCTACACATGGCAAGTACGAAAATGTTAAATATTTTCATACACGTTTATGAATGCTGCCATATCTGCTCGTTTTGTAAAATATTTTCAGAATTTTTATAACCAATCGAGTTGAATAAATAAGTAAATTTTTTCATCGAAATACAACCAATTCATATTCATTTCGTAAATTTATCCCAAAATAAACTTATTACCTATGCAAAAGGTTCTAACAAAATGTTTGGCTTACCTTGCGGTAGCTTTCATTCTTTTTGGAAACAGTTGTAGCATCGATGAAGGTGGGCCAACCGGGCCAACGGGATCCAAGTCGGTTACCGAGGGTATCGAGGCACGTGTCGACAGTGCTGTATGGAAGGCTTTCAATTATTCAGCTTTTTTATGCGGCAAGCAGCTTACCATTCTGGGGCTTGACTCTACCAACGGAAAGCTAACCATCACCCTTAACGACACCGTTGCTGGCAAAACATACGATCTGAATACCGTCAGTGCACACTGGGCTACCTACCAACCAAATAATTCAAACGATATTTATACCACCTTCTCCCACCCCCTGGCAGGTGGTATGGTATTTCTTTCGTTATTCAACAAAGATTCCCTGATTGTTTCGGGTTCTTTTATCTTCTATGCCTATAACCCCCGTACGAAAAGAACCATTACTATTTCCGAAGGTGATTTTGCAAATATTAGCTATACGAAAGAAACCTATCCGACCTCAGGAATTCGTGCATACATCGATGGAAAATTATGGAACGCTACTACCTCACAAGGAACCATTAACGATGATGGCATAACTCTTCAAGGCACCAATGCTGGTGGAGAACAGCTTTTCTTTAAAATTTGCAATCGTCTGAAGGACACCTATGCCTTGAACAGCCAATCGTGCCACATGGTTCGATACATAGTTAGCTCTACTGACACGGTTCCGTTTTTTAGCAATAGTTCGCCCTATGTCGATGGAAAATTCGTCATTTCAGATATTTCGACCGATTCTGTAGCACAGGGAAGCTTCATCCTGTCGGTTTACCGACCCAACGACAAAAAAACAGTTCAAATTACACAAGGGATATTTAGCGGAATTAAATTGCGTTAAAGCAATTCAACAATTTTGCCTTTCCGGTTGTTTCTTGAAAAAAAAAAATGAATTTCACAACTGTCCGATTGTGGGTACGTGCTACATGGTTGGCCTACCTTACCGTTTTTTACAATCTTATCGAGGGGTTAGTATCGGTATATTTTGGCTGGAAAGACGAATCATTGTCGCTATTTGGATTTGGAATCGATAGTTTCATTGAAAGTCTGTCGGCAAGCGGGATTATTGTTATGTTGCATCGAATAAGAAATAACGAAGAAAGCGCTCATCCTCGTTACGAAAGGTTAGCCCTAAGAATTACTGCAATAAGTTTCTGGATACTTGGAATAGGGTTGTTATATGGCATTGTCAATAACATTCTCCATAAAGAAGAACCCGTAACTACCATTCCTGGAATCGTTATTACGCTGTTGAGCATTGTTTTTATGATGTTTCTCTACACTGCTAAAATACGGGTAGGTAAAAAACTCAATTCAGCACCCATAATCGCCGATGCACGCTGTGGCTTGGTTTGCGTGTACCTTTCGGTGGTAGTACTGGCAGCCAGTCTACTTTATCATTTTTTCCATATTCCCTATATCGATGCCTTTGGCGCGGCAGGAGTAGCCTATTTTTCGTTTAAAGAAGGAATAGAGGCATACCAAAAATCCAATCATCCCGAAGCATGTAACGATTGCTGCAAATGAAGAAAGCCCGGACATCATGCCCGGGCCGACCCTTTCAAGAAAAGCTACTGGCACCCTTACAGGAAGTATCCAAAACGTGCAGCATCTTCTACATTCTGTAGAGCAGGTTTCGGTATTAGTTCATAATCACGCAACCACCCTTCCATCTCACTGCGATTGTAAAAAAGTTTTAATACCTCACCCATCGAATTTGCATCTTTGCTCAATTTTTGACGAAAGTATGAGCTCATATTGGCATTCTCCACCAATAGTGCAAGTTTTCTTACACCATTACTCATCAATTTGGGGATAAATTCTACCTTCATCCAGTCGGTTACCACCCCCGAAAAGGTTTTTCCAAAACTAAAATCTGAGATCACCTTTTTGCTGTTGAAACACATTAAGGTTTCAATTACAGCATTAAGGGCAAGCTGACACTCATTAAGGGTATCAACATCTTTCCATTTTACAACAACTGCATGTAAAAATGGATTGTACGATACTTCGGCGTAATTTTCTTCCTTTGTTTTCATAGCCTGGCAGTAGTTTGTGGTTCAGTAAATTGTAGTTTTCTTAAATTAAAGTTAAAGAATAATCTAGGGTTACCCCGGTAGTTTATTCACATTTTTATCAGTTAAACGACTGATAAAAATCAATATTCAGATATAAAATAATCATCATACACGTAATATATATTTGATTATTATATATTTATAAAAAATTTTAAATCTTATAAGTGTATATTTTACCCGAAAGAATTGAAACCAATGCGAAAAATTTTCGAATATTTTAAAAACTTTGAAACAAAATAAGGGATAGACAAATTGCAATTGAGAAAGTTTATTAACTTTACTTATCATAGAAAAGCAAGGCAAATGAAAAACAACAGAGGTCACATTTTACTGGTTGCCACAACATTGTTGTTCCTGTTACATGCCGTATTTGCACAAACATCGAACGAAATAACCGAACTGGAAACGATGTGCGCACGATACGAACAAGAGGGTAACAGGATAGAGCTTGCAAAAACTCAGTCAAAAATAGGATTTCTATACCGCGATAAGGGCAACTACCGACTAGCAATCGACTGGTTTAAAAAAGCCATTGCAACTAACGAAAAGTTGGGCAATACAAATGCAATCAAAGTATTAAGTACCAACATTGGTTATCTGCAATCGGAGTTAAATAATTATGACGAAGCAATAGAAAGCTTCCGGCAATCGCTTAAAATTAATGAACAGCTCAATAAGAAAACTGATATCGTTCAGGACCTTATCAATATTGCCCTTGCCCAACAAGGTAAGCAAAATTACGCCGAATCGAACAATACCCTGAACCGTGCACTGGGAATAGCGCAGGAATTGAATAATCTGAATGCGCTGAAAACCATCTACGGCATGTTAGCCGAGAATTATGAAAAACTGGGCAAACAGGACAAAGCCAGAGAATATTTTGATATGGCTGCCTCGCTACGCAGCCATATTCAAAAAGAAGAGATAAAACGCTACGAAGACCAAACCAAAAAGGCCGAGGCGGAAGTGTATGCCAGCCAGGCCGAAAAAAAGAAACTAAGTGAAGAACTTACGCGCGTTTATACAGAAAAAGAACTTACCCTGAGATTACTGGAACAGGAAAAAGAACTTCGGGATTTACGCGAAAAAGAATTTCAAGCCAAGGAACGACTACAAAAAGCCCATCAGCAAACTACTAACATCATTCTGGCATCCCTGATATTCATTATCATTCTCATTACCCTATTTTTATTTGTTATATTTAAGCAGCTACGCCGAATTAAACATGCCAATGCCTTGCTGTCGGAAAGTCATCGGCAAATTGCCGAGCAAAAACAGGAAATTGAAAAACAGCATGCAATAGTTTCGCAACAGAAAAAAAAGTTGACCGACAGCATCCTGTACGCCCAGAGAATACAAAACGCTGTACTGCCTCCCCAATATGTATTTGAAAAAATATTTCCCCAGCATTTTATTCTCTTTAAGCCACGAGATATAGTAAGTGGTGACTTTTACTGGATATCGTCAAAAGACAATATTGCTGTCATTGCTGTTGCTGACTGTACCGGACATGGCGTACCGGGTGCCTTTATGAGCATGCTGGGTATTGCCTTTCTCAACGAAATAGTTAGCAAAATGACGATAAACCGCCACATCGTTACTTTCCATGCCAGTGAAATACTCAACGAGCTACGCAATTATGTTATCCAGTCATTACACCAAACGGGGCGACCCTCCGAAGCAAAAGATGGAATGGATATTGCCCTGTGTATCATCGACTTTGAAAATAATACGATGCAATTTGCTGGTGCCCATAACCCTGCATATCTGATACGCAAAGGTGAACTACAGATTATTGAGGCCGACCGTATGCCCATTGGAATTTATAAAACAGAAAACAAATTGTTCACCAATCGTGAGGTAAAACTTGAATTTGACGACCAAATATATCTTTTTTCCGATGGATATTATGACCAGATAGGGGGACCTAAACAGGCCAAGATGATGAGCATTAATTTTCGAAATTTTCTACTCGAAATCAGCCACTTACCCATGAGTGAGCAACAAAAGCTTCTTGAAGAATACTATGAAAACTGGAAAGGTAATAACGACCAGATTGACGATGTATTGGTAATAGGGCTTAAATACACCCAGCACATTCTTCCATCGGAAACCTCTGAATTTCAATGGGAAAACAAAACCATACTCATTGCAGAGGATGTAGATATCAACTACTTCTTACTGGTAGAAGCTCTGAAAAAAACAAAAGCCATAATCGTTAGAGCTATCAATGGTAAGGAAGCTGTTGAGCTGTCTAAAAAACAACATTTTGACCTGATCCTGATGGACATACGCATGCCTGAAATGGATGGTATAGAAGCTACTCGCGAAATTCGAAAATTCAATCCAACAATTCCAATAGTGGCGCAAACAGCCTTTGGTGACGAAAATGATATTCAACGGATCGTCGCTGCAGGATGTAATGCCCATATATCAAAACCAATCAATTTGAAAACGTTCCTTTCGATAATTAAAAAATACATAAATGCTTAATATTATGGAATCACTGATAATTCCCTCAGGGCAAAATACGCCCAGTATAGATTTCAACGCTCAAACAGGGAAACTCGAGATCACGGGAATTTCTATTCCCGAAGATGTTACTGGATTCTATCAGACTGTATTCAACTGGTTAATGCAATACATTCAAAATCCGGCTCCAAACACAGAGCTACACATTCATCTGAACTATTTTAACTCAGCATCGGCAAAAGCTATTCTCGACATAATGAATTACCTGGAAGCTTTACTCGACCGTAATGCTAACGTCATGGTTTTCTGGCATTATCTCGATATTGATGAGGATATGTTCAGTACCGGTAAAGAATTTCAATCACTGGTGAAGATACCCTTTCAGTTTGTACAGCACGTGAGTGAATAATAAATTCGGTTATCAACTTAATCTATATGAAGGCGAAATACTGGTTAATACTCTTTACAATTGTTCTTTGGGAAGCAATGTTGTCTGCGCAAACGCTTCCGGTTATTGAAAAAAAGATGTATAAAGCGCCCGATGGCAAATTATACGTCAACAAGTCGTTGCCCATATACCTTTTTATTGGTACACAGCCCGATGCGGCTAATGGTGTAGTTCGTCTTGAAAGCGAAAAAACCAAGCGCTACACCAATCCCATGTATTTCGACACCGAAGGTTATAATTCCATTCAAAGTCCTTCGTGTGTTGATACGGTAACCCGACAGGCAGTATTGCCAAAGCAAAACATCATTTTTGAGGTGTATGCCGATAGCAAGCCGCCTATTACGCAATTAAGCCTTGAATCGACCCGAAAACATATGCGCAAGGGAAAAGTATATGTGTCGGGAAAGGCTAAAATAGTCCTTTCGGCAACCGACGCCCTTTCGGGAGTTGATAAAATAATGTACAGCCTCGACGCAGGTAGCTATGTAGAATATACTGCCCCCATCGAGCTATCGGAACAAAAAGAGTATGTGCTAAAATACTTTTCGTACGATAATGTAGGTAATGTGGAAGAAGTTCATACCTCTATTATTGTGGTCGATAAAACAGCCCCACGCATCTCAATGGAAATAAAAGGTGACTTTTATGAGCAAATTCTTGCCGGTAACGCCAGCATTATTTTCCGAATGGAAGATACCTTGAGCGAACCAGAGAATTTGTACTACCTTCTCAACGAAACTACCCCCAGCACATACCAGAAACCTATTGAGGCTAACCGACTGCCACAGGGGGAGTACTTGATCAGCTACTGGGCTGTCGATAAAGTAGGCAATACCTCTGACACCCTTCGTTTTTCGTTCTACATCGACAAAACGCCCCCAACGATTATTCCTGAAATTATGGGAAAAACTTATATTATCAATGGAAAAGAATTCTCATCGGGACGTTCCCTGTTGAAGCTGACAACCATCGACAATAAAGCAGGAACAAAAGAAATATATTATTCAATCAACAATGACGAATATAAAAAATACGAGAAACCTGTCATGCTTAACAATACAGGGGGTAATCTTATCGTTAAGGCCTATGCGCTTGACTATGTGAATAATCGCAGCGACATTTCAGAAGGAACCCAAAATGCTTCTCTTCCGTATGTCGACCTCACGGGTCCCTCTATCAGCTACCGGATAGAAGGCCCATTTTTGCAAATCGGTGATACCATCTTTGTCAATAAAAATTCTCGCATAAAACTTTATGCACGAGACGATGAAGCCGGATTGAATGAAATACTTTATTCTATCGACAAAGGCGAATACAATAAATACAACAATGCGTTTAGCATAGAGAAAGATGGTTTTCATCAACTCGACATTACAGCTTCCGATAACGTTGATAATATATCCTCTCAATCGTTACTGATATTTTCCGATAACGAAGGTCCTAAAATATACACCCTGTTTTCTTCCCCTGCATACCTTTCCAATCAAAAAGAGTCGACACAAGTGATATACCCACCCTACTGCAAGCTATTCGTTTCGGCGACTGATGACCGCACCTCTGTACAACGTATGACCTATTCCCTCAATCGTTCACCGGAGAAACCCCTGACAGGTTATCTGTCGAATTTTAAAGGCCAAAACCAACTGCTCATTCGTGCATGGGACTTGTTGGGCAATGAATCGTCTCTCACCCTTGAGTTTACTATTCAAGAGCCAAAATAAATACTCTGATTTATTGAAATCCCGCTTTCTTTGTTACTACTACTGCCACAATTGTGGCGGATACTGTCTTTTATCAATCAGCTGACGGATACGCCGAACCGTTACTTCTCTATCCTCTTTATAGGTAACCCCAAACCACTCATCGGGACTTTGTAAAACCTTCACCCTTATCGTATTTGTACGAATAAGTTCGTTAACCGACGAAGGCAAGTAAAACTCTGCTTTAGTGCTTTGCGCATTTTGCCGAATGAAAGCATCGAATTGATGCTCGAGATACGCAAAAATGGAAGGAGAAAAACCCCAGAAATTCATCGAAACAGTTTCATTACCTATCAGGGAACAGGGTTGTTCATTCTCATCATAAAAAATAATGGAGTTTTTATCATCGGCATACTGAATTTTGGTACGCTCGACAATAGCTTTTAAAAAATGATGATCATCCACCTCGCAGATACCGCGCGACACATGCCCAAACTCCGACAGAGTATTTCGAAGGGGAAAACCAAGCATGCAGTATTTTTCCTGTGAGGGAATTTTATCATCTTTCAGATAATTTGCAACAATACGATAGGATTGGGAGCCATAAAAATCATCTGCATTGATAACAGCAAATGGTGTATCAATGGCATGACGAGCCACCCACACAGCATGACCTGTACCCCATGGCTTGGTACGTTCGGGCGTAATTTGTACCCCCGAGGGTACCGCGTCGAGTTCCTGATACACATATTCTACCTCCATGTGCTTCTCAATTCGGTTAAATATTTCCCGAAAATCGGCTTCAATACTTTTCCGAATTACAAATACCACCTTATCAAAGCCAGCACGCATGGCATCATACACGGAATAATCCGTAATGGTTTCCCCGGTAGGACCAATTTTATCAACCTGTTTCAAGCCACCATAGCGGCTACCCATACCAGCAGCAAGCACCAACAAAGTAATCCTATTTTCCATTGACATCCATTTTACGTAATAAAAAAAGCCCCGAAGGGCTTTCGCTAGGTTATTTCAATAAACTCAAAGTCTGTTTCCAATAACGAAGCAAAATAATCGCCCCTTTCGTAAATATCATCATCCCCGCTTTCGTAACACCATTTTATTCGAACGTCACTGCGGGGCTTTAATTCAACTAATTGCCGCAGCAAAGTAAGCAAAATTTTTGATGTTCCCGAATTAAAATATTCCAGTTGAACGCAAACTTCAGTTTCCGGAGCTGGATTTTTGCTATATTCTGTCAACCACCGGGAAAGAGGTTCATAAAATTTCATGGGATCCTCGGGAATGGAACGCCCCAATATATGTATGTTTCCTTTTCGTGAAGCGCGAATTTCGGGAGTTTTTTTCGTTGCCTCAATGTATAAATCTTCCATATTGTTATGAAAATTAACGTCTAAAAATACAAAATTGTTAGATAAAAACAAATATTTTTAGCAAAAATTAAAACATTCGCATGATAGCATTCAAAAAAAGCATTAAAATAATTTCTCATACCTGCTTAATTTTGAAGTGCATTACATACTTACATGCAATTCCATCCGACGATTTAAAAATTAAAATTAGTTTTGTAGGAAATAACCCCTGTGTAAACAATTACAAAATTTTGTTGCCCATAATACATTCGGGTTAACTTGTTGATATAAGTTACATGCTTCGAAAAGTTTGACATACCATGTACTTTAAAAACACACAAAACTTACATTTTGAGGAGAACTACCAGAGCTGAATTATCGGATTATTTCTTGTAACGATAAAAGACGTTACAGGCACCTTCGGAGGAAACCATGCAGGCCCCAACTGGATTCTCGGGGGTACATACTTTTTCAAAAAGTGGACACTGGGGTGGTTGTCGCAAACCCTTTAAAATCAAACCACAGATACATCCTTTGGGTTCTTTGGGTTCCTTAAGCACGAGCTGAAATTTTTTTTCAGCATCGAAATGCTGGTATTTAGAGCGAAGATTTAATGCGCTATTGGGAAGATTTCCCAATCCTCGCCAGTTGGACGATGTCACCTCAAAAACTTCATCAACCATCTGCTGTGCCTTTGTGTTCCCCTCAGGACGAACCACGCGTCGATATTGAATTTCAACCTTAGGTTCTCCTCTCTGTATCTGGTCAACCAGCATAGCAATCGACTGAAGGATGTCAACAGGTTCGAATCCCGACACCACAACCCCTTTTCCGAATTGTCGGGGGATAAATTCATAAATAGCCGTACCTGTAATGGTGCTCACATGGCCGGGGGCAAGAAAGCCATCGATGGGTATCCCCTCTTCAATAAGCGCCTCCATGGGTGGTGGCATAATCTTATGAGCCGATAAAATGCTAAAATTTTTTATTTGCCCTTCATGTGCCCGCAATATCCCAGCTGCCGTAGGCGGTGTTGTAGTCTCAAAGCCTATTGCCAAAAAAATAACTTCCCTGTCCGGATTAGTAACTGAAATGTTCAGAGCTTCATTGATAGAAAAGACAATTCGAATATCGGCACCTGCTGCGCGTTCCTTTTCCAGTGTTGAATAGCTTCCTGGTACTTTTATAAGGTCGCCAAAAGTAGTAATGATAGTACCCGGTATCCTGGCCAGCGCTACCGCCTTATCGATGTAATCTATAGCTGTCACACACACCGGACATCCCGGTCCAGATATCAAATGTACATTTTCGGGCAATAAATCGTGAATGCCAAACCGATGTACCGACATGGTGTGACTACCGCAAACCTCCATAAAGGTTAATGGCTTTTTGGTAATAGCATGCAAATGCTGCGATAGTTTTTTTATTGCCTCTGTATCGCGAAATTCCGATATATACTTCATTATACGTTACAGTTCCTATTTAATTTTAACCATCAGTTAATTAAATCATAGCGATATCCCCTCAATCATTGGACATATCCTCTTCTAACTCACGAATTAAACGCAAGGTTTCCTCGGCCTCTACCTCATCAATCTTCTGGATAGCATAGCCTGCATGCACCAGCACATAGTCCCCCTCCTTAACATTATCTAACAAATCGAGGGCAGCTTTTAAACGATTCCCCGAGAGATTTACAATCGCCTCATTACCTTCAATCTTTTCTACTTTTGCAGGAATACTTAAACACATGATTTATCGATTTTTAGTTTGCATGGCTACCACATACATTTGCCCTAATGCTATCCCCGCATCATTAGGCGGAAGCTGTGACGGAACATATACCTGAAACCCTGTTTGCATCAACATGGTTTTTAATTTGTTTAACAAATATTTATTCTGAAATGTTCCGCCCGACAGGACAATTTTTTCAATACCTTTCTCAAGACGAATATTTGTGCATATCGTTAACGCAATATCGATGAGCGTATCATGGAAACGTTTGGCTATGTGGGTTTGATTTTTTTGCCCCATTTCAAATAATATTTGTTCAAAAGTAGGTGCAAAGCTGATAATATTTTCTTTAATTTCATACGAGTAAGGTGAAAAAGGTTCGTACGCTTGCACCAATGCTTCGAGTCGCATGGGTAGTTCAGCATGAAAAGAGGGCTTCAGGCCAAGCCCCATCAAAACGGCAACTGCATCGAACAATCGTCCCGCACTTGACGATAGCGGACAGTTAATATGTTTCTCTAAACTTAGCACGATGGCTTGAATTTTTTTTCGATCAATTTTTGAGAGAAAATCAATGTTCATCTTGAAAATTTCGTCCTTCCAGAAATGATAAAGGTAAGCAATAGAAGTACGCCAGGGTTCTTCCACTACCCGATCCCCTCCCGGTAAAGGCACATACTCAAAATGAGCGTATCGTTCAAAATTTGAAGGTGTACAGATTAAAAATTCGCCCCCCCATATATTTCCGTCGGTTCCCAGGCCAGTACCATCCCAGGCAATGCCTATCACCGTATCGGAAATCCCATATTCAGCCATTACCGATGCCACATGGGCATGATGATGTTGAACCTGAAAAATCGGAACATTGAGTTGTTCGGCAAAAAGGGTAGAATGATAATCGGGATGCAAATCCACTACAGCTAAACGAGGGAAAAAACGAAACAGCTTACTAAAACGCTCGAAGGACTCTCGATAAAATACATGATTCTCATAATTCTGTAAATCGCCCAGGTATTGGCTTAAGATAACCTCGTTGCCCTTTCCAATAGCAAAGGTTCCGGTGAGCTCGGCACCAGCTGCAAACACACCCTCAAAATTACAACCTTCGACCCTAATGGGTTCGGGGACATACCCTCTTGCCCGTCGGATAAAAATCAATTCTCCCGCCTCTGTTACTGCAAGAACCGAATCATCAACCCGATTGCGTATATTCCGGTTATAGGCAACTATCCCTTCGACCTTACGCTCCCACTCCAGCATTGCCTTCCCATCATCGATTACAATGGGTTCATCGTGCATATTACCACTGGTAAACACAAGGGCATCGCATGAGAGATTATCGAACAATAAATAATGAAATGGCATATAGGGAAGCATAGCGCCTATCGTAGGAAAGCCGATAGAAACTGATGGTGCCAAACTTTTCTTTGAAGGCAAAATAACTATTGGTCGACGAAACGAAGTAAGTATCTGTGCTTCGTGGTCGTTAACATGAGCATACTGCATTAGGGTAGCCAAATCCCTGAACATCACAGCAAAGGGCTTACCTTCCCGCCGCTTCAATTGCCTTAACGCAGCAACTGCCTGCTCGTCCTGAGCATTGCAAATGAGATTGTACCCCCCAATCCCCTTCAGTGCAAATATTTTTCCCTTCTCTATAGCCTTTGCCATCGAATCGAGAATAGTAGCGATATCGTCAATTCGCTCCCTATTCTCATCTTTCCAGTAATAAAGTGTATAATGAGGTCCACAGTGATTACATGCAATGGGTTGCGCATGGAAACGTCGATTGGAGGGATCGGTGTATTCGTTTCGACAGAGTTCACACATTTCAAAAACGCTCATAGTTGTATGCGGCCGGTCGTAAGGCAACTGCTCGATAATGGTAAACCGAGGTCCACAATGACAGCAATTGATCAGAGGATATTGGATACGATGAGGCTGCACCTGCATATCGTGCAAACACTCTTCGCAAACAGCTATATCAGGACTCACACGGGTTACAGCCTCTGAAACATCTGTACTGTGGAGGATTTCAAAATTCTGAGGAAAAGCTGTATCAACCGCTTCAATTTCCAGAGCTGTTATATTAGCGGCTGGAGGAGCCTGTAGCCGAATCAATTGTATAAAATGTGCAATGCTATTTTCAGTACCTTCAACATGAATGTGTACCGCCTCGTTGGTATTATGTACCCAACCTTTGAGTCCAAACTGCGCAGCCAATCGATAAATAAAAGGCCTGAACCCCACCCCCTGGACTATTCCGCGCACTATAACCCTTCTGGCCACCATAACTAAAAAAATTGATACAAACCTAATGTTTTTTATTCAACTTTTTAGCTTGTAAAGGGTTTTAAACATAGCAAGATTTTCATTTAATTTGCCAAAAATTATTGATATGAATCAAGATGACATTGCTAAGCTTAATGCCCAATTTTCGGAGGCAAAGCCACAGGAGGTTTTACAGTATTTCATGTCGCAATATGGCAATCGCATAGCGCTGGCTTCGAGCTTAAGCATTGAGGATCAGGTAATTTTGCACATGATGTGGCAAATATCGAAAGATGTTAAAGTGTTTACTCTCGATACCGGAAGACTTTTCCCCGAAACCTATGCCCTTATTGATGAAACCAATCAATTTTTTGGCATAAAGATCGATGTTTATTTTCCCGATTATCGACAGGTCGAGGAGATGGTTAAGACTCATGGCATCAATCTATTTTACCATAGCATCGAAAACCGAAAGTTGTGCTGCCAGCTTCGCAAGACCGAGCCTTTGAAAAGAGCACTTCAGGGACTCGATGCCTGGGTATGTGGATTGCGAAAAGATCAATCCGTTACACGATTTTATACGCAAATGATTGAATGGGATGAAACCCATCAATTATTAAAAATCAATCCTTTGGTTAACTGGTCGGAAAAGCAGGTGCGTGATTATGTGAAAGAATACCAAATTCCCTATAATCCGTTGCACGATAAAGGGTTTCCCAGCATAGGCTGTCAACCCTGCACGCGAGCCATACAGGAAGGAGAAGACGTACGAGCCGGCCGCTGGTGGTGGGAAGCTCCTGAACATAAGGAATGTGGCCTTCACTTGAAAGAAAAATAATCCAACCCTGCAGACTTGCCTCACAAACTGCAGCCTTTCCTTGAGAAGATAATTTACTTTATTTATGAGCTACAATGATGATACTCTCGGTATGATAGTATCCGTTCCCATTTGAAATGCTACCCGAGCTAATGGGTAAAATGGAAATTATAGAGAAGCCATGCTTTTCCAATTCATTACATTTCTCTTCAAGTTCCTTAGCCAGATCGTCGGAGTCAACCTCCATTTCTTCACTCAATTCGGGATTTGTCCAGTAAGTCGAACGAGAATGTATGACAACCGTCTTATACATATTCTTTAAAATCTTAAATATTAGCTTACACAAATTAATTAAAATTTCATCAAATTAACAAGTCCACGCATTAGCTTTTTTTGAAAAACATTTTTGACATATAGCAGACAAAAACCTACCTGCTGATGAAACGAGCATGTATGGCAGCATTCACAAACGAGTATGAAAATCGTACTTACCTATGTGTAGAAAGCTCATCACATGCGAGTTCCATCCACCGATTTTAAAAAACATTTAAAATTATTTTCGGCAGAAACAAGATAATCCCTGAAATGTTCTAACCACAGAGGGCACAGAGTAGCACAGAGGTTTTAATTATTCCGTTTCAAAACTTGTATATTTTTCTCCGTGCCCCTCTGTGTTCTCTGTGGTGAGTTTAAATTTTTAACCACAGAGGGCACAGAGAAACACAGAGGTTTTTAATAATCTCGTCTCAAAACTTATATATTTTTCTCCGTGCCCCTCCGTGCTCTCTGTGGTGAGTTTAAATTTTTAACCACAGAGGGCGCAGAGTAGCACAGAGGTTTTTTAATTATGCTTTACAAACTTATATACTTTCCTCCGTGTCCCTCCGTGCTCTCCGTGGTGAGTTTAAATTTTTAACCACAGAGGGCGCAGAGTAGCACAGAGGTTCTTAATTATTCTGTCTCAAAACTTATATATTTTTCTCCGTGTCCCTCCGTGCTCTCTGTGGTGAGTTTAAATTTTTAACCACCGAGGGCGCAGAGAAGCACAGAGGTTTTTAATAATCTCGTCTCAAAACTTATATATTTCTCTCCGTGTCCCTCCGTGCCCTCTGTGGTGAGTTTAAATTTTTAACCACCGAGACCATTACGTAACCTCCCCTTCGCCTTTTACGTGCTTTAATGCGCACACTTAACCCGATGATATTGCAGCGCCCAATCTTCAGGATACTTGCGGTGAAAGTTATTTTGTAGTTGTATACTGGCTACCAGCAATCCGATACATTCGACAGGTTACATCGAAAATTAAAAATGACGATTTTTTTATTTTCTGCCTAAGGCAAACGCTATCATTTAAAAACGATGGTAGCAGTTAAAGGAAAATGATCGGAAGGATATTGGCCATTAAAAGTAGTTGTATCGCAGCCCGCTGCGAAAGTGTGTAAGCGATTGGCTGTTACAAATATATAGTCGATTTTTCGACCATCCCGTTTCTCCGAGAAACCATTAAAGGTAGTCAAGGTGTCATGAGGAAATTTTACCCGGTAGGTATCCACAATGTTTTCGTCGGCAAAGCTCAGCTTAAGTTTACGAATGGAGGGCGATGATTCATCGGCGTTAAAATCGCCTGTAATAATAAAAGGTACGTGCATACCAAGCGATTTGACGAACGACACCAGAAAATCCACATATTTTACCTGGATGGTGTCGAGGTATGGCATATGGGTATTGAACAGGTAAAAATACTGACCGTTATTTTTAAATTTTAATCGGGCATATGTGATAATTCTCTTGTACAAATCGCCCAAATCCTGACTTCCGGGAATAGTAGGCGTAGACGAATACCATATTGTTCCCGAATGGACAGAATCGAGGAAAAACTTATCGGTTCGGTAAAAAATATAACATCCCTCCCCGCCCCCATCGGCTTCACGACCCGTCCCATAATAAGCATAACCCGAAAGATTTTCAATTAAATAGTCCCGTTGTGCAGGTATCATCTCCTGAAATCCTATAACATCGGGATTATTCTTTTGAATGATATTACATACCATGGTCTTCCTATACTGCCAGCTATTGGCATTTTGATTATCGCATTCGCCACAGCGAATGTTATAGGTCATGATAGAAAATGGTTGTGCAACTACATGCAACGAGAACCAAGCCATGTGTAAGATTACAAGCGCCGTATTTTTCATGTTTGGATATGATAAAGCCAATTATTTCTTCTAAATTATAATTTGTAATTACTTTCTAAGTTGTCCCCAGACGCTGTCAAGCATATTGCCCTTAGCGACAATTTGTTTTTCGCTATTCAACAAAACATAAAAAGGTACGCGATCAATGCGAAAGAGTTTAGCAAAGTCATTTTTTTTCAAGGGATCGTAAACGTTGATAAAGTTATTGTTGTACTTTTTAAGGAACTCAAGCCAGGGTTGCTTATTAGAATGCATATATATGGCTATTATCAGTAAATCTTTGCGTTTGAAGGGTCTTGCTTTTTCTACTAATTGTAGATAGTTGTTACGGCAGGTTCCACAATCGGGATCCCAGAAAAAGAGTATGATGTTTTCAGCATTGTAATCGTACAGCATAGCAGGTTTATCATCGGGCAAGACCAACGGCAGGTTGGCGACCTTAACACCCATTACCGACGGTTTCAATTCATCCACTTTTTTTTGCAATAAATTTAGAAATCGGGGATCAGCCCAGGGTGCTTTACCGTTTAAATAATAATTTTCGGCCAGGTAAACATATACTTTTTCATAAGCCGGCGTCCGACAATGACGAAAGTTCTGGTTAAAAAACGCCAGCAGATATTTATACATGGCTTCGTTTCGGGCAGCTTGAGCCAGGAACATATCCATCCGACTAATCAAGGTATCCGGATGTTGGGGAATAAACACATTGAAAAAATAGCTTAATTGCTCATAAAGCAGCCTACTGTGCAATAGACGATTATCGTCGAAGGGAAAATTACGAATAAAATTACGTTCCCTTTCCTGTTGCTGTCGAACAAACGATTCCAGGGTCAATTCCTGGGGTCGTGTCGATAGTTGGCGGGTTAAATCGTACAAACGGAGGTAGGCAGCAAGCAATGAAGAAGAAAGGTGCGAGGCCACCGAATCCTTAAATGCTTTAAGCTTTTCCTGAGTCTGGAAAACTCCTGTACTATCCTTTGCGGATCTATATTTTTCGAGTGATCTTCTTAACTTCTGAAACTTAAGAAACAAAGCTGGTTGTTCGGCACCTGTAATGACCAGGTTTTCAAAAATGTCGATGGTATCGGTATAGATGGTAAAAAACTGCTCATTGTCTATGAGTAGCTCAAAATACTTTTGATTGGGAAAAGTCACCACATAAATGCCAGCTTGCAAACGAACCTTACTTTCGTAAAAACCCTCACCCTGGGCATTCAAACGAATGGTATTCAAAATTATCTGGCGGTCGAGATTTTCCAAACCTAAAAGCAAATAGCTGTTGGCCATGCCACGAATTTCAAAGTCGATTCGGGCTACAGGTTTCTGGGAAAAGGCAATATATCCCTGTAATAGGAAAAACAAGCCCAAAAAGTAACATCGTTTCATAAAGGTTGGCGGTTAATGCATTGCTACATCATTTTTTTTCTCCACTGAACTGTTCCATTTTTTGGCTTATTTCGCCCAGCAGCTTTTTAAAATACATAAGCTCATCCGTATCGATATGTAACGTAGATTTGGGATCATTTATGTTGAGTTTTAAGTAAATCGTCCACTTCTGTTTAATGGGGGTATAAAAGGCACCTACGGTAAATCCTCCCTTACAAACATAAATGATATCGACATAATGGTCGGCGGGTTGCGTATCAATTTGTTCGAGAATATGATCGCAAGTCTTGCGTAATGCCTCAATTTCACTGGCATCGAATTCGTTTATCTTTGGCTGCATCAATAGTTCATTCTGAAAAATCATTTCGAGCCGTACCGATTTTTTTACGGTGTGAGCCAATACATCTCGGGTAATCATTATTTTAAACTCAATGGCATCGATATTGCCCGCATCGTAAAAACATATGTTAAATAAACGCGAGGGTTCGACTTCCGACTGAATCTCCTGAGCTTGCAGGATAAATGACGAGCTTAATAATATCAAGCAAGATGCTATTTTGCGTAACATACCTAAGAATTTTATTATGCCAAGTTAGGGCAAAAAATAGAAAGCAGCCATATTTTAACAACATAAAGCGTCCAAAACCTCAAAAAATTATTTCAGCAAGAGGGTATTATTATCCTTTCGCTGTTCCTCTTTAAGGAATCGCACCAATATTTCGGCCTCCTCGTGAATGTTGAGAACATCTGAAGCCGAACCTCCCACCATGGCTATTTCGAGCAAGCCTACCGAATTAAACAGGGCGATTAATTCTCCATATTTTTCCTTATCGTAATGCTGCGATAGGGAATGGATACGATAATAACCCCAATCCAGAAGTATTTCAAAAGGTTGGTTATTGGCTTTGTGAAGGAAGTAATCCTTTGAGATATTTGAAATAAGATTTCCGTATGTATCGACGTAGATAATCATACCAGTGATGGTATTTCCGTGAAAAGAGGGTAAGAATCGTTGCATGCGGATAGGATTGACATAGGGCTCTCCCAATTGATGGATATCACCTCCATTGGCCAGAAATGCTGCCGCTTCAGCTAAAATATCGTACTCGGGAAACGTAGTGGTAGCTGAATACTCAATGTAGACTGCATTGTCTATTTTATCGTCAAAAATCAGGGAAAATATACCATTATCGACACCAACAAAATAATGCCCCTTGTAAAAAACGGCCACGTAGGGATATTCGGAGCTTTCAAGTGTATTAACACATATCATATGAATGGTCCCTGGGGGATAAGCCCGAAAAGAATGTCGAAGAATGAATGCCGCCATTCGCGAATTGAAGGCTGATACACTGTGCGTAATATCGATGAGGGTAAGCTGGGGCACCAACGAATATAGCTTGCCTTTCACAGCAGCCAGATAGTAATCTCCTCGTTGCCAATCGGAAATTATCGTAATATAAGGCATAACTTAGCAAGCATTACTCAAAACAAATGTACAGGGTTTTATGATTTTAAACACATATTGCCCAAATAATTTCCTTGCGGAAAGCTGAAGTATTTTTTTAATTTTGTCAAATTGCAAAAATACACGACCGGGAGAAAAAACATATGTTTGAAAAGATAATCTACATTGAAGGCATTGATCCGCTCATCATTTATGGAGTAAACAACACCACCTTCGACGTTATAAAATCGGCCTTTCCAAAACTCAGATTGGTAGCCCGGGGAAACGAAATCAAAGTATTAGGCGATAGAAGCACCATTGAGGACTTCGAAATTAAGTTAACCCAGATCATAGAGTATTACCAGCGTTATCAGAGCTTATCGCGTGAAGAAGTGGCAGAGCTTCTCATTCCCACCGGAAAGGTTCAGTTAAAGTCGCAGGAATACAACAGCGACGTACTCATATTTGGCAACAATGGAAAAATCATCAAGGCACGTACGAAAAATCAGCAACGACTGATAGAAGAAGCCGAAAAGAACGATCTATTATTTGCGGTAGGTCCTGCCGGTACAGGCAAAACCTATACTGCTATTGCCATGGCTGTAAAAGCCTTACGAAACAAGGAAGTACGTCGAATTATCCTAACCCGACCAGCTGTGGAAGCAGGGGAAAAACTCGGATTTTTACCAGGCGATGTCAAGGAAAAGCTCGACCCTTATTTACAACCCCTTTACGATGCTCTAAATGACATGATGCCCCTTAAAAAACTCAATACCCTTATTGAGGAAGGAGTGGTGCAAATTGCCCCTATTGCCTTCATGCGCGGACGTACACTCGATAGTGCCTTCGTTATTCTGGACGAAGCCCAGAATGCTACCATCAACCAGCTGAAAATGTTCCTCACCCGCATGGGTCGCGATGCCAAGTTTGTTGTTACCGGCGACCTTACCCAAATCGACTTGCCCGACCCATCTAAATCGGGACTGGTATATGCCCTTCAAATCCTCAAAAATATCGAAGGAATTGCTATTGTCGAGTTCGACCAGAGCGATATTATCCGCCACCGATTGGTCAAAAACATTGTAGAAGCCTTTGAAAAAGCGCAGAATAGTTCGAAACATGAGCAATAGTTGAATGTGTGGTAAACTTAAAATCAATAACTATGTTAAATCTAAAAAAAACGATGACGATGATGACAGCATTTGCTGCCTTGTTGACTGCCTGTCAGCAGCGAAGCGGAGAAAAAACCACCAATGCAAACGATACCTTTGAGTGGAAAGTCGATCAGTTTGCCGATATTAAAATACTCCGCTACCAGATTCCTGAATTCGAACAGCTTACAACAAAACAAAAAATCTTCCTTTACTATCTAAGTGAAGCTGCTCTATCGGGGCGTGATATCATCTGGGACCAGAACTGCAAATACAATCTGCTGATACGAAATTATCTCGAAAACATTTACCGTACCTACAAAGGTGACCGCCAGTCGGACGATTTTCAGCAGTTCCTTGTCTACCTCAAACGCGTATGGTTCTCCAACGGCATTCATCACCATTACTCCACCGACAAAATAATGCCTGGTTTTAGTCGCGAGTACTTTAAAAAATTAATCGAGGGGTCGGATAGTGCTAAGTTTCCCCAATGGCCTTCACTGACAGCACAGCAAACCCTCGAGTTGGTTGAAAAGGTAATGTTCGACCCTAATTTCTTGAGCAAACGCGTGAATCTTGATCCCTCAACCGACCTGGTAGCCAGCTCGGCCAACAACTTTTATGAAGGGGTAACTCAACACGAGGCCGAAGCATTTTACAACCGAATGAAAGACCCCAAAGACCCTACGCCTATTTCGTATGGTTTAAACTCTAAGTTGGTAAAAAAGAACGGCAAAGTTACCGAACAGGTATGGAAATCGGGAGGGATGTACGGAAAAGCCATTGACCAAATTATTTACTGGCTCGAAAAAGCTATCCCCTACGCCGAGAATGAAGCACAACAAAATGTCATTCGACTGCTCATTAAATTTTACCAGACAGGCGACCTGAAGGTTTGGGACGAATACAACATTGCCTGGGTAGAAGATACCCATTCACTCATTGATTTTGTCAATGGCTTTATTGAGGTATATGGCGATCCGCTAGGCCTAAAAGCTTCGTGGGAGGCACTGGTAAATTTCAAGAATCTCGAGGCAACTCGTCGTACAGAAATTCTTAGTGCCAACGCCCAATGGTTTGAAGACCATTCGCCCATCGACAACCGATTTAAAAAACAAAATGTCAAAGGGGTTTCGGCCAAAGTGATCAATGCTGTTCAACTGGGCGGGGAACTGTACCCCTCGACTGCCATAGGCATCAACCTACCCAATGCCGACTGGATCCGCAAGGATCATGGTTCAAAATCGGTAACCCTCGAAAACATCACCTATGCGTATGATCAAGTATCGATGCGAAGTGGATTGTACGAAGAATTTATTGAAAATAAGGACGATATACAGCTCATCAAGCAATACAAGTCGCTGAGCGATAATCTGCATACCGACCTTCACGAGTGCCTTGGACATGGTTCAGGACAATTGCTTCCTGGCGTAGCCAGCGATGCTTTGAAGAACTATCAATCGACGCTTGAGGAAGCTCGTGCCGACCTGTTTGCCCTGTACTACATGATGGACGAAAAAATGGTTGAGCTGGGCATACTCCCCACCCTCGAAGCCGCCAAGGCTGAGTACCTGTATCAAATTCTCAACGGCCTAATGGTTCAGCTTTGCCGCATTGAACCCGGAAAAAATCTGGAAGAAGCCCATATGCGAAACCGCCAGCTAATTGCCCGTTGGTGCTACGAAAAAGGAAAACCCGATAATGTAATTGAAATGTACCAGAAAAACGGCAAAACCTACGTGCGAATCAACGACTACATGAAGTTACGCGAACTGTTTGGGCAACTGCTGGCCGAGGTACAACGCATTAAGTCGGAAGGCGACTATGCTGCTGGTAAAAATCTAGTGGAAACCTATGGGGTAATCGTCGATCAAAAATTACGCGACGAAGTAGCTGCGCGGTATCAAAAACTTAACCTTGCCCCATACAGTGGTTTCATCAACCCACGGCTTGTACCAGTAGAAAAAGATGGACAGATTGTTGATGTACAGGTAGTTTACCCCAAAGACTACATCCAGCAAATGCTCGAATACAGCGAAAAGTACTCGTTCCTACCTTTAGAAAACTGACAGTGCCCAATAACAGGAAAAGCGCCTTTCATAGGCGCTTTTTTTATTTGTAGTCCGAAGATTACATATAAACAAAAAGGATTTCAGTTGTAACCATACTGAAATCCTTGATTTACCTGTAGCGTGGGGCGGGATTGAACCGCCGACCTCATGATTATGAATCATGCGCTCTAACCAGCTGAGCTACCACGCCCCGTTTTGAGGCTGCAAATATAGTATTTTTATTTTTTCATCCGAAAATAATTTAAAAATATTCCTTAAAAGTCCGGATGGAACTCGCATGTGATGAGCTTTCTACACATAGGCAATACGAAACTGATAAATATTTACATACTCGTTTGTGAATACTGCCATACATGCTCGTTTCATCCGAAAATAATTTTAAATGAGTTCTAATGTTGGATGAAGCAGCAGATAATAATGCTTTGTCCGCATTGACAAATACGACCCTAAAAAATTTAACCCTTCCAACCCCGTAGGGGTGGCTCTTTTGGTAGAAATCGGGTGGCCACCTCACCCCCAGCCCCTCTCCTTTCCATGGAGAGGGGTGCCTGGTAAATAAGGTTAGACATTGTGCCTTACTATCGATTGAACAAGTACAATCCGAAAAAATTTACCTCTTCCAACCCCGTAGGGGTGGCTCTTATGGTAGCAATGGGATGGCCACCTCACCCCCGTCCCCTCTCCTTTACAAGGAGAGGGGTGCCTGGTAAATAAGGTTAGAAATTGTGCCTTACTATCTATTGGACAAGTACAATCCGAAAAAATTTACCTCTTCCAACCCCATAGGGGTGGCTCTTTTGGTAGAAATCGGGTGGCCACCTCACCCCCAGCCCCTCTCCTTTACAAGGAGAGGGGTGCCCGATAGGGCGGGGTGAGGATGCAGATGAGAGGTGGCCGTAAAACGGGATGAAGATTAACCTGCAATACATCTTC
>Ga0116167_1001336_pt1 | contig 22694 bp, 17 predicted proteins | sample AD_JPNMR3_MetaG_FD_89794 | JGI IMG/M metagenome (GOLD analysis project Ga0116167, IMG submission 89794) | Active sludge microbial communities of municipal wastewater-treating anaerobic digesters from Japan - AD_JPNMR3_MetaG | ecosystem: Engineered > Bioreactor > Anaerobic > Digestate | place...
AAACTGGCCCAGGCGCACGCCCTGCACGAGCGGGGTCTCCGGTGGAACGTCGGGTTGCGGCGCGCGCAGCGTCGTATTCGGAATATCCAGCGCTAGGCGAGGCGGAGACGAGAGGGGGTGAACGCTGCCATCGACCGGGGCAGTGGTGCGCACCACGATTCGCGTGCTTTTCTCATCCACGGGCTCTACTTGAACGCCCACGACTTCCCAGGCCGCCCCTTCGGAATCGGGAGAGTCGAGGAGTTGGTCGAGCAGGGTACACGCCTCTGGGGTGGGCGCCTCGGGTACTCCCATGCGCAGCCGGATTTGCGTGGTCTCCAGACCGCTGAGGACGCGGTATTGCGGCCGGCCCTCCACATCGACCACAATGCGCACCATCGGCGGCTCGTAGGAGTATTGAGCCGCGCGGATGCGCGTGATCTCCCCCTGGCCAATCGGTATGGTCGTCGACTCGGTGAAGAGCTGTGCGTTGGGTACCTCGATCAGCAGCCGCCACGGATCGGAGACGACCGACACTTTTGGGGTGACCGGGTAGCCGGCGGTGATGCGCAGCGTCAACATCCGGTCAAACACCTCCGGGCGGATCGAATCGATGCGCGGAGCGATGTAAAGCTTTTGCGTCTTCTCAACCCACCGGGCGCCGAGACGAATGCCCGTACATGCTGGCACGATGGGGTAGTAGATCATTCCCTGATGCATGACGAAGGGCACGCGCGCTTCTGCTTCCCCCATGCCGCGGAGGACGACCTTTCCGTCTTCAGTTCGGACCAGCACGGACAGCCCTTCGTAGTGGAAGGAGACAGGCACGTAGACCTGCCCGTCTATCACCGCCGGCGATGGGGTGCAGGGAACCTCCCGGCCGCCGATGTAGATATGAGGCGATGGCGCGGCCAGAAGCGGCCCACCCGCCAGGAGGATGATGCAGAGCAACGCGAGACGAATTGGTAGACGTGGAATCGTGACGGCACCTCCTTACACAAACGGTGACTCCTGTGACGAGCCTCCGGCCGATATTGTTCGATAAGGGAGCAGAGTCAATGCCTCTGCGCGTGTTCTGGTATGAAGGTACCGCCTCCGCGAGTGCCCAAAGTGAATTCAAAAGGAAGATGATCGCGGTAAGGGCAGCGGCATGATATGATTCAGAGAAAGAATGTAATGGTCCACGCTGGCGATGCACGTGGAAGAGGAGGCGCTAGGGCAGGGAAGAACGGCAGGCAAGCCGCGAGAAGCTCATCGCTCCTAATGGCCGCCAGCTGCCCCGCCGGCATGCCGTCTCGGTGACGGGGAACGCACCCGCACAGCGGCAGACCAGCCCCTCGCGCCTTGATGCGTTGTCTTTGGTGGAGGCGGGCGGAGTTGAACCGCCGTCCAAAGGGAGATCGGCAGAGACCCCTACGAGCGTAGTCTGCGTTTTTCGTTTCGCCCCATCGGCTCCCGCAGACGGGATCCTCCGGCGCTAGGTCGCTAAATGTCCCTGGCAGCCCGCGTACCCTGACACGCCAGGTAATCCGGCTTTGGTAACACCCAGTACCGATCCCGCCGGATGGGGATCGGCCGGATGGCTGCCCTTAGGCAGCGAGTGCGAGTTGATTCTCGGCGTTTGTTTGTTTGCCGCTTTTTACGAGGCCAGCGGCGCCTCGGCTCGCATTCTCTGTCTCTCTCGCCCCTGTCGAAACCCGTCGCCCCCACGAATCGAATTGGCAACGGACCAAACTCGCATCCTCATTATACCATACGCGGCCATGTGACGCAAACAGTGATTCCGCGATTCTGAGCTTTCCCGTCGTCCGGCCTCTCCAGAGAGACTCTCGCACTCACTCGGGTCGCGAACCGGGGCGAGACGGCCCAGGGGAAGGTCAGGACGCTGCGGGTGAGGTGGCCTGCTGGCCGGCTAGAGGGCGTCCGTGACGCGGAGCAATGAGAGCGAGCCATCGGCGCAGTGGACGAGGATGGAGAGCCCATCCGCCGAGGCGCAGGTGCGTACGATGGGATGTGCCATCTTGTGCCGCCAAAGGAGCTGTCCGGTGGGGCCGAAGAAGAAGATGCTCCGCTTCCCATCGTGGGTGGCCACGAAGGAGCCGTCGCCGGCAATGCAGACGAGGCGCGGGTCATAGAGCGGGCCGCCGTGCTGCCAGAGCTGGGCAGGGACGCTGGAGCCCGCGCTGCTCGTTCTGAAGAGCACCACCTTCCGCTCGTAGGTGGGTTCCGGGCTGGTGGAAACACTCTTGGTATAGGTTACCGCCGCCCACTTGCCATCGGTAGAGAGCGCCACCCGGGGATGTGAGGCGCGCAGTTTGGCGCCCCACTGCTGGCGACCACTGCGGCTGAGAACGACGAAGCGGCTGGTGTAGCTGCCCGAGCGAGCATCCTTGGGCATCGTGGCGCACGCCAGAAACTGCCCATCCGGACTCGCGAAGATCTGCGCATCGCCCTTGGGATCACTGTTCGGCGCCTTCCAGAGGAAAACGCCCGCCGGCGTGTAGGCCCACACGCTGGGCGGATCGGCGGTGGCGACGAGCACGAGCGCCCCGTCGGGGGTGACATAGGTGCCGGTGGGATTGCCCACGCTGCGCCAGCGCCGGAAGCTGGGCGCCTCATCCAGCTGGTACGAATAGACGTAGCCATCGGCGGTAACGCACGCGGCGCGCTGGCCAGATTGGGCGACTGCCACGTCCAGAATCGCCGTGCCGGGATCGTGCCGCCAGAGTACCGAGCCATCGAGACGCATGAAAACGACCTCGGTATGGGATGCGTTGGCACGCGCGTAGGCAACGACGCGTTGGCCCTCGGGGGTGAAAGCGAAGGCGTCCGCGCCGGGAACCGAAACGTCCGTGAGGGGGTGGCCGGTCGCATCCAGGATGCGAATCTGGCCCGCCGGGCCGATGATGCCGATGTGGTTTGCCGAAGCATCCAGGGCGATCTCGGAGGCGTGATCCGCGCGCACAGTGCAAAGCGGGCGCAGGAACGCCCCGGCCTGCCCATTGGCTGCCGGGAGCGTTCCTGCCTGCCAGCGCGTCAGATCAGTCTGCCACCAGATGCCCGCCCAGGTTGCCAGGGCGATGATCGTGAACCATTTGAGGGCGCCACCGAGATGCACCGCCATCTATCTGCTACCGGCGATGAGGTCGAGGAAGAACTGGTGGATGCGCCGATCACTCGTCAGCTCCGGGTGAAAGGCAGCCCCCAGGATATTCTTCTGTCGGGCCAACACAACCCGACCCTCGAAGGTGGCCAGGACTTCGACGTTCTCGCCCACGCGCGTGATGTAGGGCGCGCGGATGAAGACCGCGCGGACGGGTGGCGGCGCGAAGCCCGCCACCTCCAGGTCACATTCGAAGGAGTCGACCTGCCGCCCGAAGGCGTTGCGGCGCACGGTCACATCCATGAGGCCGAGGCAGGGCTGATCGCTCCCCTCGATCTCGCGCGCTATGAGGATAAGCCCCATGCAGGTGCCGAAAACCGGCATTCCGCGGGCGACGCGCTCGCGGATCGCCGCATCCAGGCCGTAGCGGGCCATCAGCTTGCCCACGGTAGTGCTTTCGCCACCCGGGATGATCAGGCCATCCGTTGCCGCCAACTCCTCGACAGTGCGCACTTCGCTGCCCTGGACGCCGCAGTGCGCCAGCATGGCGAGGTGCTCGCGGAAGTTTCCCTGCAGGGCGAGAACGCCGATTCTCACTTACCACCCCCGGGTCGCGAGCTGATCCTTCTCGTCGAGCTGGCGCACGTCGATGCCGGACATCGCGCGGCCGAGGCCCTCGGAGACCTTCGCCAGGATATCGGGGCGGCGGAAATTCGTGACCGCATCCACGATCGCCTTCGCGCGCGGCGCGGGATCGTCGCTCTTGAAGATGCCCGAGCCGACGAAGACCGCCTCGGCGCCCAGCTGCATCACGAGCGCAGCGTCGGCGGGGGTCGCCACGCCGCCCGCGGAGAAGTTGGGCACCGGCAGCTTGCCATGCTCGTGGATATAGCGCACCAGATCATAGGGCGCTCCGAGGCTCTTGGCCTCGGCCATCAGCTCATCTTCCCGCAGCGTCTGAATGCGGCGGATACCGGACATGATGGCGCGCATGTGGCGCACGGCCTCGACGATATTGCCGCTGCCGGCCTCGCCCTTGGTGCGAATCATCGCCGCGCCCTCGCCGATGCGGCGCAGAGCCTCGCCCAGGTCGCGCGCGCCGCAGACGAAAGGCACCTTGAAGGCAAACTTGTCTACGTGGAACTGCTCATCCGCAGGGGTGAGCACTTCGCTCTCATCAATGAAATCGACGCCGATCGCCTCCAGGATCTGCGCCTCGACGAAGTGGCCGATGCGGCACTTCGCCATCACGGGGATCGAGACGGCGTCCATGATCTTCTTGATGACCAACGGGTCGCTCATGCGGGCCACGCCGCCTTCGCGACGGATATCGGCAGGAACGCGCTCCAGCGCCATGACCGCCACGGCACCGGCCTCTTCCGCGATCTTCGCCTGCTCCGGCGTGGTGACATCCATGATCACGCCGCCGCGCAGCATCTCGGCCAACCCCACCTTGGTGCGCCAGGTGGATTTCTCTGGCAAAGCAGCATTGCTATCGGACATTGGTTGCTAACCCTCCCTGATTAGGAACACACAAGCATTGATTTGGGAAATAGGGGAGACACGCGACGAGGTGCCAGGCATCCCCCTTTCCGTATTTCAATGGCCCTACGATACCACACCCTGCCCGGCGCTCAGATCTCGCGCCGCCATTCCAGCGCCTGGATCAGCGTTGCCTGATCCGCGTAATCAAGGTCGCCGCCGACAGGCAGCCCGTGGGCGATGCGCGTGACGCGGATGCCCATAGGCTTGATCAACCGGGCGAGATAGAGCGCCGTGGCATCCCCCTCCACCGTTGGATTTGTCGCCAGGATCACCTCCTTCACCTGGCCATCCTCGAGGCGGCGGATCAACTCGCGGATCTTCAACAGCTCCGGGCCGATGCCATCCATCGGCGAAATCACGCCCTGCAACACGTGGTAGACACCCTTATACTCGTTCGTCTTCTCCATCGCCACCAGGTCGCGCGTCTCTGCCACCACGCAGAGCAGAGAGCGGTCGCGCCGGGGATCCCGGTCGATGGCGCAGATCTCCTCGTCGGTGAAGTTGAAGCAGACGGGACAAAGGCGGATGCGCTCTTTCACTTCCAGGATCGCCTCTGCGAGGGCGGCGGCATCCTCGCGCGGGTGGCTCAGTATCCAAAACGCCATGCGCTGCGCGGATTTCGGGCCAACGCCCGGGAGGCGCTCTAGCTGCCCGATCAACCGCGCCAGTGATTTCGCGTACTCCATCCGTCCCCCCCTCGCTTGTCTGTCGCGCCCTAGAAGGAGAGGCCGGGGATCTTCGGGAGGCCGGACATGAGCGAGCCGAGCTTCTCCTCGCGCACCTTTTGGGCCTTGGCGAGCGCGTCGCGAACGGCGGCCACCACCATATCCTCCAGCATCTCGACATCGTCGGGGTCGACGGCATCCGGGTCGATCTTGACCGCGACGAGATCGCCAGTGCCGGTCACCGTGGCGTTGACGACGCCGCCGCCGGCGCTACCCTGGACCTGCATCTCCTCGAGCTCGGCCATCAGGCGCTCCTGTTCCTCCTGGAACTTCTGCACCTGCTTCATAATCATGCCCTGCATGCCGCCGCCACCGAGCCCGCCCAGCCCGCCGAAACCACCCTTTCTAGACATCGGTTCCTCCCCTCCGGTTGCTCTCTACTGGATGTTCAAGGTGGCTGGGTTGGCTCGCGGCCCAACAGCCTCGCGCGGCTCGCCAAACCTTGAACCGAAGGGGAATGCACGATTGCGCGGGCAAAACGGGCGCGCGGAGCGCCTCCTCGTGCCCACTCAACCGGCCCATTCCCCTAGTTGTCATCTTTGCTCTGGATCACCCGGCCATGAAAGAGATCCAGGACATCCTTCACGCTCATCGTCTCCGCGTCGAACGGGTCCGGTTCGGCCGCGTGCGCCGGCTGCCCGGAAGCGGGGGTGCCGCCTGCCGCCGGGCCAGGGGCCGCGGCGGTCACCGGCGGGCTTTCGCGCCCGGCCGCCTCGCCCTCCATCACGACCCGCACGGCGAGTGGCACCCCAAGGGCGCGATGCACCGCTTCGGCGATCACTTTGATGTTCTCGGGCTTCTCCAGCTGCTCCTGATGGAAGACGTAGCCCTGGCGCACTTGTAGGACCAACTCGCGGGCGCTGACGCCGACAGGCCGCACATCGCTCAGGATTCCACGCAACCTCCCCCGGCCCACGTGCTCCATGACCAGCGCCCACCGGGCGAGCACCGAGTCCAGGTCGAGTTCCTGACCTTGCTGGACAGGCGATGGCTGGCTGGGCACAGCCACTGGCGGTGGCTCTGGAGCAGCCTCGGGCGCCGGCGCCGGCGACGGTGGCGATGGCGGTGACGGCGGTGGACTCGCCATCCGGCGCAGAGCTGGCTCGGCCGGCGTCTCGGTGGCTTGCCGGAGTTCCGTTGGCCTGGGCGCCATGGGCGCCGGTGGCACGGCGCTTTCCCGCGGCGCGGCGGGAGAGGCCGGGGCGTACCTCGAGACCATTCGCAGCAGGGCGATCTCCAGGAGTAGGCGGTGCTGGCTGTCGCGCCGCATCTCCTTCTCCGCGTCGGAGAGCGCCTCGATCGCGCGCAAACAGGTGCTTGGCGAGATGGCGGCTGCCTGCTCCTTCAAGAGGCGCGCCTCCTCCGCGGTGGCTCCGTCGGGCAGAACCGCGCCGCCGGACGCCCCGACGAGGAGCAGGTTGCGAAAATGGGCGAGCAGCCCGCGCAAGAAATCACGGATATCTTTGCCCTCATCCGCCAGCTGTGCCACCACGCGCAAGGCGGCAGTTGCATCCTCCGCGGCGACGGCGCGCGCGCATTCAGCGAGAAGCTCCTCATGCACCGTGCCGAGGATACTGCGGACCTCATCGGCGGTGATGTGCCGCTCGCCAAACGCGATGATCTGTTCAAGGATGCTCAGAGCATCCCGCCAGGATCCATCCGCCGAGCGCGCGATCAGCGCCAGCGCATCCGGATCGGCCTTGATTCCCTCGCCGGCGACCACCACCTCCAGCCGGCTCACCAGGTCCGACACGGTGCCGCGGCGGAAATCCATCCGCTGGCAGCGCGACAGGATCGTGGCTGGCACCTTCTGGGGGTCGGTTGTGGCAAGAACGAAGAGGACGTGCGCCGGTGGCTCCTCAAGCGTCTTCAGCAGCGCGTTGAACGCCTCCGTGGTGAGCATGTGGCACTCGTCGACGACATAGACCTTGTGCCGCGCTTCCGCCGGGGCGTATTTCACCTTGTCGCGCAGTTCCCGGATGTCATCGATGCCGCGATTGGATGCCGCGTCGATCTCGATCACATCGAGCGCGGTGCCTGCGGCGATCCTCCGGCACGATTCACACTCGTTACAGGGATCGCGCGTGGGACCGCGGCTGCAGTTGAGGGCCTTAGCCAGGAGGCGAGCGGTGGTCGTCTTGCCGGTGCCGCGGGGGCCGCAGAAGAGGTAGGCGTGCGCGACGCGGCCACCTTCGAGGGCGTTCTGCAGGGTGCGCGTGATGTGTGCCTGCCCCACCACGTCGGCGAACGTCTGCGGTCGGTACTTGCGATAGAGCGAAATGTACGTGGACATCCCGGACCACCCTGATGTCTCGGAAACCCAACGGCTGGCAGCAGCGTGCTGGAATCACGGCGTGGGGGAGTGGGAGAGAGACACCTGCCTGGCAAGCGCGTACTCCACTCCTCCCGAGTACATCCTCCTTGTCGTCGGCGTCCCCGAAAAGAGGTAGGGCCAAGAGCCCCCCGATCATCCCGGCGGCGCAAGCCAAAAGACGAGATCGAGAATGCTCTTGGCCCCAAAAAGTGATCGTGCACCCGCCCTCGAATCGCGGCCTCCAGGCGTTACCCGAGCAGCCAGCTCCGACCAGGCTTCCTCGCGGCACACACCCCTGATACCTTACCGCTGCTTCCTTCCGGACCTGACGGGATTCGATACCGGAATGTTGCGCGAGACCCAGTCATCCACACCGCTTACACGGGTCAGACCCCACAGGCCGGACCCTCAGGCCGGGAGTTCGACCCCGCTATAGCGGATTGCGGGTTACAGGGCACCGCTAGTTCCCCGTCTAGCACGACCAACTGGCCCCTGGCTTCACGCCCTCTTCGCGCAAGCCGGGCTTTTTTTGGCGGAGAGAGTGGGATTCGAACCCACGGTGGGGTTGCCCCCACACCGCACCTCCAATGCGGCGCCCTAAACCAGACTAGGCGATCTCTCCGTATTGGTGTAGCCCTATTATAACAGGGAGAGCATGACGATGTCAATCAATCGATGGGCATTTCGGGCGTCCCGCGCGGCGCTTCATATTGGGGGCCTGGGCAGGAGAGCCCCTGCGGGCACCCGAACGCAGAGTGCGGAAGGCTGCCTCCATGGGGTGCTGGACGGGCAGGGAAGCCTCCTGGAAGCGCGCCTGGGCACCTTTCATGGAGCAGCACCCATCACGGCTTTGCAAGGAGACAAAGGATGCCGGCATCTCTCGACCTTCGCTTCGATCGCTTCTATAGCTACCAGGAGCTCACGCGAGCCCTGGAGCAGCTGGCGGCTTTCGCGCCCGATCGCGTCCGGCGCCACTCGATTGGTCGCTCGCCCGAAGGACGCGAGCTGTGGATGCTGACGGTGACCGATTTCACCCGGGGCGATCCCGATCGCAAGCCCGCCTACCTGATCCACGGCAACCTCCATGCCCAGGAGCTCTCCGGTACGACGGCGGCGCTCTACGTGGCCCACTACCTGGTCACCGACGACACGCCCGAGCTGCAGCGGCTTCTGGGCGAAGTGGTGTTCTACATCGTGCCGCGCATCAACCCCGATGGCGCCGAGTATGCGCTCACCACGGGGGGCGCGATCCGCAGCCGGCTCGTGCCAGTGCCGGCGCGCAACGCGATCCGACCCGCAGATGTGAACGGCGATGGCCTCATCCTGCGAATGCGCATCCGCTGCGAGGATGGTGACCAGCGCCCGGATCGGCAGGACCCGCGCCTGATGGTGCCCCGGGAGCCGCACGACGACGAGGGGCCGTTCTACCGCGTCTTCACTGAGGGATTCATCGAGGATTGGGATGGCGGCGAGCCGCGCGAGGCGAGCTACCACAAAGATTTCAACCGCAACTGGGGTGCCAACTGGCGCCCGGAGCACCAGCAGTATGGCGCCGGCGACTTCCCCTTCTCTGAGCCGGAGATGCGGGCCGTTGCGGAGTTTGTTGCCGCGCACCCCAACATCTTTGGCGCGCTCGGCTTCCACACCGGGTGCAACGGCGTCCTCCGGCCCCCGGCCTCCCGTCCGGATGAGGAGCTCAACGACCGCGACCTGGCGGTGTTGCGCGAGCTGGGCCGCAAGGGCGAGCAGGCAACCGGGTTCAAGCTGCGCGCCGTGACTCAGTACCGCCTCGATGAGAGCCGGCCGAACCGGCTTCAGGGCCACTTCACCGATTGGGCCTACGAGCACCTCGGCATCTACCCCTTCGAGATCGAATTGGGCATGCTCTATCAGTCCGCCGGCATTACGACGGACCAGTACTTCGCCAGCAAGAGCGATGAAGAGCGCCGCGAGTTCGACCGGGCGATCCTTCGCTGGCACGATGCCCACCCCGAGGCCGGCGCCTTCGTCGACTGGCAGCCCTTCGAGCACCCTCAGTTGGGCCGGGTGGAGATCGGCGGGCTGCGCATGAATGCCTTCGCCAACCCGGACCCGCGCGAGTTGCCGGGCATCGCCGAGGGATGCACGCGCTTCATCCTGGAGCACGCAGGACGCTATCCCCACCTGCGGATCGTGGGCGTTCGCGTGGATGCCGTGGGCAGCGATATCTTCCGAATCCGGGCCACCGTGATGAACACGGGCGGCTTCCCCACCTACATCGCTGAAACGGGGCGGGATGTGCGCGCCAATCGGTCGCCTATGGCCCGGTTGGAGTTGGGCGATGGGATGGAGATGCTCTCGCGGGAAGCGGGAGTGGAGCTGGGTCACCTCGGCGCGCGGTCCGGCAAGCGCGACCTGGAGTGGTTCGTGAAGGGCCGTGGCACCGCCCGGCTGGTGGCGAGCGCTGTCAAGGCCGGCACTGCCGCCGTCGAGATTCCCATCGGCGGCTGAGAGGGAGCGTTGCCCCGCCACAGAGGGCGCAGATCGTCTCGGCAGAAATCGGAGCTGCGTCCTCTGTGGCGGTTTGAGACGAGCTCCTACCGCTGGCGGAGGAGAATATCGCGGAAGCAGAGGCGATTGGGGTCGGCTTCCGGCCCCATCGCTTCCTTTGCCCAGAAGTCGATGATGTCACGCAGTTCAGGGGTGCCGGCAACTTTGCCGCTTGCATAGTAGCGCAGCGCCTCGTCGAGGCAGGCCAGGCGGTACATAAGCCGTGCCAGGCACTCCGCCTGGCGCTCCTCATCCTGCGGGCACTCTTGCAGCCGCTCGCCCTCCGCCACGGAGACGACGAGACGTCCGGAGCAGGCCCGACACAGGCTCTTTTCCACCACTTGGGACAATGCTGGCATCTTCTCTTCCCTTTCCTTTTCGGCGCCCTTGCTGCCAGCCGAAACCGCCACGCGCGGGCATCCGGCGCGGAGTGTTCGCGCGGACGGATGCAAGCCCTCGGCTTACGCCTCATTGTAACCCCGCTCTTTGCCCGCGTCTATCGGGAGAAGGACGGCGTTTCCGTCAGCGCTTTCCCTGAAGGCCCCCCAGCTCGAAGGGCACCGGTCGCAGGTGCGGGAGAGGGCGGGCTGCGGCGCCCTCCTTCGAATTGCGGGCGCATCCTCACTCCCGAATCTCGATAGGGGTGCCGACGGGCAAGAGCTCCATCAGCTCCTCCATATCGCTGTTGCGGAGCGCCACGCACCCCTCGGTCCAGTCGCGCACGTGCACGAAGCGCTTCCCGTCCATGCGGACGATCTTGCCGACGCCGCCGCCGTGGATGTAGATGTCGCCGCCGAGGCGGGTATCCTGGGGGGGCGGGCTGCCGCGCTGGAGCGCCCGGCAGATGCGGGCGTGCGTCTTCTGGTCGATAATCCCGAGGGCCAGGCCACGGTCGGCATCCTGCCGGTTGGGGTAAGAGACACCAAGCGAGAGATAGAAGCGCGATTGCCGATTCTTGCGCCACAGGTAGTAGTGGCCCGCGGGCGTGCGTCCATCGCCGCGGCGCTCCTTGGCCCCTTTGGGGTTTCGGCCCAGTCCGATGAAATAGCCCTTCACCGGCTCGCCATCGCACCGGACGACCATCCGGCGCTTGCTCTTTTCGATGACGATGGAGAGAGCGCCGTGACACTGCCTGCCGCTGCGCGCGCGGTGCTCCTCCAGGCAGCGGTGCAAGGGACGGCCCCAGGTGGCCCAGAACCCCGATACGGCCATGCCCGGCGGAGTGGGGGGCAGGGGCGCCCGCGGGGCATCCACCGTCTTGGGAGCTGGCGGGGTCTTGCCCTTCTTGGGCGGCGTCTGGCGCCGGCACCCGGCGGCAACAACCAGTATGCCGGCGATGAGGATGAGTGCCACACGAACTTTCGAGCGCATACGCTTTCAAGAGTGTGCGTGATGCGGCGCTGGTTCCCTGTTGGGGCGTGAGGAAGCGAGCCCTGGAGGAAAAGTGGCGCCCCCGGCCCGACTCGAACGGGCGACCCACTGCTTAGAAGGCAGTTGCTCTCTCCACTGAGCTACGGGGGCACGCTTGCCGGCGATCATAGACGCCGACATCCTCATTATAGCAGAGGGAAGGTCTGCTGGCAAGAGATCCCACACGCCGAATCCACTCTCGGACGCGCGGGGAGGGGGAGCGCAAGCCGTCATGGCGCGGGGGTAGAGATACCCACGCGCGCGGGCCAACTGGCTCGCGCCCCCACCCAAACAGTGATGCGCAAGCTGCGATCAGGACGATTGCAGCGGGAGCGAGACCGGCTGGCCGGTGGCGCCCGATTGGAGCGCCGCCTGAGCGATCTCGACGGCGCTGCGGCCGTCCAGTGCCGTGACCAGCGGCTCCTTGCCGTAGAGGACCCACTCGACGAAGGAGTCGATCTCGCGCTGGACACCCGGGAGCATCGCCTTCATCTCCTCCTCCGGCACCGCCTGAGCTTCGCGGTCACGGAACTGGTAGGTGACGCTGCTCCAATCGCACCGAATGCTCCCCTTTTCAAGCGTGATCGCCACCTGGTATTGGCCCTGGGGAATGAGCGAGTTGGAGTTGAGCATACCGATGCCGCCCTCTTTGAAGCGCACCAGCACGTAGTTGATCCCAGGAATATCCGAGTCAGGACACGTCTCCGTGGAGATACACGCGTAGACGCTGGCTGCGTCTCCCAGGATGGCGCGCATGTAGTCGATTTCGTGGGCGTTGATCTCGAAGAGGACGCCGCCCGTCGGCCGATACTCCCGGCGCCATGCCCGCGGCTTCCAGAAGGAGGAGCGCTCGATGGCGATGGCCAGCGGCTTGCCAAACTCTCCCGACTCGACCAGTTCTCGCGCCTTGGCAAAGCCGGGGATGAGGCGCAACACCTGACCGACCATCAGTTTCACGCCTGCGTTCTGTGCGGCGGCGATCATCCGGTCGCAATCGGCGATGTTCAGTGCCATCGGCTTCTCGCAGAAGGCGTGCTTGCCAGCGGCGGTGGCGGCAAGCACCACCTCGCAGTGGGCGGCGTTCGGCGTTGCCACCAGAACAGCATCGAGATCGTTGCGCGCGAGCAGATCGGCATAGGAGGAGTACGCCTCCCCGCCCAGCTCCGCCGTCGCCTTCGAGGCCTGCTCGGCCACCGGATCCGCGACACCCACGAAGAGCACATCTTCACGCGTCTTTGCCGCCTTTGCCAGCGACATGCCCATGCCGCCGGCCCCGATGAGACCCAGTTTCAGTACTGCCATTTGATGCTCCTCCAGCCATGCGCTGCTTGGATCGAATGGGCACGCGAGTGTGGGGCAGCGCCGGCCGCTGCTGTATGCCCGGATCCGGAGAGCCGTCGTCCCGCCCTTCTGTCATTCCGCGAGAGGACGGCCTTCACTGTCGGCCTGCCGGGTGCCTCGAAGAACCTGAACGTCTCAGGAGCCGCGTCGCCTTACTGAAAATCTTTCCCCATAGGTAGGCGGCTTCCTCTTCGCCCAACCGCACGGCGATTACCGCGAAGAGCGGTATCCCGATCCCCGCCACAATGCCGACCTCGAGCAGGGCGCCCGCGATGCTTCCGGATGCCGGAGCAAGGAGGGAGAGGCGGGCCAGCGCGGCTTGCGCCGTGTCGCCCGTAGCCGGCAGAGTTGGAATAGCATGCAGCAGCTGCTGGACGCCCCAGCACACCAGGGCTGTGAGTCCAGCCGATACCATCATCCGCTTCAGCGAGCGCCCGATCGCGGGCGCGTGCAGGCCCCGAAGCTTCTTGCGCAGGGCGAGAAAGATCGCCAGACTCTGCAGCGAGATCCCCAGGGTCGTTGCCAGCGCCAGCCCCTCCGCGCCCATCGGGCGCATCAGCAGGATACTTAGCGGGATGATCAGCAACGTCGTCAGGGTACCCAGCACCGCCGGCGTGATCGTATCCTGCAACGAGTACATCCCCCGGGCGAGAACATAGTTCACCGACCAGGCGTAGATGCCGAGAGCGTACCAGCGCAGCAAAGAGGCCACTCGCGCGGTATCGTCCGCGTCGAACTGGCCATGCTGGTAGAGGATGCGCACCAGTGCCGGTGCTAGCACGATCATGACGGCGATGATCGGGAAGACCATCACCCCGACGCGGCCCATCGCCTCGCGGATCTGCTGGCGGAAACCTTGCACGTCGTTCTCGGCTGCGAGACCGGCGAGCGTGCCGACTGCCGCGGTGGCGGCGGCCATGCCGATGATGCCCACTGGAACGAGCATCAGCCGGTAGGCGTTGTTCAGCGCCGCGATCGATCCGTCTGGCAGGCGTGCCCCAAGGATGCTCGCGATGATCTGATCGACGAAGGAATAGGAGACGGCCACCATCAGCGGCAGCGTGAGGAGGATGTAGCGCCGAATCCCGGGGTGGCGCAGGTTCAGGCTGAACCGGAACTGCGCGCCCGCGCGCTGGGCCGCCAGGGCCACCAGCAGGAAGGGTCCGACAAACGCGCCGACCAGGCCGCCCCAGGCGAAGCCGACGATCCCGTGCGAGTTCGCCAGCATCAGCCCGCCCGCGATGATGCCGACGTTGTAGATCAGCGCCCCGAACGTGGGCATCGCGACGTACCATTTGTCGTCGCCGCGGATGCTGAAGATCACGCCGTTGATCAGCCCGCCGATGACAAAGAAGATCTGCGCGGGCAGCACGATGCGGGTGATCCGCACCGCCAGTTCCAGCTGCTCCGGGCTGAGGCCCTTGATCCCCTTGTGCGGGCCGTACATGAAATGAACGAGCGGCTCCGCGAAGATCTCGAAGAGGATTACCAGGGTGACGATGAGTACCAGGATCAGGCTGGCAACGACGGCGAAAAAGGCCCAGGCCGCCGATTGGCGCTGGCGCTGCCAGTACTCCTTGAAAAGCGGGACGAAGGTACTGCTGAGGGTGCCTCCGGCCACGAGGTAGTTGAGAATATCCGGCACGTGGATGGCCGCATAGTAGGCGCTAGGCTCGCCCTCCAGGCCGAACTTGTAGGCGATGACCGCGTCACGCAGGTAGCCCAACACGCGGCTGATCAGGCCGACGAGGGTGATCAGCAGCGTTGCCTTGGTGAGGCGGTCACGAAGCGTCTCGCCCCTGGAATCACCCATTGTCATGCCCACCAGTGCTCTGCTTTCTTGAAGAGGCGCGTTTCTCGCGGGGTTGCTTCATCCCCAGCAGGCAGCGGGCGCGCAGGAAGGCGGTCCTTGGATCATCACCAATCAGGCTCTGCGCTCTCTGCGCGTGTTCCCATGCCTGTGCATACTTGCCCCGCGCGCAGAGGATGTCACCCAGACGCTGGTGCACGCGGGCGCGGTGTTCCGGTGTCGAGGCCAGTTCCAGGGCGCGCCTATAAGCGAGCTCCGCGCGCCGCAGGTGCTCTTGCGAGGACGGAAAGCTGGTTGCGAAGCGGTCCTCGCGCAGCCGGCGCAGGGCGCGCTCTCCCTCGTGCTCGCGGGGGGCCGAAGGGGAGGAGAGCGCCAATTCGCGAGCATAGAGCCAATAGCAATCTCCCGCGGCCACATTCCACCGGTAGGTATCGCGCTCACTCACAGGAGCGCTCTCCAATTCAAGGATCGAGCCTTGCAGCTCTGCCAGCACCGGGTTTTGCAGGGCCGGTTGTTGCGCGAGGACCGGCGGCTCTCCCGGCGTCTGGGTTGGGAACGAGCGCGCGAGCGATGAAGGCTCCGCGAGCGCCGGGGGCGCCTCGCCCGCATCCGGCCGGGCCGGCGCGGCTGGCGGCATCGTGACAGCCGATGGAATGCCGGAGACGGTTGTTTCTCCCGCGTGGTTGTGTTGCTCGGAGGGGGGCACATTGCGGAACCGCGCCTGTGGGCCCGAGATGGAGCGCGCGACAAGCAGGCCTGCGATAACGACCGCTACCGCGATGAGTGCGGTCGCGATCCGGCGAGAGCGTCTCTGCTGTGCCTGCTGCACCTCGCGGGGCACCAACGGCCAACCGCAGCGCCCGCAGCCGAAGCGGCCTGTCTGTGGCAGAGAAAGATGCACCTGTCCGCAGCGTTCGCAACGCGGGCCTTCGGCCATGGCCGGCCAATCGGCATTCATAGCGCGCCTTCCCAAGCAACCCCATCGCGGCGTGTCCGGGGGAGGGCAGCAGCGGCGATGGGAGAGTGCGTGGCGGGTGATGGCGGTGTTTTAGGCGCGTCACCCGACCCAGCATCCCTATCGGAGGAACTGGCGAGGGCGTGTGAGAATCGAACTCACCCAGGACAGCTCTCGCTGCCCCGCGCAGGGTTTGAAGCCCAGGCCCTTCACCAGAAGAGACCCGCCCTCATCCTGGAAGTGGCGCCGCGCGCCCAGCCAGACACGCGTGCGCTTCCATGACCATCCTACCACGAGACGCGGCGCGGGTCAAGAGACCTGAGCTAAGGCGGAGTGCCAGACGAAGGCTCAGCCGTCCAGGACGCCGTGAAGCGCGCGGCGAAGGCTATCACGCCCCCGGGAGAGGCGTGATTTCACCGTGCCTACCGGCACGCCCACCACCTGCGCGATGTGATCCACGGGCAGGCCCTGAAGGTGATGCATCACGACCACCTCCCGATGGTCGGGTGAGAGCGTGTCAATCGCTCTGCGGACCACCTCGGCGGTCGCCTGGATCTCGACGAGCCGGGCCGGTTCGTAGGAGCTATCAGCCACATCCAAAGGGGTCGACTCGCCATCGCGGCAGTAGCCTTCTTCCAGGGAGAGATGCGGCGTGCTTGGGCGGCCACGCCGGAAATTGCGGCACAGGTTGACTGCGATCCGGCAGATCCATGCGAAGAACGCCTGGCCGTCACGAAGGCCCCCGATCGCCCGGTAGGCCTTGACGAAGGCTTCCTGCGCCAGGTCGGCGGCATCCTCGGGATTGGAGACCATGCCATAGACGATGTTGTAGATTCGGCCATGGTAGCGGTCGAAAAGCGTCTCGAACGCCTCCAAATCTCCTGCCTGTGCGCGCTGCACCAACGCAACGTCTCCCGCGTACTGGGATCGTTCGTCTGCTGCCGGCAATGCCTCGATCGTCGAAACCCCTGTCATGCCCCCTCCTTCTCAGATCTGGCTGCCCGCGGTGCGCACGGAACGTGAGGCCAACACCGGGGGTCCTGATTCCCGTCACCTGCGCCTTGTCAGATGCGGAGGCCTGCCGCTCCCTGGAGCACGTCCCGGCCTCATCTTCTCAGGAACCATCTGCCACGTCAGATCTGGCGACACTCCGAACTTCTGTCAGGTTCCGCCAAGCCTGCGTGTTACCGCCATTCTATCACGCCCGGCCGCAGATCGCTATACGGGAAAACCTGTATTACGCTCAGGGTATGCCCGTATCGCGCCCTCGGCGGGCGAGCAAGCTCTGATAGCCGCCGCAACGCTTCAGGCCCTATGGAAAAAGGGCGCGCCAGGGGCTCAATGCTGGGGTTGATGGACTGATGAGGAAGTGCAGGCCTTGTGGTCTCCCTACCTTCCGATCCCGGGCCGACACCGGGGAGGGGGAGCAACCGCGCGGCCCTCATCGGAGAATAAGGGGTCGAAGAACGCGCGATGGGTGTGGTGCGACCGCGTAGCGTCACCAGATTCTTGACATGATGCCAACTTCGGTCGTATGATGGGAACGTTGAGAGCAGCCCCGCGCCTACTAGCGGGGCTGGCCTGTAGATCGGAGAGTCCGCGAGAGCACTATGGCAAGTGAGTCCGTACAGGATTACCTAAAGACCATTTACAAGCTGAGCCGTGACCAAGAGAGCGTATCTACTTCGGCGATCGCCGCGCGCCTCGACGTGGCGCCGGCATCGGTAACAAAGATGATAAAGCGTCTCGCGGACGAGGGTTACGTGCGGCACATCCCCTATCAGGGTGTCGTGCTCACCAAGGCGGGCGAGCAGGTGGCGCTGCGCACCATTCGGCACCATCGCCTCCTGGAGCTCTATTTGACCCAGGCGCTTGGATACCCGTGGGATTTGGTCGATGCGGAGGCCGAGCGCCTCGAGCATGTGATCTCCGAGGAGATGGAATCGCGCATCGACGCGGTGTTGGGCTACCCGAAGGTGGATCCACATGGCCATGCCATTCCGTGCCGGGAGGGAAAGCTGGCAGTGGAGAAGTGCTCCTCGCTTGCCGAGACCGAGCCGGGAATGCGCGTGCGCGTTCGTCAGGTCGATGATGCCAGCCCGGAGGTGCTGCGCCACCTCGGACAGTTGGGTCTCTACCCGGGCGCTGTGGTGACGGTACATGAGCGCCTTCCCTTCGGTGGGCACCTGCGCATCGAGGTGCAGGGGCGCGAGGCGCACCTGGGAGTAGAACCCGCCGGACACGTCTTCGTGGCCCCGGAGTAACTTCTCCCCGGGCTGTCTCGCGCGAGCGTCGCTCTCCCCCGTTGAGACGCGTGGGGACACCCGCCGCTTCTGCCTGCCACGGGCGTCCGGACCCGGCGAGGTGGATGGCCGATTGCACACCAGAATACCAGCGAATCGCACGAGAATACCAACGGCCGCCAGCAGGAAAGGCGCCCGGACGCCGGGAATAAAATGCGGTGGGAAGTCCGGCTGCGGCCGGCCAGGAGTTCGCTCGGGGGGCCAAACTCGCGCAGGATTCCCCGCGAACGGGGCGTGTCCCTCGCGGATGCGCTGTGTTATCGGTGGGAACCGCTGGAAACGGCGGCGTGGGAAGCACTGCGCTGGGTATGCGGGCCCGGCCAGTAACGAAGCAAACGAGGAGGAGACACTATGCCGTCCCTGCTGGAGAACCTGGCGCAGTATGTCATCGACGGCAACGCGCAGAAGGCCAAGGAGACGACTGACGAGGCGCTGGCGCAGAATGTGCCCGTGGCCGACATCATCAACAAGGGTCTGGTCGCCGGTATGCAGGTGGTAGGCCAGAAGTTCAAGTGTAACGAGTTCTACATCCCCGAAGTCCTCATTGCTGCACGCGCGATGAAGCAGTCGATGGAGAAGCTGCGCCCGCTCATCGCCGAGTCCGGTATCCAGCCCATCGCCCGGGTTGCCATCGGCACGGTCCGCGGCGATCTCCATGATATCGGCAAGAATCTGGTGGGCATGATGCTCGAGGGCGCGGGCTTCGAGGTGATCGACCTGGGCACGGATGTCAGCCCGGAGAAGTTCGTCGAGGCGGTGCGAGAGCACAAGGCGGAAGCGATTGGGCTTTCGGCGTTGCTGACCACCACGATGCCGGCGATGAAGGAGACGATCGCCGCGCTTGAGGAAGCCGGCCTGCGCGATAAGGTCGCCGTGTTGGTGGGTGGTGCGCCGCTCACTCAGGCGTATGCCGACGAGATCGGTGCCGATGGCTATGCGCCGGATGCCGCGAGCGCCGTCGATACGGCCAAGCAGCTGCTCCGCATCACCGCCTGAGCACGCTTTTTGGGGCGAGGCGTTTCGGACGAGCAAGAACGTTCCCTATCTCGGCGTCCCTGAACGCGCCGCCGCCTCCACGCGGGAGACGAGGGCGTGGCCTTTAGCAGTTCATGATGGGGCGCCCGCGAGATCTGAGGGCGTGTGTTCGCCCGGGCCTCGCCCTTTCTTTTTGGGAGAGCGAATCCTGATCCGCCTCTGCTTTCAAAGGGCCGGCGGTCGCGCATGCTGACGGCGCCGGCTCCAGAGAGGCCGCGATAGGGCACCGCTCTCCCTATCCCCTCATCTACCCCGCAGAGGATTCGCGCGCGCTGGTCGCGCCTCCTCATCCCGATGTGCCACGGCGGTGCGCCCCGGGAGGTAAGTCAATGCTGATCATCGGTGAGCGGTTGAATAGCACCCGCAAGAGTGTCGGCGAGGCGGTGAAGGCACGCGATACGCAGTTCGTCCGCGAGGAAGCGGTGCGGCAGGCGGAAGCCGGCGCGCATTTCCTCGACTGCAACGCTGCGGTCGTGGGCGTCGAAGCCGAGCCGGAGGCTCTCGTATGGCTGGTGGAGACGTGCCAGGAGGCTACCGGGTTGCCCTGTGCCATCGACTCGCCGAACTCGGCGGCGCTGGAGGCCGCGCTGAAAGTTCACAAGGGCCAGGCGGTCATCAACTCCATCACTGCCGAGCGCGAGAAATTCGCGCGCATTCTGCCGCTCGTGACGGAGCACCAGGCGAAGGTGGTGGCGCTCTGCATGGGGGATGAGGGCATCCCCCAGACGGCCCAGGCGCGGATTCAGGCGGCCGAGTTCCTGATGGAGAACCTCACGGCGGCAGGAGTGATGCCTGACCAGATCTATCTCGACCCGCTCGTCTACCCGGTGAGCACCAACAGCCACGCAGGACTGGATGTCTTGGAGACGATCCGCCATATCCACGCGACGCACCCAGGCGTCCACACGATCTGCGGTCTCAGCAACGTCTCCTATGGGCTGCCGGCGCGCAAGAACCTCAACCGCGCGTTTCTGGTGCTCTGCATGGGCGCGGGGCTGGATGCGGTGATTGCCGACCCGCTTGATGAGGCGCTGATGGCGCTTGTCTACGCGAGCGAAGCGCTCCTGGATCGGGATGAGTATTGCGCCAACTACCTTTCGCTGGCGCGCCAGGGAAAGCTTTAGTCACACGCGACATCGGAGGAACACGATGGCCGATGATCTTTCCATCGCCCGGGCGGCCGTGCTGCGGCCGGTGACCGAGGTGGCTGCATGCCTGGGCTTGCGCCCGGACGAGCTGGAGCTCTACGGCGAGCACAAGGCGAAGATCAAACCGGAGGCGCTGGCGCGCCGCGCCGACGCGCCAATGGGCAAGCTGCTTCTCGTCACTGCCATGACGCCGACGCCCGCCGGGGAGGGAAAGACCACTCTCGCAATTGGCCTGGCCCAAGGCCTGGCGCGCATCGGGCAGCGCGCGTGTGTCGCCCTGCGCGAGCCCTCGCTCGGGCCGGTTTTTGGCGTGAAGGGCGGCGCCACGGGAGGGGGCTATGCCCAGGTGCTCCCGATGGAGGAGATCAACCTCCATTTCACCGGCGATATCCATGCCGTGACGACGGCGCACAACCTTCTCGCCGCCCTGGCTGATAACGCCTTGCACCAGGGCACGGGGCCCGATCTGGACCCCCGACGCATCGCGTTCCCGCGTGTGCTCGACCTGTGTGATCGCGCCCTGCGTCATGTCGTGCTTGGACTGGGCGGTCCTGCCGACGGCGTGCCTCGCCAGGGGGGCTTCGAGATCACGGCGGCCTCGGAGGTGATGGCGATCCTGGCCCTGGCCAGCGGCTTGCAGGATCTGCGCGAGCGCCTGGGGCGGATCGTTATCGGCTACACCACCGCCGGCACGCCGGTCACCGCCGCTGAGATCGAGGCGACGGGTGCCATGCTCGCCGTCCTCCGCGATGCGCTCAAGCCGAACCTGGTGCAGACGATTGAGGGCGGGCCGGCGTTCATCCATGCCGGCCCCTTCGGCAACGTGGGCCCCGGGGTGAGCAGCCTGATGGCGACGCGCCTCGGCTTGCAGACCGCGGATTACTGTGTCACCGAGGCGGGCTTTGGATCCGAGTTGGGCGCGGAGAAGTTCTTCGATATCAAGTGCCGCTGCGGTGGGTTGACGCCGAACGCGGCGCTGGTCAGCGCCACCATCCGTGCCCTAAAGTACCAGGCGGGGAAGCCGCTTGCCGCGCTGGCGGAGCCGGATGTGGACGCGGTGGGGGCGGGCTTGGCCAACCTGGAAAAACACGTAGAGAACGTGCAGGCCTTCGGCGTTCCCGTGGGCGTGGCCCTCAATCGCTTCACCACTGATACGCGCGAGGAGATCGACGCGGTGTTCGAGGCGATGGCGCGCCGAGACGTGCCCGTCGCCCTCGCCGATGTGTGGGCCAGGGGCGGCGAGGGAGGACGCGACATCGCCAAGATGATGGTGGATCTCGCTGAGCAGCCGTCCGGCTACCGTCCCCTCTACGACCTGGAGGAGCCCGTGCGTGCCAAGATCGAGAAGATCGCCACGCGCATGTATGGTGCCGACGGCGTGGAGTACTCGCGTGAGGCGGAGAAGCGCCTGCTGGAGATTGAGGCGCACGGCTACGGCAACCTCGCCATCTGCATGGCAAAGACGCAGAACTCCCTCTCGGATCAGGCGGCGCTGCGCGGGCGCCCGACCGGGTTCAAGGTGACCGTGCGCGATATGAAGGTGTTTGCCGGCGCCGGCTACATTGTCGTCTACGCGGGGAATATCCTGACGATGCCCGGCTTGCCACAGGTGCCCGCGGCTACCCGCATCAACGTGAACGAGGAGTGGGGCATCGAGGGGCTCTTCTGACCGGCGTGTTCGCCTGAGACCCCGGCATACTTCCAGGGAAGGATGCTGAACCACAGGGTTGCGTGTCGGGTCCTCTGTGGTGTGGCGGGCGTTCGGGCCCGCGATGAATCGGGTGTTGAGCACCTTACCAGGGGTGTGACGCCTGGCCGTTGGTGCCCGTCGCTGCCATGCGCCTGGCGAGTTCCGGCAGGCGCACGTCACGATCACCACGACTGGAAGCATCGGAACAGGGGCGGAGTTTGAGCGTATCGCGTGAGGGGGACAAGCACGCAACAGGGGTAGGCCGGCGGGAGCCAGACACCAAGGGGCCGCTCGCCGGCATCAAGGGCGGGATGAGTGACTTCAGTGATCCATCGGATTGCCGGCTCTCGCTGCGCCTGCGGGCTCCGGAGGGCATGCTCTCGGCGGACCAGCTGATGGTCCTGGGCGATGTCGTTCGGCGGCACGGGATCGGTTTCGTCCGGATCGTGGGGCGCAGTGGCCTGGAGGTGCCTGGGATCGCCTGCGAGGAGATCCAGACAGCCAAGGCGCTTCTCGAGGCCAGCGGCCTGGGGACCGCGAGCGAGGGTGGGGCGGGGAGCTCGCTCTCCGTCTGCTCCGGGCAGGGCCGGTGTGTCAGCTACTTTGTGGATGCGGGCACCCTGGCGATGGCGCTAAGCGGGCTTCTCGAGAGCGAAGCGATGCCGATGCCCGTGCGCGTTGCAATCTCGGGGTGTGCCGAGGCATGCAGCTGCCCCCAGACAGCCGACATTGGATTTGTCGGCATCGTCGAGCCGATCCTCGTCCGGGCGGAGTGCCTGGGGGATGGCGCGTGCGTCGGGGCATGCA
>Ga0116167_1001340_pt1 | contig 22668 bp, 21 predicted proteins | sample AD_JPNMR3_MetaG_FD_89794 | JGI IMG/M metagenome (GOLD analysis project Ga0116167, IMG submission 89794) | Active sludge microbial communities of municipal wastewater-treating anaerobic digesters from Japan - AD_JPNMR3_MetaG | ecosystem: Engineered > Bioreactor > Anaerobic > Digestate | place...
AACGGACGATATTCTCCTTCGCGAAGATGTAGTCCTCCATGTTCGGATGGACGTCGAGGTGATTTGGGGTTATGTTGAGCACCGCAGCTATATGCGGGCTGACGGCCAAGAGCCTCAACTGAAAGCTGGAAAGCTCCAGAACAACGAGGTCCTCGCTTTCCACTGATAATACGTGCTCTATTAGTGGGGTGCCAATATTGCCGCCTACGAGCACGTCCCTTTCGGGGTGGTGGAGGCGTGCATCTTCCGCCAATATCCTTCCTGTCAAGGTAGTAGTCGTGGTCTTGCCTGAACTCCCGGTAATGCCGATCACCGGCGCTGCAGAAAGCTCCAATACGAGCTCGATCTCGGAGCTGAATGAGACTCCGACATCGCGCGCAGCCATGATCTGCGGTTGTTCCGGATTTACTCCCGGAGAGAGGAAGACAATGTCGCAATCGGCCAGAGAATCGAGATATCCCGGTCCGAGCGAGACATCTATTCCCAGTCCCGAAAGGGACGCCAACTCCGACCCCAGTTGATCTGCTGTTTTTATATCGCAGGCAGTAACCTTGGCACCTGCTTGGGCAAGAAAGCGTATGAGTGGGACGTTTGTAATCCCGATCCCCACTACTGTGACCCGCTTTCGGGCAAGCGTTCCCATAACACGCTTCTGATTATCTGTCAACATCATGAAGGCCCCCCAACATCAAGTCCCAACCCCCCGGCATCTTCCCAGACTGTATCTTGTTGTTCTGCAGTCGTGCCCATGCCGAGGATCATTTACGGAAATAAGTGCGCTTTGGTCATCCCCTCTGGCGCCTCCCTATTTCGATAAGCCTGGCCAATGTTTCAGCTGCATCAGCCACGTTGGCATAAGCGCGCCTGACCGCTGCGTCCAGGTCGCACGGCCCTTTGACCACGGTAAGCAGGGCATCGATTCCGTGATCATGTAGTCCTCTGGCGTCGTCAGCCACAGACCCGGCCAATACCGCCACCGGAACGCCGCACTCCGTTGCGACCCTGGCAACCCCCATAGGGGTCTTGCCATAAAGCGTTTGGAAATCGATACGGCCCTCTCCCGTAATGACCAGATCTGCACCTGATACCTTCTCTTTAAGTCCCGTGGTCTCAATTACGATTTCGACCCCGGGCTCAAGACGAGCACCGAGGAAGGCCACAAGGCCTCCGCCCAATCCTCCTGCTGCCCCCGCCCCAGGCATCGCCTCTACGTCGATTCTCAGGTCGCGCCGGATGACAGAGGCATAGTTTGCGAGAGCAGCGTTGAGGACTTGAACCATCTCCGGGGTGGCGCCCTTTTGCGGACCGTATACCGCCGACGCTCCATTAGGCCCTGTAAGCGGGTTGTCCACGTCGCTTGCCACAACGAATTCGGCTCCAACCAGCCGTCGATCCATACCGGACGTGTCTATCCTGGTGAGCCTCGCCAACTCCGCGCCTCCAGGTCCTATCTCTTTTCCTTCAGCGTCCAGCAATCGCGCCCCCAACGCCTGGGCCATCCCTGCCCCGCCATCATTGGTGGCGCTGCCTCCTATCCCTATGATGAACTTCCGGCAGCCCCTGTCCAGCGCCGCGGCGATGAGTTCTCCTGTTCCCCGCGTCGTAGCTGTCATAGGATTCCGCTTGTCTAAAGGCACAAGCGGTAGGCCCGACGCGGCTGCCATCTCGATCACAGCTGTCGTTCCATCGCCTAGGATGCCGAAGAAAGCCTGCACCTTGTCGCCCAAAGGTCCTGTGGCTTCAACATCAATAACTTGACCGCCGGTAGCATCAACTAACGCCTCAACGGTCCCCTCTCCACCGTCGGCCATAGGGACACGCACCACTTCAGCGTCGGGCCACACCCTGCGAAGCCCTTCTTCTGCAGCTCGGCACACTTCGGTTGCAGCAAGACTTCCCTTGAACGAATCCGGAGCTATGACTACCTTCAACGATCTGGTCAAACACAATCCCCCCAAAAGCCTTATCAGCACAGTCCCTGGCGAGCTCCATCTTATGGGCACACAAATACCATTAGTCATCAACCCAGCGCATCTACTGCGCATCTCAGGTGTGCCCCCTACGCCAATTCCTGCTCCATCTCTTCCGCTATACCTGTTGCCATTTCAAGCAAGCATTCCTTTTTGTTGGCCGACGGATCGTGGAGCACTTGGTCAAGCAGCCGCTGCAAAACGATCCTGACTCTGGGTCCTTGGCTGAGGCCTGTTGCCTCCATAACCTCCTTGCCACTGATGTCGAGGTCAGCAATTCTCAGCGCAGGCTTTGCGGCCAGCACTGACCCGGCTCGTTCCTCCAAGCTTTCAACTGCCTCGATTCCCTCACTCCCGAGATCCGCAACCGCCAAAGACCCTGTCCCCTGCCTGCACAATGCGCGGTTGAGCCGAACAGCCGGAAGCAGGCAATCCTGCCCAACTCGGGACGCCGTCAGTCTCAGTTCGTAGTCTGATGGGTTTTGGCCAAGGTTTTGAGCGCCTTCAATTATTCGAGACACCGTAATGGAAAACTGGTTGGAGACCCGCATTCTCGCCAAGGCAATGCGAGCACCATTCGGCCCCAATGGCGAAAGAAGAGCCGCGAAGCGCTCCTTAGGCTCTGGATGCAATCTATCACAGGCTGCATAAAGGGCCTTCCTTTCTTCTTCTCCGACCTCGCAACACAACTCAGGAAGGATATAGGGGGCAAGTCCCATATCCTCCATGAGTACGAGAGCTGCACCGGGTTTCGGAGCACGCACGGTTTTCACAAGCTCATCCATAATGCGTTCCACCGATACCTGTACGATCCCTGGCGCCAACGCCCGCGCGGCATCCACAACTGAAGAGTCTACACTGAATCCGAGCGTTGCCGCAAAACGTACAGCCCTGAGCATCCTAAGCTTGTCTTCGCTGAACCGTTCAGCAGGATCGCCCACACAGCGGATGAGTCTGGCCTCAATGTCGGACACGCCGCCATAGGGATCGACTAGCTCGCCTGTGGTCGGATCGAATGCCATTGCATTTATTGTAAAATCCCGCCTTGCAAGATCGGCAGCGATGTCATCCAAAAACACCACATGCTCCGGGCGCCTGCCATCAACATACGGGCCGTCATGTCTGTACGTGGTCACCTCTATGCTCATGCCTTCCTCTATTACTGTGACAGTTCCATGAGCTAACCCCGTGGGCACGACATGCTCAAAACACGAACTTACCTCGGCCGGAGTAGCAGAAGTAGCGATGTCCCAATCGACAGGGCGGCGCTGGTCGATAATCATGTCCCGCACAGCTCCCCCTGCAATGTACGCGGTATGTCCACAGCTTTTTAGCTTCTCCACAACAATCACAACAGGCTGTGGCGGAGCAATTCCTGCTTTCCGATGCATCCAAACACGCACTCCTTCCGCATTCTAGTGTACGCACGCAGGCAAATTCCAGCAAGTGCCCATTGAGGATCCTGTGTCCCTCACATACCGGCGTAGTTTCAGGTATAATTGACACAGGGAACTCGCCTCTTGCGTCAGTCGTTATTACGGGTAGACGCTCAAATGGCATGTGAGTGGGTGATTCAATTGAGCAACGAATATGCGATTGCAAGACCTGCACAGCCCGTGTCGAAGGCCACGGAGTTCGAATCTCTCGTTCGGAGGCACCAAAACTCCGTTTACAATATTGCACTTCGAATGAGCGGCGACCCTGAGGAGGCCCGTGATTTGACACAGGAGGCTTTCGTCAGGGCTTACAGATCGTTCGACAGCTATAAGCGGGGAACCTCCTTCGACAAGTGGCTGTATCGCATAGTGACTAATCTATATATAGACGAACTGCGGCGTCGAAAACGGAGACCGTATATCGAGTCTCTTGACCAACGAATTACTACATCCGAGGGAGATGAACTCGACAAGGAGATCCCGGATATGTCCAGCAATCCAGAGACAGTCTATGACAGGGACCATCTTGATGCATTCATTCAAGACGCGCTCGATTCCATTTCCCCAGAGTATCGGATGGCTGTCATTCTCTGCGACATTGAAGGCTTCTCCTATGAAGAGATAGCGCAGATAATGGGCACATCCATTGGGACCGTAAGATCACGGATACACCGGGGCAGGCGAGCGCTCCGGGAGCGAATCTCTCCTTACCTCGAAGAGCGGTCGCGGGAGGTGAGCCAAAAGTGACGTGCAACATGGCTGAGCGCCTCATTTCTGCCTATATCGACCATGAACTCTCTGAAGATGACAGGAACAGGGTCAGGCAGCATCTGGCCGTCTGTTCAAGCTGCATGGCAACATACACAGCAACCCTGGAGGTGAAGCGCGCGCTAAGCTCGATGACCCCTACGCAATGTCCGGAATGTGTATGGGAAAAGGTGGAACGCCAGATAACCTTGATTCCCTTTGATAGGGAGATGAAGCGGGACGATTCTACGAAACCTGCCTGGTCATTCATTAAGTTGGTGATTCCGGCGGCGGTCGCTGGGACGCTCATTGTTATCCCATTGGTTCAGGCGCTCCTTGGAATCAGCTTGTTCGGCGCACCAGACAAATCGCAACCGCCGATTGCATCCAGCAAGCCTAATCCCCAGTTGGAACTGACATCTCCCAGTGTTCGTATCCATGCAGCCGGAACATTCAGTTCAAGCGATGCTCTGGAGGAAGTCCTTGGGGAAAACATTTGGCTGCTCGAGCCCACACAGGCTTCAGGAAAAGCGGCAAACGCCAGCCAACATGGTCTCGATCTTCGTGATATCTACGATGACTATTTTATGCAAGTAACATCTCCAGAACGGAGGTATGGTAGATGAAAGCATCTTTTAAGAAGTATCTGCCCCTGGTCGTTATCGCGATAATAAGCAGCGTGATAACATCGATTGTAGTGGTGTCATACGGGTTCCCTGAACGCAAAGGAGACACTGCCGCAGCGGTAACGCCGATCGTTGCCTCAAGCTACAGCGGAAACCTGCCATCTATAGCAGATGTAGCAGAAACGGTAGGGCCAGCTGTGGTCAGAATCGACACTGAGCGAGTGGTAAGCTACAGGTCCCCTTTCCCCGATGACGGCTTCTTCGGTCCGTTTTTCCGAGATTTCTTCGGCGGCGAGAGAATACAGCCGGGCACGGGCTCAGGGTTCATCATCAGTTCAGACGGGTATGTCGTTACCAACTATCACGTGGTAGAAGAGTCCCGGAAAGTGGAGGTTACACTGACCGATGGACGAAAGTTCACTGCAAGAGTCGTTAACGGAAACAAAGATGCCGATGTGGCGGTCATCAAGATAAAGGCCAATAACCTCCCCGTAGCCCAGCTGGGCGACTCGAGTAAGTTGCGTCAAGGGGATTGGGTAGTGGCTATCGGAAATCCCTACGGGTTTGATCACTCTGTTACTGCAGGGGTTGTGAGCGCGGTCGGAAGACGCATAGACGACGAGAGTGGCGGAACTCTGGCCACGGGGGATCTCATCCAAACTGACGCGGCCATCAATAGCGGAAACAGCGGAGGTCCGCTCATCAACATGGAAGGCAAAGTGATCGGCATAAACACGGCGATCATCCCGTACGCACAGGGACTTGGATTTGCCATATCCATCAATTCCGTCAAAGATACGCTGAAAGACATCGTCAATTACGATGAAGGGCCCACCCCATGGATTGGAATCTGGTATCAGCAGCTCGATGACGATATCGCAAAGCAGCTGGGCCTGTCGGATGCCAACGGAATCCTTGTGACCAATGTGATACAAGATAGTCCGGCAGAAAAAGCCGGACTCAAAGAAGGAGATGTCATCAAGGAGATCGACGGGAAACAGATTACCGCAAAGATGTCGCTCGCCGAGGAGATAAGCAAGAAGAAGGTGGGCGACAAGGTAGTGATGTATGTTCTGAGGGGAGGACAGAAGCACTACCTCACCGTAGTGCTTGGCGAGTATCCCGGAGACACGCTCATGCTAAAGTAATGCTCTGTCCAGAGTGTTGAGGCAGCCAGAAGTTGTGCCTCGGGGAATCGCTAATGGTTGTGGCATATGGTCATATTTCCCCTGAATTTTTCGAAGCCAAACTTGAATAAGTTCCATTTATGGGAGCAGACTATGAGCGGCGGGCAGGATAAGACGTGACATATGGGTTGTTTCTCACGGAAACGATTTTCTCACGCACCTGCTCGCTCCAGATTAAGTCATCGCCATGTCCACCCGTCGAAAAGAAGCCGGCCGGGCAGCTGCAGTCTCAACCATGGCAGCGTCAGCCCGGTCGGCATTTTTGTCTCGGACAGTTCTTCGGCCTTCACGACCTGGCAAACTTCTTGATCACGCGCACAAGCTCGTCGATGACCTCGCCTTCTCCTCCTTCGGCCATCGCCTCCATAACGCAGTCCCGCGCATGCCTCTCGAGTAACAGAACGCCTGCATTGTACAGAGCAGCGCGCGCGGCAGCGATTTGGTCCAGTGTGTCAGCACAGCATTTGTCCTCTTCTATCATGCGTTGTACGCCTTTTACCTGGCCCTCTATCCGTTTAAGCCGGTTAATGACGTCACGCTTCTGCTCATCGTTCACTCCAGCAATCCTCCTATTAGGGTATTGTTTTCGCTGATAGGATCAGCTCAGGCCCGTGTCTGAATGTCTGAGCGATCAGGCAGTATTTCTCAGTCATCTCCAGGATGCTGGCGAATTGAGCTTCATTAATGCAGGCGCCCGGGGCGGACACCTCCAGCCAAATGGACCGCACAAATGTGGGACGCTCGTCAGAGATGGCCGCTATTCCCTCGATCACGATCCCCTGATGCTCTATTTTCATCTTGTCCATGACCCCGCGCATAGTCAGTCCCGAGCACCCCACTAAACTGGCAACAAGATGCGCAACAGGACTGAGCGCGCCCTCAAGGCGCTGGCCATCTTCGTCCTCCAGATGCCAGTCCTCTTCTGGCTCAAACACGCCGATAACTTTGATTCTGCCTCCCATCAATCAATGCCGCCTTTCAATGTCGAAAGTGTGAAACTCCTCATGCGAGTTCACGTCCGGCTCATGCATTTGCTCAGCCCACACAGTACGCCACATTGCGAAAGATGAGTTCTCTGCCAGGCTGCGCCTTAGAACCTCACACGCGGCCCGATCGGGAATCTATATAGTGTTTTCTGCCATTTCTGAAAAACGTCCGCAATCTCCCCCTGTTTTCGAGATCTCTCAAGGCCCTGTCTATTTCGCTCTCCGGTGTCCTTCTCACAAAACGCCTTACGATCGCCGACTTTGTCTTAGGTGATGAACAGAACTGTATGATGGAATCGTAGAGTCCCGTAGCACCTGACGGCAACCGCCTCTTAGGGTAGACGACTGTATACCCGGGATTTCCATCAACATCTTCACCTGCAACGTAGTCAACGCACGCAGGGTTTGCAGACAGAAGCGCTCTTATGCAACGGCGGGTATCTCCTCCGACCCCTCCTGATCCGTACCCATGAATCACCTTTAGACTGGATGAACCCGACTCAAGGGCATTATCGTATTCTCTCATAAAAAATGACATGGCATCTGCGGTCTTCATGCCGTGCAGGTCCAGTTCGCGCAAGGATATTCGCCTCCAAAACATCTGCTAACGCCGATCATCCGGGGCATGGTGCCTCACGGCTAACACAGACGTTCAGCCCGCCACCCAATTGCGGACGCGCGCCCTCCTGCAAAACAAAGGGCAGAAGGACGCGCACTCTACTGCTGCATCACGTGCTTGCACTGCGGACAACGTCGACTCCACGCAGAGTGTCGGAGATGGGACACCTTTTCTCGATCGTCTCAACCAGCCTGTCGATATTCTCTTGGGGTGATGGAGAGTCGATGATCATCCTATACCGTATCCCCTGATATCCGGTGCGCACATTGGGGTTCTTACCGAGAAATCCGTCTGGATCCAGGTCTCCTTCGACCTCTACGGAAAAGCCCTGCAGATCAACTCCGCACGCCCCGGCAAAGGCAGCAGCGCATATCGACATGCACCCACCTAACGCGCATAGAAGGAGTTCCACCGGATTCATGGCCCGGTCAGTTCCGCCGAGCGCCTTCGGCTCGTCCACTTCGACTTTGAACCCTCTCGTTCCGCCCTCGCAGTACATGCCACTGCCTGACCACGCCATGGACGCGCTGAACGTAGTTTTGGCCACCTATTTCATGACCTCCCGGACTGATCTCTTTTTTGTAGTATACCACATACGTGTATAGTGTATTCGGCCATGTCATCGAAGGGCACGCGCCCTTCAGAAAGTCGGCAGATCGATGCCGAATGCCTGTCTCTTGTTGGCGCTTGCCCTTCAGTTAGCTTCCATTTTGCGTTCAGGCTATACTGTGGACACGCCAGAATCACAACCGCCAAAAGGATGCCAGTATCCGCCGGTGCACGGGCCCTCGGCTATGAACCCGACATCATCGATAAACCAAGTCCCTGCGCCAGGCTTGATGAACAGAATGTCTACAGTGACGCCAGGAGGAACGCAGGGTACATAGGCACTAAAGTAGCTGTACTGAGGCTCCACTGGGCTCGGAAGCAACACCTCCGTCACCACGCTGCCGTCGAAGAGCACCTGGGCGCGAAAGGCATCCTCCGAATTGTTGTGACCGGTGGCATGGAATTCAAAGCGATAGCAGCATCCACATTTGACCTCGGTCAATGTCTGCCCCAATTTGGCAGGGTTATCTACCCCTGTCGGTGTTCCAAGGTTTGCAGAAAAGCCCAGAGTATGCACGTTCTTGGTTTCTTCTCCAACATTTCCCGCAATGTTCCAGCCAGATGGCTCATTAGCACTATCCCAATCGTCAAACGATCCGTTGGCCACTAGATTGCCACATGGACAGATGCGAGCCGGCGGACCAGGCGGACCCTGTGGACCCTGAGGACCAGGAGGACCCTGTGGACCAGGCGAACCCTGCGGACCAGGAGGACCCTGTGGTCCCTGTGGACCAGGCGGTCCCTGTGTACCCTGCGGACCAGGTGGACCCTGCGGACCAGGCGGTCCTGGCGGACATGGCGGACATGGCAAACACGGTGAGCACGGTGGACACGGTGGATAACAGAGACTATCCTCACCCGATGGCGTTTTGGGTTTTTGGAACAACCACATACCGTTCACCTCGTATAGAATACCTGATTCAATGTATTCAGCAGCAAAGGCATGCGGACCAGGACTGAGGCACTTGACAAAGGCTACCGAAACCGCAGAGCGGACTTAACGTGTCGGCAAAGGCGGTGCCAGGGTGATGGAGAAGTAGGCTTGCGCATGTATTATCCGCCATCGCACCATTCTTCCCGGAGCAAAGCGGCGAGATTATTCCTGTCTCGTTCACCATCGGCACATGCCTCTGTCAGGCGTAGGGAGTTCCGGAAAGACGACAAAAAGAAAACGCCCCTGAATGGGCGTCCATTTTCTGAGATCTCCTGTTGCGTCTTGCATGATTGATTAGCACGTTCGTGTGGTATGTTAGTGGAGCCGGCGAAGGGAATCGAACCCTTGACCTGCGCATTACGAGTGCGCCGCTCTGCCGACTGAGCTACGCCGGCCAATCGAACTTCAGCAGGAACAATGTTATCAGCTTCTGTCCTGCATGTCAACGGGTTCCGACGTGGTATTGGGCGTGCTACGATTGTGGCACGCAGGGAGCGAAGCAGCCCAGAGATCTGGGCGAGGTGTCTAGGTTCTAGGCACAGCCCGCGAAAGTAAACTGAAGGCTGCCTATACCGAGTGCGTCCCTAGACATCGGGTTGCAAACGCCTTCTGCTCTTTGCCCATGCTCCGCCGATCAAGAAGAGACAGCCCGCAAGCCCGACGGCGGCTGCGGGTTTGGAGCAGCTATGAGCGGCATACACACGTCCCTCGCCAGGACCTGGAAGGGGAATGGGGTCTACTGGAATACCATTTTGGATGGCAAGTCCCCTGATGTCTATGAGGTTTATTACCGGCAGCCCCATTGCGGCATACTCGAACATCAAGCCCCTTTGGGGATCTACAGACATTACTTTCGGAACCATCACCAAACCATTGGGAAAGTCGAGTGAAGCTGAGGTTGCCCCGTAGTTGGCCGAAGCCCCACCTACGTTCACAAAACAGGCTATGGGCCGACCATGCTCGGCTGCAGCCTCTTCGAAAACCTGCATGCGCCTGGCTACGCTCTTTTCGATCGAATCCTCACGTATTACGTACGCTCCCGAGCGCTCGGCGATCTCCTCCGATATGTCTCTCGATTCCTCGAACAGGCCGCCTCCGCCTGCATCGTCGTCTCCGCCAAGCGACACAGCGGCGATGTAATAAGGGAGGATCCCGTTGGCCCGTATCGCGTCCAACATCTCGATGAAAGTAAACTCTGGTATGGTGGCGCCGTACATCGAAGCACCTATGGAGTATATGAGGACAGGTTCGAGATTCATAGCCCTTGAAGCAGCCAACGTGGCGATAATCAAGGACGGGAATGAACCGCTGGCGCCCACTGCTACCACATCGCCCTCCCGCAGCCCGGCCTCGTTGAAATACTTCACCATGAGGGCCGCGAAATCGGGACTGGTGGCAGTGCGCTTCGCCTCCAAAACCCCAACAGTAGTGGTGAGCGGAGTGAGATCATGACCGATCAGCCCTGTTCCGTTGGGGTCGAGGTCAGGATCGATAGCAATGCCCAGCTCGGCCCTGGCATCGCGCACAGCTGCGATGCATTCTGCCATGATTTCGGCAGCTGCAATCTGTTCCTCCACACATGCCCCTACACTGCCTCGGGGATCGCCAGGCAGTCCAATGCGGTCAGGCCGCACCGAAACCGCCAAGGCTGCCAACGCCACAAGAGACGCCAAGAGCAAGATGCCGAAGTTGACTCGATCCCTTCCATATTGTCGCCCCGTGGGCGCCATGCAACCCTTTCTCACCCGTTCGTTCCCTCCCTCTAACACCCTCAGGCAGCCGCCAACCCCCAAGAGCGCCACTTCTTTGCGCTGCCAGCAGTTCGGCCCTTAGACGCTTTACAATGTCAAATGCTTCTTACAACTTGCCACGAAAGCCTGTCGGCAATAGGGTACGTCAACACGTTCTTCAGGCAAAAACGATCATAAGCAGCCTAACCACTACAGCAACCACAAGCACTGACAGGAATGTGCGTGCGGCTCCCTGCCTGGCAATGTCGTTTGCTATGAGGCCTGGAATGATGTAACCAATCGCCCGTAATTGGGGCCCTCCCGGTGTAATGCTCATGCCAGTCCTGTTCAGCAGCCAGCCCAGCCAGAAACCGACTATGACGCAGGCCATGAAACGCCGCCTTCCATAGATTGCAAGGAAATTCGATATGACCCACACAATCCCGTAAGCTAGGAGAGCCACCAGGAATGTGGCCAATATTCTGAGCGGCTGATCAAGGTATAATGCGAGATACCCGGGGACCACCAGGCCTCCGGCGTATAGCCCTGTCAGTTCGGTGAAGATGAAGCCGACTATTAGTCCAATTCCAATTGAGACGGTTACGGTCACAATGCCACCCCGTTTGCCTCGAAATACTGGATTATCCTCTCGCCCATGCCCCTGGTGTTTCCAATCCCATATATGACGGCCCCTGCAGGGCATCGATCTGCCACTTTTGCCAATATTCTCTCCGCTTTGGGCTGGTGCGTGAGATCCACGATGACGGATTCTGCAACTTTGCCCCTCTTAAGTCCCCGTACGGCCACCCTGCCTGCCTCGCCCACCACAAATGCCCATTGGGGTGAAATACTCTCTGCGACGAAGCCGGCAAGCTCTTCAGCGCGAAATGGCCTGTCAGACCTGTTGTTCAAAATGACGATGGCTGGCAGCCCCTTCCGGATGAACGGGGCGATCCTGCCTTCCGCCGCCTTGCATACCAGTTCTGTAGAGTCACGGTCATTAGCGGCAAACGCATTGACGAAAACGTAAGAGGCCTCGCCCCGATCGATCCTGAGTATTCGCGTGGCTCCAGGATCTCCCTGGGCGGTCAGCATTCCTTCCAGCGCCAGATCACGCGGCACGCCGCACAATTCACACACTTTCAGCGCACATGCAATGTTTTCCGGAAAACTGATGTAGTCGAAGTTTGCGGTTGCATCAGCCGGTGCACCAGATGCGTCTACCACGTAAACCGACGCTCCCGTCTTCCGCGCTCTGTCTTCAAAGACATGGAGGAACTTCTGCTCCGCAGTGACCAGCGCGCCTCCGTATGGAACGGTTAACGAAAGGGCTTCGGCAACGTCGTGCACGGTCGGGCCCATGACATCCAAGTGATCGTCGCGCACGTTGGTTATCACGCCCACTGTAGACTTGATCATGTGCCGCTCCGCTGCCCATTGGTTTTCAGGCTGAAGTGCCATGCACTCCACGACTATCGCGTCTGCCCCCCTCGATTCGGCCAACTTGACTAGTCTCATCTGCTCGGAGATGTTGGCGCAATTTCCGCGTCGTACAACCGGCTCTTCCGAGCCGTCTTCAAATATGATTCTTGCCGCCGTGCCTGTGGTCTTTGCAATCACGCGCATACCTCCGGCACGCAAACCAGCAGCTATCAACCTCGTGATTGTCGATTTTCCCCTAGTGCCGTTCACGTGTATTCTAACGGATATTCTGCTGAGACGGCGCGTGTGCAACCAGTTCTCGATAACCCCGGCCACGAAAAGACAGGCGCACATCACCGCAAAACCGTGCATACATATCACCCTTTTGTATCGATGCAGGCTCGATATTCTTTCAATTTTCGATAAGCGAGGCGCAATTCCTTCTAGCGAAATGTGGGGTCATCGCCCAAGAACTTTCTCATGCAGCTCAGTCAGTAAGGCAAATGTTGGCTTACAACATATACTCATCTCAGTGCCTGTATTTCATCTAAGTGATTCCCATAAGTAACTCCCAATGAGTTTTTTGCGCTATCGGTTAGCCTTCCATATGATGTCTGCTAGGAGTAGACACATCTTTGCACCTATGTCGCAGTCCGGTAATTGGTTCGTACTTGTGCATCGACAACGTACGCAGTTTTGGGGGATCTTGGCCTTAACCATGAACTCAGCCGCACCGGGATATGATCCCCGGGGCAAGGCCAGGGTAGATGGCGTAATCGAAATCCCGGTTCGACGCTCGCGGGCAACCATCGTCTTTGCAACCACGAAAGCGACGCGCATACGCTCCCGACCATGAGATCCGTGTGAGCGCTCCGACGGTTTATGCATTCAACGCACTCATATGAAAGGGCGACTTGGGCCTGCCTTCAAGGAATATGTCTATTATTTGGTCGCTTTTCGGGCGCAGGTGTCTAAGTTTTAGACTAGCCCCGTCTAAATTTTAGCCGCTTGAAGCCGGAAGGCAATCTTAGGCAGGGGTAATCCGGCATGCACTGTCACAAGGACCCAGTTTCCGGGGATAAATAACTATGCAGAAGTGCATATACCCACATATTGGATCAGAGCGCAGGCAAGTGTCTAAGTTTGAGACCCCTACCGTCTAGTTTTTGAACGCTTTGCGATTGCAAATGGCTAAGACTTAGACTGGTCTGCAAAACCTGCTCGCCCCCGCGGCGAACCTTGGCCGGCTCCACGCTGCACGGCGCTTTCCTAGGCTTCTACCGAAGGCCAGTAAAAGACCTTAGTAGTCCCCCGGCTAAGTCGCAGACAACGGCAATACAAACTCGAGGACTGCGAAGAGATTTGTTGCGGTCTAATTAGCAGTCTTGCGGTCGATATGGATGATATCACGAAATGTTTTTTCAATCATAAGGAGGATTTATGTTTCACATGTAGAAGCTTTCCGTAGATATTGCGAAAAATTACACAAAGTTTCGGGCTTCGTGTAATTTGGGTCAATGTCGGTCTATTGGTTACATTTGACGCTAGGGAGGTGATCATGGCATAGACAAGGCGCTCTGCTTGAGCAGTCGAAACTGTACTCACGATTTGAAGCATTTTATCTCCAGCAAACAGGAGGCGAACGTAGTTGAGAACGAAATCTAAGTACACTGGACTATTGCTCGCGATCGTAATGGTCATTGCATCTGCTTTCCCAGCCTTTGCTTGCACATCAGTGCCAGTATCGAAGGGCGCTTCCGCAGATGGATCAGTTATGACAGCGCATACGTGCGACGGTTGGTACGACGCCAGGACATATGTCGTGCCAGGCAAAACACACAAGCCAGAAGATACGTTCAAGTGCTATAGAGACCATCTGCATGCCGACTATGCAGAGCCGGAACTGATCGGGGAAATTCCCGAGGCCCCTGTAACATACACGTACTTCCACGCCGGCTATCCTTACATGAACGAACATCAAGTGATCATGGGCGAAACGACCATCGGCAACCGGTCAGAGCTCAGCACCGACATAGGGCTTCTTTATATAGATACCCTCCAGATCCTCGGACTGCAGAGAGCGAAGACGGCACGAGAGGCAGTCCAGATCATGGGCGAGCTAGCCGAGACTTATGGCTACATCGATGGCGGCGAATGCCTCACCGTGGGAGACCCGAACGAAATATGGCATTTTGAAGTTATGCCTCCAGGCAACTTCCAGAAGGGCGCCATTTGGGCCGCCGTCCGCATCCCCGAAGGCCATGTTGGCGTTTCAGCCAACAGAAGCCGAATTTGCGAGGTCAACCCGGACGATCCAGAGAACTATATGTGCTCATCCAACGTATTTGATGTAGCCATCGAAAATGGCTGGTGGGATCCGGAAAGCGGAGAAGAGTTCTTGTTCTGGAAGGCGTACTGCCCCAGTAACTGGTTTGGATGCAAGCTCCGCGAGTGGAGAGTCCTCTCAATGGTAGCTCCCTCCCTTAACCTAGATCCCAATGCCGACAGGTATCCCTTCACCGTCAAAGCCGAGCGGCCAATCACTGTTCAGGACATGATGAACATCTATCGCGATCACTATCAGGGTACGGAATTCGATATGGCCGACGCCCCAGGATGGTATCTGAAGGATGCCGAAGGTAACCCTGTTGTCGACAAAGAGGGTAACCCTGTGAAGACCCCGTACGCGCAGCCCAACCCAGGCACCGCACGAAGACAGCAGATAGGAATCCCAGTGAACATGCGAAACATCGCAGTTCCCTACTGCTCCTACTTCACGATAGTCCAAGCACGCGACTGGCTCCCTGATCCAGTGGGCGGCCTTTGCTGGTTTGGTCTGAGCAACCCGCTGTCATCCGTGTATGTACCGATCTACTGCGGAGTCGACAGCCTGCCAAAGAACTACGCTGTTAACGACAGAAAGGTCTTTACCTTCGACAGCATGAAGGAATCGGCATGGTGGGTGTTTGAGTACATGGACAACCTCGTCAGCCGAAGATACGTCGACATATTGGCCGACCTCAACAAGGTGAGAGAACCGTTCGAGGCCGAGCAATTCGAGCTTCAGCCGGTGATCGAGAAGGCTGCCGTGGAGCTCTATGAGAAAGACCCCGCTCTGGCCAAGACATTCCTGACAAACTACACACATTCGAGATGTGCCAAGGCGGTTGACACCTACTATCGGACGGCCGAAGAACTGACGTTGAAGTGGAACGACAACACCTTCTAGTCATCTGGCCTTTCATCTGTGGACGATGATCCGCAGAATTGTCCTCGGTTTCGCCAGATGGCGAAACCGAGGGCTAAATCGTAGTAGGTCAACACAAGTGCTTCAGGAAAAGAAAGGAGATTTACGCAACATGAAACACTCTTCTGTTCGACGAACAATCCTGATTGCCATTGCAGCAGTCATGAGCATGATTCTGTCAACAGGCGTATGCTTCGGCTCAGTCAGCAAGCCCGCAGGGATCGAGATTCCTGCAAAGTTACCCAAGCTCGACCAGCCGGTTCTCATAACCTCAATTGGACAGGCTCCGGGCGCATCATGGGCTAAAGTGCTGATGAAGCAGCTGAAGATCGACGTCACCCATGACGATATGGTTACCGCCGAAGACTTGGTAAAGGCGAGCAAGAACCCGAAGACCGCCTACAAGACCCTGATAATGTCCATGGGAACCAGCTTGAAGGGAATGGGCGGCGCAGGGGTAGATATCGACAAGGAAGTCGCAAGATGCAACGCCCTGGCTGATCAGGCTAAGAAGCTCGGAATGACCATAGTAGGAATTCAGATAGAGGGAAGCGCGCGGCGGACGGACGAGTCCGACGAGAAATCGAACAGAGCAGTCACATCGAAGTCCGATATTCTCATCGTGAGGAAGGAAGTAGACAAGGACGGCTTCTTCACGAACGCAGCAAAGCAGAAGGGGATTCCGATCATCAGGACCGTTGAATCCATGGATTTCAAGTACGCGTTCAGCGTTCTGTTTAGATAATAGACAAGAAAGCTTAACGCCTTAATTTGTACTAGGACGAGGTGGAATAACCTGTGTATGCTCACGCAGCTATGGTCCTGGCGGTGATAGCCGTCGCCTTCGTGATCGCGATCCTACTCCGCTTGGGCACTGAAATATCTATGCTCATTGCGGCAATAGCAGGCGCCATCGCGCATGGGGCAGGGATCCCTGCCCGCCACATCGTGGAGGGGACCTTCACATATTTCGATGTGGTTTTCATATTCATCACAGCTACGTTCTTCATGAACCTGCTGAAGGAAGCAGGAGGAGTAACCTACATTGTGAGAGGCATTATATCGAAGTTTCACAAGAACCGTGTGGCGCTTCTTCTGCTTCTTACACTAATAATGCTCGTTCCCGGCGCCCTGACCGGATCCGGCACAGTGACTGTGCTCGTCGTCGGATCATTCGTGGGCACTGTCCTAAGCTATATGGGCATCCCTAAAGATCGGGTCGCAGCCGCCGTGTTCATGGGATCGGCAATGAGCGCAGCTGCGCCTCCGATCAACCTTTGGGCGATGATGGCGGCGGCCGGCGCTAACATGCCCTATGTTGGATTCACTCTGCCTCTCGGCATAATATCTGTCGCAGGCGCACTGTTCTCCATATTCTATTTGGCGCGCGGGAGCAAGCCCATAGATGCCGAGCAAGCTTTGAAAGAAATTCCTGAGGCGCCTGAAGGCATGGCTTGGTACAAGGTGGCGATACCATTTGTCGTCTTCTTCGGCATCATCGTACTGGGCAGACAGTTTCCCTTTTCGATGCCGGTTATAGGCCTTCCGCTTGCCTTCATGCTCTCAGCTCTGGCAGTAGTGCTCCTATCTCCGGTCAAGTTGCGAGTATTCGAGATCCTTTCGAATACAGTCGAGGATCTTCTGCCACTGATAAGCACAGTAACAATAGTGGGGATACTCGTGCAGATCATGGCTCTGTCGGGCGCAAGAGGCTTGATATCTCTTTCGGTGGTCACCATGCCGCTGGCAGCCATATTCGCGGCGCTCTTCGTGGTGCTTCCGGTATCCGAGGGAATATTCCAGTATGCTTCGGCCCCTCTGTTGGGAGTTCCGTTGGTGTTCCTTCTCAACATGAAGGGTTATGATCCCGTAATAGCTCTGGCGGGCATGGCGTCAATGTGGCCATTGGGAGACTGCCTGCCGCCGACTGCCCCTGTTGGAAGGGGAGCTGTCATGGCTGTGGGATACGATGGAGACTACAAGGCCTTCCTCAAGCAGTGCCTCGTGCCGGCGCTGTTCGTGTTGGTCATAGGAACGCTGTTCGTAGTCTTCAGCCCAAAGCTGGGATTTTTGGCCCGTGGATGAACGAACGGAGGAATGTCACATGCAGAGCGTTATAAGCGTTTTGTACTATGTAATTACGGCAATGATAACCGCCGTGCTCATGGTTAACATGTTCCGCGCCAAAGACATCAAAAAGGTGATCTTGTATGCCGCGGTGCTAATCCCATTCGCGCTTCGTGTAGCGCGCATCAAGTAGAGGCTGTGGAAGGAGGCGGCATACACGCATGTCTAAGAAGAAAGATCAAAATGGCGTAAACAGATGGGCAATGCTCATTGTCATCGTCCTATGGCTTGCCGTCGTGATTCCCGGCGGAAAGGAGATATACGGGCATCGCCACTTCGATGAACCCGTAGTGCTCGGACCTGGAGTCACCGAAGTCAAGAAGCTGTCAGACTACTCTCCAGCAGTCAAAGGTACCATCAATGACTGCAACATATACGTGCTTGACAGTGGCGAACCCGGGGGAACCGTGTTCGTTTTAGGTGGAACACACCCTGAGGAACCCGCGGGCGTGCTTTCCGCTGTGACAATAGTGGAGAACGTGATCCCCACTAATGGGAAAATCCTCGTTGCGGTGCGCGGAAATTACAGCGCATCCACGGTAACTAGGCCGGGCGACGCATATCCGCTGTATTACAGCATCAAAACGGATTTTGGCGAAAGAACGTTCAGGATGGGAGACAGGTGGAGCAATCCCCTCGACTCCTGGCCAGATCCTGAGGTTTACATCAACTATCCCAGCAAGCAATTGCTTGCATACATGGATGTTCGCAACCTCAACCGCACCTGGCCCGGCAGACACAACGGCATGATAACTGAAAGGACTTGCGCTGCTTTCATAGACTTGATCAAGCAGGAAAACGTAGATCTCTTCTTCGACCTGCACGAAGCAGAGCTAGAATACTCAGTTATCAGCACAATAGTGGCGCACCAGAATGCTGCAGATATCGCGAGCATGGCTTCGATGATGCTCTCTTCCACCGAGTTCCACATGGGCATGGAGTATTCTCCCGAAACACTCCATGGATTATCCCATAGAGAAGTGGGCGATTTCACCGATGCTCTAGCATTTGAGATTGAGGTTCCAGAACCCTTCCTCGATAGAGTGCGCGGAGTCACCGATGAGAAGCTGCTTCTGGAAGGGAAAGACGAGTTCGTGATGAAAGCCGGCGAACACGGTCTGCTCTACGAGAGCATCGACGAAAACGGATGGCCCATCGATGAGCGCGTCGGGCGAACCAACTCGACTATAGACATGGTTATCACCATGTTCAACGAGTTCGAACCGGGCAGAGAAATCGGTTATGTGAACCTGCCGCTCAGGGACGAAGTGGTAGCGAACGGATTGGGCAGCTACCTCCTCGACCCCAACAGTGCGGCGCCGGACAGAGTAGTCTTCGACTGAGCCGACATGGCTCAAGTCATTATGCATAATGCAGGAACACATTACGCCACGCCTAGCACTTTCAAGGTGCACGGCGTGGCGTATCCGTTCCCGCTCGATTCGGGTTGGGCGAACGCCCCATAATCCATGAAGAAATGCATCCGAATAGCCCTGGGGATGGTTGCTCAAGGCTTGCTAACATGTGCAACACGAGGAAAATCAGACCGCTGCGTGGAACAGTAGTACCAGGCATACCATGCCTTGCATGATCAAGAAGTTGGTGGAGAAATTATGATCGAAATCGGCAGACACTGCAATAGCAGGTTCTGGGTCCCGCCGGAGCTTGTGGAATACGATGCACTGTCAGGCGATGTGAACCTTGACCGTACAGCGCTCCCCTTATCGTCCGAACATATTGTTTTTCGGCGCTATGGCGCGTTGCGACGGGCAGCCAATGCCCTCAACGCCTTGCCTACAGGATCCAACGTCCTCGCAGTAGTCGGCGCGTCAAGTTCGAAGGCGCCCCAAGTCTGCTCAATGATCGAAGGGCTACAGTCGATGGAAGAACCCTGTGTGCGCCTCCTCGATGTCCGGGGCCACGCCGACCATGCTATCATCCGTGAGGGAATAGACATTACCCGCAAGACCAATGCCGCACTGGTTATGGCGATCGGCGGCGGGACTACCCTCGATGTAGGCAAGGCGATAGCAGGTTTGGCGCTCCAAGACGGAGGTAGTGATATAGCTTCCTTTCAGTTGAAAAAGATGTCAATCAACCCCAAGCAAGCTCTCCCTTGGATCGCGGTGCCCACTACATCAGGAACTGGCTCCGAAAGCTCCAATAATGCCGTTGTGGAACTGGGCGAAGAGAAGCGGAGCATCCGGCCTATACCCCCTCCGTTCATGATACTTGCGGATCCTTCTCTCACAGACTCCCTGCCGTTCGGCCCTACAGTTGTGTCCGCAATCGACGCACTGGCACAGTCCCTGGAGGTTTTTACCAGCGCCGGAGCACCAATGGGGGTGCAATCTGTGGCCCTCGCAGCCTTTCTCAACCTTGCGGAAGGCCTGAAGGCGCTCTCCTGCGCAACAGAGAGACCAGAATCGGATGTCCGCGACCGGCTCTGTTGGGGGAGCCTCCTGATGGGGATAGCTTTCGCCCATGCCCACCTCGGCCTTCCCCACGCCCTAGTCCACCATTGCCTCAGATTTGGCTTGAGCCACGGCAACATGGTGGGAATACTCCTGGCCCCGGGGCTCGAGATCCAAGCAGCTGCCGACAAAGAGACTACAAAACGGCTATGCAAAGCCGAACAGGCGTTGCTGGCATTGGATCAAGATGACGCTTTTGAACTGGAAGCTATTAGAGAAGGCATGGCATCAAACGAGCGATGCACTGTGCCTGATCGGTTGATTGAGTGGCTGGAGGATCTCATCGACCAGCTTTTCACCGCCGCCGATCTGCCAACTTCACTTGGAAGCGCGGGGCTCACCAGGTGCGATCTGGATTGGATTGCCTCAAACGAGCTTGAAAGCGGAGCCTCATTTGGGATACCTAACCGGCCTGCAACCTACGGTGAAATAATGGAGGTGCTGGAAAGAGCATTCTAAGTAAGCCTTGAACATGTGACGGAAAAGCCGCAGGGAAAATAAATGGAGCGGATGACGGGATTCGAACCCGCGACTCACGGCTTGGGAAGCCGTTGCCCTACCACTGGGCTACATCCGCTCGTAATCTACAGTATGGATCTTCACTACACTTATTATACGCATCCCGAGACGGATATGCAAGTGTCTGTCCGTGTCCGGTCTCCGAATTGCTGTCAAATGCTGCCCAGACCGCTCCACCACTCCCTCGGGGATCTCTTACAAAGGCCCTCAGGAAAGAAACAACATCACACGAGTCAAATCATGCTGCCTTCAATTACGACCCGGCATCCACTCGCTTATCACTTTGCTTCGTACGACGTATTCGCTATGTCCCATTATGGTCGAGGCCAAAACTGAAAGCGTCGGCGCGTAGCGCCTCCGAGCCCCGGACGAGGCTGCTTGCCTACAGTTGTGACTCTCCCGGATAGCGTTTAACGCGTGAAACCGCGACGCCTTCGCCCGAACTGCCCGTCTACACATCAAGGCCACAATTCCCATGACCGAGAACGGAGATACCCGATGCAACCTTCTTGCCGGTCGGAGTCACCGCTAATCCGCCAAGGGCTGTTTCGCGCAGCGACGGCGGAAGGGCGCGGCCGATCGAGCCCATTGCTTCTATGACCTCGTCTGCTGGAATAACGCTTCTGATTCCGGCAAGAGCCATGTCCGCGGCAGCGAGGGCAACCGCAACTGATGTCGCGTTCCGCTTGATGCAAGGCACTTCAACCAGTCCCGCCACGGGGTCGCAGACGAGGCCGAGGAGGCCCTTGAAAGCTATCGCAACGGCACTGGCGCAAGCCTCGGGGGAGCCTCCTGCAAGCTGCACAGCGGCTGCTGAGGCCATGGCTGCAGCCGACCCGCATTCAGCCTGGCATCCGGCGGCCGCCCCCGAAAGCGTACTGCTTCGCTCGATCACAGCGCCAACGCCTCCCGCGGCAAATAGGGCCTCCACGAGAGCTAAATCATCCACGCATAGCCTCTCTCCCACTGAGAGCAACACACCCGGAAGCACCCCGCACGATCCGGCGGTCGGCGCGGCGACAATCCGCCCCATTGATGCGTTGACTTCCGCCACAGCCAAAGCATAAGCCAGGGCCGAATCGAATGGCTCTCCACAGATCGTCTCCCCGTTCATTCTGGCAGATGCCATGCGGGGCCCGTCCCCCCCAGTAAGGCCGCTTCTGGACCGCACTCCCGCAAGCCCCCGGTCCACAGCTGACCTCATAACTCCAAGCCGCTCCCTCATATCGGCGTCAAGATCATCTTCCGGGCGTCCGCTCTGCTCGGCCTCTCTCTCGCGCACGATTGCGCCGACGCTCACGCCACGGCTAGAAGCTTCCTCCACTAGCTCCGCAAGGGTAGTAATTGCCATGTAAATTCCCTCCTAGGCCAATGACACCGGCGGCAGCGATATTGCTGTGTCCACACCAACGATGCGCGAGATCAACGCCCGTGCCTCGTCCGAAACCGGCTGGTCAACTTCGATAATCGCCAACGCCTTCGCGTGTTTTGCTTCACGAGACACGCGCATGGCAGCTATATTCACATCTTCAGTAGCCAACAAAGAGGTGATCTTCGCGATTATGCCAGGCTGATCTCTGTATGCGACGACAATAGCATGGCTTTCACCGGAAAAGTCAACCTCGAAATGGTCGATCTTGGTGATGAGGATACTACCTCCCCCGATAGATGAGCCTACTACCGAAGTGGTCGCGCCGAAAGGCCCAACCAGCTCCAGTTTGGCGGTGTTCGGATGGATATCCGGCGACGCTTCCGCGACCTCGAATTTCACATCCAGTCCGCTCTGAGCTGCCAGACGCCGGGCGTCCGGAATGCGCTCATCGTCCGGACTCATCCCCAGCAAGCCTGCAATGAGCGCCAAGTCAGTACCGTGGCCCCCGTATGTCGTAGCAAAGGAGCCGTACAGGGTTATCACAGCCCGGGAAGGTTGGCCGCCGATAATGGCGCGGGCTGCAAGTCCGATTCGAACCGCGCCTGCGGTGTGCGAAGAAGAGGGCCCAACCATCACGGGGCCGATTATGTTAAAGACAGTTCT
>Ga0116167_1001347_pt1 | contig 22623 bp, 20 predicted proteins | sample AD_JPNMR3_MetaG_FD_89794 | JGI IMG/M metagenome (GOLD analysis project Ga0116167, IMG submission 89794) | Active sludge microbial communities of municipal wastewater-treating anaerobic digesters from Japan - AD_JPNMR3_MetaG | ecosystem: Engineered > Bioreactor > Anaerobic > Digestate | place...
ATCAAGAAAAGGCATAATTTCTTCTTTTAATTTTTCTATTCTCTGGATAATTTTTTTTCTTTTTTCTATTTCCTGATAAAGTTGGAAATGTTTTTTATAAATATTTTCAAGGGGAAAATTTTCAACAATTTCTTTTTCTTCTTTTTCATCTATAATTATTTTTTCATTTATTTCTTTTTCTCCTGATTCAATAAGTATATTTTTCAGAAATTCAAGTTTTCTTATTTTATCTTCTATCTCATCTTTTGATAATGTTTTTTTCTCAAAGCCCTCAAAAGAAATATTTTCAATCTCAACCATACCAAATTTCTGCAATCTTTCCAGCAGTTTACTCTCATCTCCAAGGAAAAAGATAGTGAATTTTTTAACTTTACTTATCATGAATATTCCCTGTTAATTCTCACATATTCTTCTGTTAAATCACATCCCCATGATGTTGCAGAAAAATTACCTCTCTTTAAATCAATTTCAATTTTTATTTCCTTTTTTGTCATTAATTCTCTCAGTAATTCCCTGTCAAATTTTACCGGTTCTCCCTCAAAAACCTTAATACCACATATTTTAATTTCTATATTTTTTCTATCCATTCTTGCATTTGTTGAACCAACTGCAGCAACTATTCTTCCCCAGTTAGGGTCTCCACCGCTTACTGCTGTTTTTACAAGAGAAGAACCACATACTCTTTTTGCCACTCTCTTTGCATCTTTTTTACACCATCCACCATTGACAGTTACTTCAATAAACTTACTTGCTCCTTCTCCATCAAGGGCAATCTTTTTTGCAAGTTCAATACATAATTTTTTCAGTGAATTTGAAAAAGAATTAAATTCAGGACTTCCAATATGAATTGTTTTATTTCTTGCAAGACCATTTGCAAGACAGATAACAGTGTCATTTGTACTCGTGTCATTATCAACTGTAATCATATTGAATGAATCTTCAACCGCTTCTTTTAAAGCAAAATCAAGTGCTTTTCTATCTATAACAGCATCTGTTGTAATGAAGCAGAGCATTGTAGCCATTGAAGGATTTATCATACCTGCTCCTTTTGCCATTCCTCCGATTACAACCTGTTTTTTTCTCCCTTCTATTCCTGTTTCTATTTCATATTCTTTTGGAAATGTATCCGTTGTCATTATCGCTTTGGTTGCTTCTAAATTCCCATCTTTTGACAGGTTTTGAATTAGTTTATCAAGTCCATTTTTAATTTTTTCATATGGTAGAGGAACTCCTATCATCCCTGTTGAAGCAAAAAGGACTGAATTTTTTTCAATTTTTAGTTTTTTAGCAAGTTCTTCCATTATTTTTTTTGTTAAATCCCAGTTTTCTTTTCCATTACAGGCATTTGCGTTTCCACTATTTGCCAGAATAGCCCTTGTTTCATTTTTTATATTTTTTATACACCAGAGTACACTGTATGATTTAAATTGATTTGTTGTAAAGGTACCTGAAGAAATACAAGGTGATTCTGAATAAATTAAAGATAAATCATTTTTCCCTTCTTTTATTCCACAGTTAATTCCACTTGCATAAAAACCCTCAGGATAAGTTATTCCTTTTCCCATTTTTTTAATAAAAATTCTGCAAAAAATAAATCTTCTCTATAAGTTATTTTTATATTTGTTCTTACTCCTTCTTCACAATAGATTTTATTATACCCTATTTTCTCAAGAAAAAAAGAGTCATCACTTCCTTTTAATTTTTCACCCCTTTTATATGCTCTTTTTATCAATCCTAATCTGAACCCCTGCGGTGTCTGGACAGCAAAAAGTTTCTCTCTGTTAAGAGTCCTTTTAACAAATTTTTTTTCTACTTCTTTTACAGTATCCGTTATTTTTAAAACAGGAATACATGCACCATATCTTTTTGTTTTTTCAATAACTTTTTTTATCAATTCCTCACTCACAAATGGTCTTGCAATATCATGAATTAAAACTATACCTTCTTTTTCATCAATATAATTTAAACAATTTAAAACGCTATCCTGTCTTCTTTTGCCACCCTTTACGACTATTAAATCAGGGAATATATTTTTTGTCATATCTCTGCATTTTTTAATATACCCATGCGGTACGGCAAGCAATATTTTATCCGAGAATTTATAAAATTTTTCAATAGAATAAAGAAATAATTTTTTACCTCCAATTTCTATCATTGATTTCGGAATTGAATAATTTAATCTTTTTCCTTTACCAGCACCTACCAGAATAGTAAAAATCATTTCAATTTTGCGAAAATAATCCTTCCTGTTGGTGTCTGAATAGCACTATCTATAACTATATCAACAACTTTCCCAATATATTTTGAGGCATTTTCTACCACAACCATAGTTCCATCTTCAAGGTATCCGACTCCCTGACCTGCTTCTTTCCCTTCTTTTATAATTTTTAAAGAAATTTCTTCTCCACTCATCAACCTTGGTCTCATTAAATTTGTCAGAGTGTTAAAATTAAGGACTTTTATATTCTGGACTTCTGCTACTTTTGTAAGATTAAAATCATTCGTTAGAATTGCAGCATTAAGTTCAGAAGCAAGTTTTACAAGTTTTGTATCCACTGCTTCTATGTCAGGATAATCAACATTATAAACTTTTACATTTATTTCTCCATCTTCTCTTAATTTATTTAAAATCTCAAGTCCTCTTCTTCCTCTCTGTCTTTTAATATCACTTGAAGCATCTGCAAGTCCCTGTAATTCTTTAATTATGAACTGGGGAATTATAAGTGTATAATCAATAAACCCGCTTTTCATAAGTTCATAAACCCTTCCATCAATCAAAATACTTGTATCAACGACTAAAAATTTTTCTCCTTCTTTTATTCCACCAAAAAAAGGTAAAATAAAACCAAGTTCTTCAAATCCTTTTATTCCTGCCATAATCCCAAGATATGAAAAAACAAAATATAAGGAAAATCTTATTAAATTTTCCATTTTCTGGTCTTCAAAAGGGATTAAAAGAAAGAAGTTTGCAAGAAGAATTGCTGTTAAAAGCCCCACTATTAAACCACCAACTGCAAGAATGAGTTTTTTCCATGGAATTTTCCCTATCATTATTTCAATGCCTATTACAAAGATAGAACCCAAAAATCCTATTAAAACACCAAGTATTTTCTGATTTGGTAAACTGTAAAAACCTGTTAAAACACATAAAATTAAGAAAAAAACTCTTATAAACCATAAACCCATTTTAATTCACCTCCTTTGTTTTTTATAGCATAAAAGTCAAAATTTGTAAAATTTAAAAAGTTTTAGATATAAAACCACCACCAATAACTTCATCATTTTCATAAAAAACAACTGCCTGTCCGGGAGTTGGTGCCCTTTGTCCTTTTTCAAAAATAACCTCAACTTTATTCTCTTCTACTGGTTTTATAATACATTTTGCAGGAATATGTTTGTATCTTATTTTTGCCTCTGCTTCTTTTTCTTTATCAAGTTTATCAATAGAAATAAAGTTAACTCTTTCTGAAATTAATTTTTTTTTATATAAGTCCTTTTCTTCTCCAACAATAATTTTATTTTCTTTTTCATTTATCCCGATTACATATAATGGTTTTCCTTTTGCAATTCCAAGTCCCTTTCTCTGTCCTATTGTATAATTAAAAATACCCTTATGTTTTCCAAGAATATTACCATCCTTATCAACTATCAATCCTTCGTTTTTTTTATCGCTAAAAAGAAAAAACCTGTCTCCACATAAAAAATCCTGACTTTCTTCTTTATCTGATAAATGAAAATTATTCTTTTTTGCTATTTCCCTTACCTGTTTTTTAGTATAATAACCAAGAGGAAAAATAATTCTTTCCAGTTGTTTTTGTGTAAGTAAAAATAAAAAATAACTCTGGTCTTTTTCTTCATCAATACCCTTTTTAAGAATATATTTTTTTCTTTTTTCATCATACTCTACTCTTGCATAATGACCTGTTGAAAAATAATCAAAATTTATACCGAGAGAAAATGCCTTTTTCAATAAAATATCAAACTTTAAAAATCTATTACATATAACACAGGGATTGGGTGTTTTACCTTCAAGATATTCCTCTACAAAGTATTTCAAAACAATTTCACTGTATTCCTTTTTTAAATCAACGACATATAAAGGTATATCAAGGAGTTTACAGATTTTTTTTACATCTTCAATATCTTTTTCTTCAGGACCATAACAGGCACTCTTACTTCCTAAAAAATCTTTATTTTTCTCATCAAAAATTTTCATAAACACACCATATACCTCATAACCTCTTTCTTTTAAAAGTAAAGCACTTACAGAAGAATCAACTCCTCCAGAAAGTCCAACAATCACTTTTATTTTTTCCATAATATTATTTTACCATCTATAAGTATTTGATACAGTTTATTTTAAAGATTTAAACTATATGAAAACAAGAGAAAAATTGAAGAATAACACAATCTCCTTCACAAAACCTTTGTCTATCAATCATCTCCATTTCCCACCTCTAAGGTGGGATTGGAAGGGATTTGTCTTAATTCAAAAGTTTGACAAAGATTATTCTAAAAATTAAACTATATAAATTAACAAGGAGGTAGAAATGTTAAGTGACCTTGAAATTGCACAGAGGGCAAAAATTAAACATATTAAAGAAATTGCTGAAAAAGCAGGAATTGAAGAAGAATATCTTGAATTGTATGGAAACTATAAAGCAAAAGTTTCTCTTGAAATCCTGAAAAAACTTGAAGGAAGAAAAAACGGTAAATATATTGATGTTACAGCAATAACACCAACACCTCTTGGAGAAGGAAAAACAGTTACAACAATTGGACTTTCTCAGGCAATAGGAAAACTCGGTAAGAAGGTTTTTACCTGTATAAGACAACCTTCTCTTGGTCCTGTTTTTGGCATTAAAGGTGGTGCTGCAGGTGGAGGATATTCACAGGTTATACCAATGGAAGATTTTAATTTACATCTGACAGGAGATGTTCATGCTGTTGGTATCGCTCATAATTTACTTGCTGCTTTTGTTGATAATTCTGTCTATAAAGGAAATCCTTTAAATATTGACCCACTTTCTATAACCTGGCCCAGAGTTGTTGATGTTTCTGATAGATTTTTAAGAAATATTATTATTGGACTTGGGGGTAAAGAAAATGGTTTTCCAAGAGAAACTGGTTTTGATATAACAGTTGCTTCAGAAGTAATGGCGATACTTGCTCTTACAACTGATATCTTTGACCTTAGGAAACGACTCTCAAAAATTATAGTTGCCCAGACATACGATAAAAAACCTGTTACAGCAGAGGATGTAAAAGCAGCAGGAGCAATGACTGTTTTACTTAAAGATACTATAAAACCAACTCTTATGCAGACACTTGAGCATACACCTGTTTTTGTACATGCAGGTCCTTTTGCCAATATTGCTCATGGTAATAGTTCAATAATTGCTGACCTTATTGCTATTAAACTTGCTGAATTTGTTGTTACAGAAAGTGGATTCGGTGCTGATTGTGGTATGGAAAAGTTTATGAATATAAAATGCAGATATAGCGGTCTTAAACCTGACTGTGTTGTTATTGTTTGTTCTATAAGAGCATTAAAAGCACACAGTGGTAAATTCAAAGTTGTTCCAGGAAAACCGCTTGATAAAGGACTTGTTGAAGAAAATATCACTGCACTTGTTGAAGGAGCGAGTAATTTAAAAAAGCAGATAGAAAATGCTAAAATTTTTGGAATTCCTTGTGTTGTTGCTGTAAATAAATTCATTACAGATACAGAAAAAGAAATAGAAAAAGTAAAAGAACTTGCAATTGAATTTGGAGCGGATGATGTTGGAGTAAGCGAGGTCTGGGAAAAAGGTGGAGAAGGTGGAATTGAACTTGCTGAGAAAGTTATTAAAGCAAGTGAAAAAGAAAAGAATTTCCAGTTTTTATACCCGCTTGATATACCGATAAAGAAAAAAATTGAAACAATTGCAACAAAGATTTATGGAGCAGAAAAAGTTGAATATTCATTACTTGCAGAAGAAAAAATTAAGTTATATACAAAATGGGGATTTGAAAATCTTCCAATCTGTATGGCAAAAACACATCTTTCTTTATCACATGACCCGAATTTAAAAGGTGCTCCAAAAGGATTTACTTTACCCATAAGAGATATAAGAATTTCTGCTGGTGCTGGATTTTTATATCCTTTATGTGGAGAAATGAGAACCATGCCAGGACTTCCAAGTGAACCTGCAGGAACAAAAGTAGATATAGATGAAGAGGGTAAAATTGTAGGGTTATTTTAAAAATGTTAAAAATAGAAAATATAAGTGTAAAAGGTGGAGACAGTTTAATAATAAAGGATATTTCTCTTTTTCTTAATAAAAATGAGAGATTGGTGATTTTTGGACCAAATGGTTCAGGTAAATCAACTCTTATAAAATCAATAATGGGAATTTCTGGTTATAAAGTGATAAAAGGGAGGATTATTTTTGAAGATAAGGATATTACAGATATTCCTATTAGCCAGAGGGCTAAAATGGGTATAGGTATAATGTATCAAACCCCCCCTAAAATTTATGGAATAAAAATTTTACAACTTGGAAAATATCTTGCTCAAAATGAAGAAGAAATAAACCAACTTGCTGAAAAGTTAAAGGTTGATGAGTTTTTAAGAAGGGATTTAAATGTTGACCTTTCAGGGGGAGAAATTAAAAGGGTTGAATTATTTCAGGTTTTATTGCAGAAACCTAAATTGTTATTACTTGATGAACCTGAATCAGGAGTTGATATTGAAAATATTTCAATTATGGGAAATGTATTGAATGAATATATAAAAAAAACAGAATGTTCTGCTTTAATTATTACTCATACAGGATACATACTTGATTATGTTGAGGGAGAAAAAGGATGTGTTATGATGGATGGAAAGATAACCTGTCAGAGTAAACCCAGAATAGTTTTTGATATGATAAAAAAATATGGATATGAAAAATGTGAGGAATGTAAATGGAAATAGAAAAAGAGGAATTAAAAAATCTTGAAAAAGTTGGGTTTGATTTAGAAGAAAAGGAAAGAGCGGGTAGTTTTATTCAGAAAGATAATGAAATTCTTTTTTCAAAGGTTTTTCAGGAAGGAGTAGAAGTATTACCAATTGGAAAAGCAATTGAGAAATATCCTGAAATAAAAGAAAAATATTATGGAGTTTCTTTTAAAAAAACAGGTAAAGAATTTGAAAAGGATACAGAGGGCGGGTATTTTATAAGGGTGAAAAAGGGTGTAAAGACATTATTTCCAGTTCAGGCATGTTTATATTTAAAATCAAAAAAATTCAGACAAAAAGTTCATAACATAATTGTTATTGAAGAGGATGCTTCTGCGTATTTAATTACAGGATGTACTTCTGCAAAAGAAGCAGAAGATGCATATCATCTCGGAATATCAGAGTTTTTTATTTCAAAAGGTGGTTTTTTAAATTTTACAATGATTCATTCATGGAAGGAGGATATTGAAGTAGAGCCATTAAGTGCTGCTGTAGTAGAAGAAGGTGGTATTTTCGTTTCCAATTATATATCATTAAAACCTGTTAAAAAAATTGTGATGTATCCAACTGCTTTACTTGAGGGAGAAAATTCAAGAGCAAGGGTTTCTTCAATTATAGTTTCATTTAAAAATTCATATCAGGATATAGGAAGCAGATGTATCCTTGCAAATAAAAATACATCTGCAGAAATTATAAGCAGAGCGGTAAGTTATGGAGGTAAAATTGTTGCGAGAGGACATATAAAAGCAGTTTCACCAATGACAAGAGGACATCTTGAATGCAGGGGATTAATAATAACAGAAGAAGGAATAATACATGCCATACCCGAACTTGAAACACTTTATCAGGATGTTGAACTTTCTCATGAAGCAGCAATAGGTAAAATAAAAAAAGAAGAGATTGAATATCTTGCAAGCAGGGGAATTCCTGAGGAAGAAGCACAGGCAATGATAATAAGAGGTTTTATGAATGTTGAGATACTTGGACTACCTGAAATTCTTGAAAAAGAAATAAAGAAAGTTACAGAAAAAGTTTGAAAGTTAAGAAATGAAAAAAAGATTTTTAATTTACACCATTATATTAATTTCAGGGATTTTGAGTATTAAATTTTATGAATCAAGGATAATAAATGTACTGTGGTTGAAGGCAGATATAGCTTTTCATTTTGGTAATTATGACCTTGCTGAAAAATGTCTGTGGAGAATAATTAAACAGAAACCGGAAGAAGTAGATGCATATGTTTTAAAAGCATGGCTTGAATGGAGTCAGGCATTATCAAAAAATGATAATAAAAAATTGAATTCAGCAATAAAAACATTAAAACTTGGACAGTGGTATAATCCATTTGATATCCGTCTTTATATGGAAGAAGGAATAATGTGGAATGCTTTTGGGAATGACGAAGCAGCACTGAACGCATTTAAAAAGATTTATGTAATTGGTACTATCCCGTATGTAAGAATGTATCCGCATAAATTGAGGCAGATGGGTAAAATCTATGAAGCATATAAGGTAATGAAAAAAATATATGAAAAATATAAAGATGATGTTACTTTCCAGTGTCTTGAAAGATTGAAAAAAGAACTATCAGCATAAACTTTTTTATGGATTTATCAGAGCCATTAATTTCCTTCCATAAGTAATATATGTTTTATATGTAATTTCAGGGTCTCCAACTTTTCCTTCATGAACAACACTTGCCAGATGCGGTTCTATTGAAACAAAACCATCATATCCACTTTTCTTCAAGTCATTTAAAATCTCTTTAACTTTAGCTTCTCCTTCTCCCGGGAAAGTAGCCCTTCCTTCTTTATTGTAATCTTTAATATGAACATATTCAATAAATGGTTTAACCTTCATATAAAAATCCCAGGGGTCAACATTTTTATTATGGGCAACAACATTTCCTGTATCAAACATCAATTTAAAATTTTGAGAGTTCATTTCTTCAACCAATCTTACCATATTTTCAGCACTTTCTCCTCCCCATCCGGAACAGTTTTCATGAACAATAATTATTCCATTATCTTCAGCCATTTTTACCAATTCTTTCATTCTTCTTATAACCTCTTTTGCCCATCTTTCTTCATCCCATGGGTTTTCAGTATCATTTGGCCATGACATAACTCTTATATATTTTGTGTTAAATCTTTTCATTCTGGGTATTGCTCTTTTAAGTTCATCATAGTCCTTTTTGAAATCTCCAGAAATTCTAGTTGCCCAGTTTGCTATACAACTTGCAAAACAGGAAACCTTCATTCCCGCTTCATTTACTTTTTTATAAACAATTTCAAATTTTTCATCACTCATCATAGTTAAATTTTCTTTATCAATATTTCTTAATTCCATATATTCCCATCCAAGTTCTTTATGTGCTTTAATCTGAACTTCAATTGATTGTCCTGCTTCATCACTGATTCCCGTAAATTTCATTTTGTCCTCCTTGTTTTTAATAATTTTAATCATTATTTATGCAATGTCAATTTTTTGCTCTTTAAATTTTAAAATTGTAAAATATTTTCTTATGAATAAAAGAGAAAGAGTTGAAAGGACATTAAATTTAAAAGAAGTTGATAGAGTCCCTGTTTATGACCTTGTCAGAAATGATGATGTTTTTGAATATTTTAGTGGTGAAAAATTGCCTCCAGAAGAAATGTGGGAAAAAGAAGAAGAAAAATTGAAAATTATAGCAGGAAAAGTAGTAAATAAATTATGCGATATGACAAGAAGTTTTGGTTTTGGTCCTTTGAAAGAAACTGATTATACAGATGAATTTGGTTTTGTATGGCATTCAAGTCCTTATGAGAAAACTTCATGGATTGTTAAAAGACCTTTCTATGATGAAAAAGATGGAATTGAATTTATAAAAAAACTGATAATTAAATATTCTGAAAATATTAAAGAAATAAAATCAAATCAGAAAGCATACAGAGAAAAATATCATAACGATTTTTTAAAAACCCAATCATATATAGGAGATACAATTAACCTTCTTGCTGAACAGGGAACAGGACTTGATTTATTAAGACATTATCTTGGATTTGAATTTTTTTCCTATATCTATGCTGAAAATCCTGATATTATCAGTGAATTTTTTGAAGTATATACAGATTTACAGGTTTTAATATGTCATACAATTGCAGATAGAAATCTTTCGCCATGTGTTTTAACTTATGGAGATATTGCCTGTAAAAACATGTTATTGCGTTCTCCTCAATTTTTAAGAAAAGAGTTTTTCCCAAGATTGAAAAAAATTCAGGATGCATGGCACCAGTATAATATAAAATGTTTATTCCATTCAGATGGAAATATAATGGAAGTTCTGGACGATTTAATAGAAACAGGTATAGATGGTTTAAACCCGATTGAAATAGTCGCAGGAATGGATATAAAAAAAATAAAAGAAAAATATGGAAATAAAATTTTTCTGACAGGTGGAATAGATATGAGTCAGTTACTGTCTTTAAAAACAACTGAAGAAGTGAAGGAAAAATGTATAGAAACAATAAAAATTTGTTATCCTGGATATTTTATTGGTTCAACAACAGAAATTGACAACTCTGTAAAACTTGAAAATATAATAGTAATGTATGAAATAGCAAATCAACCTGTTGAAAAAATATTAAAATAAAAAGGGGGAGAAAATGGAAAAAATTGGATTAGGTTTGATAATAGGAAATAGGGGTTTTTTCCCTGACCATTTATGTAAAGAAGGGAGAGAAAAAATTCTGAATTTTTTGAGTAAAAGATTTGAAGTGATAACATTGACAGAAAAAGATACAAAATTCGGGAGTATTGAAACATATCAGGATGCAAAAAAGTGTGCGGATTTATTTATAAAAAACAGAGATAAAATAGATGGTATAATTGTAAGTTTACCAAATTTTGGAGATGAAAGAGCAGTAGCAGATACAATAAAACTTTCAGGTCTTTCAGTTCCTGTTTTAATACATGCTTTTCCTGATGATATAGATAAAATGGATGTAAAAAACAGGAGAGATAGTTTCTGCGGTAAAATTTCTGTCTGTAATGTTTTATATCAGTATGGAATTAAATTTACATTAACAGAAAACCATACTGAAGGAATTGAAAGTGATGAGTTTAAAAGGGATATAGATAAATTTGAAAGAATATGCAGAATTGTAAAAGGACTTAAAAACTTAAAACTTGGAGCAATAGGGACAAGACCTGATGCATTTAAAACAGTCAGATACAGTGAGAAAATACTTGAGAAAAATGGAATAAGTGTTGATGTTCTTGATTTATCAGAGATTTTTGCAAGAATTTCAAGAATAAAGGATGATGATAAAAGAGTAAAAAATGAAATAGAAAAATTCAGAAATTATATGGAGAGTAAAGATGTTCCGCTTCAATCATTAATAAAATTTTCAAAACTTAAAATTGTAATAAAGGACTGGATTTCCCAGAATGATATAAAAGGTATTGGATTTCAGTGCTGGACTTCAATAGAAGAAAATTTTGGTATAGTTCCGTGTGCTGTATTAAGTTATCTGTCAGACACTTTAATTCCTTCTGCCTGTGAAGTTGATATAACGGGTACATTGAGTATGTATATTCTTCAGATTGCTTCAGGTCTTCCAAGTGCTATAGTTGATTTAAATAATAATTATAAAGATGAGAAAGACAAAGTTGTTTTATTCCACTGCAGTAATTTTCCTGTTTCTGTTTTAAAGAAATCAAAGATAAGTTATCAGGAAATAATATCAGAAAGTGTGGGAAAGGAAAATGCTTATGGTGCTGTTATAGGAAATATGAAAAAATCACCTTTCACTTTTTTACGGCTTTCAACAGATGATAATTTTGGAATTATAAAAGGATATCTCGGAGAAGGAGAGATAACAGATGATAAAATAGAGACATTCGGAGGGATTGGAGTAGCAAAAATAAATAATTTACAGAAACTTTTATGGTTTATATGTGAAAATGGTTTTGAGCATCATACTATCATAAATTTATCAGAAATTTCAGATGCAGTTGAGGAAGCACTTGTGAAATATAAAAATTGGTCAATCTACCACCACTATTGAAAAAATTAAAAATAGTAGTATAATATGTAATAAAAAGAGGACCCGTAGCTCAACGGCAGAGCAGCGGACTCATAATCCGTTGGTTGGTGGTTCGAATCCGCCCGGGTCCACTTCTTTTGTGAGAACTAAAAACCAAATTCATCTTCAGAGGACACCTTTAAGGTGGGCAGTGGAGATGATTGAGAGACAAAGATTACAACAGACATTATTGACTATTTGTTTTTTCCATATTTATAGGCAGATTCAAGCATAGCAACAATATTTTCTGGTGGAACATTTGCTTGAATGTTATGAACCTGATTGAAAACATAACCACTGCCTTTTTTGAAAATATCCAGCCGTTCTTTTACATGTTGTTGGATTTCTTCTGGTGTTGCCCTGCCTAAAACATGCTGTGTATCACATCCCCCACCCCAGAAAACAATTTTATTACCAAATTTTTCTTTCAACCTTTTCGGCTCCATATTTGCCGCTGATGTTTGAACTGGATTTAGAATATCAACCCCTGCTTCAATTAAATGTGGAATAAGATTATAGATTGAACCACAGCAGTGGAAAAAAGTTTTCCATTTAGTATTTGTGTGTATCCAATCACATAATTTTTTATAGTGTGGTTTAATCATCTCTGCCCATAAATCAGGATTAATAAATTCTCCTTTCTGTGTCCCGCTATCATCAGATCCAATACCCCATGCAAAACAATAATCTCCGACTGCTTCCTTTACCAGTTTCAAACAACTTATAGATGCCTCTACAGATTTATCCATCAATTCATGACAAAGATTTTTTTCTGTTAAAAGCATCATCATCCACTGTGTTGGTTGCCCCTGAGTGACATTATCACTTCTATTCGTAATTAAACTTAACCCTAAAAAACATACTCCATATCCCCAACCAAGAAGAGCATAATCGGTATTTTCATAAAGATACTTACCATAACGGTGCAGAATTTCTAAATGTTCATCGGGAATGGTAGTTGTAGGATTAAAATTTTCTGGTTTAAATTTACCCCTGTCAAAACTAAGGTCGTCAAAATAAAATCCTCCTTTTGGCATACGAAATGGAGTGGGGGAACCATCCGGATTTAATAAAATCCAGTCGCCATTTTCCTTTTCCTCAATTTTTGTTCCAGGCGGAAATAATACCGTCCTGCCATCAAACAACTTTCTGGGAATCCAATCTTCTTCTTTTGCCGTTGCCCACCAGAGTGCATTTTCTAAATCAAGAGGCATAACATCTATGTGAAAAAGTTTTCTTATTTCTTCTTCCACTACAGCAATCATAAACCTTGCATCAAGTACTTTTGTAGGTGACTTTAATCCCAGATATCTTTTAAGGCGGTCATAAGCAATAACATTTATCCCACTTGCTTTCATTCCACCTAAATCTATAGGAACACGGTCAACTTCTTGAAAATTCACACTCCTGTCTACTCTTTCTCTTGATGTCATAAAATCCCCCTTTTATAAATAACTTTTACAATAAGTTAAAAACATAACACTTAATCTGTCAAATTTTTAATTGTTCCAATACTTCGTTAGAGGTAAGAAGTGAGGTCATTTAAGAGAAAATTTTTTCAAAAAAAGGGTTTGTTAAATTCTTCTTTAAAAACAAATTCTTTAAGGTCTTTTCTATTCTTACTTTCATAAAATTCACTGGAAGTATATCCAAGAGGAACTATCATTAAAATATCTATATCCTGAGGTATTTTAAGCAGTTTTTTTATAGGTTCAGGATAAAATGCACCAACCCAGCAACTCCCAACTCCATAATTTCTCGCAGTTAAAATAAGATGGTCAATTGCAATTGTTACATCCACAAGATAACAGTTGTCTTTTAATGGCTCATATGGATTTGGATATTTCTTCCCACAACAAATAACTACACAATCTGCCTCTGCAATAAATGACTGATTATAGGAATATTTTGCTATCTTACTTTTTTTATCTTTATCCTTTACAACAATGAAATACCATGGTTGTTTATTATTTCCTGATGGAGCTACTCTCGTACCTTCAAAAATTTTTTTCAATATATCTTCCGGGATTTCCTTTTTGTTGTAACTTCTTATACTTCTTCTTGTCTTTATAACATCTTCAAATTCCATTTAAAACCTCCTTTTTTAAAATATATTCCACAAAACCAAAAAATGTCAATTTTTATATTATGAAAAAATAACTAAAAGGGGTAGATAGATGAATGAAAAATTAAAGTTCAATTTAATTGTTAAATAACTTTCAAACTTTGAATTTTAATACATATTCTAAAAGGTCTTTTAATGAAGTTGTTGCCACTCCACATACTTTATCTGCTGCTCCATAATAAACGAAAATTTCTCCATCTATCAAAACTGTACCTGTGGGAAAAACAACATTTGGTATATCTCCTACTTTTTCATAATTTTCTTCTGGTTCAAGAATAGGATAGGGTGAACGAGCAATAACTTTTTCTGGATGGTTTAAATCTAAAAGAACTACTCCTGTCCTGTAAACAAAATTTTTATCAACACCGTGATATATAAGAAGCCATCCTTCTTCTGTTTTTATAGGTGGTGGACCTGAACCTATTTTTTTCTCTTCCCATGGATATTCTGGTTTAAGTAGAAGTTTATTTTCACCCCAGTTTTTTAAATCTGTTGAATAAGCAAGCCAGATACTTGGTTTATCAGTTCCAAACTTTTCTCCTATCCATTCAGTGGGTCTGTGTAGTAAAAGATATTTTCCATCTATCTTTTCTGGAAAAAGAACACCATCACGGTCATCAATTTCAGGTGGAGTAATAATTCCCATTCTTTTAAAGTTATATAAATCAAAAGAAGAAAGGAGTCCTGTATGAGAAAAAACATGTATTCTGGGATAAAGAGGGTCAACTTTAAGTTTCTGCATAACTTCAATAAAATTACCTGATTTAGAGGGGGGATTGGGTAAAGCAGCATAGGTGATAAAAAACTCGTTCTCTATTTTAACAATTCGTGGGTCTTCGCAACCGCCTTTATCATAATTTGCGTATGGTTCAAAAACTGGTTTATCAGAAACTCTTTCAAAGTGTAATCCATCCTTACTTATTGCCAATCCAAATCTTGAAGAGTACAATTCGTATTCACCCACTGCTCTATAAAGTAAGTAAATTTTTCCCTGATGTAGAAAAGCCCCTGGATTGTAAACTGCTTCTTTTTCCCATTCAATTTCTGGATTCGGAGTAAGAATAGGATTCCCTGACCATCTTTTTAATTTCATTAGCCCTCCTTTTTTAATTTATAAGGTCAGATTTAAAATATTTAATTTTTCCCGCAAGATTTGTAATTTCATCAGGGTCATTTTCCATATCAAAAAGAAATAGGCAATCTCCATCATTTTCAAAAACCATTTTAAATTTTTCAGTTCTTATCATATACTGATAAAAACCAAATGCATAAATCTCACTCAAAGCAAAATTTTTCTTTTTCCCTTCAAATAAGTTCTCACCGACTACTCTTTTTGATTTTTCAAGCCCAAGACCTGAAAGAAGCGTAGGGAAAATATCAATTATTTCAACAATTTTATTAGCACTTTTTCTCAATTCATCATTTTTACCTGGCCACTTTATTATTAAAGGGATTTTTACACTCTGTTCATAAAATACACTTTTATAAAGAAGTCCATGGTCTCCAAGCATTTCTCCATGGTCAGACCAGAAAATTATTATAAGATTTTCAGGAGTTCGTTTTTCATAATATGTTTTTAAAATTTCTCCAATCCAGTAATCAACAAGAGAAATTTTACCATAATAAAGAGACCTTATTTTTTTTATTATTTCTTGACTTAAACCATTAAAAATTCTTTTCCATTGTTCTATTATTTTTTTCGTTTTTTCAGGCAGGTCAGCAGTTTCTATGATTTCTTCAACAGGTAGTGGCATATCTTCAGGAGAATACATTTCTGCATATTTTCCAGGTGGATCCCATGGTTCGTGAGGAGAAGGAAATCCAACAAAAAGACATAAAGGTTTTTCAAATGAGTAGTTTTTAATAAATTCGCATGCTTTTTTACCAACATAACTGTCAAGATAGTCCTCTTCTTTAAGTGGGCTTGGATGAGTTGAAAATTTATTTCTATTTCTGTAGTCATTTCTGAATATCTCAAGAAGTCCTTTTTCTTTCAGGTAATCTGTCATATATGAGTCAGTTGTGACTGTTGCATGAGGACCTGTTGTTTCGTGGACATAATCAATTCCTCTTTTTCTCATATAATCTTCCATTGTTTTCATATGGAAATTTTTGTGCTCATAAAAATGTGCCTTTCCTATGTGAGCAACAAACCATCCGTTTTTCTGTAGATGATGAAAGAAAGTTTCATTTTCAGGCGGAAGAGAACCTTTGTTTTCCCACATCCCGTGCTGGTGAGGGTAAAGTCCACTTACAAAAGATGCTCTTGCAGGCATACAAAGAGGACTTGTTGTATAGGCATTTTTGAATATAACCCCTTCTTCTGCAATTTTATCAATATTGGGTGTTTTTATGATTTTGTTTCCATAAGCACCTAAACAGTCCCATCTTAACTGGTCAGGCATTAAAATAATTATATCTTTTTTTTCCATTTTTAATTCTCTTTAACCATTTATTATTGACTTCAAATACCGGTGAAAAAATAATTGAAATCAATCTTTATACAAGTTTCAAATATGCGTTGAAAAGTGCTTTATAGTATCTCAATAATCTTTCTGGCTCTGGATTTGACAATATCTCAGCAAGACAGAAGTTTTTGAAGTTTATTTCTTTAAGTAATTTGAATAATGTCAACCATGGATAATCATTACAGAGTTCATTTATATGTACAATCTCTATTTTATCTTTCAGAAGATTAAAATTTTTCTCAATAGAACCTGTTTCATCAATATCTGTCATATTTGAATTCCAGCATACATAAAGATTTGGATGGTCTGCAATATCTACCATCTGCTTTATATATACAGGGTTTGATGTTTCATGTCCATGGACTTCAAGCCGGATTTTTATACCATAATCAGAAGCAAAAGATGATACCTCTCTTAATGATTTTCCTATCTGTTCAATAGTTTTTTCTTTAGGAACATTGGGTGGAAAAGCATTTGGTCTTACTTTTATTCCTTCTGCTCCTACATCTTTTGCAAGTATTACATATTCTTTTGTTCCTTCAATGTTTTTCTTCAAAATTTCTTTATCAGGACTGTGATATTCAAAAATTGTCCCAAGTCCAACAAGTTTAACTTTTGAATTTTCAAATTTTTTCCTTACTTCTTCTCTTTCTTTTTTTGTCAGGTTTGATTCTACTTTATGTTTGTGCTGTGTCCTCAATTCCACTCCTTCATACCCAAGTTCTTCACATTTTTTTATAATTGTATCAACATCCCATTCAGCAGCAATCATATAAGTTACAATTCCAAGTTTCATTTTTATTCCTCCTTTCTATTTTAAAAAAACTGTTTTTCCTTTTTCCACTGATTCAACTATTTTTTCTATTATTTTAACATTATTAAGACCATCTTCCAGTGTTATAAAAGGTTCTTTATTATCATATATACAATCAATAAAATGCTGAATTGGTAGAGAAGCAAAACCAATAGGTTTTCCATCAATAGGTAAATATCCTGTTATCATGGGGAAATTTGTTTCTCTTTTTATATCTGAAGATATTTTACATACAAATTCATTTAAATCAACTTCAAGTTTACCTTTACTTCCTTCAATTTTAAAATAAAAATCAACAATAGAGGGCCAGGATTCAGGAATAATCCAGGATGTCTCAACTGTTGCATAAAATCTTCCAAAATCTAAAATTGCAGTAACAGTATCATAAGTATCAATGCCATATCCTGAAAGAACTCCTTTTTTCCCAATTGCATAAATTTTTTCTGGAAGAGATTTTGAGAACCAGCAAACAAGGTCAACTGTATGAGGAAATAAAAACCAGTGAGGACCTGATTTACCTGACCATGAAAACCATTTTAAAGGAACATCTATTCTATCACTCAATCTTGTATAAATTGAACAAATATTTCCAATTTCACCTTTGTCAAAACTATCTTTAATTTGAACAAAATAAGGATTGAATCTGTTATGGAAATCTGTCATCAAAATTTTTTTACTTCTTTTTGCCTCATTTACCATATCTTCTGCATCTTTCGTATTTGTTGCCATGGGTTTTTCTACAAGAACATTTTTTCCACTTTTTAACATTTCAATAACAATATCTCTATGAGCAAAATCAGGAGTGACAACTGAAACTGCCTGAATTTCTTTATCTTGTGCAATTTCTTTATAATCAGTTGTATATTTTACATCATATTTTTCACTTATCTCCTTTGCTCTTTTTTCATTTATATCACAGATTTTTATAAGTTCAGATTTAAGATATGTTTTGTAAGTATGAACATGTATTTCACCAAAAATACCGGTTCCTATAACTGCACATTTAATTTTTTCCATTTTTTGACCCTTCACATTGGTTTAAATATAAACTTTCTGTTGTAATATGTCAATAAGAAATTTAAACTTGACAATTTGTAAATAAATAGAAAAATAAAAAATATGAGAAAAAATAAAAATATAGAAAAAATTGAGAAAGCAATAGAATTTATTGGAAAATTTAATAATACAAAGATAATTAAGGAAATTGCATGGAACTGGAATCCTTTTTTTGATAATTACAGATATTTTGACCTTTTTAATAGAGAATATAAAGGAACAATGACAAGAAATGGTGATATAATTGTTAAAGTTTTTCCTGCAAAGATTGAAAAGATGCTTAATTTTACTGAAGGGAAGAAAGAATATGTAATAAGAGGAGAAAAAATTTACAGAAAAACAGATTTAGAGATAGTTTCTAATTTTATACTGGAATTTTTGAAAAGAAGGAATTTTGAAGTTCTAAATATGAGGTCTTTAAAGATAAAAAATGGTAAAAAAATAGAATTAGTTTTTGATAACCATATAGGAGAAATAGAAGTTGTAAGAACAAAGCCATTTTTTGAATTCAGATTGAAGGACAAAGAACCTGAAAGACCTTATTTCTGTACTCCACATCATCAGTATATCTTCAAGGTTAAAAATTTAATTGAGATGGGAAAAAATGAGGATATTTTAATTGATTATGAAGAAAGTGAAATTGCAACAACTTCTTTTTCTCCTTTTGCTTTAATAAGAAGAGCAATATATGGGTTTGGAAGTTATAATTTAAGGGGTTTTTATTCTGATGAAGGCCTTTTTCCAGAGGTTAAACATGGAATAAGGCAGACAGTTTATGGAAATCTTGCAGGAAGTATTGTTGGCGCAAGTGTTTTTGTAAGGGTTGCTGAAAGATTGAAGGATAATACCTGGTATACTCTTGCTTCTGGAATTCTTGCTTTTATAAGGGCTCCTGCTGAAATTTATTTTATGAAGAAATCACTTAAATTAACTGCAAATTTTCCATCATCTATGGTTCAGAAATTTTTTGAAAAAGGGAAGATTAAAGAAATTTATGAGAGTAAAGAAATAAGAACTTGGAGAAACTTTGAAAGAGAAATTTTTAATATTTTCAAAAATAAAGAAGATTTTATTTATCTTGCAGAAAAGTATTCTAATGTAAAATTTCAGATTTACAAACTTGTTGCGAATGGAAAAAATGAAGAAATTTATAAGATTTTAAAGGATGAGTTTAATTTTTCAGATGAGGAAGTGGAAAGGTTAAAGTATTTTGTTAGACATCTTAAAGTAATTGACGTTAACAGAATTGTAGAAGAGATTAAAAGAGAAATAAGCCATCTTTATGAAAGTAAAATTTTGAAGGCTGGTGGAGAATATATGTTTTTCAAATATATTGATGAAATTTTTAAAGAAAATTTAGTAAGGCAACCTGTTAATAAGGCATTTAAGTTTTTAAATGACAGATTGAAGGATGAAGAAAGAGACCCGACTAAAGAAGAAATTTCAAATTTTATAAGTACATCAAAAAGAAGGATTGAACCATTCAGATTTCTTGACCTTTTTACATTCATTTCTTTATTTTTAATGGGTTATTTTGCTACTTTTTCCAGAGGGCTTAAAGATATTACAATTTTAATCTACTATATTTTTTATGGTGCGATAACAAATATAATTGTTGCAGCAGTTAACAGATACGGAGGTCAGGTAGGATTACAGTATTTATTTAAAGGGCTTGAAAATGCTCCAAATATAACAAGTGCTGCTGATGCATGGAATGAATACAATTCACATATTATGCGACTATGGGCTGTTTTTTCTTCAATAGGGATGGTTATAGGTATTCTCGGGAAGGTCTTTTCAAATGTTACAAATGGAATCTCAAGATATTTTGTTGAAGGATGTGCATTAATTCTTTATGTTATGGCTATAAGAGAGTGGTTTTTATATTATCATGATTTAGAAAAGAGAAGTAAAATGGGGGAATAAATGGGAAAATTGAAAAGGTTTGGTGTATCAATGGAAGAAGATTTATTGACCAGATTTGATAATTTTATAAAAGTACAGAAGTATAAAAACAGGTCAGAAGCAATAAGAGATATAATAAGAGAAAAGTTTGTTGAAGAAGAATGGGAAAAAGGTAAAAATGTAACTGGATGTATTGTTATTGTTTATGAGCATGATGTAAGGGAAATTGTTGATAAAATTATTGATATTCAGCACAAGTTTTCTCCAATTATTGTATCTTCCCAGCATATTCATATGGATAGGGAAAACTGTATGGAGATAGTTGCTGTTAAGGGAAAAGTTGAGAAAATAAAAGATTTATATTTTCATCTTAAATCATTGAAAGGGGTTAAATATTCTGCAATAACAAAAGCAACTATGGGTAAGAAATTAAAATGAAGATTATCCTAACAGGAGCATGTGGGTTTATAGGTAGTTGTTTTCTTGGATACTTAAATAAAAAAGGGATAGAGGATATTATTCTGGTTGACAGGATAAATGAAAAGAAAAGGAAAAATATAGAAAATAAAAAATTTAAGGATTATTATGATAAGGATGAATTTATTCAGAAAATTGAAGAAAAAAGATTTGATAAGAATTTTGATTTTTTAATACATCTCGGTGCCTGTACAAATACAAGAGAGAAAAATGTAGAGTATATTCTGAAAAACAATTTCATCTACTCAAAAAAACTTGCCGTTTTCTGTCTTGAAAATGATATTGAATTTATATATGCTTCATCTGCTGCTACATATGGAAAAGAAGAAAAAAATTTTTCTGATGAAGAGGAGAATATTGAAAATTTAATCCCTGTTAATCTATATGGACTTTCAAAAAATATATTTGACCTGTGGGTTGTTTTGAATAAATTTCATAATAAATTTGTTGGACTTAAATTTTTTAATGTTTATGGGACTAATGAAGAACATAAAGGAGAAATGAGGAGTATAATTTCAAAAGGATATGAGCAGATTACTCAAACAGGGAAAATAAAACTATTTAAGTCATATAGAAAAGAATATAAGGATGGAGAGCAGAAAAGGGATTTTGTATATGTAAAAGATGTGTGTGAGGTAATCTGGTTTTTTATGGAGAATAGAAAGAAAAAAGGGATATTTAATGTTGGGACAGGGAAGGCAAGAAGTTTTAACGAAGTGGCAGAAATTTTGTTTAAGTATCTTGGCAAAAAGAAAAATATTGAATATATTGATATGCCCATAGATATGAAAGAAAGTTATCAGTATTTTACTCAGGCGAATATTGAAAAATTGAGAAGTGCAGGTTATAAGAATGGATTTATGGAACTTGAAGAAGGCATAAAAAACTTTATCCAATCCCAGAAAGTCCACCTTTAAGGTGGGCTGTGGGGATGGTTGATAGTCAAGGGTTTTAAAATACGCAAAAAACAAGGATTTATATTTCTTGAAAGTACAAAGTTTTTCAGTTAATATATTATAAAAGCCCCTGTAGCTCAGGAAGGATAGAGCAGCGGTTTCCTAATCCTATTTAAGCCATTTTTCAAAAAATAAGAAAATTCAGTAAATCCATTGTATATCAATAATTTTCACTATTTTTTATGTTTTTCTATTTTACCCCATTTTACCCTATTTTTTGACATTAATTTGGCACTGATTTGGCACCACAAAATTCTGTATTTTTTAATCTTTAAAAACACAATATATTGTATAATTTAACCCAGTTAGTTGAAATGATTGATATACAATGAATTTTAATACTTTTTTTGTTAAAAGATTTCCAGATGAAAATACAATTTAGAAAAAATATAAGCAAAACCCTTGATGTTCAATATAAAATGGAGACCTACCCCCCTTCAGGACTATATATTTTTAAAAGGGAAAATACCTGTAAATTTCTTTCCTATGGAGACATCTTACAAAAATTAATTTATTTTTCTCCAAAACAATCCCAATTCTGTAATTACCAATTCTAATTGAATAAAAATTTTTACCTATCTTTAATTTCTTCAGATTTTTTATTTCATTTGGAGAGGGACTTTTTTCACATTCTAAAATTATTTTTTTTACCTTTTTTGCAATCTTTTTATCTTTTAATTTTTCTATATCACGGAGGAAACTTTTGAGGTAAATTCTATCTTCATAATTTTTTATTAAGGACTTCAAAAATTTTTTCTTTATCCACTTTTTCAG
>Ga0116167_1001348_pt1 | contig 22614 bp, 20 predicted proteins | sample AD_JPNMR3_MetaG_FD_89794 | JGI IMG/M metagenome (GOLD analysis project Ga0116167, IMG submission 89794) | Active sludge microbial communities of municipal wastewater-treating anaerobic digesters from Japan - AD_JPNMR3_MetaG | ecosystem: Engineered > Bioreactor > Anaerobic > Digestate | place...
AGCTTTGAATTCCGAAATGTCCAAAATACCCGCACCGCTGCAAGAAGAAATGAAAAAGAACCAATTCTTTTTGTTGGAACAATTGACTACCAAGGCATTACTCTTGATATTAGCTACAAAACAACCCGTTATGAAACAGTCCGACACCGCCACCATGGATGACAACAAACTGATCCAGGATTATTTTAGGAAAATAGTGTCCCAAATTACGGTCACCGATCAGGAAGTTTCGGATTTTTATCAAAACAATAAAGATCTGGTTGGCGAGATACCGTTCGACCAAATCAAAGAGCAAATCAAGCCGTATGTTCTTCAGGAGAAACAACAGGTTGCAGTAAAAGGCCATATTCGTTCTTTGGGACAAATTTTGCCCATCACGGTTTCATCGGCCTGGATTCATGAACAAGCGATCCGTGCCCAGGATAATCCGGTTGACAAAGCCCGCTCCAGCGGCATTCCTTCCCTGGTTGATTTTGGCGCCAGCGGTTGCCGCCCATGTGACATGATGACACCGATCCTGGACGATTTGAAAACAAAATTCGCGGGGAAACTGAATGTGCTTTTCGTTCATGTCCGCGAACACCCGGTTCTTGCCTCGCGTTACGACATTCAGTCAATTCCGGTGCAAGTGTTTTTTGATAAAAATGGAAAGGAAATTTCCCGTCACACCGGATTTTTCCCCCATGTTGAAATTGAGAAAAAATTAGCGGAATTAGGAGTTCAATGAGCCATGCAAGAATTATTCACGGCCTTATCCCATGCGGTGGAAGGCTCTCCCGGCGTGGCCTTGGGCGCGGCTTTTGTTTGGGGAATTTTGAGTATTGTTTTGAGCCCCTGCCATCTGGCCAGCATTCCCTTGATTGTCGGATTCATGGATCAGCAGGGACGCATATCCACAAAACGCGCGTTCAACATAGCGTTCGTGTTCGCGATAGGGATCTTAATTACGATCGCTCTCATCGGCGCTGTGACAGCGGCCGCCGGGCGAATGTTGGGGGATATCGGAGGCTATGGGAATTACCTGGTATCGCTGATCTTTTTCGCGGCCGGCTTGCATCTGCTGGATGTCATTCCCCTTTCCTGGGATGCGCCCGGACGGGTGGACATGCTATGGCGGGGTATCGGGGCCGCCTTTCGGCTCGGGCTGATTTTTGGCCTCGCCTTGGGCCCATGCACCTTTGCCTATATGGCCCCCATGCTGGCCATCACGTTTCAACTGGCCGCGTCCAGCCTCGTCTACGGCCTCCTGCTTTTATTGGTGTTTGGAATCGGGCATTGTTCCGTGATCGTTTTGGCGGGTACGTCCACCAAAATGGTCCAAGAATACCTGGATTGGAGTGAAAAATCCAAAGGCTCTTTGGTCCTCAGAAGAATCTGCGGAATTCTGGTTCTGCTCGGCGGATTATATTTGATTTACACGGCTCCCTGATGGGATCGAGAAAGGAGAATGGGGAATATCCAAAGCGCAGGAACTAGTCAGCCCGGCGATTGGATAGCAGGGTGAGGGGAGCTTAGCAAGGACATGGGGCATCCTGTCCCGGCAATCAAGGGAACAGCTACTCCGGATGTTCCCAAAAAAGGAGACCAGGCGGATCAACGCCAGAACCGGCATGCAACGTCACAGGATTCTTCTCTTTCTTGGGCTGGGTTTACTCCTGGCCGGTTTGTTCTCCTATGATCAATTTCAGGAGAATAAATCCTTTCCAGATTTGGCGCCAATTGCCCATGTGGATCAGGTTTCTTTATTTCCTCCGGGAAAGGAATCCTCCTGTCAATGGGTGGTCTATTACTTTCACCGGACTGTCCGGTGCCCCACGTGCCTGAAAATTGAAATGTTGACAAGTCAAACGGTGCAAGAACACTTTTCCGATTTCCTGCAAGAAGGAATCCTTGAATGGCATGTGATCAATATGGAGGAACCTCGCTATCAACATTTTGTCAATGATTTTCAATTAACGGCACCCTCGGTGATTTTAGCCAAAATCCAAAATGGCCAAACAATCCAGTGGGAAACCGTTGAAGAAGTTTGGAATTATGCAGAAACGCCCGCTTTATTTTCGGATTTCTTAAAAGAAAAAATCGAAAAATATTTCACGCCAAATTCCTATCGTGAATAGACCACCGGTTGTCAGTTTGCGGTAAAACTTTTGAACGCCAACGGTGCGGCATGAATAGAGCCTCGGACGGAAGCCCTGGGAAAGTAGTAAAAGATAATCACTCCTCTCTACGTCGTGGAAACGCCCTGCGTGAGAGGGGCCTTTTCACCCCATCCTCACCGATTTCGCGATACCCTTCCCAAAACCAACGGACTCCTCTTCCGGAAACGGATTTTGTACTCGCCTCAAGTTGGAAGCCTGGGCCACTTCTGCCTCGTTACAGTTTCAATTGTACCTCGAATTTTTCCTGCTTGGCGAGCATGTCATCCCAGGTCACTTCCCGGCCTTCGTATGCGGCCATGCGTCCCAACACGCCGGTCAGGGTGGTTTCCACCGCGTAGGCCCCGTGGTTGATGGGCTGGTTCCCCCGGATCGCCTTGACGAAATCCAGCACGTTGTTATCCACGCCGGTGTCCATGGTATTGTCCCGGTCGGTTCCATGCCATGGATTGTCACCCGTAATGCGGATCACGCCCCAATAATGCGAATCCGCCGTCCCCTGGGTCCCGTACATCCGGATGCACATATCGTCGTACCCTTTGACGAACTGAGTGGAACTGAAATCCACCTTGACGCCGTTGGGATACTCATACGTCACGATGAAATGATCCCAGCAATCGCCCACGTCCACCCGCGCCTTGCGCCCGCCGGTTCCAAACGCCTTGAGGGGATGGGCGCCGATGTACCAGTTGGCCACGTCGAGCACATGAACATTCTGCTCGACGATGATGTCGCCAGAGAGGTGAATGTCGAAAACCCAATTGCGGAGCCGCGCCTCGTCCGCTGGCATACCCGGTTTGGCCTGCGGATTCAGCCGTCCCGTGTGGTAATACACGTGGCCCATGACCAACTCCCCGATGGCGCCCTCGTGCACCCGCTGGACGCATTCCTTGAATGCCGGACTGTTGCGGGTTTGGAAATCCACCAGAAAAGTCAGGCGGCCCTCCGCCTGCTTCGCGCTGGCCAGAATGCTCTGGCACCCGGGCGCGTCCACCGCGACCGGTTTTGCCAGCCAAACATGCTTGCCCGCCTTCACCGCCGCCGCCACTTGCTCGGGGTGGAAATAAGGTGGGCTGGTTACCGCCACCGCGTCCAGGGGCAAGGCGAGCAAATCGTGGTAGGCTTCCACTCCCTGGTACCAGCGGGACTTGTCCACGTCGAAGGCCACGCCGAGGCTCTCCAACCGGTCCGCGAAGGGATCCTGCGCCGCCACGATCTGGATATCCTTCTCCGCGTTGGTCATCATTTTCTTGCTCACGTAATGACCCCGTCCGCCGCTGCCGATGATCCCCACCTCGATCTTCGAGTTGGCCGGCGCGCCGTGCGCCGATTCCGCCTTGATCAGGGAAAACGCCGCCGCTCCCGCCAAACCGGTTTTCAAAAATCCCCGCCGGGTGGATTGGATGGCTCTCTTGCCGGACATCACCTCTCTCCTTTCACGCCTGGGTTTATGGTATTCGGCTGATTGATCCTGTTTGAACGACCGTGAAATGCCGGTCCACGGGATCTTCGCATAGCGGGACTGGTTTTGGAAGGCACGTTTGGGATTAAAACCTCCTCCCATGCGGTCAATCGCATGAAAAATATTTCCCATCGGAAACTGACACCTCCTCGTTTTCTTCCTATCTTCTCGCTTAGGGATGTTTTGCCGGTAGATTGTGGATAGGTCGCGCCAGGTTGGAAGGCAGCATTGGGGAGGTCAGGTTAAGGGTTAGGAAGGTAAACGCTATGACCGCCTCTCAAGGTTCCCATCAAACCGTTCGCTTCATCACGCTTGGATTGCAATCCCAAGAAATCGAATGCCTCCAGAAAATCGCTCACGAAACCGGCGGGATCGTGCACGTGGCCCGCAACGATCTGGATCTATCCAGTCAGGCCCATTTATACCATTTCGACTTGGTTGTTATCGCCCAGAGCGAGGAGATCCCGGATCCCAGCTACGGCCTCTGGCTGTTGAAAGGCGTGGCCACCCGGTGCGGGGTGATTTTGATTTATTCCACTCTGCCTCAGGAAGAACAAAAACGGATCAGCCGTCTGCGGAATGCCTACATCCTGGGACGCCCCGTCGATCCCCAGCAGTTGGCCAAAACCGTGGACGCCGCCTTGCATGAGAGCGGTGAGACCAGGGAATCTTTCTGGTCGGTGTTGACTCAGTGGTGGCCTTTGCGCTGGAAGCACGCCTAGCAAAGCGGCCGGCTTACTCCGCGCTCTCCAACGGTTTTTCATTTCCACATCCCGGACAGTACGGCAAGAGGGAAGGCCGGATCGCCTGGCACGCGGCACAGATTTCATACAGCCGTTCGCCGCACGCCGGGCAGGAGTAGGGTTTTTCAGAATCCGCCGGATCGCTGGCCGGGAGAGGCCAACCGGAATGGGGGCCTTTGCGTGTCCACATCACGTGTTTGAACGGCCCCCGTTCGATGGGATAAGCGCACACCGGGCAGAGGTGTTTTTGATACGCCTCCTTGAACTGCTTGATCAACCACTCCCGCTGAGGCGAGGCCACCATCCGGATCAGGTGGATCAGAAACGCGGCCACCACCGCGATGGCCGCGCCCAGGGCGATGTATTTGAAGATCTCGCTCGGAAAATGGCGGTGAATAACGTCGCCGGTTTTCCAAAACACCGCGATGAACGAAGCATACAATATGGGGGCGTAAGGCGTGTTCCGTTTTTTGAGCACCAACCAGGCCACGGCGGCCAGCAGAGGAATGAGGAATGACAATTTCAACACGGCCACTTTGAACTCATGCCGGCGGTAAAGACGGGCGTATTCAACGGAGGCCTGGCGTTGCCCTTCCGCGATGATGTCTTGTGTTTGGGCCAACTCCCGTTCGATGCCGCGCAGCTGCTCGCTCAGCCGGGCGATTTCCTGGTTGGCCACTTGGTATTTTTTCTGATTCTCCAGAAAAATCTTCTGGCTTTCCTCCAGGGCGGTCATCTCGGCTTCAGAAGGGGTGACATTTTTTTCCAGGTAATGCCGCCGCATCTCGAGCAACTGATTCATGGTCTGCTGCGAGTTGTTGGTGCTGTTTCGCAGAATGTCCTGGATTTCGCGCTGATTGGCGATTTGGGTGCTAATTTCCGCCTTTTGCTTTTCCAATCCGGCGCGTTGCTGGAGAGCGGTTGGATCAACATATTTCCTTTCAATCGCTTGGTAATCCGGTCCTTGGATATGACCAATGTCTTGTTCCGCGAAACCGAGAAGCCAGTAAAGCAATAAGGTCAACAAAAAACTGAGGAAATAGATGAGATAGCGGTGGCCGGCGGGTCCTTTTTTTCCCAGGCGGGATTTCATGGCGCGCTCTCCTTCCTGAAACGGGGAATGGTATGGTGTGATCCTAAAGCAGCTCTCGTTCCAGAATCCACGCCGGATTCGGTATTTGGCCTCAATGGAATAACTTGCGCCCATGAATGGGCTTTGGACATTCCCGCGGGGGAAACTCGATGAAAACCGTGTGTGCGAAAAATGCCGGCGAACTCAGCATTTTTTGATGGATGGCTATGGGTCTGAATGCAGATCATTCTTATCCATCAAGTTGGCTCGTCCGGCAAGCGCGGATTCATTAAATTCCCTTCTCCTCTCTTCTCTTCAAAATGATCAATGTAAACCACCCCCAAATTCCCTCTCCCTTGGATGATTGCATGCCAACTCCCTCTCCCTCCGGGAGAGGGCCGGGGTGAGGGCATACCTGGAGCTCAATTCGCGGCCAACAACCCCGAAACATGCATGCTCCAACCGGCCGTGCGGATTCGCAAGCTCGGTTCCCGCCCCAATGACGAGGACACGCTGATCCCGTCTTCCCCTCCAGAACCAGACAAACTGGCGTGGAAACCAGCGGCGCAACCCGGGGGATGCGACTCCACAGGAATGCGGATACGTTCACCCGCCCCATTCACAAAAGTTTTTCAACATCCGTAGCCCGACAGGGCCACTTTTTTCGAGGTGGAATTGCGTAGCAAAAAGATTATCCTTCGTGACCGCGCTGGCAAAACGCAGACCGTATTCGGTCTCGCCGATCACCACCGAGGGATCATCGGGAACACAATAGTAAGAATTGACGAAATAAAACTCGGCGTCCTGCGGTACGCCTTCAAAGAGCGGATGAGGCCGGACCTGGCGCACTTGGTTCCACCCGATTTGGGGTATTTTCAACGAGGGATCCGAATCCGGAAACCGCTTTACCACCCCCGGCAGGATTCCCAGACAAGGCGTGTCGTCCTCCTCGCTGTGATCAAACAGGATCTGGATGCCGATGCAAATCGCGAGGAAAGGCTTTTTCTGTTCGAGCACCTGGGTTTTGACCACCCCGGTCAGGCCGGTGCGGTTCAAAACCTCCATGGACGCGCCCGCCGCCCCCACACCCGGAAAGATCAAGCGGGTGGCCTTATCGATGACATGGGGATCCTGAGTGATGACCGCCTCGTACCCCACGTGCCGCACCGCCCGCCGCACGCTGGTCAAGTTCCCGCCTTCGTAGTCGATGATCGCGATCATGGGAAAAATCGGCCTGCATCAGGCAGGCCCGGGATTAAAAAGAATCCACCCCGGTGGTTTCTTGGGCGATACTCCTCTCGCCCCGCTCTCATGGCATCGATAAAAAAATCTCCTCCGGCAAGGGCGTACTTTTTTTCAGATCCCCAGTACCTGATTTCTTTGCAATGATCCATGAATACCGCCATCCGGAATTCCCTCTCCCCCCGGAGACTGCAAACCTGCTCCCTCTCCCCTGGGAGAGTAAGGGGGAGGGTATTGTTACCTCAGTTTGACGGTTTTCATGGCCTCCCGCAGCGTTTCGAGGCTCTTGCGGGCCGGCGCCTGCGCGAAGATTTCCCGGACAGGCGTCAGCAACTCGGCGATGCTCTTGGCCACCGCCGCCTTCAGGTCGGAGGGATGCAGCGCTTTTTGGCCGAAATCCCGGATCAGATCCGCCAGCGTGGCGTAGGATACATCTCCCCCGTGCTCGGCCTTCCGTTCGATCCGCAACGGCCCCCGGTTCAGCGCGAAAATCAAATGCCGCGCCCAATCCAACACCGGATTGAAATCCACCTCGCCTTCCGGACAAAAGGCCTTGTTGATTTTCCGGGCGATCTCTTGAGGTTCATCGGTGATGAACACGGCCGTGTCCGGCTTCGATTTGCTCATTTTCATGGCCATCCACACTTCCTGCAAGCGTTCGGGATCGATTGGCCACATGGGCGGTTTGCCCAAACCGCTAAGCAGGTGGTGATGCACCGCCACCGGCGCGATCGGATGGCCTTGCGGGTCGCGCAGGGGATTGGTTCTCATGGCGTTGGCTACGTCCAGCGCCACCACGTGCGCTTTGCGTTGATCCTGCCCGGCGTGCGCCAGGTTCACCCCCAGCGCGTAGATATCCGCCACCTGCATGGGGGGATACACCAGCTTGGCGAAATCGACCGCTTCGCCTTCCGTCCGCCCCAAGATCGTGATGGAACGCAGGATGCGTTTCAAGGTGGTGTTTTTGCACACCTCGATAAAGGTGGTCCAAAAATCAGGCTTTTTTAGATATAAATCCGTGCCCAACACGATATTCAGCTTTTCGGGAGCCCCGCCTACCGCCTTCAGGCAACTTTTGAGTCCCTCCGCGAAATAACCATGGGCGATCGAGCGGATCAATTCCATGTCCCCGCCCAGCTTGTCGTTGATCCAACTGTGCCAATCCGCCAGGAAAAGGGTGCACTCGACTCCCGCCCGCTGAAAATCCGCCACCTTGGCCATGCACTGGATCCCCGTTCCCAAATGGATTTCTCCCGAAATCTCGAAGCCGATATAGTGGCGCAAAGGTATCTCTTTCTGCAAATACTCCCTCAGCCGTTCTTCGGTCAGCACTTCATGGGTATTGGCGGTAATGAGCCGGAATCGTTCGTCGGTGTTCATGGGCTGTTCACAGAGGAGGAACTTAGGAGATTTCGTATCGAACGTCATGGAAAAATTAAATCCAGGGGGAAGGATTCGAACCTTCGTAGGCTTGCGCCGGCAGGTTTACAGCCTGCTCCCTTTGACCGCTCGGGCACCCCTGGATCGTACGATCGGTTTTCACATGAAAAAAGGAGATCCGCGCTTGCGTCCCCTCCCGGTTATCGGCCCACGGACGCGGACCACGAAGGACTATTTTGGTTGGCTCCGCCGGATTGTCAAGGAGCGGAAATCAGGAAAACCGGCGCCGGGATCGAACCGGCCACGAAACTTGAAAATCACCGGCCGCCGCCCGGCTTGGATGTCGGCATGACTAAAAACACGCCGTTTTCCCACCGCAATATCAGAGCCGGCGTTCCCGGCCATGGTCCCTCACCGCTCCAAACGCGCTCCGGAGGAGGATACGCCAGCGCGTACAGATACCGGATCGAATTGGGGATTTTCTCTTCGAGCGGAAGGTCCAATCCCGCCACCGCGACGGACGGCACGGGTGGAAGATTCAATTTCCGTAACCCGTCGACTACCTGCCGGTACAGCGCGTCATCTTTCTGAAAATAGCGGATTTCCGGATGGATGGCGTAGAGTGAGAGGTTGAGCAGGCAATAACCGGTCACCACGGCGATGCCCGCCGCCTTTATTCTGCCGGAAAAATTCCACAATGGCTCGATCAACTCCCCCATCAGCAACGCCCCGCCCATCCCCGCGAGGTACGTGTAACGGCTGGGATAATAACCGGGTGTGTCGATCCCCAGGTAGGGGATCAGCGCGACAAACATCCAACCCAACGGCAGCCACAATCGATACAGCTTCGCCAGAATGGCATAGATACAAAAGCCGACGGCCGCTGCCAGCGCCCCATACGCCCACGCCGACGGCGGATGTGGGATCCACGGGAAAAACAACCAGATCAGATACGCCCCCGCGTTGTGCCATACATGCGTGCCCCACAGCGAAAACAAGCCGCTTTGCACCGCCGCCCCGCCCGACGCGAGATATCCCCGCCCCACCAGAGCCAACACCCAGGGAATCCCCAACGCCAGCCACAAACCGGTCTGTCCCATCCTTGCCGCGGGCCGGACCGCGGCGGCCCGCCGTGTTCTCTTGTGTTCTTTCGCTATTTCCTCCCCCCCGGAGAGAAGGGCAGGGGGAGGGAAAACCCTCGGCCCGGCATAGCGTTGATGCAGCACCATCCCCGCCACGATGGGCAGCCACGCCACCGCGTTTTCCTTGGCCAGCAACGCCAAAATATGGGCAAGCACGGCCACGGATCCCCAACGCCGCGCCGCGGCTCCCTCCGCCCGAAGCACCCCCAGACCCATCACGGCGCCCAACAACCCCACCCACAATTCCGACGACGCGCAAATCCAAAACACGGCTTCCCAATGGCTGTATGTGCAAGCAAAAAGCGAGGCCGCGGTCAGCGCCGCACGGGGAGACCGGAATAGCCGCTGGGCAAGATGATAAAAAACCACCACGGTCGCGAGCGACAGAACACCCCGCGCCAGGCGGTATCCCAGCGGATTCGAACCAAACAGCCGCGTCTCCACCCAAAAAACGGCCAAATGAAAAGGCCGCCAAATGCCCATCTCCCACACGTCAAACCAATGGAGGGGGGATGGACGGTCATACCGTAACCAGGCCAGCAACCCAAAATCATCCGCCTGGAAATACCCGGGCAGGCAGAGGAGGGCCGCTACGCACGCCAGCAGGGCGGGAATCGCCCAGGTGTCCCCAATTCTCATGAGATTGCATCCATCGCGAAGGCGAATGAACAAAACGGCCTTATAACAATACCGGCCATTCGGTGGCATGCACATGGTTCCGGAGCAACTGGAAGAATAGATAGAGCAGAGAAAACACCACGCATTGATACAAGATATAATCCTTGGCCTTGGGCGGCAGGTCCAACCGGTTCATGAACTGAAGCAACACGATGGCCGCCGGAATGGTCAAACCCGAAAAAAGGTCCCAGTCCGCCGGGAAAGGCCGGTCCGGACGCCAGACAATCGAATAAACCAAATAAAATCCCGCGAGCAGCCCGAACCAGGTCTGCAAAGGATGCCATGCCCGCGCACGGGGGATTACGGGCAGCAGGGTCAGAAACAGCAGCACCCCCGCGGGCATCATATAGAAATACTCGTTGAGCTGCATTATGTAATAATCCGGCGTCAGGTAAGTTTCCAACTTATGAAACATCGCCCGGTCGGTGCCGGTCAGCATCACCTCGTCTCCCCAAAAATGATCCCACATCGCCTGCGTATCCCCGCGGTAGCCATAGATCAACAAAAATAGCCAGAATGGGATGACCACCGCGTAAAACGCCGCCAGGGATTTCAACAATTCGCCAAAAGGAGGGCGTGGCGTGGAATTCATGGCGTTCCGCAGAAACGGCAACGCCAGAAAGGCCGGAATCCACCACCCCGCCGAAAGATGCAAGCAAAACATCCCGCCGAACACCACGCCCGGCATCCCGGCCGGACAGCCGCCCTGGAGATACACCACCCCGGCCCAGAGAAAACACGCCAAGCCGGTCAGCAACAAGGCGTACACCTCGATATTCCCCGCGAACACCTGGGTATAGCCGCAACAACTGACCAAAAAAGCCATGCCGATGCCCACGGGGCCGGCCGGGAACAACCTCCGGAAAATCCGGACCATGATCCAGGTCGTGACCAGCCCGCACAGAATGGTGACCAGGGCGATGCTGATCACCGGTTCCCAACGAAAGCATTCCCACCCGCTCCACACCGCCAAGCGGTAAATCATCGTCCCCAGCGGCTCCCGCAGATAACGGGTCCAGTTATGGGGAACCATGCTGTGCTTGAGCCAGTCGTATCCGTCGGGAGAAATATTGTGACTGCGCAACAACCATAATCCCACGCCAAGGGCCAGGCCGGTCACCACGATCTTGCGGCCGAAATAACCCCGTTTGTGGAAATACTCGAACGCGTTTGAAACCCCTTCCCACACGCGGGGAAACACCAGCGGGTGAATCAACAGAAGCCCCAGCTGATACCAAACGATCCTCGCGGCCACGGGGAACAGCCGGACCATCGCGAATCCCCACAAATCGCGGGTCATCTCATTGATCAGGCAGAATCCGTACAAAAGGATGGAAAGCCCGGCGGGAATGAATATCAAACGCGAGGAATACACCGCGAGGGATTCCTTCTGCCGGAACAACGTAAGCGCGGCCAGCACCAGCCAAAAAGGATACACCACCGGGGGAGTGGTTCCTTTTTGAAAAAATCCCCCGGGAATCAGAAAGGACAATTGCAGAACCAGAAAAACCCCGTGTACGGCCAGATCAAGGCGAAGCGGAGAACGGGATGAATTCATGCGGTCTCACAGGTGGCGCCGGGCGGCAAGGGACGTCCCCGCAGATACGCTGCCGCTGTCATGGCTTTCTTGCCCGCGGGTTGCAATTCCAATATTTCCAAAATCCCCTCCCGCGCCGCCACGCGGATGGTGTTGAATTCCGTGCACACAATGGCGCCGGGCGGTGAGGCTGTTTCATCTTCAATCACCTCCGACCGCAGGATCTTCCACCGCTCGCCCTGGCAAAAGGTAAACGCCCCCGGTTCGGGATTGAGCCCCCGGATGCGGTTGTGTATCTCCCGCGCGGGCCGGTTCCAATCGATGCGCGCGTCCTCGTTTTTGATTTGGGGCGCGAAGGTGGCCTCCGCTTCGTTTTGCGGTATCCGCGGCGCTGTGCCTGCGGCGATATCGGTCAACGAACGCAACACCAAATGAGCGCCCTTTTCGGCCAGCCGTTCCGCGAGACTGCCGGCGGTGTCCTCGGGACGGACCGGCTCTTCTTCCTGGTATATGATATCCCCATCGTCCCACCCATCCGAGAGGTACATCGTGGTGTTGGCGGTAGAAATTTCCCCGTTGATGAGCGTCCATTGGATGGGCGCCGCCCCCCGGTAACGGGGCAAGCGCGAGGGATGCAAATTGACGCACCCGAACGGCGGCACTGCCCGGACGGCCTTCGGAATGAACGCCCCATACGCCACCACCACCACCACATCGGGAGATCGCTGCCGCAGCCACTCCACAATGGCTGGATCCTTCAAGGTCTCGGGTTGGATGAGATCGAGACCCAGATCGTGGGCCAGAAGCTTGACCGGTGGTGGCTGCAAGGCTTTCCCCCGGCCGGCGGGACGGTCCGGACGGGTGACCACCCCCCGCAGATCGATCGCGGGATGCTCCTGCAATATCCGCAAGGTAGGTAGCGCGAAGGCCGGGGTTCCAAAGAAGATCGTGCGGATCGCCATGGCGCGGGAGACCGGTCACGCGACCGCCAATTCCTGCAGCGCGCGGGCTAGGGTGGCGCGTTCGGATTCCCGGAGATGATCGATAAAGAGAATCCCATTGAGATGATCCATCTCATGCTGAATGCACCGGGCCAGCAAGCCGGAGGCGGCCAGTTCCAACTCCTCGCCGGTCACCGTCTGGGCCTTCACCCGAATGCTCTCCGGCCGGAACACCTCGCCTTCCACTCCGGGTATGGAAAGGCACCCCTCCTTCAGCACGTCCCGTTCTTCACTTTGCCAGACGATTTTGGGATTGATGAGAACATATTTTTCATCGGGTTCCAGGGTGTCCACGACCACGATTTTCCGCAGGATGCCCACCTGAGGAGCGGCCAGGCCGATGCCATGGTACTCGTACATGGTCTCGAACATATCGTGGACCAGCTTTTCGAGTTTCTTATCGAAGGTTTTCACGTATTTGGTTTTTTTACGCAGAACCTCGTCCCCGTAAATTCGAATGGTCAAAATCGCCATGGCTCCTCTCTCCCGGCTGGCGTCCCGTTTCCCGTACGTCCTCAGGAGGGTCACAGGCTGCTCATCTTCTCCTATTTTACTCCTATTTTACATGTCCCGGTGGGCGGCCGCAAGAATTCATCCCTGTCCGGGCACATCCGGGCGCGCGGGGCTCCAAAAATCCTCCCCCCCGCCGCGGAACGGACCCTCCCCCAGCGGCTTCCTTCCCGCTTGAAATCCAATATCATACTTTTTCACGGAGAGGAGGGGGATGCCATTCGTCCCGGCGCGGCCGGAATCCTTGAATGCGAAGCGGACGAACCGCTGACTTCCTGCGTTTCATGAAAAAGGAGTTGGATCAGTTGAAGCCCTTTTCGAAAACCATCGCGGTATATGGAAGCTCAGGCATCCCGCAAGACTCGCCGGCGGCGGAACGGGCCGCCCGGTTGGGTCGGCTCCTGGCGCGAGCGCGGTTCAAAATCTGCAACGGCGGCTATATGGGGGTGATGGAAGCCTGCAGCCGGGGCGCGAACGAAGCGGGAGGTGTGGTGATCGGGGTCACCTGTGACGGATTCCAAAACCGGACCCCGAACCCCTTCTTGACCGAAATCGTGCGGACTCCGGATCTGCCGGAACGGATCGCGGTCCTCATGCGGCTGGCCGACGGATATATCGTCCTCGACGGCAATATCGGGACACTGGCCGAACTGTTCGTGGCCTGGAACGTGGTGGCCACCGGTTGGAAAAAGCCCATCCTGGTGGTGGGCGAAGACTTGAAGAAAGCCCTGTATGAGATGCAAAAATCCACGGAAATCGGGGAAAAACAGCTGGCCCTGCTGAATTTTGTGGACACCGCGGACGAAGCCGTGGAGTTTCTCAAAGCCTATTTTCAGGGCCCTTGATTCCATTCGTTCTCGATTCCCCTCTCCCGCTCCTTTTTCTGGAAAACCGGGGAAGGAAATGGATCGGTTCGGATGGCCGCCCCATGCCGGAACGGGGGAATGGGAAGAATGCACTTACCCCAGCAGCGTTTCGAACGGCTTCGTGTACTCCCAGCCGGTGTAGGGATGGCCCGGCAGATGGCGGATGGTCCAGAGATAATACATGTAAATCCCCGGGGCCGCGGTTTGCGAATGGTCCCGGTTGTCCGTGATCCGCGTGACATCGTGCTGGCGCAATTTATACACGGCCTCGCCCACCTCGCCGTGACCGTAGCCCCATTCCGGCGCGAACCGGTAGTAATACAACTCCGGCTGGGGATGGTGATGCGGCGGATAACTGCTCCAGCGTCCCGGGAAATTCACCACTTCCCCCAGCACCAACCGCGCCGCTTCGGGCGCGTTGGACCGGTCGAACACCGTCCGCACAATCCGGTAACACGCGTCGTCGAGAATGCCCTTGCCCCGGTGATCGATCCCGATGTCCGCCGGAAGATACACGCGGGGATCGAAAGCCTCCGGATTCGGCGTCCGGATCACGGCGAATTCCGACGCGGTTTCCGCGTGCACGGCCACCGGCACGCCCCGCGGCGCGTGGACCGCCAGGGGATTCTCCTCGATCCACGAATCCCGCTGGTACGGGATTAACCTGCCTTCGATTTCTACGGTCCCCCGGCCTTCCAATAAGAGCAGGGCGGTTTCTTCGCTGGTGGAGTAAAAGGGAACCGATTCCTCCCCGCCGAGGCATTGAATCCCCAACACCATTTGGACTTCCGGATCGTCTTCGACCAAGGGATTCCAACCCGCCCGCAATGGGGGAACATAAGGATGGCGGATCAAATCACGGGTCATTTTCTTGCCTTTCGCAGATCGGGATTGGGCAGCAGGCGCTCCCGGATGAAATGGACCAGCGACTCATACCCCCCGATGAACTGGCGCAAGGTGCGGACCGTGGCTCCAAAGGTGTCGAATGCAGCGGGCGTCAGGCCGTCCTCCGCGTACGCCCGGCGGAAATCCTCGAATTTCCGCAGCAACTCGTCCACGATGGGCTTGGGAACCGGATTATCCATGCGCGGTATCGCCTTGACATCCGACTGGTTGAAACGCACCTGCCAACCATAGGGGATGCTGACGATCACATCCCCGCCGATGAACTCGGACCAGTGCATGTGGCACCGGTAAGCCGCGGACAACAGGCGCGCCCGGTACCCGCGCGATTGATAGATTTGATAGGCTTTTTTCATTACCGCGACCCCCGCCCAATTGAGATGGCCGGGATCGGTGATGATATCATCCCGCTCCGCCACGGCACGCAGCCAGTCATCCAGCCGCCCCACCATGAGGGTGCATACCGGGGAAATCCCCTCCAGGCGGAGACCTTCCGCCTCACGCCGCTGGAGGCCCCGCTCCACCGCCTCGGCCACGGCAAGGGCTTGCGGGACGGTGAAACTGACCGTGGCATTGATCGACAACCCCTGATACGTGGCCTCCTCTATGGCTTGCAGCCCCGCCTGGGTGACCGGAATCTTGATTTGCAGGTTGGGCGCCAGACGGCTGAAATGCAGCGCCTGCCGGGTGATCCGCTCCGCGTCCCGGTAATACTTGGGATGCGTCTGGATCGAAAGTTTCCCCTTGCGGTGGTTTTCCCGTTCGTACACCGGCAATAACAACTCCGCCCCTTTCACGGCCATGCGTTCGATCAACCGCCAGGTCAGATCGTCCTCGGTGGCCGTGGGATTTTCGCTCAACAGCCGGCCGATCGGTTCTTCCCACAAATGCAGTTCCTTCTGCAATACTTCACCGACGATCACCGGATTCGTGGTGGCGCCTACCGCCCCGTGCTTCAACGCATAGGTCAATTCCGCCACCGAACACGAATCGTTCCAGAGATCCGTGGGGGTCGTGCAGGTCATTTCATGCAAGGGCCCGAGATACGAGGTTTGGTTCATGCCGCTGCCTTCATATTGGATGCGATCGATTGCCCAGGTTGTTACCGGGATCTTCTTCTCTGATATCCCCCTTCACCCCCGAAACGGATCTTTTCTGGCCGCCTCCTTCTCCCTCTGGAAGAAGACCGGGGCGAGGGAAAGCCCTCTCTTCCCGCTTCCACTTCTCGAATAACACATCCCTCCCCCTTCTTCCCTCCGCGCCCCTTTTAAGGGGCCGCCGTACAGCAGCCCAGGGTTTCAACCCTGGGCATAATTCACCCCTGGGCACTGGGCATAATTCACCCCTGGGCATCTGGACATAATTCATCTCTGGGTGATTCAACCCATAATGAATCTCCTTCTTTCCCCCCCGGGGGCCGGCAAACCATCCCTCTCTCTCTGGGAGAAGGCCGGGGCGAGGGAAAGCCCTCTCTTCCCGCTTCCACTTCTCGAATAACACATCCCTCCCCCTTCTTCCCTCCGCGCCCCTTTTAAGGGGCCGCCTTACAGCAGCCCAGGGTTTCAACCCTGGGCATAATTCACCCCTGGGCATCTGGACATAATTCATCTCTGGGTGATTCAACCCATAATGAATCTCCTTCTTTCCCCCCCCGGAGGCCGGCTAACCATCCCTTTCCCTCTGGGAGAAGGCCGGGGCGAGGGTCAATAATCCTGAAATGGCTATCCTTCAGCGGGATTCCTCCATCCTTCAACTTCTCACAAGAAATACCGCTCCTTCTTGCGTTTCTCCTCGTACGCGGCACGGGCCTGACGGACGCTCTCCAATCCGGACACCTCGGGCACCGCGACGTCCCACCACGAATCATAGCCGGGCACATAGATCTCGGGATTCACTTCGATGGCAATGAACGTAGTCTTGTCGTAACGCTTGGCCTTCTCGAGGGCTTGCTCCAGCTCGGCGCGCGTGTTGGCCTTCAGCACATGCGCCCCCAGGCTGGCCGCGTTGGCGGCGAAATCGATCGGCAGGTTGTTCCCCGTCAACAAGCCGGTCTGCGGATCGCGGAACTTGAACTGATTCCCGAAACCATGGCTCCCACACGAAGCCGCCAGGCCGCGGATGCAGTTGAATCCATGGTTGTCCAGAAACACCACGGTCAGCTTGTAGCCTTCCTGGATCGAGGTGACCAGCTCGTTGGACAGCATCAGGTACGAGCCGTCGCCCACCAGGACATAGACCTCACGCGAGGGATCGGCCATTTTCACGCCCAGCCCGCCGGCGATTTCGTATCCCATGCACGAATAGCCGTATTCCAGGTGATAGCCCTTGGGGGCTTTCACGCGCCACAGTTTATGCAAATCCCCGGGCAGGCCGCCCGCCGCGCAGACCATGACGTCGTTCGGACCGGCGAAATTCGTCACGACGCCGATCACCTCGCCCTGGCTGATGGGACTGGCTCCCAGATTGAACAGCCGCTCCGCTTCCTGGTTCCATTCCGCGATCAATTGGCGGATTTTTGCCCGGTACGTCTCCGCTGTTTTGTATCCGGCGGCCTGCAGGCGCTGCGTCAGATCCCGCAGCCCCGCTTTGGCGTCACAGATCAACGGCAACGCGCTGTGCTTCACCGCGTCGAACGCGCCGATGTTCATGCCGATAAAGCGTACGGCGGGATTCTCGAACTGCGTCTTGGACGCGGTGGTGAAATCGCTCAGGCGCGTGCCAAGGTTGATGACCAGGTCGGCGTCCCGCGCGATCCGGTTCGCGGATAACGTCCCCGTCACGCCGATGGCCCCCAGGTTATACGGATGATCCCACGGCAGCGATCCCTTGCCCGCCTGCGTCTCCGAAAAGGGAATCCCCGTGGCTTCGCAAAACGCCGCCAGTTCCGCGCTGGCCTCGGAATACAACACGCCCCCGCCGGCGATGATCATGGGCCGCTGGCTTTCCCGGATCCACTGCACGGCGCGGTCCAGCATCACCTCCTCGGGCCGGGGCCGCGGAATATGATGCACGCGCTTGCGGAAAAACGCCTCCGGATAGTCATACGCCTCCGTCTGCACGTCCTGGGGGATGGCGATGGTCACCGCGCCGGTGTCAGCGGGGCTGGTCAGCACGCGCAGGGCTTCGGGCAGCGAGGTGATGATTTGTTCGGGGCGGTTGATGCGGTCCCAGTAGCGGCTCACCGGCTTGAAGCAGTCGTTCACGGAAATATCCTGGGTTTGCGGCGATTCCAACTGCTGCAGCACGGGTGCCACGTTCCGCCGCGCGAAGATGTCGCCGGGCAAGAGCAGCACGGGGATCCGGTTGATGGTGGCGGTGGCCGCGCCGGTGATCATGTTGGTCGCTCCGGGGCCGATGGAACTGGTGCAGATCATCGCCTGCAGCCGGTTCTTTTCCTTCGCGAAGGCGGTGGCGGTGTGCACCATGCCTTGTTCATTCCGGCATTGATAATACCGGATTTGGTCTTTGTATTCCTCCAGCGCCAGTCCCAGCCCCGCGACCATCCCATGGCCGAAGATGCCGAAAACGCCCTGAAAAAACTGGTGTTCAATCCCGTCCCGCTCCACGTATTGGTTGCATAAAAACTGGAGCATCGCCTGGGCCATCGTCAAACGCCGTGTGCCGCTCATGCTCGCCTCCCCGGGTATGGATATGGTCTGACTAAGGATTATTGTTAATGGGATGGGGGTTGTTTCCCTTTGAGTCCGCCACGCCCGCCTAAGCCGCCATCCCTGCGAAAACCGAAATTCCCTGGGTGGGTTCAGCGCGGCGAAACCCACCAACCTGATTACCTCATCCGGCCTCCTTGGCGGGCCCGGACGCCTTTGATCATCCGCGTGAGGTATTCACCTGCCGTTTCCCGCGTCCCGGCTATCAGTGTCTTACCAAAAGATGGTAAGATGATCAAGAGTGGATTCGATCTTGCGATGGAGTTGGATTGATATTCCGGATGGGTGATGCGATTCGCTTCCTACGCTTTGTATCCCGCCTATTCAAACGGAATGGGGGGCCGCTGGCCGGGTTGATTGTCCTCTGCCTGCTGCTTTCGATCGCCACACCCCACTTCTTCACCTCCTCGAACCTGACCAACGTGGCGCAGCAGGCTTCGGTCAACGCCATCGTCTCGATCGGCATGACCTTCGTCATCCTCACCGCGGGCATCGACCTCTCCGTGGGATCGGTGCTGGCCCTGGTGGGCGTGGTGCTGGCCTCGCTGTTGCGCGCCGGCCTGCCCATGCCGCTGGCCGTGGGCATCGCGCTGGCCGGGGGCTTCGGATGCGGCACGGTGAACGGCGTGCTCGTCTGCTGGGGCCGCTTGCCGCCTTTCATCGTGACCCTGGGCATGATGAGCATGGCCCGGGGCGGAGCCTTGGTGTACACCGGCGGACGGCCCATCTCCGGCTTCGAAGAACCATTCCGCCACCTGGCCCAAGGGACTTGGTTCGGTTTGCCCATTCCGGTGTGGATCATGATTGGGCTCTACGGGGCGGCCCACACGCTCCTCAGCCGCACCAGCCTGGGACGCTATACCTACGCCATCGGCGGCAACGAAACCGCCGTGCGCCTTTCCGGCGTCAATGTCCACGTGTACAAGACTCTGATCTACGGCCTCTCCGGCTTCACCACGGCGGCCGCGGCCGTGCTCCTGACCGCCCGGTTGAATTCCGCCAGCCCGTTGGCGGGCATCAACTACGAACTGGACGCCATCGCCGCCACCGTCATCGGCGGGACCAGCCTGATGGGCGGCGAGGGCCATATCATGGGGACACTGATCGGAGCGTTTATCATCCAGGTGCTGCGAAACGGGCTGAACCTGTTGAACATCACCTCCAATTTCCAAAACATCGTCATCGGCGCGGTGATCGTGGCCGCCGCGTTGCTGGACACCTATTTGAAATCACGCCGCAAATCATGAAGGGAGATTCCCATGAAACGATGGCCGGTCATTTGGATATGCCTGTTGGGGCTATGGATCACCGGATGCCACCGCGGAACCCACCCGGCGGGATCCGCGAAACCGCGGATCGGGTTCGTCATGAAAGTCCTGAACAACCCCTTCTTCATCCGCATGGAAGAAGGCGCGCGGCAGGCCGCCCGGGAACTGAACGTGGATCTGATTGTGCAGGCCGCCGACCGGGAAATCGACGTCGACCGGCAAATGCAAATCATCGAGAACCTGATCGAAACCCAGGTCGATGCCCTGTGCGTTACCCCCAGCGGCTCGCGGGAAGTGGTGGCCGCCATCGCCAAGGCCAACCAGGCGGGCATCCCCGTGCTGATCGTGGATACCAAGGTGGATGAACCCACCGCCCGCGAAATGCACGTTCAATACGCCACGTTCATCGGATCGGACAACTACCAGGGCGGGCTGCTGGCCGGGCTGTATTTCGCCCAAAAATTCACCCAGCCGGCCTCTCTCGCTATCCTGGAAGGCATCCCCGGCCATGAAACCCACGATTCGCGCCTGAAGGGATTTCTGGACGCCATCCAGGGGGCCCCGCATCTGACCGTCGTGGCCTCCCAACCGGCCAACACCGAGCGGGACCAAGGGTATAATGTCTGCCAAAATATCCTACAATCCCACCCGGATATCCAAGGCCTGTTCGCCACCAACGACATGATGGCCCTGGGCGCCGTGGAGGCGATCGCCGCCGCGGGCCGCAAAGGCCAAGTCGCCATCGTCGGCTTCGACGCCATCGATGAGGCGCGGCAGGCCATCCGGGACGGGATCATGGCCGGCTCGGTCGCCCAGTTCCCCGATGAAATGGGACGGGTGGCCGTGGAAAACGCGGTCAAGGTCAGCCGGGGTGAATCCATTCCGGAAACGATCCCAGTCAAGATCGAATTGATCACCAAGGACAATGTGGATAGCGTTCCGTGATTTCAGACGTATCCCGTAATCGCGTGCCAGAGAGAAAGTATGAACTCGATATCGAGGAGAAAAACGGAGGCATTGAACAAGAAATGACAGAGAAGGGAATTTTCTGTCTCCCTCTCCCTTTGAAAGAGGGCCGGGGTGAGGGAATTTTGTTGTAGGGGCGGACCTTGGTGTCCGCCCTCATCCAGAGGCGGATAAACCGGAATTATTTCATTGACCAGAAGGAGCGCCAATATGCCTTCCATCCGTATCGCCAACGCGCCCTGTTCGTGGGGGGTATTGGAATTTGACCTCGAGGGAAAAGCCGCCGGTTATGCCCAGGTTCTGGACGAAATGGCCGCGTCGGGCTACCAGGGCACCGAACTGGGGGATTGGGGATTCATGCCCACCGATCCCCCCGTCCTGCGCCAGGAACTGGACCGGCGGGGATTGGCCTTGCTGGGCGCGTTCGTCCCTGTGGCGCTGGCGAATCCGGAAACCCTCGATGAAGGCGTGGCCACCGCCCTGCGCGTCGCCAGGCTGTTGGCGGCGGCGGGCGAATCGCCCTTCCTCGTCCTGGCCGACGACAACGGCAAGGTGGACGAACGCACCCGCAACGCCGGCCGCGTCCGCCCCGAACAAGGCTTGAACTCCGAACAATGGAAAACCTTCGCCCGGGGCGCCAACCATATCGCCCGCGCCGTCTACGATGAAACCGGTCTGCGGACCGTGTTTCACCACCACTGCGCCGGATACGTGGAAACACCCGCGGAAATCGAACGCTTCCTGGAACTCACCGATCCGGACCGGATCGGCCTCTGTTTCGACACCGGGCACTACACCTACGGCGGCGGCGGCGCGTTGGAAGGCTTGAAAACCCATTGGGACCGGATCTGGCACGTGCACTTCAAGGATTGCCATCCTCTAGTGGCCGCCGAAGCCCGCGCTCAAGAATGGGACTACTTCGCCGCCGTCCAACACGGTGTGTTTTGCGAATTGGGGAAAGGATCCGTCGATTTCCCCGCCATCGTCCAGGAACTTCGCGCGCGGAATTACGAGGGCTGGATCGTGGTCGAACAGGACGTGCTGCCCGGCATGGGCACGCCCCTCGACAGCGCTCGACGCAACCGCGCCTATCTGCAATCGCTAGGATTGTGATTTGGAATCCGATTTGATTTTTGGGGCCCTTTTGATGCCTAACGCGATATCTAGGAGCATGTTCCTGCAATGATTGAATGAAAAGTAACCAATCCCCTCTCCCTCTGGGAGAGGGCCGGGGTGAGGGCAAGATTTTCATCAGCCGGGCAGGCTGGGCTCAAATCGCGGCGTAGCCTGCCAAATGACTTGAGTCCCCTTCAGGGGACGGCCTTGCAGCAGCCCGGGGTTTCAACCCTGGGCAAAAGATCTGGATCCCCGCTTTCGCGGGGAGGACATCCGTGATGGGATCTAGTGAAGATCAGCCAAGTAGAATGGGCTCAAATCGAATCATAGCCCGCCAAAATCCTGACTGGATTTCCTTCCAGGAGAACGAACCATGACTTCGTCCACACTCATCCACGTCGGCGTGATCGGAGCCGGACGGATCGGCAAGGTCCACGCGGAACACCTGGCCTGCCGGATTCCAAACGCCCGCCTGGCGGCGGTTTCGGATATTGACCGGGCCGCGGCCAAAGCCTGCGCGGACCGCTTCCACGTAACCAAGGTCTATTCCGATGCCGAACCGGTTTTAGCGGATTCGAGCATCGATGCCGTCGCCATCTGCTCCTCCACCAACACCCACGCGCCGCTGATCGAAGCCGCGGCGGCGGCCGGCAAACACATCTTTTGCGAAAAGCCGGTCGACTTCGACCTGGAGCGCATCGACCGCTGCCTGCGGGCGGTGGACAAAGCCGGCGTCAAGTTTCAAGTCGGTTTCAACCGCCGCTTCGATCCCAATTTTTGGGAAGTGCGGCGGAAAATCACCGAAGGCCGCGTCGGGGATGTCCAGATCGTGCGCATCACCAGCCGCGATCCCGCCCCTCCGCCAATCGACTATATCCGTGTGTCCGGTGGGATGTTTCTCGAT
>Ga0116167_1001351_pt1 | contig 22574 bp, 20 predicted proteins | sample AD_JPNMR3_MetaG_FD_89794 | JGI IMG/M metagenome (GOLD analysis project Ga0116167, IMG submission 89794) | Active sludge microbial communities of municipal wastewater-treating anaerobic digesters from Japan - AD_JPNMR3_MetaG | ecosystem: Engineered > Bioreactor > Anaerobic > Digestate | place...
ACACTACATCATCCATTATTGTGCAACAATTCAATATCTGTCCATATGGCTCGCTATGAAAATAATGAAATTCTATGATTGAGTGAGAAAACGAGAGAAAAATGAAGAAATATTAGGGAGGTAGAATATGAAAATCAAAAGATTTTTGGCAAAGTTGACAGCCTTTGTAGTACTGATAGGAGTGTTTTCAGCATTGCCGTTGAATATCGGCAATATATTTGCTGAGGTCGAGGTGGTTTATGACGACTTCGAGGTTAACTATGACGGATGGTGTAATGAAGGAGTCGACACGGTTTTAACGGCAGTGGAAGGCCAGGGAAACAATGCTACAAGGGGTATGATGGTAACAAATCGTTCATCCAAAGATGACGGTGCCTATTCCCAAAAAGGTTTTTATGTTGATGGCGGTAAGGAATACAATTACAGTGTTTTTGTAAAGCACAACGGGACTGGTATTGAAACTTTCAAACTTTCTTTGTCTTATCTTGATGCAGAAACAGAAGAGCGTAAATCGGAAGTAATTGCAACCAAGGACGTTGCCGGTGGAGAATGGACTGAGATTTCAGCAAAATATAAAGCTCCAAAGACCGCTTTGGATATTACTTTATATATTACAACCGACAGCACTTCAGATTTCATTTTCGATGATGTGACCATAACTCAAAAAGGAGCAGTAGCAGCAAATACAGTATCTGCAGCAGGTAATCGTGTATTAAAGGATATATATGCAAACTATTTCAGAGTAGGTTCGGTACTTAACTCAGGAACAGTAAGCAATTCATCAATAACTGCTATGATTTTAAGAGAGTTTAACAGTATCACTTGTGAGAATGAAATGAAGCCTGATGCTACACTGGTTCAGTCAGGTTCTACCAATACAAATATCAGAGTATCGCTGAACCGTGCAGCAAGTATATTAAACTTCTGTGCAAGAAATAATATTGCAGTCAGAGGTCATACATTAGTTTGGCACAGCCAGACACCTCAATGGTTCTTTAAAGACAATTTCCAGGACAACGGCAGCTGGGTATCCGCATCGGTTATGGACCAGCGTATGGAAAGCTACATAAAAAATATGTTTGCCGAAATTCAAAGACAGTATCCGTCATTAAATCTTTATGCTTATGACGTAGTAAACGAGGCAGTAAGTGATGATTCAAACAGGACCAGAAGCTATGGCGGAGCAAGAGAACCCGGATACGGAAACGGAAGGTCTCCATGGGTTCAAGTCTACGGAGACAACAAGTTTATTGAGAAGGCATTTACATATGCAAGAAAATATGCTCCAGCAAATTGTAAACTTTACTACAACGATTACAACGAGTATTGGGATCATAAGAGAGACTGTATTGCTTCAATATGTACATCTTTGTACAACAAGGGCGTGCTTGACGGTGTGGGAATGCAATCCCATATAAACTCGGATATGAATGGATTTTCAGGTATTCAAAATTATAAAGCAGCTCTGCAGAAATATATAAATATCGGTTGTGATGTTCAGATTACTGAGCTTGATATTAGCACTGAAAACGGCAAATTTAGCTTCCAGCAGCAGGCTGACAAATATAAGGCTGTTTTCCAGGCAGCTGTTGATATAAACAAAACCTCCTCTAAAGGAAAGGTTACAGCTGTCTGCGTATGGGGACCTAATGATGCCAATACTTGGCTCGGTTCTGAAAATTCACCTCTTTTGTTTGACAGAAACAATCAACCTAAGGCAGCTTACAATTCAGTAGTTTCAGTTATTCCTCAGTCCGAATGGGGCGATGGCGATAATCCTGCCGGCGGTGGTGGCGGAGGAGGTAAGCCGGAAGAGCCGGATGCAAACGGATATTATTATCATGATACCTTCGAAGGCAGTCTGGGACAATGGACCGCTAGGGGACCTGCAGAAATTCAGACAAGCGGCAGAACTGCATATAAAGGCTCGGAGTCGCTTTTAATCAAGAGCCGTACATCTGCATGGAACGGAGCGCAGCGTGCATTAAATCCCAGAACATTTGTTCCCGGAAATAAATATTGCTTCAGCTCTGTTGCAATGTTTATTGAAGGTGCTACCTCAACAACATTCTGCATGAAACTGCAGTATGTGGATGCAAACGGTGAAGCCAGATATGATACTATAGATATGAAGGATGCACTTCCAAATCAATGGGTTCATCTATATAATCCGCAATACACAATTCCTGCCGATGCAACTGATATGTATGTTTATGTGGAAACAGCAGACGATACCATCAACTTCTATATAGATGAAGCGATTGGAGCAGTTGCCGGAACTGCAATTGAAGGACCTAAGCAAGTTAAAGTCGGAGACGTAAACTTAGACGGTTCTATTAACTCTACCGACTTGACAATGTTAAAGAGAGGCGTGCTGAAGTCATTAACTCTCAGCGAGCAATCCCAGCTTGCGGCTGACGTTGACCAAAATGGAAAAGTAAACAGCACTGACATTTCAATTCTTTCACGTTATCTCTTGAGAATGATTGATAAGTTGCCTTATAAGGAAGGTTCTCAACAGCCCGAGCAACCGAAATCTTCTTTTAACTACGATGCGGCCCTGCAATACAGGGCCGCTCCTGACTATTATCTGAATACGTGCTCTAAGGCAGGGAGAATTGTTAAAGAAACTTACACCGGTATAAACGGAACCAAGAGTTTAAATGTATATCTTCCGTATGGCTATGATTCCAGCAAGAAATACAACATTTTTTATCTGATGCATGGCGGCGGAGAAAATGAAAATACAATTTTCAGCAACGACGTTAAATTGCAAAATATTCTTGACCACATGATTATGAACGGTGAGCTTGAGCCTTTGATAGTGGTAACACCAACCTTCAATGGCGGAAACTGCACAGCCCAGAACTTCTATGAGGAATTCAAAACAAATGTAATTCCTTTTGTAGAAGGCAAGTACTCTACTTATGCAGAGTCAACAACACCTGAGGGAATTAAAGCTTCCAGAATGCACAGAGCCTTTGGAGGATTCTCAATGGGAGGATTGACAACATGGACGGTAATGGCTAATTGCCTTGATTACGTTGCATATTTTATGCCTCTCAGCGGAGACTACTGGTCTGGAAATACCGGTCAGGAGAAAGCTAATTCCCTGGCTTCATCAATTAGTAAGTTCGGGTACACAAATAGACAGTACTTCGTATTAGCAGCTACAGGCACCGAAGATATTGCATATAATAATATGAAGCCTCAAATTGATGCTATGAAATCGCTGCCACAGTTTGTTTATACCTCAGATTTCTCCAAGGGTAATTTCTACTTCCTTGTAGCTCCAGGCCTTACTCACTGGTGGGGATATGTAAGGCACTATATTTATGATGCTCTTCCATATTTCTTCCATGAGTAATAATGCGTGAATAGCTGTTTAATACGGAATTATGAGTAAGCTTTAAGCTCTTCTCAAGCAATTGAAAATGTCCGTAAAAGGGGATACAGTTAAAAATGCAAAGGCTGCACAACCAGGATAAAACCTAAAGTGCAGTCTTTTTTATTACATTGACTTAAACTTCGTATTAAAAAATACCTTTGTTGATTGAAAATTTATTGACGATTGGTAATATATGGATTTCGTGGCCGAGTTCCGGTCGGTTCAAAGGCATCTTCTGTGATATTCCAAGGCTTTCGGTAAGCATGTTATTATGCGCAATTTATAAATTGATATGTTGTTTAGAAGAATAATGTATGTTATTATTCATATATATTCATATATATAGTAAAGATACGAAACAAATTTGCTTAAGATGGAGGATGCCGGTTTTGGACAGCAGATTTGCATCAAACAAGAATATTACGTATAAAACGAAGAATCAGGTTGAGTTTATTCAGTTTAACAACTTGCTAAAATACGAAAACATTATCACCCACTGCTTTACCACACGCCGGGGCGGAGTGAGCAAGGGCGAGTATGATTCTTTGAACATGGCGTTCAACAAAACTGATGATAGAAAAAATGTTGAGGAAAATTACAGAAGAGTGGCCGATGCCTTGAATATTGACATTGGGAGTATGGTATTTTCCAATCAGGTGCATCAAAGCAAAATACGTGTGGTGACAGAGGAAGACCGTGGAAAGGGTATAATCAGAAAAAGCGATATTATAGGTTATGACGGACTTGTTACCGATTCGAAAGAAGTAACGCTGGTTACGTTTTATGCCGATTGTGTTCCGGTTTTTCTTTTTGACCCTGAAAAGACGGTTATTTCAATTGCCCATTCCGGATGGCGCGGCACAGCGATGAAAATATCGAAAGAGGCACTAATGAAAATGAAAGAGAAGTTTTTATGTGAGCCTCAAAATATTGTTGCCGCAATCGGTCCTTCTATCGGAAAGTGCTGTTTTGAAGTAGGGGACGATGTGTATGATGAGTTTAAGGCGAAAATTGACTGGAGCGTAGAGTATTGTGAAAGAAAAGACCAAAAGTGGCATTTTGACCTTCCGGCAATAATTAAGAGAACTCTTATAGATGAAGGAGTAAAAGAGGAGAATATTGTATTGAGCGATATATGTACCAAATGCAATAAGGATTTATTCTTTTCCCACAGAGGGGATAACGGCAAAACGGGGACGATGGTTGGGATTATGAAGATAAACGGATAGTGGTAAGATAAATGGAATTGCAAAGGAAAAGTCTAGAAGAAGTTAAATATACGAAGAATACAATCAGGGAGAGATACGCTTTGAAAAAAAGAGTGTTGTTGCTTGCTGTGCTGGTGATTATTAGCACTGTTTTTTCAGCATGCAATATCGATTTAAGTAGCCTATTGGAAGAAGAAAACAAAGATTACGATTTTTTAAATGGCGGTATGGATGACGTATTGGATACTGGTCCTGTAAAGAACGGTGTTTTGAATCTGTTTTCCACCGAGCCGGACACCTTAAATCCCATATTGACTGCCAATGCCTATGTAAAGGAGTATTCGTGCTTTGTATTTGAAAGTCTTGTGAGGATGGACGGGAACCAGAAAGCTGTACCGCTTTTGGCTGAGAGCTGGGAAGGGTCCGATGATGGGTTGATATGGACATTTTATTTAAAGGAAAATATTTATTGGCACGATGGCATTCCCTTTTCGGCGGAAGATGTGGAATTTACGGCAAATATCATAATGAACGCGGGTGTGAACAGTCCGTACAAGACATGCCTTGAAAATGTCGAAAGCGTTTTGGCACAAGACAGCAAGACGTTTAAAGTGCTTTTAAAAAGTCCCAATTCTTTCACTCCCGAGCTTATGACTTTTCCCATAATTCCAAAGCATTATTATCTTGGGGAAGATATTTTGACCACTCCCAAAAATAACAGTCCAATAGGTACCGGACCTTATAAATTTTCTCATTACAAGCAAAATGAGTATATAAGACTTTCAAACAATGAGAATTGGTGGAACAGGGGTAGCGAGGACGAAAATGGGATTGGCCTTCCCTATATCCAAGAAATCAATATAAAAATATATGACAGAAACCAATCTGTAATGAATGCTTTTCAGTCTCAGGAAGTAGATGTTATTACCGCGGACAGGACCAATTGGATAGGTTACAGCGGAAGAACCGATATATTTCTAAAAAAATACGTAAGCAACGAATTTGAATTTATTGCGTTTAATCTTTCAAACAAAATATTAAAGGAAAAGGAAGTAAGAACGGCTATAGCATATGCTGTTGACAGAGAACAGATTATAAGCAGCGTTATGCCCGGAGAAGCAGTGGCGTCGGATTTGCCTGTTATTCCCGATACGTGGCTTAACGATACCAATGTTGTATCCTATGAAAGAAATGTGGAAAAAGCAAGGCAGATACTTTTAGATGGCGGATGGAAAGAGAATAACGGTTTATTTTACAAGAGGATTGACGGCATTAACACCCGACTTTCACTGGAGCTTATGGTAAATGATGATAATGAAACACGGCTGTCTGTCGCTGAAATGATAAAAGAACAGCTGAATGAAGCGGGAATAGAAATAGAAATCAAAGAGGTCAAATGGGATGAGGAGCTTAACAGGATACAGACTGGAAAGTTTGACATGGTGTTTATAGGGTGTACCGTATCATCGATTCCGGACATTTCTTTTCTGTATTCATCGGCTGAAATCGGAACCGGACTTAATATTTCCGGTTATAGCAATGAAATTGTTGACAGGTATTTGTCCTCGATTTTAAAGGAAAAGGATCCGTCTATGAAAAAAGCCTATTTTATTAATATGAAGGAAATAATAAATCGGGATTTGCCTTATCTGGGGCTATACTTCTACAATAATGTAGTTGTTTACAATAAGAGATTAAGGGGTGAGTTAAATCCCAGTACATGGGATAAATATTACGATTTTGCCAGATGGTATATACCTGTTGAGTGATATTAAGTATATTCAAATAAGCTTTACATCGCAATGGAAAGAGTATATAATTTTTACTGACAAATCTGTAAGGAAGGCTGGGCTCATATGATTTTTGTTGTATTGATAGCTGTTTTTGTAGCTATTGACCAATTGACGAAGTATATTGTAATCAGCAATATTGCATTTGGAGACAGAATAAGTGTAATCAACAACTTTTTTTATCTTACTCACTGGAGAAATACCGGTGGGGCCTGGGGGATCATGCAGAACGGGAGATATATACTTGTTCCTGTTACAATAGTTCTTTCGATTTTGTTGGTATACTTTATTTTTAAAAACAGCAACAAGTTTTATAGATTCTCACTGAGCATGATTCTTGGAGGAGCATTGGGAAATCTCATCGACAGGATATTCAGACCCGACGGGGTTATAGATTTTCTCGATTTTCAATTTGGCAGTTACAGTTTTCCCGTATTTAATGCTGCAGATACCTTTGTGGTAGTGGGAACCATACTGCTGGCCTATTATACTTTGTTTATATACAAGGAAGACAAGGAATAATATTATTTATACAAGACTTCATAAATTGGAGCATGGAGAAATCATGGAGGAAATTGTACTTGTTTCGAATGACAACGGAATAAGGATAGATGCGTGGCTTTGCGGAAGGCTCAAAGATTATTCCCGGTCATATATACAAAAGCTTGTAAACGATGAGATGATACTTGTAAACGGAAAACCGGTCAAGGCAAATTACAAGGTAAAGCCCATGGACGAGATACTGGCCAAAATACCCGAGCCTCAGGTTCTTGACGTGGTCGCGGAGGACATAAGTGTGCCCGTATTGTACGAGGATGAACACATTATAGTGGTGGACAAGCCCAAGGGCATGGTGGTTCATCCTGCGGCGGGAAACTATTCCGGTACTTTGGTAAATGCCCTTTTAAATCATTGCGGAGACAATCTTTCCGACATAAACGGTATTATAAGGCCGGGTATTGTCCACAGGATTGACAAGGATACTTCCGGGGTGTTGGTTGTTGCAAAAAACAATGCCGCGCATGAAGGTTTATCCAGAAGGCTCAAAGACCATGACATTGAAAGGGTATATGTTGCAGTGGTTCATGGATTAATTCGGGAGGATCAGGGTAAAATTGACGCACCCATTGGAAGGCACCCTGTTGACAGGAAAAAGATGGCTGTGAATACCAGGAACGGAAGAAGAGCAGTAACCCATTTTAAAGTGCTTGAGAGATTTAAGGACGCCACTTATATTGAGGTCACCTTAGAAACGGGCAGGACGCATCAGATACGGGTGCATATGTCCTATATAGGCTATCCCATTATAGGAGATACGGTCTATGGAAGAAAGAATGATGTATATAATGTAAACGGACAGGCACTTCATGCAAAAAAGCTTGGGTTTGTCCATCCCGTAAAGGGAGAGTATATGGAGTTTGAATCACCGCTTCCCGAGTATTTTAAAGGTCTTCTTGAAAAATTAAAGGTGTAGTCATACAATATTCTTTTCAACCCGGACAATTTGTGCTATAATACAACGTGTAAATTTTACTATAGGGGGAAAGTAAATGAAGCATATTAAGGTTTTAAACGGATCAACACTGAAAGACAGCTTGAAAAAAGGCGGATGCGGTGAGTGCCAGACTTCTTGCCAGTCAGCTTGCAAGACTTCCTGCACTGTTGCAAACCAAAGCTGCGAAAAAAGGTAATCCTTTACATAAAGGGATAAAAAACAATAAGTATCTGTTTCGGTACAATTGAGGAAGTGAAAAGTGAAACAAATATTTCGCTTTTCACTTTTTTAACACTATTTATATTTTATTGGAATTGTATAAAACAAGGTGGTAGTAAGATGACAATGATTCATAAGTTTTCGTTAATGGGCACCAATATAGTTGTTGATGTCAACAGCGGTGCTGTCCATGTGGTGGATGACATATCCTTTGATATATTGGACTATTACAAGGATTATGCTCATGATGAGATTAAGGACAAGCTTTCTCACAAGTACGATACCGAAGAGCTTGAGGAAGCTTTGAAAGAAATTGAGAGCCTTAAGTTGGAAGGGCTGCTTTTTTCCGAAGACCCTTACAAGGAATATGTTCCTTCCATGAACAGAAAGTCGGTGGTAAAGGCGCTGTGTCTACATATATCCCATGACTGCAATTTGAGGTGTAAATATTGCTTTGCATCCACCGGAAATTTCGGCGGACAAAGAAGCATGATGAGTTTGGAAGTTGGCAAAAAAGCCATTGACTTTTTAATCTCAGAATCTAAAAATCGAAAAAATCTTGAAATTGATTTCTTTGGCGGAGAGCCGATGATGAACTTTGACGTGGTAAAAGGGATTATTGAATATGCAAGGCAAAAGGAAAAGGAACACAATAAAAACTTCAGATTTACGTTGACGACAAACGGTCTGCTTTTAAATGATGACAATATAAGGTATATAAATGAAAACATGAACAATATTGTATTAAGCATCGATGGGCGCAAGGAAGTAAACGACAGGATGAGAAAAAGAATTGACGGCAGCGGCTGTTATGAGGATATACTTCCAAAGTTCAAATATGTGGCGGAGTCTAGGAATCAGGATAATTATTATGTTCGCGGAACCTTTACCAGAGAAAATATAGATTTTTCTAATGACGTAATCCATTTGGCCGACGAGGGCTTCAAGCAGATTTCCGTAGAACCTGTTGTTGCTGCGAAAGACAGCGGATATGATTTGAGGGGGGAAGACCTTCCTAAATTGTTTGAAGAATATGAGAAGCTGGCATATGAATATGTGAAAAGAAGAAAAGAGGGAGAATGGTTTAATTTCTTCCATTTCATGATAGACTTAAGCCAGGGACCGTGCATAGTAAAAAGACTGAGTGGTTGCGGTTCTGGGCATGAATACCTTGCAATTACTCCAGAAGGAGATATTTACCCATGCCACCAGTTTGTGGGGAACGAGAAGTTTAAAATGGGTAATGTCAAGGAAGGAGTTTTGGACAGAGATATTCAGGAGTCTTTTAAAAACTCGAATGTATACTCAAAGAAAGAATGTGACGGCTGCTGGGCAAAATTCTACTGTAGTGGAGGATGTGCCGCAAATTCATATAATTTTCATAAAGATATTAATGTTCCTTATAAAGTCGGGTGCGAACTGGAAAAGAAAAGGGTTGAATGTGCGTTGTGGATAAAGGCGCAGGAGATGTAAAGAATAATCTTTTTTTGGGAGGTTTTATATGGGCCTTATAACATTAAAGGATTTAAAAAACAACGAAGAAATCAATTCCCTTTTTGAAGTGGCGGACAGGCAGCTTGCAGCATTGGGATATACCGAGCATTCCTTCAGGCATGTCGGATTGGTTGCCAAGGAAGCGGGAGAAATTCTTGAGACACTGGGATTTTCCGAACGGGAAGTTGAGCTTGCCAAAATCGCAGGTTATCTCCATGATATCGGAAATGCGGTAAACAGGGTGGACCATGCCCACTCCGGAGCTATACTGGCGTACAATATTTTGACCAAAATGGGTATGAGCTACAGTGAGGCGGCGGAGATAATGCTGGCTATCGGAAATCACGACGAGAATACGGGAGCGCCTGTAAGCAATATTTCTGCGGCTCTTATCCTTGCAGACAAATCCGATGTTCACAGGACCCGCGTAAGAAACAATGACATGGCGACTTTCGATATCCATGACAGGGTAAACTATGCCGTTGAAAACTCTGATTTATATGTGGATAAAGAAAAGAAGCTGGTGGTTTTGGAGCTTAAAATTGATACAAAAATCTGCCCCGTGATGGATTATTTTGAAATATTCCTGGTTCGAATGACCATGAACCGCAGGGCTGCAGAATTTTTAGGGCTTAAATTCAAGCTTATAATTAATGGAACCCACCTCCTTTAGCCTGTGTTTTTTATCCGAAAAGTTTGGTATTATAAAATTTATTAAAGAATTATGTATTATGGAATTTAATTTAGAAAAAATATATTATATTGACTCAATTTTGTGGAAGTTATATAATATCCACATGTGAAAAGATTAAAAAGGGGGAATTTTACAAATGAAGCTAAGCAGCGGGATTAAGAGCTTCTTGGTTTTGGCAATTATTGCAGCTATGACCGCTATTGTTCTTGTTGGATTAAAGATTCCAAATTCGGATTATTCAATACCCAAGGCTTATGACGGTATCCGGTATGGAATTGATATAAGCGGTGGAGTTAGCGCTGTTCTTACAGCTCCTGATGGGGTAAAGCCTACTGACGATGAGCTGGAAACTGTGAAAGAAATAATTGATACAAGACTTGAAGGAAAACAGATTTACGACAAGACTGTAACAGTGGACAAGGTTAACAGAAGAGTACTGGTTGAAATACCGTACAAAAAAGGCAGTGAGGCTGCTGATCCATATGAGACAATTGCCGATATTGGAGCAACCGCAATGCTGTCCTTCAGGGAAGTTGATGAAGACAAGGTAGATCCTGAGACCGGAGCTTATGAAATGTCCGACAAAATAGTTCTTCAGGGTAAGGATATAGAAAGTGCCGTGGCTGAGACAGATCCTCAGACACAGTTGGCCGTTGTAAGGCTAATATTTAGCGATGAGGGAGCCAAAAAGTTTGAAGAGGCTACTGGAAGACTGATTGGACAAAGAATTGCGATATATCTTGACGATCAGTTGGTTTCAGACCCTATAGTTAATGAAAAAATATCCGGTAAGGACAAAGCAGTAATAAATCTCGGTACTACTGACAGGGAAGAATCCATAGTGCGAGCAAAAGAGCTTGCTGCCATAATCAGATCCGGTGCTTTGCCTTTTAAACTTGAAGCAAAGGACGTAAATCACATTAGCCCGATTATAGGTGAGAATGCACTTAATATAAGTATATATGCAGGTGCTGTTGCACTTCTTTTGGTATGGTTGTTTATGCTGCTCTATTACAGAGTTCCGGGATTGGTTGCGGATATGGCACTCCTTGGACAAGCCGCAGCAGTTATATTGATACTTGTTTTGACCGGTATGACCCTTACTCTCCCCGGTATAGCAGGTATGATTCTTACTGTGGGTATGAGCGTTGACGCCAATGTAATTATCTTTGAGAGAATCAAGGAAGAAATCAAGAGCGGCAAAACCGTTCAGGCTGCTGTTGATTTGGGCTTTGACAGAGCGTTTGCAGCAATACTTGACGGTAACTTGACCACATTGATAACTGCGGTAATCCTCTATTACTTTGGAACAGGTCCGGTTAGATCTTTTGCTATTACTCTCGGCCTTGGTGTAATACTTAATTTTGTTACCGCAATATATGGAACAAAGATTGTTTTGAAAGCCTTGGCTGAAATCCGTGCTTTAAGAAAACCGTGGCTTTTTGGAGCTAAAGGAGGTACCGCAAATGTTTGATTACGTTGGTAAGAGAAAATACTTTTTCATATTATCTGCTGTGTTGTTGTTAATTGGGTTGGTTGCGTTAATAGTACGTGGGGGACTTAACCTTGATATTCAATTTAAGGGTGGAACTCAAATAGAAATAGAAATGGAAAATGGGGATTTTGATGCCAACAGGGCCGAGAATTTAGCTCAAGAGGCAGTCGGTAAAAGTGGTATTCACGCACAAAAGTCTCAGACATTGGATGCCCAAAACAGCAATCAAGCTATCAGTTTTCTTGTTATCAAGTCCAGCGGTAAGCTTACCGATGATGAGCGTAACAAGGTTCTTTCCGCACTTAGGGCCGAATTTAATATAAAAGAAGATGCTGAAATGATTGTAAGGGATGTTGACCCTTCAATAGGATCGGAATTACTTACTAAAAGTTTGATTGCAGTTGTTTTATCTTTGGTATTGCTGGTTTTGTATATTGGAATAAGGTTTAAGATGATGTCGGGACTTTTAGCGGGATTTACTGCTGTTTTGGCGGTATTGCACGACGTTTTGATGATGGTTGCGGTATATGCGGTATTCAATATACCTGTCAATGATTCCTTTATTGCAGCTATATTGACCATATTGGGATACTCCGTTAACGATACCATAGTAATATACGACAGAATCAGGGAAAACAGCAAGATATCCAGAAAGGACTCTATAAAGGATCTTGTAAACAAAAGTATTACCCAATCCATGTCAAGAACAATAAATACTACGGTGTCCACATTAATATGCGTAATAACGGTTTATGCATTCTCTGTATATAACGGAATCGGTTCAATGGAGGAGTTTACTTTCCCATTGATAATAGGTCTTATCAGCGGAACATATTCTACAATATTTATTGCAAGCCCGCTTTGGGAATTGCTTAAGGAAAAGCAGGCGAAGAAAAAAGCTTCCCAACCTGCAAAAGCTTAAGCGGATTTTCTGGCTTTGATGGTACAGACACATAAATTGGGTAGAGGTTAAAGCTTCTATCCAATTTTTATTTATTTCAATTTTTATATTGTAATATAGCTGTGACTGTGCTAATATTTAACTAGACTCAGGTGGTATCGATTTGAACCGCACTGTAGATATTATTTTAAAAGAATTATTTTTTGAATTTTTTCTGCTTTGATCCGAGATATGGACAGAGACAGGGGGGTATATCAAGAATATATTTGCCTATTGCTTAATATCAGTCAATCCTGTCGGGTTGACTTTTTTGATTTGGCCTCTTGGAATGAAATGAAAGAGGCAAAAGCGAAGGGACTCGATGTCCCGAGCTTTTATTTTGGTAAGAAGTACTTTATTTTTGGTAAGAATATATTTATAGTTGAAATTTGCCGGGACCATATAGGGGGTTCATAATATATAAAACGGAAGAAGGTATGACTATGAATGACAAGTTTACAACAGCAAGCTTTTTAGAATCAAAAAAACAGGGCAGAAAAATCAGTATGCTGACAGCTTATGACTACCCGACCGCCAAAATTTTGGACGAAGCCGGAGTGGACTGTATACTGGTGGGAGATTCCTTGGGAATGGTGGTTTTGGGATATGAGGATACTACACGGGTGACAATGGATGATATGGTACATCATACAAAGGCCGTTGCACGGGGAGTAAAAAGGGCAATGGTCGTTTCCGATATGCCGTTTTTATCCTATCATACAGGAAAAAATGACAGCGTGAGAAATGCCGGAAGACTTATGTCCGAAGGAGGCTGCAAGGCTGTTAAGCTTGAAGGCGGCGAGGATATAATTGAGGACGTTAAGGCCATTATCAGTGCCGGAATACCGGTAGTCGGACACCTTGGATACACTCCTCAGTCGATAAATGTTTTCGGGGGACACAAGGCCCAGGGCAAGACTATTGACACAGCAAAAAAAATATACCGGGATGCTCTTCTCTTGCAAAAAGCAGGGGTTTTTGCCGTGGTCTTGGAGTGCGTGCCGTACAAACTTGCGGCGTTTATTTCCAAGAGATTGGATATACCTACAATAGGAATCGGTTCCGGTCCGGACTGTGACGGGCAGGTTCTTGTTATACATGATTTGACCGGTATGTTTCCGGACTTTACCCCAAAGCATGTCAAGAAATATGCCGATATGGGAAAAACCATATCTGAGGCTGCAAAAAGCTATATAGAAGAAGTTCAAAGCGGAGTATTTCCTACAGAGAAAAACTCTTTTACGGTGGATGATTCAATTATTGGTGAGCTTGAGAAAAATAAATTTGACATTTAAAGATTGTATATATTAATATTGAACTATTAGACATAAAACAAACAAGGGAGTATATATTATGAGAGTAATTGAGACAATCAGTGACTTAAAAGCTATAGTGAGAACTCAAAAGAGCATTGGCAGGACAATCGGTTTTGTGCCGACAATGGGATATCTTCACGAAGGACATTTGTCTTTGGTAAATATGTCGGTGCATAATCATGACTATACAATTATGAGTATTTTTGTAAACCCCACACAGTTTGGTCCAAACGAGGACTTTGACAGATATCCGAGGGACATGGAGAGAGATTTGAGGCTTGCGGAGGCAGCGGGAGTTGATGTGGTGTTTGCTCCGTCCGTTAAAGAAATGTATCCCGACGGATTCAAAACCTATGTAAATGTGGAGGGTATAACCGAAGTTCTCTGCGGTAAATCAAGGCCGGGACATTTTAGAGGTGTTACGACAATTGTAACCAAACTTTTCAATATTGTTGAACCTCACAGGGCATATTTCGGGCAGAAGGACGCCCAGCAGGTTGCGGTAATAAAGAAAATGGTAAAAGACCTAAATATGAACGTTGAAATCATAACCTGCCCCATAGTGCGCGAAGAAGACGGACTTGCCATGAGCTCGAGAAATGTGTATTTAAGTGACGAGGATAGAAAATCGGCACTTATACTTTCAAAATCCCTGATGGAATCCGAGGAGCTTATAAAAAATGGCGAAACTAGTGGGGACAAAATCAAAAAGTATATAATTGACAGGATACAAACAGAAAAAAATGCGCAGATTGATTATGTTGAAGTGGTGAATGCGGATACTCTAGAAAGTATTGATGAAATTAAAGGAAAGGTTCTTATAGCATTGGCCGTCAGGTTCGGGAGTACAAGGCTTATTGACAATATAATTGTGGAGGTGTAAAGATATGTTTATAACATTGATGAAATCCAAGATTCATCGTGCCACAGTAACCGAAGCAAACTTGGATTATGTAGGCAGCATTACAATTGATGAAGATTTGATGGATGCTGCCGATATAATAGAAAATGAGAAGGTTCAGGTGGTTGACAATAACAATGGAAACAGGTTTGAAACCTACGTCATTAAAGGTGAAAGAGGAAGCGGGATGATTTGTCTCAATGGCGCGGCTGCAAGGCTTGTACATCCCGGAGATTTGATAATTATAATTTCCTATGGAATATTTGACAGGGAGGAGGCAAAGTCCTTTAATCCCAAAATACTGTTTGTGGATGAAAAGAATAAGATAATTAATATTAAAAACAAAGAAAAGCATGGTGAAATATAAAGGTTAAGAATTGAAAAATCCCTTTTCGGGATTGTTCGATTCTTAACCTTTTCCTGTTGCAAAATCAATAACGAGACCTCCGATTATTGCTTCTGCAAGAATAGTAAAGCTGGTCTTTACAATCAGAGTTCCTAAATAATAAGTATAGTCATTGGAATAAAATACTGTCTGATACATGACAATAGTCACTGCACCGAGCAAAAACAGCCCGATGAAAGTAAAAATACCGTATTTGATAATAAGCTTTGAAAGACGGTTTAATTTATTAAATTCCTTTGCTATCTTTTCAATTTTCTTCATTTTATTTATTTGCATATCTAATGAGCACCCCTTTTACATGATATAAATTATAATAAATCCCCTTTGGGGGACAGTTTTAAAAAATATTCATTTTAATTTCACAGCCTGCAAATAGACATAATTAATGTGCAGTTATGAGAATATTTAAAACAGTGACGGATATTACTGCACTTTATAAATGTTAACATAAAACACATGCATCATCAATGCAAAAAGTTTACCATCAAGACAATGTATACAAAAATTTATAAACTATATAGGAGAAATATTCGATAATAATATAAACAGACATAGAATTGGGGGAATAGTGTGTCAAAAGTATTTTTACCTTTAAAAGAAGTGAAACCGGGTATGAGAATTGCCGAAACAATAGTGAATGATTACGGTTCAATAGTGATTTCCGAAGGAACAATATTGGACAGCCACATGATAAAGAAACTTGTTAATCTAAATTACGACAAGGTTAGGATAATAGAAAAGGAGTTCATCGCTTCGGAAATTTCCGAGAGCTTCAATACCTCCTATAATTCGAGTGTTAATAGTTTTAAAACTATTCTTTTTGATGCGGCCATAGGCAAGAATATTAGTATGGACAAGGTTGACAAAGTTGTTACTTCTGTAGTTGCAAGATTGGACGAAAAAAGGGATATAGTAAGGTGTATAAATCAAATCAAGAGTGCGGATCAATATACTTACACCCATTGTGTAAATGTGTCGCTCCTTTGCATGCTATTGGGAAAATGGCTGGGCTTTAGCAAGGACAAACTTATTAAGCTTGTTCAAGCCGGCTTGCTTCATGATATAGGTAAATCAAAGGTACCGACGGAAATTTTGAACAAGCCTTCAAAACTTACTTCGGAGGAATATGAAGAGATTAAAAAACATCCGGTATACGGTTATAGAATGCTTGAAAAGGAACACGAGATAGACCAGGAGGTTCGTGTTGCCGTTCTCATGCATCATGAGAGAATGGACGGAACCGGTTATCCTACCGGAGCTAAGGGAGATCAAATAAATATGATGGCAAGGATTATTGCAGTAGCGGATATATATGATGCTATGACATCAAACAGGGTATATAGGGAAAAAGAAAGTCCTTTTGAGGTGTTTCATATAATGGAGGAAGAAGCTGTCGGCAAGCTTGATTTGACGGTGGTCAACGCTTTTCTGAGCAATATAGCTGCATACTATGTTGGAGACTTTGCAAGGCTTAGTACAGGCGAAGTGTGTGAAATTGTATACATAAATCCAAGGCTTGTATCGAGACCGATTATAAGAGTGGATGACAAGTACATTGACCTTTCAAAGGAAAAAGAGTTAAAAATACTTGAAATATTATAATTGATAATTGGAAATATTATTTGATGTTGGGGCATGCAAGAGAAACATTATGTTTTATTTAGAAGGAAACCTGTGAGTTTTGTATAATATAATTACAGGTGTTTTTTTATTTGCAGGGAGGTGTAACTTGCGATGCTCATACGTGAAGAACTGGAAAAGCTTGAAGATGAAATTTTGTCACCTTATGCGGCAAAAAGCGCCCAGTCCCTCGGCAGAATGCGCGAGGAAAAAGAATGTGATGTAAGGACGCGGTTTCAAAGAGATAGAGATAGAATATTGTATTCAAAAGCTTTTCGGCGGTTAAAACATAAAACTCAAGTTTTTCTTTCACCGGAGGGGGACCATTACAGGACGAGATTGACTCATACTCTTGAGGTTTCACAGATAGCAAGGACTATTGCAAAGAGCCTTAGACTAAACGAGGATTTGACAGAGGCAATATCTTTAGGGCATGACTTGGGACATACACCCTTTGGACATGCCGGCGAAAGAGTTCTAAATGAGATATGTCCCCATGGATTTAAGCATAATGAGCAGAGCTTGAGAGTTGTGGATATACTGGAAAGGGACAACGGACTAAACCTCACTTGGGAAGTTAGAAACGGAATACTAAACCACACGGGAGACACAATTTCAGCAACTTTGGAAGGGCAGATTATAAGGTTTGCCGACAGAATAGCATATATTAATCATGATATAGATGATGCCATAAGAGGAGGTATTATTTCGGAAGACAGTCTTCCGAAAGAGTGCACCAAAGTATTGGGCGCCAGTTCCAGCCGAAGAATAAACAATATGATTGTGAATATTATAAACAATAGTAAAGACAGGGACTCAATAAAAATGAGCAGTGAATTTTACGAAGCAATGAATGAGCTTAGAAATTTTATGTTCGACAATGTGTATATAGGGTCGAAAGCTAAAAAGGATGAAATAAAAGCCCAAAATATTATAAAAGAGCTTTACAACTACATTAAAGAAAGACCGGAATATCTTTCCGAGGAAGCGGCGAAAATGCTTCAACATTCGGATATCGACAGAGTTGTTTGCGATTATATTGCCGGAATGACAGATCGATATGCGGTTAAAAAATTTCACGAAATATTTATACCCGAATCATGGCACTGATCAAAAAAGCCCAACAACCTGTGTTTTGGGCTGAATTTATGTTAAACGTATAAATTGGCAATAAAGTTGAAAGAATATCTAAAAATATTTGTTTTTATTTTAGAGTATTTAAAGAAGGAAAATTTATTTTTATGAAGAATAAAATAAAATCGTATTATGGTGGTTTTTCATTTAATATCCGTGCTATAATAATGGGGCGTTATTTCTTAGAATTAAATATGCTGATTAACAAAAAAAGAAGGAATATGAGCAAATATGTCGAAGAATATAGTTGAAACGTGGTAAACATCCTATTTATCAAATAATTGGTTTTTATAATTTTTATAAAGGAGTTGTTTTAGGAAAGAAGAGTATAGAATGTATAAACATTATTCGGAAGAATTGATAGAAGAAATTAGAATTAACAATGATATTTTGAGTGTTGTGGGGGAGTACGTCAAACTGGAGAGAAAAGGCAGGAATTATTTCGGACTATGTCCATTCCACAGTGAAAAAACCCCTTCATTCAGTGTAGACCCGAGTAAGCAGCTATATTATTGTTTTGGGTGCGGAAAGGGCGGAAGTGTCATACAGTTTGTTATGGAGGCAGAGAACCTTGACTATATTGAAGCAATCAAGCTGTTGGCGGAGAGAGCAAGGATACAGCTGCCCGAAGGAGACAATGAAGAAGAAAGAATTATCGCTCGAAAAAAGCAGGAGCTTTTGAAAATTAATATTGAAGCGGCTCGCTTTTTCTATGAGCAGCTTAATGAGAAAAAAAATTCCGCCCCAAGGGAGTATTTGAATAAGAGAAAGGTCAGCGGAAATATTGCCAGAAAATTTGGCTTGGGTTATTCGCTGGAAGAATGGGATTCACTATACAATCATTTAAAAAAGAAAGGCTATAGTGATGAAATACTTTTAGACAGCGGATTGGTTTTAAAAGGCAAAAACGGCGGTTTTTACGACAGGTTTAGAGGTAGAGTTATATTTCCAATATTTGATTTGAGGGGAAATGTTATTGGTTTTGGCGGGAGAGTCTTGGATAATTCCACTCCAAAATATATGAACTCCCCGGAAACGTTGGTTTACAATAAAAGAAAAAATCTTTATGCCCTGAACTTTGCAAAAAATTCGGGAGAAAAAAGAATAATTGTAGTTGAAGGATATATGGATGTAATATCCCTATTTCAGTTTGGAATAATAAATACTGTAGCATCTCTTGGCACTGCTTTGACTGAAAACCAGGGAAGGATATTGAAAAAATATGCAGAAGAGATAATTATATCCTATGATGCGGATACTGCAGGAATGGCTGCAACAATGAGAGGGCTTGACTTGCTCAATGATATCGGGTGCAACGTAAAGGTTCTTACCATACCTTACGGAAAGGACCCGGATGAGTTCGTCAAAAAGAACGGCCCTGAAGCATTTAACAAGCTGGTGGAAAATGCACTTTCATTGATTGAGTATAAAATAAAGGCTTTAAAATCTACTATAGATACAAATACTACTGAGGGAAAGATTAATTTTTTAAACAGGGCTGCGGATTTACTGTCAAAAGTTAGCAATAATATGGAAAGAGAGATGTATATTAAGAAAATTTCAAAGGAGTATGATATAAGCCAGGAATCGATATATGCAGAAGTACTTAAAAGAATAAAGCCCAAAACAGCTTTTAAACCTTTGGCGAAGCCTTTGACGGCAAAAGCTGACAACAATAGGCTTAAGTTTGATAAAAGCAATGAAAAAAGTAGTTCCGACAGCATTGTTGATTGTGAAAGAATGCTGCTCAGTCTTCTTAGCATTGATAATTCTTTATATAAAGTAGTAAAAGACAAAATAATTATTGATGAATTTAAAAGTGAGGAAAACAAAGAAATAGCAAAGATTATTTTTAAACGTTTCGAAGACAGGAAGGGAATAGTTCCGGCAGAGCTTATAAATTTGGCCGGCGAAGAATCTTCGGGCGTGTTTGCAAGATTAATACAGGGGGAATGTAATTTTGATGATAACATAAAGGCAGTTATGGATATAATTAAAAAAATGGAGTTATACCGTTTGAAGGACAGGCAGAGAGAGATACTCCAGCTGATTTCTTCCGGAAATCTTTCTAATGAAGAGACGGAGAAACTGAAATTGGAGCTAAAGACAGTATTATTGAAAATGAAAAGTATATAGAGAGATACATCTTAATGAACGGAGGGGCAGTAAGTGAAACCCAATAGCGATAAAAAAGCGATTTTGCTTGAGCTTATTGAAAAAGGCAAACAAAAAGGAATGTTAACATACCAGGAAATTATGGATGCATTTGATGAAATTGACATCGATCCTGAACATATTGAAAAAATATATGAGACGTTGGAAAATATGGGGATAGATGTAGTAGGGGATATAGAAGCGGAAATGGAAGATATCCAGCTTACGGAAGATGACTTGGATATTTCCATTCCCGAGGGCATAAGTATAGATGACCCTGTCAGAATGTATTTGAAAGAGATTGGTAAAGTACCTCTTTTAACTGCTGAGGAAGAGATTGAACTGGCTCACAGAATGGAACAGGGTGATGCCGAAGCTAAAAGAAGATTGGCAGAAGCAAACTTGAGATTGGTTGTAAGTATTGCAAAAAGATATGTGGGAAGAGGCATGCTTTTCCTTGATTTAATTCAAGAAGGAAACCTTGGTCTTATAAAAGCAGTGGAAAAGTTTGATTACAGAAAAGGTTTCAAATTCAGCACTTATGCCACATGGTGGATTAGACAGGCAATCACCAGGGCAATTGCAGACCAGGCGAGAACCATCAGGATACCTGTTCACATGGTTGAGACCATAAACAAGCTTATAAGAGTCTCCAGACAGCTCCTGCAAGAGCTGGGAAGGGAGCCTCATCCTGAGGAGATTGCAAAAGAGATGAACATGCCTGTTGAAAAGGTAAGGGAGATAATGAAAATATCCCAAGAACCTGTTTCTCTTGAGACACCTATAGGTGAAGAGGAAGACAGCCATCTTGGGGACTTTATACCCGATGATGATGCTCCGGCGCCGTCGGAAGCGGCTGCTTTTACCCTTTTAAAGGAACAGCTGATAGATGTTTTGGATACTTTGACTCCCAGGGAAGAGAAAGTTTTAAGGCTTCGATTCGGCTTAGATGACGGTCGCGCCAGGACTCTTGAAGAGGTTGGAAAAGAGTTTAATGTTACAAGGGAAAGAATTCGTCAGATTGAGGCAAAGGCTTTACGAAAGCTTAGACATCCCAGCAGAAGTAAAAAATTAAAGGATTATTTGGATTAATTTATAGAGTCAGGAACTGTTACCTGGCTCTTTTCATTGGAATTTGTAAAGTAATGGGATAATTATTCGGATAAAAAAATATCCTGCAAATTAGCTGAGTGCATATTTGCAGGAACTAGGGGAGTATAATTATTATACTAGTAGTATATTAATAGATATAAAAATAAAAATCAAGACATTTTTAAAATTTATTTAAAAAAGTGTTTGGCATAGTCTAACAAAGGAATATGGACAAGATTTATATGGAAAATTGTTTAAAAACAGGATTTTGATACGGGCTGCATAAAAAAACATCCTTTGAAGCAATATATGAATGAAATAAAATAATTTAGCAATGGAGTGAATAATATGGATGAAATGAACAGAAATGAAGTAGAAATTACAACTTACGACAGATTGCTTCGGGCATGGGAAAATTCAATGGAATTGGTAAGGGATTATGAGATGTATTCTAAAAGAATAGAGGACCAAAAGATTAAGGAAGTTTTCAAAAAGTATGCCGAGGAAGAAGGAAAACACGCAACAGAGCTTAGGGAGCTTTTGCTGGAATATAGGAACAAAAGACTGGAAAATACCAATTAGCACTCAACTTATAGGGTAAGAATAGTCTACGAAAAAAAATCATACATTGAAAATAGGAGTAAGGCGTTGAAAATAAAAGAAAAACGGTTATAATTGCTTATAGTGCCAGAAAAACGATTCTTGACCTGGGAGGGATGCATAAGTATAATATATTTTGTGTTTAGCAAGTTATTGCTAACGCAAAAATATTCCTCAATAGCTCAGTCGGTAGAGCATGCGGCTGTTAACCGCAGGGTCGTAGGTTCGAGTCCTACTTGAGGAGCCAAACGGGCCTTTAGCTCAGTTGGTTAGAGCAACCGGCTCATAACCGGTTGGTCCGGGGTTCGAGTCCCTGAAGGCCCACCAAAAAATAAAACAAGGAGTCTATTTTGACTCCTTGTTTTATTTTTTTATCTCAATAAAAGTGTCAAAACTTTCGCTAAGCTCTCTATGACTTGAGGCAGGGGTGCTTTTTTTATTTGTGATGACTTGGTGTAAAGGCTCTGTGATGCCGATAGTTATAGTCTCAAAAGGTTTTTCGGTGTCCCGTTTCTTTTGCAGTTATAGTTTAAAAGAAAAATTACCAAAGGCAATAATACACCGCAAAAAGCGGTTATTTTTTTGTTAAAATTTTGTATTATTTTGGTGTTGTAGTATGATGTAGTAT
>Ga0116167_1001354_pt1 | contig 22534 bp, 18 predicted proteins | sample AD_JPNMR3_MetaG_FD_89794 | JGI IMG/M metagenome (GOLD analysis project Ga0116167, IMG submission 89794) | Active sludge microbial communities of municipal wastewater-treating anaerobic digesters from Japan - AD_JPNMR3_MetaG | ecosystem: Engineered > Bioreactor > Anaerobic > Digestate | place...
ACACATTATCATCCATAATTGTGCAGTAATACAATATCTGTCCAAGCGACTTGTTTTGAAATAAGTGAAAATCTAAGAATGAGTGAGAAAATGAAAGAAAAGCGAAGATTTATTAAGGAGGTGGTTTTAATAAAATAGAGTCAATAAAATATATAAAATATTATATTAATTTTAGAGGAGGAATTAAGGTGAAAAAGACATTATGCTTTGTTCTAACTTTGGTTATGCTGACGGCATTTATTCTTCCCCAAGGAATGATTGTATCCGCAGCAGGAACCTATAATTACGCAGAAGCACTACAAAAAGCAATTTACTTTTACGAGTGCCAGCAAGCAGGACCGCTTCCGGAATGGAACCGTGTTGAATGGCGCGGCGACGCAACAATGAATGATGAAGTACTTGGCGGATGGTATGACGCAGGTGACCATGTCAAGTTTAACCTGCCCATGGCCTATTCTGCAGCAATGCTCGGTTGGGCTCTTTACGAGTACGGTGATGATATTGAGGCATCGGGACAAAGGCCGTACCTTGAAAGAAACCTTGCCTTTGCCCTTGATTATCTGGTAGCTTGTGACAGGGGAGACAGCGTTGTTTACCAGATAGGTGACGGTGCTGCCGACCATAAATGGTGGGGTTCTGCAGAAGTTATTGAAAAAGAAATGGAAAGACCTTACTTTGTAGGAAAGGGATCTACCGTTGTAGGCCAGATGGCTGCAGCTTTGGCTGTAGGTTCTATAGTCCTTAAAAACGATACATACCTCAAATATGCAAAGAAATATTTCGAGCTTGCAGACACAACAAGGAGCGACAGTACTTATACTGCAGCAAACGGTTTTTATTCTTCACACAGTGGATTCTGGGATGAACTTTTCTGGGCTTCCACATGGCTTTACCTTGCAACAAATGATAAATCTTATCTTGATAAAGCCGAATCATATATTCCAAAGTTAAATCGTCAGAATCAGACTACAGATATTGAATATCAATGGGGACATTGCTGGGATGACTGTCACTATGGAGCAATGATTTTGCTTGCAAGAGCTACCGGCAAAGAAGAGTATCACAAATTTGTGCAGATGCACCTTGACTGGTGGACACCTCAAGGTTATAACGGCAAGAGTGTTGCATATACTCCGGGAGGGCTTGCACATCTTGACACTTGGGGTCCGTTGAGATATGCCACAACTGCTGCATTCCTGGCTTTTGTATATGCAGATTCAATAAATGACCCGGCTCTTAAGCAAAAATATTATAATTTTGCAAAGAGTCAGGTTGATTATGCATTGGGTTCAAACCCAAACAAGAGAAGTTATGTAATAGGATTCGGAAACAATCCGCCGGAGCGTCCTCACCACAGAACCGCTCACGGAACATGGCTGGATAAGAGGGATATTCCGGCCAAACACAGACATGTACTTTACGGAGCTTTAGTTGGAGGTCCCGGAAGAAGCGACAACTACGAAGATAATATAGAAGATTATGTACAAAATGAGGTTGCAACGGACTATAATGCCGGTTTTGTAGGTGCACTCTGCAGATTGACTGCTGAATATGGCGGAACTCCTTTGGCAAACTTCCCGACGCCGGAAGAAAGAGAAGATGAGTTTTTTGTAGAGGCAGCTATAAACCAAAACGGAGAGCATTATACCGAAATAAAAGCATTGCTCAACAACCGTTCATCTTGGCCGGCAAGACTTATCAAGGACCTTTCATACAACTACTATATGGATTTATCTGAAGTTTTTGAAGCAGGTTATACTGTGGATGATATTAAAGTAACGGTAGGTTATTGTGAAAGCGGTATGGATGTGAAAATTTCACCTATTACCCATTTGTATGATAATATTTACTACATAAATATTGCATATGTTGACGGAACCAACATTTGTCCGATAGGACAGGAGCAGTATGCTGCCGAGCTTCAGTTCCGTATTTCAGCGCCTCAGGGTACAAAATTCTGGGATCCGTCAAACGACTTCTCATTCCAAGGACTTACAAAAGAGGTAGTGAAAACAAAATACATGCCTGTTTTTGACGGATCAACAAGAATCTTTGGAGAAGTTCCCGGTGGCGTTGACCCGACTCCAGGTCCAACTCCTGTTCAATATAAATATGGAGACTTAAACGGTGACAATTTAATCAATTCAACAGACTATACAATATTGAAAAGACATGTTATTAAGTTTGCTGTAATTACTGATCCTACTAAATTAAAGGCTGCAGATCTGAACGGTGATGGCAAGATAAACTCCAGCGATATTACATTGCTGAACAGATATCTGCTTCGCGTAATAGATAAATTTCCTGTAGAATAGTTTGCTATTTGAGATTTTCTTAAGATAAGGGCCGTCCTGAAAAATTGGACGGCTCTTTTTATTAATTTATGATTATTGAGAATTGAAATAGAGTAATTATCGTGATATACTTTTTTCATTATATTTCCTCATTACTGGATAAGGGCCGGTTTTTGCCTTAAAGGATATGTGAAAAATGAAATATTGTTGTGAAGGGTGATTTGCAATGAAGTTATACCTTGTTGCAGGTTCAAAAAGTGAAATGCTTAAGAAAGCATTGGAAGAAAACAGGGATATCGAAGTAGTACATATTGACAATAATTTTGATGAAGCTCTTAATAACTTAATAAGAAACAGCCTGGATTTTGACAGCATATTGCTGATGGATGCCGGTATTGTTGAAAGTACCGAAAGTTTTACGGATACTTTAAACACTTTGAAAGAATTAATGAACAGCACATATCCCTATGTTACACTAAAGTTTATTACAAAGGATCCTGCTTATCTTAATGAATATAATAATGCGGTATCGGGGGATGGCAGGTTTGAAGTTTTTTTTGTTGACAATGTGAGGATACCGATATCATATATTCAGGAAGTTTGTTTGAAGAACCGAAATCCAAAACCTCCAAAGCCTCAGCAGACAGAAAGCCGGGCATTGGATGATTCGACCAAAACTTCTGAGAATAAATTGACTCAAACATTATCCGGAAAGTCGAAATCCATATTCGGAAGAATCTTTTCAAAGCCTAACGCAAATGAGAATGGCGTTGAAAGTGATGGGGCAAGCAGTACAATAATCAGTAGTGGGACGCAGCACAAGCAAAAAATCTCTCTTGTATCGAAGGATTTCAGAAAGGTAATTGTAGTTACGGGCTGCAGAGGTGCCGGTGCCACAAGTACAGTGGCAAATTTAGCCATTGAGTCAAGTTCCCAAGGGCTTTCTACAATTGTGGTAGATATGGATATTGAATATAGGGGCATAAATTTATATTTCTCAAAGTTTGGAGATGAAGTTGAGTATAACCCCGATTTGTCCTATTCACTGGTTAGGTGTATGATAAAACCGGATTCTTATGATATTAATTCGTGTAGAATCAATGACAATTTGTTTGTTACGACTTTGGCCTATTCAATATCCTCTAAAGACAAGCTTTTGGAGATAATTGACATTAAAAAGCTATCGGCTTTTATAAATTTTTTAAGGCTTAGATTCAATGTAGTTTTAATTGATATGCCGATAAACTCCCTAAGCAAGTATTCAGAGCTGTTAACCCAGATAGACAGCATAGCTTTGTGCGTAAACAACAATCTTTATTCGGCAATAAGCACCGTAAGAACTGTGGAAGATCTTTTTGTCAAAGAAGACCTGGTTTTGTTCAACGTGAAGTCTAGACCGGTGTTGACAAAATACAATGAAGCAAACAGACATAACGGAAAGACTTTTACTCCCGAGTTGACATGTAAAATTATATGTGAACTAGGAGGATATGACAATGATTTGAATCCGGCCGGAATTGTTCCGTATTCAAGAGAGTTTGACCTTCAAATTGACTCGGGACAAAAAATTGCTTCGGTAAATAAAGTTTATAAAAACCATTATTTTACGATACTTAAGAATTTGCTGTAAAACTGTATTACATAAAAGTTATTTATTTATATTGAAAAGGATTTCTATAGTTAGTATAATCTATATTATGGGGCATGAAAACTGTTATATTATGTCATTACATAGAGAAAAAGAGCCTGTTTGCATAAGGCAAATCGAAAATATCTATGCAGTATTTAATAGGGGGTAAAATTATGGATATTAACAGTATAAAAAGTATTAAGCCCGGCAATCAGCTTCCGAAAAAATTGCTGGCCATATTTGTGAGTGTTGCAGTCATTATAGGTTCATTTGTTTATTTAAACAGTTTAAATGATTCTGCAAAAGATACTGTTGATATTGTTGTTGTTAAGTCTTCAGGCGGCATAAGTGCCAACACTCTTATTACAAAGGACAATGTCGGAAAATACTCTATTATCAAAAAAGAATTTAAGGATGATATGATTACTTACGATAAAGTGGACAGCATTCTTAACAAGTACAGCCTGTACTACTTGAGAAACGGTGACCCTATTTATTTTGACCAGCTCACGGATGAAAAACCGCGTGATAATGAATGGCTGTATGAGTTGGAAGATGAATATGAAGTTCTTACCGTAAAATATGATTATCTTGAGTGCGGTGGAGGTATACTGCGCCCGGGAGATTTGGTAAGAGTCAGGGTTACATATACTGAGGAAGTTTCGGTACCGCCGGCTATGGAAGGTATGATGTACAGCAGTTCGAAGAAGGAAAGGAAGACTGAAGTATTATTCGACAGTATTCGTGTAAAGGACCTTATCAACTCTTCGGGACGTTCTATATATGATGTTTTAAAAGAAGTTTTCAAATTAAGTGAAAAAGAAAGACAGGAAGTAATGAAAAGCCGTGAGTTTTTGCAAAGCATTAAAGCAGAATCATTGCTTCTGGCAGCTACGAAAGAACAGGTAAATAAATATACAAAATTTAAGTCTCAACAGGATGCCGTATTTACCTTCACAATTTTAACAAGAAACGGAAATGACGAGGTTTTAGACCAGCTTCCTGTAATTGAAAAGGAGGTAGAGTCATGGATAATAGAGAACGAAGCGAAGGAATAGAGCTAAAATCTCTTCTCGTGAAGTTGTCCCCGAGAGATAAAATATACAACGAGCTGGAAACGAATAAAGCTATTGATAATGTTATAGGGTTTATTCCTGCTTCGGATTGCTCGGATTCTTCCATTTTGCTTGTCAATCTTGCGGTGGCAATCGCCCAAAGGGGTTTTAATACATGTATTTTAGACGCCAAGGTTTTCTATCCGAATATATACAAGCTGCTTGATTGTGAAGCAAACGAGGCGGGAAAAGGGCTTATAAGGATTTGCAGAAGTGACAAGGTTGATTTAAGAGATGTGATAAATGAGACTAAATATAAAAACTTGTATCTATTGTCTCCGAGTCCTTCTGACCCTATGGAGGACTATTTTGATTTTCAAATGGATGATGTGGACCGTGTAATAGCAGCTCTTAAGGATACTTTTGATTTTGTACTTATAGATATACCCAATATTCCGCCATTGGAGTTTTGCGTTTCATCCCTAAAGAATTGCAATGTGGGATTCTTTATATGGGGAGAGAGGATTGATTGCCCTCAGAATACCAGCAGGCTCCTGGAGTTTATCGGCTCTTTGGGGATTGGTGTATCAAAGCTTATGAATGTTATTTTAAATAATTTGTATGGCATTAAGTATGACAAATCAATAATTGAGGATATGAAAATGAAGCTTATTGCCGAATTTCCGTTTGTGTCGGGAGCCATTGACCTTTCTCTTGAGGGAAGAGTATATATTGCCGACAGCTTGATAATCAATAAAAAATACAAAGAATCCATGAATTCATTGGTTAATTTGCTGACGAAACATTAAAGGTTTTTTGGGGGGATTGTAATGTTATCGAGAAGTACTGTAAGTGAGCTTCAAAAGAAAGCAAAATATATACATAGATCCAATACTGCAAGCAGTAAACTGACATCAATGACCTTTGAGGAGTGTCTAAAACAGTGCCAACAATATATAAGCAATGTGGCAACTAATTTCAACAGAAGGATTGAAGACCCTGCCAAAAAAAGGGAAATGACTGAAAGATACATAATTGACTATGTTGAAACCCAGAAACCTGAAGTTGAAGGATATGAAGAGCTTTCGGCGTTAAGAAACGCTCTTATCGATGAAATCACACAATACGGTCCAATAACTGATGCAATGGAGGACCCTTTGATAGATGAGATTAGGGCCAATGGACCGCAGCAGATATTTGTAGAAAAAAAAGGTAAGACCGAGATTTGGGAGAATTGCTTTACCGACAGGGAGCACATGGAAAGAATAATTGCAAAACTTATCGGAGTATCCAAGGTGAGGCTGACCCCCAGAACACCAATGGTTAATGCGCGTACCATAGAAGGTTACAGGGTTAATGCTACCCATGCGGATATTTCACCTTACGGCAATCCGGCATTTTTGGTAAGAAAGTTTAAAAAGTATACTCTGACTCCGCAGGAGATGATAAAAGAGAAGTCTTTTTCGGTGAACATGTTCAAACTTCTATCGTTAATACCGAAGGCCAATCTTTCCTGGATGACAGCGGGGCCTACCGGAAGCGGAAAAACTACATTAAATGAAGTTTTGATAAAGCAGATTGATCCGCTTTGCCGTATTATAACAATTGAAAATCCGGCAGAGTACAGGCTTTTGAGATACAAAAACGATGACCCGAATGAAAGGGTTATAAATGACGTGCTTCAGTATGAGTGTGTTCCCGATGATGATGACAGCAGCCCTGCAACAATGGAAAACTTATTGATAAATTCCATGAGGCAGTCTCCTCACTGGATTGGTCCGGGTGAGCTTCGTTCTCCTGGAGAATTTGAAACCGCTCTGCGTGCCGCACAAACCGGTCACTATTTCTTCACAACCCTGCATGCAGAAGGCGATAAGGAGGCTATTTACAGATTCCTGACGGCTTATCTTATAAAATCAAAAGAGCCTGCTGAATTGGCATTGAGAAATATATGTACAGCCGTTAAGTTTGTCATATTCCAGGAAAAGCTTGCCGACGGAACCCGTAAAGTTACATCGATTTCCGAAGTAAAAGGTTCTGAAGGCTTGAAGCCTATTATTAACCGGATATATAGATTTATTCCTGAAGATGTTGACGAGGATCCCGCTACAGGAGAAGTCAGAGCAATAATAGGCAAGCACAAGAGGGTAGGTTGTATATCGGAAGAGCTCATTGACAGAATGATGAAGTCGGGAATTAAGAAAAGCAAATTTGAATTCCTCACACGTCCGGTTGATCCCGATGAAGAGGAGGTTTATGATATAGATGCTATTTAATGTTGGTTTTAGCATAGCTATTGGGTTATTTCTGCTATATGTATTGAGTAAGGTATTCGACCTCAGATTTCTCGATGACATAAAGACCCTTTTTAGTTATGTAATAGATGCCATAGCCAATCATAACACTAAAAAATATCTTGAAAGAATAAAGAAAAATAAAATAGTTAAGACAAACGATAACATTATATCAAAATACAATAGATTGGTCGAGAATATAATTTTCGATTATAATCTGCCGTTGACATTGGAAGGATTTAATTCTTTCATTAGCATACTTTTTGCAATACTGGTTTTGATAGCGGTGCTTTTTTTGAAGGATATTACACTGTCCGCACTGGTCTCCATATCTTTACTGGTGGGAGCCATTACATACTTTACAATGAGGTCAAGAAATTTAAAAGCGGCAAAAATTGAGAGTATCATGGATGCCGAGGATTTAATTTGTCCTTTGGCAAGGGATGGAGTTCTTGTGGCAATAAAAAAAGTTTTAGAGTCTGATGAATATATTAATGCCGATATTAGACCTTTTTTTGTTCAGTTTGTGGAAAATTGCGAAAACTATGGTTATTCTTTTAGAAGGGCAATGGAAATACTAAATCGTCAGTTAGGTCCCAAATTTGACAATTTCGCAAAAAAAGCAGTTATTTTTGAGTATAATGAACGTAAAGGTATGGCTGATATTTTTCTTGATATTGTTGAAGAAAATGCTGCATTAAGGGAAATAAACGCCAGAAAGAATAGAATTTTTAAGAAGATGAATATGAATTTTATAATGAAAACTGCATTGATAGTTATCTTCGTTGCTTATTCGATGACGATTTCAGAGCTCAGAAGCTTTTTGCTGGAGAGTACAGTAGGGCGGTTTGTTCTTACCATGACCATAGTTGCCATCTGTTTGAGTTTTGCCAGATGTCAGGCTTTACAGTCCGACATTGGAAGTTTGGGAGGGGATAACAAATGGTAATATTCTCCAAATTATGTGCTCTGGCAGCAATAATTTATCTTGTATTTACTTTAGTATATCCTCTTTTTAGACCCATGACCCGAAAAAGAAAAGAACACTCAAGGGATTTTATTAAAAGAAAGAGGAATCAGAAAAAAGTCGAAAAGTATTTATACTTTAAAGATATTGTGCTTAGAAAATTTTCGAATAAGTTGCTGCTTAGCGACATAAAAAGAAATGAATTTAATTTTTTGATAAAAAGGTTGGACTTGAGAATAACACCGGAAGAAATTAGGTTAAAGCAGGTTTTGTATGTGATTGGAGCCATAGGTTTATCCATGATTGCCATGAATATCAACACTCTGATCGGTTATGGATGTTTGATACTTGTCGTATTGGGATGGCTCTATCCGGTTGATGAACTGGAAAAAATGATAGAAAAAAAGAATAACAACATCCTGGCGGATTTTCCATCGTTTTATAATATGCTCTACTATCAGTATGCCAGGTCTATAAATATATATTTGGCGGATGTGGTGAAAGACTTTCTTCCTAATGCCAATGAAGATATGGCTTCAGAGCTTGAGGTCTTTCTCGACAATATCGAGTATGGAGAGGAATATGCATTAAAGCAGTTAAAAAAACGCGTTCCGTTGAGACATATTATTAAGTTTTGTGATATAATGGAAACGAGGCTTAGAGGATATGACAATATCTCTCAGATGACATATTTAAAGAATGAGCTTTATGATTTGAGAGTTATGTCTCTTGAGGATGAGCTTACCAGAAGAGAACAAAAGAACGCAAGGATGCAGTTTGTATTGATTATTGTATTGGTTATTTATATTGTAATTTACTATTATTTCATGTTTGTCGATGCCATTAAATTGTTTAGTTAACATTTATAAAATATAATATTATAAATCAATAAAACAGAGGGGGTCAATTAAATGAAAAAATTAATAAATAGGGAGACAGTTAAAAAATCAGTTAAAAAGTTTTTAAAAGATGAAAGAGGAGAGTTTGGAGTAAAGCAGATCGCTATTACTGTAGCAGTGATAGTGGTTGTAGGACTTATTCTCAGTATATTGAGAGGTGGATTGCTAAGAGAAATAGTAAATGATGTTTGGGACTTTTTATGGACTCAAATTAAGGAAATGATGGGTTAAAATATTGAATGCAAGGAGGTTATACCCGGCAATGGCAATAGAACCGGGTAATTTTCTATGGCAGGTTTTGCAAAAAGTATAGTAATTGTACTTCTGATTAGCACTATATTTTTGATAACCACCAATTTCATTTTTTTCTTTCCGTGGTACATGACCTTGGCATATGAGACATACAACTTATCGACGTTAGCGGCACAGCATAACTATATTGATGAAGAAGAAGCACTAATGATAATTGAAAACCTGAACCAAAAGCCTTTTTTCAGGGAGAATCCTCTTAGTTTGAGTGACATTGAAGGGCAGTTTGATGCCGGAGTTTTACAGAGGGGAGAACAGTTCAGCGTTACGATAAATGCAAGGTATCCTATTCGTATGGATATGGGTTTTTTCCAAATAGAGCGTGACTGGCCTGTTTCCTTTACTGTAGAGACTACGTGCTTGTATTTTGATAAAAATCTGGACCCGGTATAACGGCAAAGGTGATATTATGAGAAATGTAGCGATAATGGTCCTGATTATTGTATTAGCGTCAATTTTATTTCAGCCCTTTTTTGAAATGGTTGAGATTTTTGCGGAAAAGGCACAGATAGATTCTGCTGTAGAGTCGGCGGCAAAATCAGCGCGATTGACCGGCTTTAAATTGACGGATATCAGAGATCTGGAAAAGAAATTTAATTTTGACATGGACAGCGAGGAAGAAAATTTTATCAATGTCTTTTGCAAAGTTTTTGCTGCCACTCTCAAGTTGGAGTATCTATACGTAGTTGACAATAAAGCATATTTTAGATCGGAAAATGAAAGATACAATGATTTTGTGGTTGAATTTCAATATGATGCTACTTATCCTGATGAGTGCCATATTATTGTCACAACAAAGTACAAATTTAAGAGAAATTACTTAAAGCAATTTGTGGGTGATGATTCTTTTGAACTTACAAGGGAAAGAACGCTATTTGCCCGTATGGAAAACTGATATTTTGGTGAGGGGAGAGAGGACGGTTTATAGATAAAACCAGCCCTCATCATTATCATCATTGTTGTATGCATCCATGCTTATTTTTGTTCTGTTGCTTCCGCCTAGAGAAATACTATAAAGCATACCGCCGCCGGACTTGCTGCAGTAATATATGTGCTCGTTGGCCAGATTTATAAATTCGGAATTTTCATTATTGAGCTTTGTTTTGTCACTGCCCTCTGTCCTGATTCGGTAAATGCTTCCGCCGTCACTTTTGTTGCAGTAGTAGACCCAGCCGTTTGATGCATTTATATTATAAGATATATCATCATTCAGCTTGTTTTTAGAACGGCCGTCAATGCTTGCTCTATACAGTTTAAATCCGTCACTTTTGTTGCAGTAAAAAATATAATCGCCGTAAACATTGATATAGCTGGCTTCATCGTTTATAATTCTTGTTCTGCCCTTGCCCATGGTGTTTATTTTGTATATTTTGCCCCCGTCGCTTTTGTTGCTGTAGTATAGCCAATCATCCTTAATAAACAGGCTATGGGTAAAGTCATTATTCAGCTTGGTTTTTTCGGTGCCGTCGATTTTTATCTTATAAAGCTTGTATCCGTCACTCTCATTTATATAGTAAATCCAATCTCCGCTAACGGTTATGTCCCATGAGCGGTCAGTGTTAATTTGAGTCTTACCATTTCCTTCCAGGTCAATTCTAAATATATTGTCATTATTATTAGGGTCAGTATAATAAATCCAGTTGCCGCAAACGTTAAGGAACCAGGATTCGTCATGGTTTATTCTTTGAAGGTCACTTCCGTCAAGCTTTACTTTGAAAATGTTAAAATCGGAGCCGGCATTGGAAAAATAAAGCCAAGACCCTTGAGTACATGCCAATCCTCCGTTTAAAATATTACCGGAATGATTTCCAATATGGTTATATACCATTTCTTTTCTCAGCAAACTTCCAAATATGCTGACTGTCCTGTCCAATGTTTTTTTCGGTACATTTGCCGGACCCGGCTCTTCGAGCAGTACCGTATCCATGCACTCGTCATCCGTATTTTTATCTCCGGTATTTTCATTGCCTTGCTGCGGCGGTATAACAACAGCATTCTCAAAAGGTTCAATGTCCTTTGAAGCATCGCTAGTATCGGATGGCGGAGCAACCAAATATGAGCGTTCTTCATTGCTCATTTCCGATAAAATTTCGTAAAGAGCCTTTTTCGCCTCTGTAGCTGAAGAAAACCTTGCATTAGGGTCAAAGGAGCAAATTTTCAATATGAATTGAGACAGCTTTTCACCGGCCAGCAGGGGAGGGGTAAGTGCCTCTCCGGAAAGCCTTTTATCCAAGGCTTCTTCACTATCTTTATATTTGAGCTCCTGAGGATAAGGAGGCATAAAGGGGAACCTTCCATGATTTAAAAGCTTGTATATCACAATACCCAAGGAATACAAGTCGGACCTCGAATCATAAGGCTTTCCTCTATAGACTTCCGGCGCCATGTAGAGGGGAGTGCCTCGTATGGAAGAAGCCATTGCAATTCGATTTAGTTCCTTTGCAATACCAAAATCGCCGAGCTTGAATTTGCCGTCGGCTGTAACAAATATGTTTTCGTCCTTTATGTCCCTGTGTATTATTTTCTTTTTTTCACAAATTTCCAAAGCGGAGCAGATATCCAAAGCAACATTTATTACGCCGGCCCGGGTAAGGCCGTTTTTGGCAACGTATTTATTAAGTGTTGTAAGGTATTCCATACGTATAAGTATGTCCCAGCCAAAACGCTCACTGCTTTTTTGAACCAGATGGTCCTCATAGCTTACTATATTTGTATTGCCGCGTAAAGTATACATCATATGTATTTCGTTAACAATGTTTTTCACAGCACTTTCAAAGTATTGCTCCAAGGAATTTTTATCATTACCGATGGTTGCAACAGCTTCACGGTGCTGCTCCTGGGTGGGAATACTTATGAGTTTTAAGGCTGACTGGTATTTAAAGCCCCATTCTTCTTTGAAAATTTTATATACCTTTCCATAGCTTCCTTCGCCGATGAAGGATTCTACACGCCATGCTCCCCACAGGGGTTCATATTTTTTTATATAGTCATCAGAAGAAATGAGCATTTTTTAGACCTCCAAGGCATCTCGATAATATTTCTATAAAATTATAGCATCAAACCGGTATATAGACAATGTAATATGATATTATAAGCTGATGATTTACATAAGAATATCTTCAACTTTAACAACAATACAAGTTATATTGTCAACTCCTCCGTTTATCAGTGCTTGGTTTACAAGCATTGAAGCAATTTTGGAGGATGTGTTGCCGGTGGTTATAATATTCTTTATACGCTCAATGTTAACCATATTTGTAAGACCGTCGGTACAAAGAAGGAATGCATCCCCTTTTTTCACATCAATAACTTCTGAAGTGTCTGCTTCGACAATTCCTGCTTCCGGAGGTATGCCAAGAAATTTGTAGAGCAAATGTTTGCGTGGGCTGCTTGATGCTTCTTTTGGGCTTAAAATGCCAAGTCTTACAAGCCTTTCGGCCTCTGTATGGTCCCTGGTAAGCTGGGTTATTTCATTGCCCCTTACATGATATATACGGCTGTCACCTAAGTTTAATGCTTGCGCCCGGTCACCGTATAACACAAGGGAGGCAAAAGTTGTTCCTGTCCTTGCACCGTATTCAACTCCCAAATTGTATATTAGATTATTGGTGTTTTTAACATAGGAGTTTATTATATTGACACAATCTTCAATATTGCCGATATTATTGCTTTTTAAATTATTGTGGGCTTTTTTCAATTCAAGCATGGCAGTATGAGAAGCTTTATCTCCAAAGGCTTCTCCGCCCATGCCGTCACTTACGGCAAACAGGAAAAAGGAATCGGCTTCATTTATATCAAAAAGAACAGTTTTTTCAGTCAAATAAGGAGAAAAATAGACTCCGTTAAGATAAAAATTATCTTCGTTGGCGCTGCGAATAAACCCAATGTTTGTTGCAGCCGAAGCCCGAAGTATTAAATTCTTTTCACTATACATAGCTTATCCTTTCATATAAAGTTTGCAAAATACGGTATACGAACAATTACACATTAGTTATAGAATTGTTAGGATAGAGCCATCCCATACACCTGCATCTTCAAGGGTTTCATCATCACGCAAAACCCTCCCTAAAGGCTCGGCATACAAATGAAACTTTGAAGTAACGCTTGTTAAGTCATCGTCGAGGCGGAGAGCATAAGCTATTAATGATGACAGGCGCTTTGCCGGTATATCGGTGGGCAGCTCCAAATCACGGGTATCTTTTTTGTTTTTGCATTTGACTGTTACAATTACATTGTTCATGTTTTACATCCCCACTTTATTAAAAGAGGCTATGCAAAATTTACATAGCCTCTTTCCTGTTATTTAGCCTCTTTGGAGTATAATGAAAGAGGCATTATTATTATAATCAAAAATTACTTGCCGCTGCGAATCTTCGAAGCTACATCCTTGTCAGCCTGTTCAAGAGCATTTGCAACTGAAATCAGGGACTTTTCGAGATCAGAAAGGCATTGATTTAATTTTGTCTCAAGTTCTTTTCTTAATGCCATGAACTGATCTACATAAGCTTGAGCAGCATTACCTTCCCAAACACTTTTAAGGCCGTCTATTTCTTTCTGAATAGTGTTAAGAAAATTGGTAGTTTCGTTAGTTTTTTTGCCTATTCTACCGGCAGCGCTTCTAACCTCATCAGGTGTAATACGAATCATACCACTTGCCATTTTTCTTCCCCCTTATAATTAATTATTGGTATTAATTTCGACTATATGAAGTCTGTACCAAACAACATTATTATCGCAGAAAAGTAATTAAAAATCAATAGACAATTCCGAATTTTGCAAATTGGACTCATCAATCGACAGACTGATTGTTTTTACTGTAGCTTTTATTTATCTGTGCTATCCATGCCTTCAGGATATTGTTTTCCAGCATGGCTGTTTTAACCCTGCCGAAACGTCCGCGGTTAACAAGATAGCCGTCACCGGGTTTTATGGGTTTTTCGGTTGTTCCGTAGGGAAGCCTGATGGAAAATACCTGCTGATCGGATATACTTCCCAAAAGTATTCCTGTTTGCATATCTTTTAAGGCTTTTGCCAAGCTATCCCAGCAAGAACTTATGTCTTGGGTGTAGCCTGCTGCAAGGATGCTTATGCCAAGGTTCCTTTCTTTTTTTATAATTCGCTCAAACAGGTCATTGGTGGTGGAGTCTGCATACTGTAAAAAGTCATTAAAGTCATCAATCAAAATAATGTTGAGCTGACGGCTCAATACAAACTCCTTGTCATTAATCAATCCTCCTGCGCGAATTCTTTCTTCGTTAAGCTCCGATTTTCTCTCCTCAATTACTTTTTGAAGGGCTTCTGCAAACTCGTTTATATTACTTCCGTCGTTGGTATATGTTTTTGTGTGGGGAAGCTGGCTTAATGCATAAAGACCTAAAGAGCTTGAATCAAAGATGTGTATTGCCAGCTTTTCCGGAGAAAACTTAAGGGCAAGGGTAATAGTCAGAGCTTGAAGGAAAGTTGTCTTACCGCTTTGAATATCTCCGGCTACCAACAAATGGGGCGTTTCCAGAAGATCTATGAAGCACGGTTCCATTTCATTTTCCTCTATGCCCAAAGGTACGCACGCAGGCCTGCGGGCGAGATTCTTTTTGACCTCATCCCTTGTAATAAGATCCTTGTAGTATACGATTTCGGGCATAACAGGAATAGGCTTGGCTTTAGGTCCTGTCCAGCTTTTGGATATTTTGCCGATAATCGACTTGATTTTAATTGTTCTTTCAATTTCCGATTCGCCTTCTGCGGGCAAGGCTGTCTGAAATTCAAGGGGAGGATTGCCCTTTACAAGCCCGCGTCCGTTTACAGGGCTTGGCTCTAGTCCGTAGGTTCTTCCCACAATAAGCGAATAGTCACCCTTATCGGACATTTGAAGCGCAATAGCCAGCTTGAAGTTGGTACTCAATTTGTAGCTGATAGACGATGTACCGCTGTTTGTCATTACAATATGTATGCCAAGATTGCCTCCTTCACGGGAAATTTGGATAAGATACTCCTCATATTCGGAATACATTTCGGTGAAGGCCGAGTAGTTGTCAATGACAATTACAATTGCCGGAAGCTTTTCTTCGCAGGAATCTCTATAAGCTGTCAAGCTGCTGACTCCCTTGTCGGAGAAGAGGTCTTTGCGGGTATCCATTTCTTTTGAAAGGAATTTGAAGAGCTTGTTTAGCTTTTCTTCCTCATCGACCATTACTGTTCCTCCAACGTGGGGAAGTCCGGAGAATATACTCAAAGTTCTTACACCAAAATCCAGTATATAGATATTTACATCCGAAGGAGAATAGTTTAATGCCAAGGACATAATCAATGTCTGCAAGAACGTGGTTTTTCCGTATCCCGGTGAACCGTATACGATTAAATGTCCTTCTTTTCCAAGATCAACTGTCAAAGGAACCTGACGCTGATTTTCAGGGTCATCCAACAGTCCAATGACAGGATTTAACCATGCATCCGCCTGTGTCCACTTTTCACCGTCCCAACATCCTTCAACCTCGGAAAGGAGACTTTCAAGGTAAACCTGTTCCGGAAGGGGCGGGAGCCACGGTCCTTTAAGACGAATTATATTCTCATGCTGCGCCACATTTGCTATATGAGAAACAGCAGCTTGAAGCTGAGTAAACTCAGCTTTTCTGATTTGCGATGTAGACTTTGTATAAAGCTGATGGCGCTTGCCGTTTATAGCCACTTCAGAAATATCATTTTGAGCAGTGATTTCCTCACTGGCATCGGGAGTATAACCTGCTCCGCTCCATGCGGACTGGAAGAGCTCAAATATTTCATCGTTTCCAACTTGGATGTAGGCTCTTCCGGGCTGCTTGATATTCGCGGCATCGGGGCGTTTGATGACATCCTGGCTGTCCTGCGGTCCTTGAACTTTAAGACAAATACGGAAACGCGCGTTACTCCATATCTGGTCATCAACTACTCCGGCAGGCTTTTGCGTTGCAAGAATAAGGTGTACACCAAGGCTTCGGCCAACCCTTGCTGTACTTACCAGCTCTCTCATGAAATCCGGTTGTTCGCTTTTTAACTCCGCAAATTCATCCGCAATTATGACAAGATGGGGAAGGGGTTCTTTGGCCTTTTGACTGTGGTAAAGTTTTTGATAGCTGTCTATATGGTTTACTCCGTATTGGGCAAAAATTGTCTGTCTTCTCTTAAGCTCACTCTTGATGGATACAAGGGCACGGGTAGTCTGATTCCCTCCAAGATTGGTAATTGTTCCAACCAAATGAGGCAAATCCAGAAATGCATTTGCCATACCTCCGCCTTTATAATCTATCAGTACGAAAACCACATCATGAGGATGAAAGTTTATTGCCAAAGAAATTATAAAGGATTGCAAAAGCTCACTTTTACCCGAACCGGTTGTACCTGCCACCAAACCGTGGGGACCCTGTCCGCGTTCGTGAAGGTCAAGGGAAATTAATTCGTTGCCGGTACGTATACCGAGGGGAGCAGCCAATGTACGGAAGGCTTTGTTCTTTTTCCACCGCTCCGTCACATTTAATTCCTCCACAGTTCTTACGGAATACATCTGTAAAAGAGTTATTGATGAAGGTAAATTTGTTGAAGTCAACAATTCTTTTATGCGTATTGGAGCCATTCTCCTTGAAAAATGCTCGGCATCATTTATAGACACTGTGTCCGGTAAAAAAGGTATGGGGGAAGCCCCAAGGCTTCTTTGCAGCATATGGCCGGATTTGGAAGCCAGCTCAATAATAGCCTGGCAATCTTTTGGAAGATACTCGATCCTGTCAAAAAGATAAATGGTAGACACACCTAAAATTTGGTTGTTGTGAGCCAGATAGTTCATAATCGGTTCATCCTCAATTAAACGGATGTCTGCCAGAATAAATACATAATGAGGAAAGTTTACTGGAGTATTGATCTTGTCTTTATTGGTGCGCTGCTCACGCTCTTTTATTATGTCATAGAGATAGCTAAACAACTGGTGTGCCATTTCCTTGTCATTTGCCAGAAAACGAATTTGCCGATTTTCATTCCATACGTGGGGCAGCCAGCGAATCCACTCCCATTCGTCGGCTTCTTCTTTTGGGTAGACCAATACGATTTTCACTTCTTCATAGGAATGGAAAGTCGCCAGTTGTATAATTAAAGTTCTAACATTTTTTAAAACTTCACTTCTTGAACCTATTATTCCTGCTGTACCCGAATGAAACAAAGGAACACAAACAGGTATGTCCGAAACTTGGGAAAACTCGTCGTGGACCTTTTGAGGTTCTGACGCCAAAGGGTCGCTATCGATGCTTAGCGGCTGGCTTTGATACTGAATTTTAATTGCAAGAGGCATGGTTCCTATACCTATACGCGCCGCCAAAAAATCATTGAACTGGGGAGTTCTTTCCCAAAGCCTTCTGTCTATAGTTTCAACACGCCTAATGCATTCTTCAGGATCGGGATTCATAATCAACATCCCTTTTTTTTGCTGCTCGCGGGCTATTTCAAGTTCTTTGCGTAATGAGTTGATGATTTCCCCATACTTTTTGGTTCTTAACTCGGTATCATCTTTAAATTTCTTGTTTTGCGATACATATTGGGATATTGACACAATTACCGACACAAAAGTCATTGAAAGCGAAAGCAGCATTTGTGTTGATTTGCCTATAACGGCTGTAATTATTGTTATTATTGACATCATTATCGGAGGCAGTAAAATGCCTATCCATGATATGCTTGGCTTGGATGCTGCCGAGGGAGGACTGGGGATTGCCTTCTCTCCTTCGGGCATTTCAGGTATAAGCCTTGGTGAACGCTGTATATAGGGATACGGGGGTTTGGCAGATTTTAAGGCCGGTTTTAGACCATTTACATAAACTCCGTCTCCCATGTGGTACACTGAAATAAAAGAGCCTTCAAAAACAATTTTATATCCGCAGATATATATTATGTCACCTTGGCTTAAGTCACTGTCATAAACCTTTTTTCCATTCAAAAAAGTACCGTTCAGACTCTCAAGATCTGCAATGTGATATTTTCCGTCAAGGGATTTATATATTTTAGCATGCTCACTTGAGACTAGTTTATCCGAATAAACTATATTGCAGGAATCGCTTTTTCCTATGGTAATTTCGGAAACTCCCCGTATTTCGAAATTTCCTAAAATACTGTCATAGGGGTCTTCGGGCTTTACAATTATGGCAGCTCTGCTCATAGTTTCGGGTGAATTTCCAATTACATAAGTATCGTAGGGCACAAGCATCTTTTTGCTTATAGTGCTTCCGTTGCAGAAAATACCGGATTTACTGTGATTATAGATATACCATTGATTGTCTTCCTTTTTCAGGGAGCAATGGTTTTCATCAATACAGGAAGAATCAATTACAATATCGTTTACCTCGGAACGTCCGATAGATATTATATTCTTATTAAAATTATCAATTTCAACTATTTTAAAAAAATTATCAAAGTATATATGCAAAACATATTTATTTCCCATAAAAATTACCTCACAACAAAATTCTTTTAGTGTGTTTAACGGTTTAGTCGGTTATATCTTTAAGCTCTTTAAATATGTCATGAATATTTTCTTCATCGTCAGCTTCATCGGATTTTTTGACAGCGGACCCGGTGTGTTCGGAATTTTCGCCTGAGCTTTGAGAAGAATTGATAAACTCTTTAAGTTCAAGAAGTTCATCAATGCCGCTATCGGATTCTGATGCAGTATTTGAAACATTGAGAGCTTCATTTGTCATGTCTGATGGACTTTCTTTCGGACCTGAGGTTCGAATTTCATCGAATAAATTCATAATACTGCTGTCGTTTGGCACTTCAGTATTATCCGAAGAATCAGCCTTTTGAGAAGCGGATATGTCTATTTCCTTAATATCGTCAAAAAGATCCAACAATTCTTCGCCCGAAAGCTCTTCTTCATTTTCGGTACCGGTTTTTAAATCGGTTTCTGCTTCGGATTCGGATGAAGCAAAACCGTCATAAGAGGATTGAACGCTGGAAAAATAGGGAATGTCTGTGTCATCAGCAAACATGGAAGCATCAACAGATGCTGTATTATCCTCGATTTCCGGTTGCTTTAATTCTACGGTAAAACTGTCTTCTAAGGTATAGGCACCGTTTATAAATACTTGCAATTTCCATTCGCCTTCGCAAGTGTCGTCATTTATATTTATTTGAAATAATGCCTCGGCTTTGCCGTCTTCAATTTTTTCACTGTCTTCTAAGACACTTTCCTGTATCTCATATATTTCATTATTGGGAGAGTACCATATTGCGTTTATCGTATGCAAGCCTGTTATGCCGGTAAAACCGATTTTTACGGCAAGACCGGAGTGTTTGTCCTTGTAGCATTTTCTTTCTTTGCTTTCACAAGACAAAAGCTCTTTGTCAACGACCGAGAAACTGTAGCTTTCGATATTGAGTGAAGCAGGCGCGGCCTTGACAAACCTTTTGTTGTTTTCACCGATTGATATAAAAGACACTGTATTGCCCTTGTCATCATATGTGTAAATCAGGGCATTCGGGTCATTTAAAAATATATTGTCATTTATTAAAAATTTGTATTTGTAATTGCCGGACAACAGTTCGATTTCTGTCATCCAAGTTTTGTCATCATATCTTTGCAAAATATTTTTGCTGCTATCCCAGTTATTGAAATCTCCGACAATAGATATACTTTTGATATCAAAACCGTTGGAAGAATAGTAAAATGGAAATTTCATAATAATCCCTAACCCCTTTATACATTGAAATATAGCTAATACTATTGCAACAATAAAATCTTACCATAAATTTTACCATTGTACCAGCTTTTTTATGCCAAAGATGCTTTATAATTCCGAGTATTTACACCTCAAAAACCATTAACCGGCAAAAATATTGTAAACCCTATAGATTCTATAATAAAATAACAATAGAGGGATATATGATTGGAGGGGAAGATATGCCCAAAACGGCATTATGCATTGCAACAGTTATTGTGATGCTCCTAAGTTTTACCGTAAATCCAGGTGCTTATGGCGCAGAAATAAACGGTGAAACTGTTGTATTTAATCCGGGAATAAGAGGCGGAATTCCGGCAAGACCTGTTACGGCTAATGTTACAGACTTTGGAGCAAAGGGGGATGGCTTAACCGATGACAGCAATGCTTTTATAAAGGCCATTGAATCTGTGAAAGATGGGGGAGCTGTCCTGATTCCGTCAGGAAAATATCTTATAAAATCAAAAATTACGTTGGATAAACCCGTTGTATTAAGAGGAGAAGGTCCCGGCAAAACCATCCTTTTAATAGACCATTCCTCCGATGCCTTTGAGGTTATAACCTACAAAAGGGGAAACTGGGTAAATCTAGTCGGAGGTTATACCCGTGGTTCGAGAGAACTCGTAGTATCCGACCCGTCTGGTTTTGCAGCGGGCAAATACGTTGAAATACAGCAGGACAATAATCCGGATGTAATGTATACTTTGCCGGAATGGAATCAAGGATGGGCGGCAGGCAGTGTAGGGCAAATAGCAAAGGTGGTTTCGGTTTCGGGCAATACAATAACAATCGATGAGCCCCTTAGAATTACATATAAATCGAAATTAAATCCAGTAATTAGAACTCAAGGGTTTGCTGAATTTGTTGGTTTTGAAGATTTTACAGTGGAGCGTATTGATACCAGTGATACCGTAATGTTCTTCTTTAAGAATGCAGCCAATTCCTGGATAAAAAATATTCACAGCATTAAGCCTTCAAAAGCCCATGTCAGCGTTACAACCGGATACAGGATTGAAGTTAGGGACAGCTTTTTTGACAATGCGACAAATTGGGGAGGAGGCGGACACGGATATGGCGTCGAGCTGGGATTTCATGTATCGGACTGCCTCATTGAAAACAACATTTTCAAGCATCTGAGACACTCAATGATGGTACATCTCGGTGCAAACGGAAATGTTTTTGGCTACAATTATTCAATAGAACCCTATCAAAATGAAGGAGGCAACTGGACACCGGCGGATATTTCAGTTCATGGGCACTATGCTTATTCCAATTTGTTTGAAGGAAATATCGTACAGGAGATAACCGTTTCCGATTACTGGGGACCTTCCGGACCATACAACACATTCCTTAGAAACAGGATAGAGTCAGAGAGTATATGCTTGGAGGACTCGTCAAACTATCAAAATTTTGTCGGCAATGAAATTGTTAAGGGTGACATCCTTTGGGATACCGACAGCCGGTACCCCCATAAAATAGATCCTTCAACGCTGTTTTTGCATGGCAACCTTATAAACGGTTCAATTCAGTGGAATCAACAAACTCCGGTTGGTGTAATACCGGACTCGTATTATCTTGACTCAAAGCCAGTTTTCTTCGGAGCTATGGAATGGCCGTCAACCGGAAGTGACAGGATAAACGGTACCAACCCTGCAAAAGAGAGGTATTATGGCAATACAATTCCTACTGTTTCACCGACACCGGATAAACCCATAAAGTATGGTGACATAAATGGTGATAATAATGTCAACTCTACTGATTTGACACTGTTAAAGAGGTACCTGACGAAATCTGTCAGTGATTTTCCCCATCCGAATGGCAGTATAAGTGCTGATGTAAACGGAGACGGAAAAATAAATTCCACCGATTTTTCGGTGATGATAAGATATATTCTGAAAATAATTGATAAATTTCCTGCGGAGGAGATTTGACAAGCAACAGCACATAAAAATCAATTTACTTTTCGAATTACTATATTGAATAAAGCGTTGGGTTTTGAGTTCATACAAATTCTACTCATTTTATTACCTTTTTCACAAAGAATGTGTCCGAATTTGATAATTAATTTAATAAATTCGGACATATTCCTTATTTATCCTCTTAGGGTGAAATAAAAGAGACAAAATCGAAGAAACTCGTTGTCCACGCTTTTGTTTTGAATAATTATGCGTTCTAATGCCAATAATTATTATTGATTTAACCCAATATTGACCTTGGTAATATTAAAATATGGAGCATTCCTGTAATGAAACAAAATGATCTTTGAAAAAGAAGATGCCAGGCTGTAGAATTTGAAATGTGAGTTGCCGCGAGTAACCACAAATCAAATAAAACAGGAGGCATCCAATAT
>Ga0116167_1001362_pt1 | contig 22458 bp, 13 predicted proteins | sample AD_JPNMR3_MetaG_FD_89794 | JGI IMG/M metagenome (GOLD analysis project Ga0116167, IMG submission 89794) | Active sludge microbial communities of municipal wastewater-treating anaerobic digesters from Japan - AD_JPNMR3_MetaG | ecosystem: Engineered > Bioreactor > Anaerobic > Digestate | place...
ATGGTTTGATAGATTTAAGAGTGAAGTAATAGAAAAAATTGAGGATTTTGTGAGAAGTTTTAAGAGGATAAACGAAAATTTAAAGAAAAATAACATCCCGGAAACATTAGAAAATTATATTTTTTGTGGTCTTTTTTATTTTAAGAATAAAAATTTTGAATTTCTTGATAGATTGCCTTTATTACTGGAATTTTTGATATAAAGTAAAAATTACTATTTACGATTTAAAAACTTTTTGGTATATTTTACTGGCATTCAAATTTATGGGTAAGAAAAGTTTATGAAGATGATACAAGAACTAAAAAATGAGATAGAGGGTTTAAAAAAAAGAAAGGCTTGTGTGGTGAAGGAGGAAAGAGGCCAAGATATCCCATGCTCAAACTGACACTAACGACTACTTTTTACTCAAATTCAACACAAATTTTTGCCTTAACGAAATAAAATTCTTATAAAATTAGCAATCTTTTTAAAATTTGCCCATTCTATCTTTATTACTCAAAACTTACCCTTAGGATAAATCTCTCTTTTAAACTGCATAAAAATAAAGTCGAATCCATTAAAAATTAAAATGTTTCAAGAAAATTAAAATTGACAATATTTATTCAAAATAATATATTGTTTCTTAAATTTTCTATTCTAATATAAATTTAATAAAGGAATGTTTATGCTTTCTTTTTCTATTTATTCTTCTTTTAAATCAATAATAAAAAGTATAAAAAATTTTTTTTTAATGATTTTAAATCTTTTTAAAAAAATCTTCTTTAAGATCAACTTAAACTCTGATAATGTTTTTAACTTTTTTGCAATGTTTGTATTTTCTACCGTTATAATCGCATGTGAAGTAATATTCTTACATATGCTTTTTATAACTACTAATTATTTAAAGGCTACTTTTATCATAGGAATAGCAATGTTAGGGATATCCTTTGGAAGCTTTATTGGATTTTATCTTCTAAAATTTAATAATTTTATAGTAATGCTAATCTCAAGCATTGTTTTTTTTATATCTATAATATTTAGTTATTATAATATAATTGCCATTGGATTTATAAAATATCCATTTTTTTTAATACTCCCTTTTATCTCTGGCTCTATAATAGTTTCTACTATATTTGCAAAAGAACATTCAAATACTGGCTATTTTCTAAATCTTATAGGTTCTTCTTTAGGCTCTATTCTTCCTATATTTTTAGTAAGAGAATGGAAATCAGAAGGCTCTTTGATAATAATAATGATTATCTCTTTAGTATTCATTTTATTTCTTTTTTTAAAAAATAAAAATATTATTGTTAAAATAATTGGATCAATTCTTTCTATCTTTTTAATAATGGTATTAATTATATTCTTCAATAATAATAATAAAATCCCTAAAAAAATCTCTATTACTCAAATGGAAGAAAATATATTGCCTCTTCTCTATCTACCTAAATGGTTATCTTCTGAAAATTATGACTACATAATAGAGAAACTCTCCTCAAACGAAAAAGAAGATTTTAAGAATCTATATGAGTATGATGAATATTTTTCCAAATACAGAAGAAAGAATAATATAGATATAAAAAAATTAAAAAATTTAAGCCAGACTATTTCAAAAATAAATTTTAGAAATAATGACATAAATTTTTTAAAGAGAGTATTCATTAAAAATGAAAAAAATAGCACTTACGATTTAACTGGTGATGAATATGATAAAAAGAGGGCTAAATATCTTTTACAGGATATATATTTTGAGGATTATAATTATTATAATAAAATCTCTATATTCGAATTTATAAAAAACTTTGTCTTCAAAAAATCTGGAATGATTGATCTTAATTTTAATATTATTCCTCATAGGGAACTTTCCAAGTTATTAAAAATATATTCACCAGATAGAAATAGAATAATTTTATCAGAGGATACACTATTTGGAAGGGTTGAACTTCTTGGAGATGATAGTTATATGAATATGGCAATAGATGGCGTAATACTGGATGGCATTGATAGTTATAATGGAGCCTATTTTGATTCAAGAATCCCAAATACTATTGAAAATGCAAATGTTTTTATAGTCGGGCTTTCTGCTGATGGTATAGTAAAATCAGCAAAAAAACTTCCTAATGTAAAAAAGGTATCTGGAATAGAAATTAATCCAGTAATAATAAAGATAATGCAGGAGGGGCAATTTGCAAAATTTGCTAACTATCCATATAAAGATGTGGAAGTATATTATGGTGAAGGAAAATCATTCTTAAAAAGTACAAAAGAGATATATGATTATATCTCATTAATGAATATTCATATGGAGCATGGGCCAAACTGCACATTGAGCCCAGAATATTTTCATACAATTGAAGGGACAGACCTTCTTTTAAACAAACTAACAGATAGAGGTATGATAGTATATGAGGAGATACTTTTTAATTATAGATCTACTTATGCATTTTATAAATTTTTAAATACAATTGTCGTAACACTCGAAAAAAGAGGAGTTAAGAATCCATTTGAGCATATCTATGTATTTGAATGGGACTTCTGGGGAAGTGCAAATGTATTTAGAACAGTCTGTTTAAAAAGAAATCCTTTTACAGATCAAGAGTTAAAAAAACTGGATGATTTTGTCTCTACCTGTGAGAAATGGTATCCCTCTATTAAAGTTGACTTTCATCCTAAAAAAAGATATGGTAATATTTTAGAAGACATTGTGATAAATAAAAAGTATGACTATTATGCATTTCCAACATATATTGATGGATGGACATTTACAAAAGAGATTCTTGAGAAAACAGATAATGATATTGATTTTAAGTTATTAAAAACTTTTTATAACTATTCAAAGACCAGTGGTTATTACTCCCTTATCTCTCTTAATGATAAAGATAAAGATAGACTTGCTACAATTTTTAAAAAAATTAATTATCCATTTGAACTGGATCTTTCTCCTACCACAGACAATAAACCCTTCCCATTTAATATTTATAAAAACAAGAAAGAGGTAACAGATATTTTAAAGATAGTGTTAATAATGACACTATTTTTATTAATTCCTGTTATTCTTGTATTAATCTCAAATATAAAAAGATATAAGATAGCACAATTTATTCATATTCTATTTTTTGCAATTACTGGCTTTGGTTATATGATAATAGAAATCGTCCTTATGCAAAAATATCAACAATTTATAGGTAACCCGGTATATTCTTTTATGATAACGTTAGGTGGACTCTTATTTTTTAGTGGAATTGGCAGTTTTGTTAGTAAATTCCTACCCAAAAAAGTGATATATATACTGGTTATATTTATACCAATTATTATTATTTTAAAAATGCTATTTTTAGACAGTATATTTAATGCTTTTGCTCAATTTTCTTTTAATGCTAAATTAGTGCTTTCTATACTCCTTTTGTTTCTATTAACATTTTTAATAGGAATACCATTTCCTACTGCTCTTGAAAAAGTAAAAAATCAGACAACAAAAGAGTTTGGTCCTTTAATGTTTGGAATAAGTGGAATATTTTCTACATTAGGTTCAACTACTTCTATACTGTTTACTGTTACTAATGGATTTAAATTTTCATTTATGATAGGATTTACTTGCTATTTTATTGGAATATTACTATTTTATCTTATAATGTTTTTAGCAAGAAAAGTATAATTTTATGAAGATTTTATATTTGATTATATTGACTTTTGTTAATTTTTATATGTTTTCCGAGTCTTTATATGGAATAAGATATGGAGAATCTTATTATTCTTCAAAATATATTTTTTTTAACGATAAAGATAGTAGATTATTACCTTTTGATTGGCTTTTTTATTTAATAAAAAAAAATAACAGAATAATTTTAATTGATTGCGGTTTTTATTCTGAAAATTTAATAAAGATATTTGAAATAAATTATAAGTCTCCTATCAAAATATTAAAAGAAAATGGCTTTGAGACAGACTCTATCACAGATATAATTATAACTCATTCCCATTTTGATCATATAGAAAATGTATTATTTTTTAAGAATGCCAGGATATACATTCAGGAGGATGAGTTAAACTATTTTATAAATAATCAATATTCAAATAAAAGAGTGGCTGAATTTTTAAAAAATAGTAAAAATATTATAACATTTAAAGATACATATAAACTGGCTGAAAATATAATCATCAAAAAAATAGGGGGACACTCAATAGGCTCTTCTGTTGTAGAAATTTATTTTAAAAATAAAAAATTCCTTCTTGTTTCTGATGAGATGTATATCAAAGATAATTTAACAAAGAAAATTGGCGTTGGGACATTCTTTAATCACGATAAAAACATGGATTTCATAAAAAGTATAAAGAATGATTTTGAAATACTTTTTTTTCACTGGACAGAACAAAAAAAAGATTTTTTTTCTATTTATGAAGAGCAATAAAAATTAAATTTTAACTTTTTTAAAGGTAGTTAACAGGCAAAAAATAAATATAAAGTTAATGTTATTTTATTAAGATATCCCCCGCTACGACAGGGGATATCTCATCTAACTCACATGGGATATCCCCCCTATTTTCATTATAATAAATGATGGTTATGTTAACATATATTTCTTATTAAAAATTTTCATATTTATATTTTTTCCATATTAAATTGACTTTTTTTATAAATTTCTTCTTCTTTTTCTCTGAAAGAAAAGATGCTTTGAATCCATTTATGATTAGATTTTTAATATCTTCTAAAGAAAAATTGAGTTTTTCATATAAATTCCAGTATTCCTCGATTAGTTCTACATTAAAAAAAGTAGGATCGTCTGTATTAACTGTAACAAGAATCCCCTTTTCATAAAATTTTTTAATGGGGTGTTCTTCGTATTTTTTGACATATTTCTTTGTAAAAACATTACTTGTGGGACATATCTCAAGAGGTATTTTCTTTTCTGCAAGATAGTTCATAAGTTCTTCATCATAAATAGCAGAAATTCCATGTCCTATTCTTTCAGCACCGAGTAGTTTTATAGAATCCCATATAGACTCTGGACCCACATCTTCACCTGCATGAGCAACTGTTCTAAAACCATTCTCTTTTGCTATCTTAAATACTTTAACAAAATCTTTTGCAGGCCCATTTGCCTCATAACCACCAAGACCTATACCAATTATATTTTTACTATCATAATCTATTACTGATCTTAAATTTTGCAAAGCATTTTCTACACCAAAAGATCGTGATACATCCACTATTACTTTTACAGTAATATTATCCTTTTTTTTCATCTTTTTTATTCTTTTTAGAAACATATCCATCATATCTTTAAATTGCCACCCATTTTGAACAAAAAGCGATGGAGAAAAAAATATCTCTGCATACACAATATTATTTCTCTTCAAATAATCTCTCACATTAAAAAATAGTTCATTAAAATCTGATAAATCCTCAAAAGAATTCTGTATTAAAAGAAAAGAATTTATAAATTCATTAAGACTATTATAATTAAAAATCTCTTCCACTTTTTTTATATCTTTATACTCTGCATTTTTTCTTTTTAATAATTTTTGAGCAGTTTTTTTGCTTATAATACCTTCAGCATGAAGATGAATTTCTGCTTTTGGGATTTTTTTTAATAATCTATAAAATTTACTCTTCTCAATCATAAAAATGCCTTACTTAACTTTTATCGTCTTTAACTTTTATAAAATTTAAAATTATACCAATTTTTTTTATCATTAGAGTTACTTTTTATCTATCTCAATTAGATTTTTCCAGTATCTTACTGGCATAAAATTCCTCTGAAGTCTTAAATTTCTTCTCTCTGTTATTGCGATATTCTTAAAATATGTTTTCCACAAATGTCTAAATTCCATCTCTTCTTGATCATATTCAAGATTTTCTATATTATAAATATCAAATATTCTTAGACTATTTTTATCATAATATGCTGCAATATTTCTTAAGGTATCATGAATTAACCATTTCTGATCTCTAAATCTATTCTTAAAATGATCTACAATTAGATAAATAATATTATTATCTGGCTCAATTTTAGAATAATAAATCCCATCTTTCAACAATTCAAATCTAACAAAACCTAAAAATCTATGCTTCTCTAGTTGCACTCTTCTTACTGCTTTTGCAAGTTTATTTATATAATCATTACCAAGATTATCATATACATCCTTGTTATATTGAAAACATAATTTAAGATAATTATAAATATCTATTTCAATGTTATCTTCATTAGAAAGATATGCATAATAGATAACCTTTAAAACACTAAAATTGAGTTTTTTCTTTATTGTCTTGATTACAATATCTGCCTTCTTCTTATCAGAATTAAAAAAAATAATATCAGAAAATAGATCAATCTCTTCATTATTATCACTCGTAATAATATTCTCAGGTTCAAGATTATTTTTTAATCCCTCATAAATAACTGTCAACAAACCGGTAAAAGAACCATCATATTTTATGATCATATATCTACCTATAAAAAATAAGGGGCTATTTAAAAGCCCCTTGTTTGATAAAAAATTATTATATCAAATTAGAAGAAAGCATTTCTTATTCCAAATCCAAACTGTCCCCATGGCGGAATTATACCACCTTCAACTTCAGAAGCATTAAAATAAAATGCATGTTCAAAGAATATTGCGAATTTTCTAAATGGTCCAATTCTTTCTATTCTAAATAGATCGATCTGATACATAAATCCAGATATAACCTTACCATAAAAGACTATCTTTTCATTACCGCTATCGTCTATCTTCGTTATAATATTTTCCTCAGATTCAAATTCTGCTGGATCTCCGGAAAAACCGGTAAACCAGAAGAAAGCACTACCAATTGAAAGTCCAGTAGAGAATTGTCTTGCATCTTCACCAAAGAAGAATTCCCATGGTATATCGAGTATCTGTGCCCATAATTTACCACCAACAGCAAGCCCAGAAAATCTTGGCCTATATCCATTCAAATATCCCCATTTTCTCCAGTATTCTATATCATCTGGATTTGTTCCCATATCAGCCATATTTCTTCTTGTTGCAGTCCATCCAACCATTCCTTCAATTCTAACTTTATCTTCAAAGAAACTCAATCCAAAACCACCTGATACGGTTGGTCCGCCAAAGGCTTCAGCCCATAGATATAATCCCTGAATAAATTTTGGTACCTTACCTAAATTTTTATCAAATTGTCTGAACAATATCTTAACCTCTTCTACCTTACCATCATCATTTGCAGAACCTCTAACAACAAATTTATCATTGATCTTATCCCCTTCTCTTGGAGTGTCTATTATTATCTGAGGCAGATTTCTATTTATCTGAACTCTGAAATATTTAATTATCTCCTTGCCACTCTCTGTCACAGCCTTTATCTGCAATACATGTGTCCCATCAATAAGATATTGTGTCTGAACTCTTGTTATCCAGTTTTCAGCTGGTCCCAAATGTTTTTCATAAGTCTTTCCATTATCAAGGCTCAAATATATTGCCTTAACTCTATTCTTCTTTAAGTAGTTACTCTTTAAAGAATCAACCTCATACTTTTTAACAGGTATTTTATCGATCTCTATCTTTGCTAATTTTTCTGGCTCTCTTCTATATTTTCTCTTTAAAGCATTGTATTTCTTCTGCTGAATTTCTTTTTTTAACTTAAGATCAAGATCTCTCTCATAATAGTAAGACTTACCCTTTAACCATGGCCTATGCTCCATTGGTGCACCATTTCTATGAGATGTTACCTCTACAACAGGTCCACCTTCATCATAATAGAATATCCTTGATTGAGTAATTACTCTCTGAGGCTTTCCTTCCTGTTGTTTTTCTTTTGCAACAACAACAAGTTTATGTTCACCAGGAGTAAGCCCAACAGTAGAAAGATAAAAACTCCATAACTCTTGACCTTTTGCTAACATCTCTGGCCCATCGTCTATTTTTACATGGACACTTTCAATTCCATCATCATCATAAGCAGTTCCAAATATCTCAAGAATCTCACCAACAAGATGCTGACCAGGCTGTGGTTGATCTATTATTATAGATGGCAAATCAGAAGCAGGTGCCACCTTAAAATTAAGAGATCTCTCACTCTCATTTCCGGCAAAATCTCTTACCTTTGCTATTAATTGATACTTATCCTTTTCAACAAGATTATTTGTATCAATATCAAAATACCATGCCTCTTTATCCCCTTCTACTTCAAAAAAGCCTTTATCATCCCCTTCTTCTTCTGTACCATATATCCTATTCTTACTCTCAAGATTACCATCAACATATAACTTAACTGTGTCTATTCCAACATTATCCTTTGCTCTACCCACAATTCTATAAGTATTGTTTAAAACCATACCATCCTTTGGAAGTAAAATATCTATCTCTGGCTTTGTATTGTCAATATTATAAAGTATGAATGAGAAAGATTCTGAACCAGCAAGATCTCTTGCCCTAATTAATACTCTCAACTGTCCATCCGGAACAGAATTAGAATCAAAATAGTATTTCCAGCTCTCTTTACCTTCAGCTGTTGAGAATGTCCAACCATAATTGGTACTTATTTCTACTTTTTCTATTCCGTTTGGATCACTTGCTCTACCAGTAATACTTACCTCACCTCTTAAATACTCACCATTCTTAGGTATCTGAATAGTTATTACAGGACTCTCATTATCAATATGAAAATCTATCTTTTTAGATTCACTCTTTGCCCCATAAATATCAACTGCCATTACTTCTAAAGTATGTTTACCTGGCTTTAGGGCATCTTTAGGTATCTTTTTATACCAGTTTGCTGTCCCTTTAACAATCTCAACTCTCTCCCATTCTGGCTCCTTCCCTACATCTTTATCAAGAATGCTCTGTGGCTGATGGATTCTATACTGAACATAGGCTATCCCATCATCATCAAGGGCAAGCCCTGCAATTTCAACAAAATCAGTATATCTCTGGCCATTAACAGATGGATTATTTATAAATACAACTGGGGCATCCGTTTCTGTGTCAATTACTACTTCTTTATTTATATTTGTTTTATTACCAGCAGCATCAATAGCAAATAGTTCAATTGTAAAATCTTTTTTATCCCCTATTTTTAGATTTAAACCTTTCACCTCATTAAAATTATATAAAGCCTCCCACAGATCTCTACCATTTGCTATCCTCTCTTCACCATTAAACATAACTACTACATTTGTCAGAAAATTATTATCTTTTGCTTCACCTCTTATCGTAATAAGCCCATTAACACTCTCCTTATCCTTTGGTGTCCATACCTTTACCTCTGGTGACTTTTTGTCATAATTTACGACTATCTTTTTAACATTCTCCTTTCCGGAAAAATCCTTTACCTTTACAAAAATAGTGTTATTACCCTCTTTCATTTTTGTAAGTGGAATTTCTATTTTAAACAGTTTATCCTTTTGAGTTGTTGCTATATTATTATTCTTTAAATATGCTTCAAGATTTTCACTCTTATCTCTTTTCAATGGCTCAAGCATTGGAACATTATATTTTTTTATATTAGCAATAGGCTCAACTTCTACATCTACGAAATTCTTATCTGAATTTATACTATAAGATGCAACAATCTCATTAGAATCATCAGAACCAATAGCATAAATGAATATGTCATTATTAAAAGAATAATTTGATGGCGGCCATAATATTGTATTAGCCGGATCCTCTTTATCATATACTAAATCAAAAGAAAAAGCTTCCCCATTAGAAGAGGTAATTTTAACACTATTTTTACCGATTTTATAATCTCTGATATCATTTTCTGATAGATATAAAGAGTATATATTTGCCTTTTGATTATTAATAGGTATTCCATCAATAATTATATTGCCATTTACCAATTTTGGATCAGTAACTCCCTCTGGTAAGGCAAGATAAAGAACATTTGATATCTCATCAATTCCCATTATATCTTTTGCACCAAATAGTTTAGGCTCTGTATATTTTATTAGACTACCCTGCTGAACTTTGAATGTTAACTTATGTTTTGTCTGCTTTGTATCTTTAAAGTTAATCTTAAACTGCTTCTTTGTCTCATTCTTCGCAATATCAACTGCTGTTATTGTAATATTATATTCATTAAATTTACCATCCGATGTCTTAACCTTTAAATCAAACTCATTATCTTCCTCTAACTTCAATGTTCTATTCTTTATCTCTCTCTCATTCTTATCAGAAGATATAATATCCACCTTAACTGATTCAAATACAAGATTGTCTTTTATTGTGCATATATCATCTTTAATCATTCCAATCTTACTATCAATCTTTGGTTCAATTATCTCTGGTGATTTAAAATCTACTATAATTGGAACAGAAAGAGTAGCAACTCTACTATTCTTATCTATTGCCTTAATCTGTGCAATAAATATTTTATCATTAAACTTCTCTTTGGAAAGATCCTCTTTTATAGCTTCTACATCATATTCTCCCTTTTTCTTTGACTCACTAAATTTTAAATCTCTCTCTTTTATTATAACTTTATTTGTATCTGGATCAATCAAAGAATACTTTACACTCTCAAGATCCCCATTTTTAATCACCTTTATATCTTTTAACTCAAATATACTCTTTAAAAATTGTCCTGCTACTTTTTTGTTAATGTCTGGTATATCAAATTTAGGATAATTTCTATCAATAATAAAAGGAACTAAAACAGTATCCCCTTTTGTATTATTTATATCAACAGGTGTTAACTCTGCAACATACTTACCATCTTTAAATGTCTCTTTATCAAGATAAATATCTTTTGAAAAACTATAAACTGATGGAACTGATTCTTTTAAAATAGACTCTTTATTGCCATCTTTTTTTATTTCAACAATGACCTCTTTCATACCATCATCATCATAAACATCTGCATTAAGAAGAATAGAATTACACACTCTTAATTCCTTTTCTGTCTTCTCACTCTTATCTTTTTTATCTTTTGTATCTCCTTCTTTACTTAATATAATCTGTGGTTTATCGAGTTTATCATCAAGAGTCACATTTATAGAGACAGTAGAAACATTGTTTGCGATATCAACAACAGTTACTGTTAACTTATAATTACCAGATTTTAATTTAGACATATCAACTGGATGACTCCAAAAAGGATTACCAGGTAAAATTTCTACTTTTTGGGGTTTTGCTTTTGAATCAACACCAGGACCTGCAATCATAAAAGTGACTTCTTTTATATCAACATTATCAGATGCAAAACCAAAAGCAGTGAATCTACCATCAACAGTTGACTTATCAGTCGGATACTGAAAGAATATCTCTGGTTTCTTGTGATCAACTGTTACTGTTAATGGTGCATAACCATAAGATCCGGTTTTATCCATTCCTCTAACCCAGACAGTGGATATTCCATCTACAAGAAGTTTTGAATCAAGTTCAAACTGCCATCCAACCTTTACATTTCCTTTGGCAAGACTTCTTACATTAACAACTCTTGACCAGCTCTCTCTTTCATCTATTGAATATTCTAAAAGAACAATTCCATTATCATCTGCTATTGTTCCGCCAATATTCATTTTACCAGAGACAACCTGTCCAGCCTTCATTGTAGTAATATCAACAAAAGGAGTTCTTCTATCAAGTTGAAAATATGTCTCATAGTCTTTACTTGGTACCCCATTTATATCATAACATTTTACCCTTATTCTATGAACGCCATCTTTCATCCCAGAAGTATCAAGATCATAATACCAAAACTCTTTTCCCTCTGCTACCCTCTTTGTATTCTCCTGATCGATTAAGAGTTCGACTCTATCAATGGCATCATCATCTCTTGCTGTCCCTACTATCTTCAAATTACCAGTAACCCTTGCATTAAGAGTTGGATTTATAATATATAAAGATGGGATATCTGACTTTGGATCAATAGAGATATTTATAGCCTCTTCCCTACTCCAGTTTTCATTATTATCTTTTGCTTTAACAGTAACACTCCATGTCCCAGGAGAAAATTTTTTCCTATCGGCAATTATATACTCCTTTTTCCAGTTTAGAGTTCCATCAGCAACAACAAATTTATCTTTTGCATTCACAACATCAATAGATAATTTTCTTATTTTAATCTCTTCTTCAACAATCTTATCCTTTAACTCATATCTTTTCATAATAAGAGCATCTCTTTTTGCTATTATTTCATCAATTTTTGCCTGATCATAAGTAGAAATCAAATTATTATTGAGAATATTTATCTGCTTTGTAATATTATTTATCTCTTTCTTATAATTATAAATTATCTGCTTGGACTTTTTTATCTCAATTTCAATTTTTCTTACTTTGTTTAATTCTTCTCTTTTTTTGGCTCTCTCCTCTCTTGCTATCTTTTCCCGTTGTTCCTTCTCCCTCTGTTGTCTCTTTTTCTCCTCAAGCATCTCTTCTTTTTTTATCCTATCAGCCGTTGTATCTGCTGAATAAAAAATCATAGGTGACATAATAAAAATTAATAACAGAAAAATTTTTTTAATCATAATCTCTCCTTTTAAAAAATTATAAAAATTAATTTAAAATCTATATATATTATAAAACAAAAAATAAAAAATTGCCAATCTAAAAATAATTTTTTATTAAAATTTTCCTTTTAATTAAAAAAAACAATCATTATTTTAACCTAATTTAATTTTAACCTAATTTATATCTCACTCTCTACTCCGGTATTCACTTCTATCTGATATAAATTATAAAATCATTACTCCTTAAATCTTATTTCTGTACTTCTTGCATGTGCCTCTAAATTCTCTTTTCTTGCAAGTATAGATATATCTTTATAGTATTTTCGTAAAGAATTCTTATTAAATTCAATAAAACTAAATCTCTTCTGAAAATCATAAACTCCTAAAGGTGAGTAAAATCTTGCTGTTCTTAATGTTGGTAAAACATGATTCGGCCCACCTAAATAATCACCCACAGACTCAGGTGTCCATCTACCTAAGAAAACAGAACCACAATTTCTTATTCCTTTTAAAAATCTATCGGGCTTTTTAGAAAATATCTCAAGATGCTCTGGTGCCACAATGTTTACCACATCGACAATTGTCGTATCACTGTTACAAACTATGGCAAGTCCATTTTTGTCAAGAGAAGATTTTGCATTCTCTTTTAAATTTTCTGGCAGACTTTCTAAAATAGAATATGCCTTTTCTACTATTTTATTAAGATACTCTTTATCTTTTCCAATAATAATTGCTCTTGCCATTGGATCATGTTCAGCCTGACTCAACATATCCATTGCTACTATCTCAATATCACTCTCTTTATCACTATCAACAATTATCATAATCTCAGATGGCCCTGCTATCATATCAATATCAACCTTACCATAAACAATCTGTTTTGCCTTTGTGACATATATATTGCCAGGTCCAACTATCTTATCAACTGGTTTAATCCCTTGAACTCCATAAGCAAGTGAAAATATAGACTGAGCTCCACCTATTCTATAAATTTCATCAATATTCAAAATCTCAAGGACTCTTGCGACCTCAACAGATTCAACAAATGTTCTTGGAGGAGATACTACGACAATTCTCTTAACTCCTGCGATTATAGCCGGTATTATTGTCATATAAATAGTAGATGGATACAAAGCTCTCCCACCAGGAATATATACCCCAACAGATTCTAAGGGGACAACTTTTTGCCCCATTTTATTGCCCTCTTTGTCTTTGAATACAAAACCTTTCTCTTTTTCTCTTTTATGAAAATCAAAAACCCTCTTAATGGCAACTTTTAATGCTTTATCAAGATTATTATCTATTTTTGATGATAATTTCTCAATCTCTTCTCTTTTTACTCTTAAATTTTGCTCTGTTATATTAAAATTATCAAATTTCAAGGTGTATTCCTGTAATGCTTTAAACCCATCTTTTTTTATATTAATTCCTATTTCAAAAACCTTTTTCTCTATATCTTCTGTAGTAGAATTGTCGTATTCTAAAAAAATAATTTTTTCAACATTCTCTAAATTATTATTTACTACCTCAATAAATTTCATTAAATCACCTCTTTATTTAACATTGAAACTATAGTATCTATCTCTTTATAATTTAATTTATATAAAGATGGATTTGCTATTAGCTTAACCTCAGTTTCTCCTATCTCTTCAATAATGGAAAGATTATTCTCTTTTAATGTTGTGCCTGTTTCAACAAGATCCACTATAAAATGAGAAAGACCTAAAATAGGAGCAAGTTCAATAGATCCAGACAATTTTATGATATTTACTGGAATATTTTTATTAATAAAAAAATTCTTTGTCCATTTTACAAATTTTGTTGCTATTTTTAATTCTTGAATAAAATGTTCTGAATTTAAAATATTAAAATATAAATTCTTATCTTTCTCAAAACCTGCAAGACAGATTCTTGTTTTACCAAAAGGGAAAGTGGTAAGATTTAAAAATTCAAAATCAGACTCATAAACAATGTCACTCCCACATACCCCTAATTGAGCAACTCCATAATGAACATAAACCGGCACATCACTATTCTTTACAAATAAGAATCTAATCTTGCTTTTTTCATCAATAAAATCTAATCGACGGGTATCTTCGTTTATAGAAGAATTAATAATACCTTTTTTTAAAAAAAAATCACTTATTTTTTCAATTAGTCTACCTTTTGGCAAGGCTATTGTCAAATATTCCATAAAATATCCTGAATAATTGGGATTAAAATAGAGTATATATAATCAAAATTTTTGATTTTGTCAAAAATTTCCCTAAAAATAAATCCTGTTGGGTGCGATTTTATTTTTAGGCAGATAAAAAGATAAATTTATCCTTAGGTTAATTTTGTTTGAGAAAAAATTGTAATAGTATTATTTATTTTTCGAGTAAAATTTTAAATAAATTCAGTCAATAATAGGTCTCAAAGCCTATTACCTGGTAACAATTATTGTATATTGCTTTATAAAATGGAGTGAAATTCCCTTTAAAGTGGGACAATTGTCTACTCTTCCACCACCTCTTTATTTTTGTCAGTTTCAGCCATAATCTCAATGTCACAAGACTACATTTCTTCTCAAAACCAATCATCTCCATTTTATCATACTCTTCAATGAAAACTTCAAGTACGCTTCTTAACAATTTTGCCATGCTGAAAAAATTTAGATCAGCATGGATCTTCTTCAAGAATCTATACTCCTCCTTAGGTAAATAAAAATGAATAGAGGCATCGGCGTCTATTCTTTCATAGACATTCTCATCCTCATGTCCAAAACAGTACCTTTTTTTGATCCTATCAGAGAACTTTTGCAATACGTAACAAATTAATTTCGATAAAGAAAGATTCTCTTTTCTAGCAATCTTTGAAAGTTTTTCCTTCATTTCTGAAGTCACTACAAAATGTAATTCATGGCAATCATTATTTTTGCAATTTAAAATTGTTTTATTCATAAAAAACCTCCCTCAATATAAAAATTATTTTCTATATATTAATCACAAAATTTCTTAGAAAATCCTTTACAACTTTTAGAAAAAAAATTAAAATTTCTATAAAGAAAATAGGAGAACAAAAATAAATCTGGTAAAATCTACCTAATTTATTATTGCAAATTAGTCTTAATTATGATACTTACTTGCTATCTAATTTTACAGGTAATCTCATGAATAATATAAATGACATTATTATAACAGGTGCAAGAGAGCATAACTTAAAAAACATAAATCTTGTGTTACCAAGAAATAAAATGATCGTTATTTCTGGCGTGAGTGGTTCTGGAAAATCATCTCTTGCGTTTGATACAGTTTATGCAGAAGGTCAGAGAAGATATGTAGAATCCCTTTCAGCATATGCCCGTCAGTTTTTAGGACAGATGGAGAAACCTGATGTGGATTATATTGATGGATTGAGTCCAGCAATTTCAATTGAGCAAAAGACAACTCATAGAAATCCAAGATCAACTGTTGCAACTGTTACAGAAATTTATGATTATTTAAGGCTTCTTTTTGCACGAATAGGTACTCCTTATTGCTACAATTGTGGTGATAAAATAGAAAGCCAGACAATTGATCAGATAATAGAGTTAATTCTTTCTCATAAAGATGGAACAAAAATAATGATACTTGCTCCAATAGCAAGAGATAGAAAGGGAGAATTTCAAAAACTATTCGAAGATGCTAAAAAAAGTGGCTTTGTTCGTGTAAGAGTTGATGGTAAAATTTATGATCTTGAAGAAAATATTACCTTAGAAAAAAATATTAAACATACCATTGAGATTGTGGTTGATAGAATAGTTTTAAAAGAAAACATAAAAAAAAGACTTGCCGATTCTGTGGAGACTGCTTTGAGGCTTACAGATGGCCTTGTTGGTGTAGATTATGATGGAGAAACTATTTTGTATTCAGAAAAATTTGCATGCCTTAAATGTGGCATAAGTTATCCAGAAATTCAACCAAGAATTTTTTCTTTTAATAGTCCTCATGGCGCTTGTAAAGAATGCCATGGCCTTGGGGAAATGATGGAATTCAGTATTGATAAAATAATACCAAATAAAGAATTATCTATTAATGAAGGTGCAATACTGACACACCTCCCAAAATATAATTTTGTTTTTCAGCAATTGATCTCACTTTCAAATCATTATAATTTTAGTCTTGACACAAAATGGAAAGATCTACCAGAATATATTAAGAATATAATAATATATGGAAGTAATGAAGAGATAGACTTTAAATATACTCCAAAAGAGAGAAAAGGGGTATGGGAGTATTCTAAAAGATTTAGTGGTATATTAAATGATCTAAAAAGAAGATATAGAGAATCAACGAGTGATGGTATAAAAGAATGGCTTGAAACATTTATGGCATCTCAAACTTGCCCTGTATGTAATGGTAAAAGACTCTCCCCTATTCCACTTTCTATAAAAATTGAAAATAAGAATATCTATGATATAACAACTTTATCCGTAAACGAGGTTATTTCTTTTTTTGAAAATTTATCTTTGAATGAGACAGAAAAAAAGATTGCATATCAAATTTTGAAAGAATTAAAGAATAGACTTACTTTCTTAAAGAATGTTGGGCTCGAATACTTAACTCTTGATAGAAAGGCTTCGACTCTTTCTGGTGGTGAGGCTCAAAGAATAAGGCTTGCTACCCAGATAGGATCAAGGCTTGTTGGGGTTTTATACATTCTGGATGAACCAACAATTGGCTTACATCAGAGAGATAATGATAGACTTCTTTCTACTCTTTTTGAATTAAGAGACATTGGCAATACTTTAATAGTGGTAGAACACGATGAACAGGTAATAAGAAGTGCTGACTATATTGTTGAACTTGGTCCTGGTGCTGGTGAGAACGGGGGATATGTGATAGCAAAGGGAAGTCCAGAAGAGATAGAAAAAAATCCAGATTCCATTACAGGACATTTTCTTTCTGGTAAAAATAAGATTGATATTCCACAGAAAAGAAGAGATGGGAATGGATATTATTTGAGATTATATGGTGCAAAACTTCACAATTTAAAAAATATCAATGTTGAATTTCCTCTCGGTAAAATGATTTTAATTACTGGTGTTAGTGGTTCTGGTAAATCTACTCTTGTAAATGACGTTTTGTTTCCTATTCTTTATAATAAATTAAATAGAGGTGCACTCGAAGAAAAAGGATACGATAAAATAGAGGGACTTGAATATCTGGATAAAGTAATAAACATTGATCAGAGCCCCATAGGACGAACACCAAGATCAAATCCAGCAACCTATGTTGGAGTATTCTCATATATAAGAGATCTTTTTGCCTCACTGGAAGAGTCAAAAATAAGAGGCTATAAAAGTGGTAGATTTTCTTTTAATGTAAAAGGTGGAAGATGTGAACATTGTCACGGTGATGGAGAAATTAAAATTGAGATGCATTTTTTACCGGATGTCTATATAAAATGTGATGTTTGTAAAGGGAAAAGATTTAATAAAGAGACTCTTGAAGTTAAATATAAGGGATATTCTATTGCAGATGTACTTGATATGACTGTTGATAAGGCATGCGAGGTCTTTGAAAAACACCCAGCTATTTTTAAAAAACTCACAACATTAAAAGATGTTGGCCTTGGCTATATAAAATTAGGGCAGTCAAGCGTTACTCTTTCTGGCGGTGAAGCCCAGAGGGTAAAACTTGCTCTTGAATTATCAAAAAAGAGCACTGGAAAAACTCTTTATATACTTGATGAACCAACTACTGGACTTCATTTTGCTGATGTTAAGCAACTTATAACTGTTTTAAATAGATTGGTTGATAATGGTAATACAATGATAATTATAGAACATAATCTTGATGTTATAAAAATTGCTGATCATATAATTGATCTTGGTCCAGAAGGTGGTGAGAAAGGCGGTGAAATAGTAGCACAGGGCACACCTGAAGAGATATGTAAAATTGAAAAGTCTCATATGGCAAGATATCTAAAAGAAATTTTGTATAAAAAATAATTTTTTTTGATAAAAAGATAAATATTGGTTTACTTGTTAGTAAGAGATAATCCAGCAATTTACATTATCACTAAAAATTTACATAATAATTGTCATACTTGATCATAAATATATTTTAATTATATTAAAAAATAATCGTTATTCTCTAAACATATCCCCTGCAATAAATAGAGATATCCCCATTCTGAAATATCTACTAATAAAAATACACTACATGATAAGTATAAATTAGATCTCTATATTTTATTACGACAATTGTCACATCAATGTTATAAAACTGATATTTTTTATAAAATATTTCTTGATAAAGATAAAATTAGAATAAAAACCACAAATATAGGTGCTATACTAAAATTTCTCAAACTCCTGTAATCCTATAGCCTCAAGTTCTTCAGCCCAATTAAAATAAAGGCTAGCAGAATCATAATCTCTTACAATTGTCTTATAAACAGCAATATTATATGCAGCAACACCTCTTGCATAACTCGGATTTGTCTCATCTGAAAAAATTTGCTCCCATATCAAAAGAGCCTCTTCGAGCCTTGCCTGTTTAACATATTCCTGTGCCTTATAAAAATCCTCATTAAATCCCATTTTAAACTCAATGTATTCTTTACTAATAGGTATCAATCTTTTAGAAAAAAAATCCTTAAAAATAGGATCCATTGTCCCATATATAAGATCATAATTATCTATATTCTTTAAATTCTTTTGAGCAAAGTCTTCAATTGGCGGTAAAATCTTTTCCATCTCTATTGCCTTTTTTATATCAGAATACTCTTTTGAAATATATGCTTCATCTGTTATCGCAAATTCGAGATCATTATTTTCAAGAGTCACTTCTTTATAATATTCTGATTGCCTTGAGATAACAATCTTAACATTAACCCTAATTCTCTTTTCATAAGAGATACTATTATGATAAAAAATATATTTCCCATCTGGTTTTTTAAATGGTTCTTTATAATTAGATTTCCAACTATCTATTATTTCATAATTTAAATCTGTAAATTCTATATTTAATTCATGGCTTAAGCCATCTCTTTTATGTTCCAGTATAGAAATCTGGGGCTTTTGCAAGCCCCTATTTCTATAAAATTTTAAAATGTATTCTTCTAAAGCCTTTGAAAAAAGTTTATCCTTACAAATTATATTTATCTTTTTTACTCTGTTAAAATCTATATCTTCAAATTCTATAAATTTTTCCATTATATATTTGAATTTTAAAGATAAACAGGAAAAAGATAAAAATATTAAAATACAAAAGATCAAACTTTTTTTCATTGCTTTTAAACCAATTAAAATTCTACCAATCGTTATTTGAAGATGAAGAATTGCTATCTTTCTTCTCTATCTGTTTTTTTAATTTCTCTTGTGATACAATTCTATCTTTTATAGACTTTAATGCAGCAAGATGTAGTTTAGTAGGATCATACTTAACTGCCTTCTCATAATATGTTTTAGCAGTCTCTAAATCACCCTTAATCTCATAAACACAGCCCAGATTATAATAGTGCTTTGACTTAACTTCAAGCTTTGTTATGGATTCTATTGCTGGCATACTATCAATCATTATACCCATTGCCTCATCATAAAGTTCTGCCTTAATAAATTGAATAAATTTAGCATTTATAGAATCCCCACTTATTACTTCAAAAGACATTTTCTCCTGAACATAATATGGAGCAACCTTCTTGGCAAAATTATCTGCAAATTCTTTACCTGTTGCAATTAATATTTCATTAATAGTAGGAAAAGTAGAAACTATCTTACCATTATTCTTTACTACACTTAATGTATTTTCTGGTTTATCATCAATCCATGTCTCGTAAATACCTTTATATGATTCTGATTCATTATGAATAAGTGTGCCATTTTTAATATCAAGCATCCTTATATCAATTGTAAAAAATACAGAATATATTGTTGAACTAACATTTTCATCAACATATCTATACTTTGGAATCTTTACATTATTTATATATTCATATCCTTCCAGATATTTTCTCTTTACAACCATTACTCCACTCTCTTTCTTTTCTATTACAGACTTATAAGAACCAATAACTATAGCCTGAGCACCAGCAAGTTTACCAAGTTTAACAGCAGTACTATCGTCAAATTCATCCCTATTGTAAAGATTCTGTTCTTTTAAAATAAGATCAAGATTTTCTCTATCGATGAGTTCATATCTCTCTTTTACCTCTTCTCTTCCAAAAACATTCAAAAGAAGTCCATACATCTCTTCTTTATACTTACTGCCAGATGCAAGAACAGCAATTGTCTTAATATCAGCAGAAACATTAATGTCTGCTGGTTTAAGATACTTTACTTTTTTGTTAACTGTAAGGCATGATAAAAACAAAAAAATAATAATAAAACTCAAAATATAAAATCTTTTCATTTTAATTCTCCTAATTATAAAATTTACATTATTTATTTTAATTAATTATTTAAAATAAGTCAAGATTAAATCAAAAAAATAAAACAAATATAAAATTTTTCGATAAAATTATTTATTTTAAAATATTTTCCATATCTTCATAAATAACATCTAAGGAATCAATATCTTCACTAAAAATAGTGACTGGATAATTATGAAATTCTAACAACCTTTGAACTATTTTAGCACAGTTTTCAACCCATTTTGATGATATTCCAGATTTACAAAGAGGTTTTCTTGCGATTACAAAATTTCTTGCCGCACTTTCTTCTGGGAGTAAACCTAAATATTCGATGTCAAGTCCAAGATTTTTTGATATAATGTTTCTTAAATTTTCTCCAAAAGATATATCTCTCTCATTATTGCCCATATTCAATACTAATTTTGGGAAAAAATTATTCACAAGATTCTCAATTCTTTCTTTATATTCTGAAAAATCTTTCTTTAAAATTTCAATATAATCTTTAAATCTTAAATCATCTTTTTCAAGCCTAAGAGAGGCCGCCTCTATAATCTTTTGTTTAACACTCTCTTTCTTACTGAATCCCTGTAAAATATATCTATAAAAAGCATTTTTCAAAAAAGAGTATAAATTTAACACAGATGTAAGCTCTGGTGTTGTTATCAATATTCCACAATTTGAAATAAGAAAAAAATCTACAATATTATTAGAACTTCCAGAGGCAAGATCAAGAATAACCCAATCAGCATCTATTTTTGATATTTCTGATAAAATTTTTTTCTTTTTAGAAAAAGAGATATTTGCTGTCCCCACAAAAAGGGCATCTCCTGGTACAAAATATAAATTAGTGTATTCTGTCTTATGAATAAGTTCAGAAAAATTCGTTATTCTATTATTAATGAAATGGCCAAGTCCTGGTAAATCATTTTTTATTCCAAGCATTGTATGAAGATTACTTCCACCAAGATCAAGATCAATTGCCACTACCTTTGAGCATCTCTCTGCAAGCATAATACTCAAATTAGTAACAAAAAATGTCTTACCTACCCCACCCTTCCCTGATGCTACTGGCAATATTTTAGCCATTTATTAAAAATCCTCCATTTTTTAAAATAACGATGAAAGATCAATATCCTTCTTTGATTATTATAACAAATTAAATAATGTTAATCAATAATTTACTCCATTTCACACTAAATTTTAAGATAAAAATTTTTATTTTTTTTCTAAAAGATTGTAAAGGATTTTCTCAAAAAATTTGTGATTAATTAATAAAAACTATTTTTTATGGAGGATTAGTATGAATACAAAACTAAATTACAAAAAAGACCAGGAGTTACATTTTGTAACTACTTCAGAGATGAAAAACAAATTAAAAAATATTGCTAAAAGTTTAAATCTTTCTTTGTCTGCATTAATTGCCTATGTGCTTATGAAATTTGCTGATAGGGTGAAGCAAAGATATTGCTTTGGTAATGAGGATGGCAATATTTATGAAAGAATAGATGCTGATGCCTCTATTCATTTTTATATTTCAAAGGAGGATTATCGGTTCCTAAAGAAGATGCATGCTGATTTAACCCAAGTTTGTCATGGAATTTGAAATTTTACCAATTTTATGCGGAATGAGATTTTAAAAAAGTGTATAATTATTTAAAAATTAAAAAAA
>Ga0116167_1001364_pt1 | contig 22455 bp, 14 predicted proteins | sample AD_JPNMR3_MetaG_FD_89794 | JGI IMG/M metagenome (GOLD analysis project Ga0116167, IMG submission 89794) | Active sludge microbial communities of municipal wastewater-treating anaerobic digesters from Japan - AD_JPNMR3_MetaG | ecosystem: Engineered > Bioreactor > Anaerobic > Digestate | place...
GGACGGCAGCGTGAAGTGGGTGCTGCTCGACTTCCGGCACTCGGGGCCGAGCACAACCTACCAACTTCGCTATGGGCCGCAGGTGCGTCGTGATGCGCTCGCACAAGCCTCCGTGCGTCCGCCGACGCTTGGCGCGCTGACCCTGATGGATGCGAACGGCAAGCAGTCTACCGTGCAGCTCGCAGCCACGCGAGTCGAGGAGCAAGGGTCGCTGAGGACTTGCTTCTACGGCTCTGGGCAGCTGAAGGATGGCGACGTGAGCCGTCTCGCCTATGAAGTGCGCGCGCACAGCTATCCGGGCACGCCGTGGGTGCGAGTGCTCCTCACCTTTACCAATGACCACCCTGGAAGCGAGTTTCAGACACTGCGCAGCCTGAAGTGGGACGTGCCCGTGAAGACGGCGCAGAGCGGCTTCGTGCGCCAACACACCGACGATCGTTACGCGGCGTCCACGGGCGAGGGCAAGCGCTGGTCTGGCCCGCTGGGCGCGCTCTTCGTGCGCGACTTCTGGCAGAACTACCCGCTCGACCTGGAGGTCGGACCTCAGGGTGCGGCGTTCTGGCTGCTTCCGCCGCTAAAGGCGGATGAGTATGACTGGGCCAAGGGCACGGTGGACGAGCACCGGCTCTTCTACTGGTTCCAGGCGCTGGATAATGCCGGCGGCTACAAGCTGCGCCAGGGCGTCTCGAAAACACATGAGGTGTGGATCGGGCTTGATGGCGCGGCGCCGCAGCACGACCGCCCGCTCATGGCCGCGTGCCCGCCCTCCTGGTATGCCGATTCGAAGGTCTTCGGCGATTTCGCTATCGCGGACGCGAAGCGAGAGGTCGTCAAGGAGTACGATGCCAAGGTGGCGGAGACCCTGGAGGGCTACCTTCAGAACCGCGAGCGCAACCGCGAATACGGCGCGCTCAACTTTGGCGACTGGTGGGGCGAGCGCGTGATCAACTGGGGCAACATCGAGTACGACACCCAGCACGCCTTCTTCCTCCAGTTTGCTCGTTCCGGGGATCTCCGTTTCTTCCAGGCCGGCGAGGAGGCCGAGCGCCACAATCGCGATGTAGATACGATCCATGCGCATACGAATGACTATCGCGTGGGTGCCGTCTATTCCCACTGCATCGGCCATGTGGGCGACTACTACGCGAAGAGCCCCTTGCCCGGCCCGAATCAGGGCAGCCCTCGCGGCGGCTTCTCCGTCTCGCACACCTGGTGCGAGGGCCACTGCGACCACTACTTCCTGACCGGCGACCGGCGCTCGCTGGAGACGGCGCGCAAGATCGCGGACCACTACGGGGTGTATGGCACGACCAACTACGACTTCACCAACTGCCGCATCCCAGGCTGGCATCTGATCTTGACGATGGGCGTGTACCGCGCGACGGGCGACCCGTTCTACCTGAACGCGGCCCGGATCATCGTCGAGCGCGTTCTGGAGCGGCAGACGGAGGATGCGGCGCTGGGATCGGCCGGCGGCGGCTGGCGACGGCGCATGGTGCCCGGACACTGCCTGTGCGAGCCCGCGCACTATGGCAACGCCGGCTTCATGGTGGGCGTGTTGCTCACCGGCTTGCGGTGGTATCACCAGGAGACCAACGACCCGCGAGTGGCGCGCAGCATTCACCTGGGCGCGCGCTACCTGATCAAGGATCTATGGATGCCCGCTGTCAGCGGGTTCCGCTACACCACCTGTCCGAGCTCCAGCTCGGGCCCCTGGTCCAACCTGCTCCTCTTTGACGGGATCGGCTATGCCTACCAGCTGACGGGGGATCCGGAGCTGGCGCAGGTGCTCACAGCAGGCACCGAGGCGGCTATCAAGAGCATGAGTGGCATGGGCAAGTCGTTCACGATGTACATTCGTGTCGCCCCGCATGTTCTCGACCTGCTGGCGAGGCTGCGCGAGGCCCCAGTGTTGCCGCTCATCGAGCTCAATGTGGAGACGCCTACGCCACTCTCTGGAAGCACCACGGTCAAGTTCGACGCGTCGAGCACCCGATGGCCGAAGGGCGCCAAGGGCCGGCTGGTGTGGAACTTCGGCGATGGGAACACCGCCGTTGGCGAGAAGGTGGAGCACACCTATGCGCGCGGTGGCAAGTACCGCGTGGTTCTGACGGCTGAGGGCGCCGGCCGAAAGGCGTCGACAGAGGCGATGATCAACCTGCCACCCAAGGAGCTGGAGGCGGTTGGCCGCGGGCAGGCGGTCGTCGTCGAGGCAGAGCGCTTCTCGGGTCAGGGCAAGGGGAACGTACGCATCGCCTCCGACCGGGTCTCGGCATCTGGATCGATCATTACCAGCTGGCATATGGAGATCGGTCACTGGCTCGAGTGGAAAGTGAACGTGCCACAGGCCGGTCGCTACCGGCTGCTGCTCAAATACTGCAGCGACTCGCCAAACCCCCGGCGGGAGCTGCGCGTAGATGGCCAGATCCCGGCCGACATTTGCAAGGAGATCGCCTTCCCGCGCACCGGCGGGTTCTCCACGGCGAAAGATGACTGGGCCTATCTCACGGTGGGCGGCGAGGAGAAGCCACTCCTTCTGGATCTCACCGCGGGCGAGCACACGATCCGCATGACCAATCTGGGCGATGGCCTGGCGCTCGACTGGCTCGCCCTGATCCGCGAAAAGTAGCGAAGACTGTCAGGCGCCGGTCGCCATCCTGCTCATGGGGTGGCGACCGGCGCTTCGATTGGTGTCGCGCATCCGTCGGCCTCGGGCCCAAACCAACTGCCCGAGGGCGTGCCAATCCACCGGACTGCTCGCCAGGGGAGAGCCCGTCGGGGGAGGAAGTCAAGACGATGTCGCAGGCTGAAGACTCTGTTGCGATTCCGCTTGCATCGGGAGGGGTGATGCGCGTGCAGCCGGTGGCGGCGCACACGTTTCGCATTCGCCTGCGTCCTGATGCTGCCTTCGCGGAGCCGGCACTCGTGCGCTATGGGATTCTCCGGTCGGAGTGGCCCGCGGTCGAGTTCACCACCGGCGGCGACGAGGAGACCGCCTTCGTTCGCGCCGCGGAGGCCGAGCTGCACGTGCGACGTTCGGACGGCTGGTTGACACTGTGCGATGCCAGCGGGCGCCCGGTGGTTGAGAGCGCCGGCGCGCCACGCTCCGACACGGAAAGCGGCTTCGGCGCGGAGTTCGCCTTGCAGGAGGATGAGCGCCTCTATGGCCTGGGCGATGTGACCCGCGAACGCATCCAGAAACGGGGCAACCGCTCCCAGATCTGGGTAGTGAACGTGAAGTCCTACGTGCCCATCCCCTATGTGATGAGCACCCGCGGCTGGGCCCTTTTCGTGAACTCCACCTGGCGCCATACTTTTGACTTGGGTTGCCGCGTGCCGGACCGGCTCTGCTTCTGGGGCAAGCGCGGCGAGCTGGACTTCTACCTGATCCTCGGAGACAGCGCCCCGCAACTCCTCGACCGCTATACCGACATTGTGGGCAAGCCGGCGCTGCTTCCACTCTGGGCTTATGGGCTCACCTTCGTCTGTAACCAGCAGGCGAATGCCCGTGAGATGTTGGATGACTGCCTCAACTTCCGCCGGGAAGGGATCCCCTGCGATGTGATCGGGCTCGAGCCGGGCTGGATGGAGAAGCATTACGATTTTTCCGTGGAGAAGAAGTGGCACCCCGAGCGCTTCTTTATCCCATCCTGGAGTCCCAAGGGACCGCATACCTTCCTGAGCGCGGCAGGCCGGCTGGGCTTCAAGATGAGCCTCTGGCTGTGCTGCGACTATGATCTCAGCTACGAAGAGGAGCGCCAGCTTCAAGCGAAGAGCGCCGTCCAGGCTGAGGCAGAATCGCGCGCGCCGGACGCGGATGACTTCGAGCAGGACGAGCACTTTGCGCACGGGCGCACGCTGATGGACCGCATGACGCGGCCAGAGGAGCCGTGGTTCGAGCACCTGAAGAAGTTCGTCGGTCAGGGCGTCTCCGCGTTCAAGATGGACGGCGCGTTGATGGTGAACGAGCATCCTGACCGCAAGTGGGGCAACGGCATGGATGACGAGGAGATGCACAACCTCTATCCGGTGCTCCTCAACAAGCAGATGAGCCGGGGTTTCGCTGAACACACCGGGCGCCGGCCCATGGTCTACAGCTCCGGCGGCTACGCTGGGATCCAGCAGTTCAGCGCCACCTGGGCGGGTGATACCGGAGGCGGGCCCAAGCCGCTGGTCTCTATGCTCAACCACGGTCTCTCCGGCCATGTTAACACCAGCTGCGACATGGACGTGTTCACGCCGGCCGGGATCCATTTCGGCTTCCTTCAGCCCTGGTCACAACTGTGCAGCTGGGCCTATTGGCGCCACCCGTGGTTCCTCGGCAAGGATCTCTTCCCGATCTTCAAGTGGTACGCCCGGCTGCGGTATCGCCTCATCCCCTATATCTACTCGATGGCGCACGTCGCCGCGCGTACCGGCATGCCGATCATGCGCGCCATGCCCCTGGTCTATCCCGACCATCCGGGTGCCGATGAACTGCTGCAGCAGTACCTTTTCGGCGATGCTTTCCTCGTCGCGGCGTTCACCAACCGCGTCTCTCTTCCGGCAGGGAAGTGGATCGACTTCTGGACGGGCGAGGCGCACGAGGGGCCCAAAGAGATGGAATGCCAGGTGCCGGCAGACCGGGGTGGGCCGCTCTTCATCCGAGCTGGAAGCATCATCCCGAACTGGCCGGAGATGCAGTACGTTGGTGAGCAGCCGGTCGATACGCTCAGCCTGCACGTCTACCCGCATGGCGAGAGCGAGTTCACGCTCTACGAGGATGACGGCGTCAGCTTCGGGTATCGCGAGGGCCAGGTTGCGCAGACGCGCATCACCTGCCGCGCCGCGCGCGATCAGGTGGAGCTGGAGATTGCCCCGCGTGTTGGCGCCTACGAGGGGATGCCGGACGAGCGTTGCTTCGACGTGTGGCTCTACACCGAGAGCGCGCCTGCGTCCGCATGGATCAATGGCAGCGCCGCCGAATGGTGCTACGATGAGGATGCGCGCGCGGTTCGCCTGCGCGTGGCAGAGGATCCGGATCGGCGGCGGCCTGCCCTGGTCCGTTGTGTCTGGTGAGAAATGCTGTGGCGATGAGGCCGGACGGGCGCGCCCGATGGAGCAGGGGCGTGCTCTGCCGGTCAAGTGCCATGTGGGCATCCGGATTGACTGGGTGCCCAATAGCCTGTAGGAATGGAGTGAGGACTTTATGAAGCGGTTATGGCTATGGAGAGGGGTCGTTCTGCCGGCTCTTCTCGCCCTGATGGTGTGGCCCGCGGGGGCCGCCCAGGGTCCGGAGGCCTGGGAGCGTCCGGGCGAGAATATCGCACTGGGCAAGAGCTACACTCTGGTGCCGCGCCCGAACTACGCGCTGTGCCGGGATGATGGAGACAGAACGCAGTTGACCGATGGCCAGTACACCGTCGGCTACTTCTGGACCCAACAGACCACCGTGGGGTGGAGCGGCGGCGGGCAGACGCGCATCGTCATCGACCTGGGCCAGGTGGAGCCGATTGTTGGCGTGAGCTTCCATACGGCGGCGGGACGCGCGGAAGTGCGCTGGCCGCGGTCGCTCCTCCTCTTTGTCTCGGACGATGGCGAGACGTGGTGGCGCGCGGGCGATCTGGTCAAGCTCGACCGGGGCCCCGAACCGCCTGCCGATACCTATGCCACGCGGCGCTACTGGACCAACCAGCTGGCGACCCGGGGCCGCTACGTGGCGGTCGTCATGGTGCCAACTGGCAGCTACGCCTTCTGCGACGAGATTGAGGTCTACCGGGGCGATCAGGCGTTTCTGACGCGCCCGCGCGAGGGCAGGGCAGTGGCCGACATCGATGCGGCGATCACGGCGCTTCGCTTCGAGGAGGACGTTCGAGCGGAGGCCGAGGCGCTTCGTGAGCGCCTCGGGGCGGCGAGGATCGCCGCCGGACAGAAGACACGCATCCAGACGATGCTCGACCAGGCGGTCGTCAATCTGAACGAGATCGAAGGGGTTGGCGGCAACGAGCGGGCCATCTGGCCGTACGGCAAGGCGCACGAGAAGCTGTTGGCGGTCCAGGCGGCCCTCTGGCGCGCCGAGGGGCGCCCGGCGCTGCAAGCGTGGGCCGGGTCGTGCTGGGATCCCCTTCTGCCCTGGCAGGCGCCAGAGCGGACCGCAGCGGCGAACATCGATCTGGTGATGATGCGCAACGAGGTGCGCAGCGCGGCAATCAACATCACCAACGCGAACGACGCGGCGCAGCGCCTGAAAGTCACGTTCGCTGGGCTCCCTGGTTCGCCGAAGCCGGAGTGGATCCGGGTGCGCCAGACAGTATGGACTCCGGCCAAGCCGTCGAGTCGGGCCCCCGAGGGCGTCGAGCAGCCGCGCGTGGCGGGCTCTGCGCTCCCCGACGCCCCTGATGGAGTGGTTACGGTCCCTGGTGGTACCACCGGACAGGTGTGGCTGAGCCTCGACACCTCGGCGGTGCCGGCGGGCGACTATCGGGGCCGGGTGGAGCTGACTCCCGCCTCGGGCGAGCCGCTCACGGTGCCCATTCGTGTGCGTGTCTCGGCTCTCTCCATGCCCAACGAGCTGACCCTCGCCCTTGGGGGATGGGACTACACCGATGGCCCCGGGCGCGGGATCACCGAGGAAAACCTGGAGGCAACCGTCGAGTTTCTGCGCTCCTACCATGTGAACGCGCCGTGGGCCGTGAGCGCGGTGATGCCGTTCGGCAAGCATGATGCCACCGGCAAGATGGTCGAGCCGCCGGATACGAAGCGGCTGGATGCCTGGATCGCGCGCTGGCCGAACGCGCGCTACTACTGCGTCTACAACGCCTTCACCAAGGATGTGGAGACTCCCGAGGACCGGCGGCGCGTCGCCGAGTGGATCACCTTCTACGTGGAGCATCTGAAGAAGAAGGGGATCGCTCCCTCGCAGCTCGTGCTCCTTCTCGTGGATGAGCCTCGCAACGAGGAGCAGGATCAGCGCATCGTGAGCTACGCGCGCGTCTTGCGCGAGGTGGCCCCGGAGGTGATCGTCTTCAACGATCCGATCTGGAAGGACCCGCGAGACACCAGTCGAGAGATGCTGGAGCTTTCTGGCATGCTCTGCCCCAATCGCGTCTCCTGGCTTGGGAGTCGCGGCCCCTACGAGGAGGTCTACCTTCCCCAACGCGATGCCGGACGGCTGCTTGCCTTCTATAGCTGCTCCGGACCGGTGCGAGCGCTCGATCCCTACAGCTACCACCGCCTCCAGGCGTGGGAGGCGTTCCGCTATGGCGCGATCTACCAGGCGTTCTGGGCCTTCGGCGATACCGGCGGCGGCTCCGCGTGGAACGAGTACTCCGCGCCTGGCACCTGCTACTCGCCGCAGTTCCTGGATGCCTCGGGGAACACCACCTCGAAGCATATGGAAGCGATCCGCGAGGGCCTGTATGACTACGAGTACCTGGTTCTCCTGCGCAAGGCGGTCGAGCAGGCCGAAAAGAGCGGGCGCAATCCCGCCGCCGTGCGCCAAGCACGCCAGCTACTGACAACGCTTCCCGCCAAGGTGGTGGATGCCGAGGGAGCTCAGGCGATCGATTGGCACGCGCCGAAGCAGCGCGATGTGGCGGACAACGCCCGCAAAGAAGTGCTGAAAGCACTGGAAGCTCTCTCTCAGTAGGAAGCACGCAGGGGGGCGGGCTGAGGTCCGCCCCTCTCTCTAAGCTCGCCAGACGCGCATCTTGGGGAAAGCCGATCTCCTGATGCGCTCCGCTCAGGATTTGCCCTCGGTGCGGGCCTGCGGGCCCGCTTGCACCAGTTCGCGGATTCGTGCTTCGAGGGCATCCGGGTCCACCGGCTTTGTCAGATGCGTGGGGAATCCCGCCTCGCGTGTGCGCTGGACATCGATCGCCTTCTGATCCCCCGTGAGCATCAGGGCCGGCACGCTCTGCATCCCGGGCAGGGCGCGAGCGCGCTTCAGGAACTCATATCCATCCATGCCAGGCAGGTCGACGTCTGCCAGGATGAGGCCGGGGCGCTCTTCCCGCGCCCGTTCGAGGGCTTCCTCGCCGCTTGGGGCTGACGTGACGGAGTAGCCGACGATACCGAGTGCTGTCACCAGGATCTCGCGCGTGTCTGGATCCCCTTCGACCAACAGCACGCGCAGGTGATCCGGCGCCTGCTGCAGCCTATTGTCTGCGGACGCCGTCTCCGGTGCGGGGATGAGGGGGAGCTCTACCGTGAAGCGGCTTCCCTTTCCCGGACCTTCACTCTCGGCCGTGACGCTTCCTCCATGCCTCTCCACGAGCGCCTTCACCAGGGCCAGGCCGATCCCCATTCCGGCACCCTTGTGCTTGTCCATTTTCCCCTGCTCGAACATGCGGAAGAGGCGGGGAAGCTGCTCCGGCGCGATGCCGATCCCGGTATCCTCAACCACGATCCGCGCGTGCCCGGGATCCTGCGCCCGGCACGACACCCGGATTTCGCCCCCAGCCGGAGTGAACTTGATCGCGTTGGAGAGGAGATTCATCACCACTTGCTGCAGCCGGTCGGCGTCGCCGTTCACCCAGAGCCCGCTCTGCAGATCGACGTGCAGTGACAGCCGGGCATCCGCCAGATCGGATTGCTGGCCCTGAATTGCCGAGCGCACGATGGTGTCGAGGGCAACCGGGACGCAGCGAAGCTCGATCTTGCCACGTGCCACCCGCGAGAGATCCAGCAGGTCATTGACCAGGCGCGCCTGCAGGCGGGCGTTGCGGTCGATGATCTCGAGGGTGCGGCGCAACCGCCCATCCTCGGTCACAAGGTGGCGCAGCATATCGACGCCTGCCAGGATCGGGGCGAGGGGGTTGCGCAACTCGTGCGAAATAACCGTGATGAAGTGATCCTTGGCGCGGTTGGCATCCTGTGCCTCACGATAGAGGCGCGCGTTCTCGATGGCCAGGGCCGCACGGCGGCCCAGCTCCATGGCCTGCGTCAGGTCGCGGTGCGTATACCGTCTCGCCGACCGGGTGGAGACGATGTTGATCGCGCCGAGTACCCGTCCCCGCACCTCCATCGGCACCAGCATCGCCGAGTGCGCGCCAAGTGCCCGCATCTGCTCAAGGTGCTCGGGCGACCGGGCGATGGCTGCCAGCACATCGGGATGCACGCTCTCGAAGAGATGTGCCTCGCCAGCGCACAGGTCCGGCAGGGCCTCGCAGACAGCCTTGAGCGTAGGGGGCGGGAAGCCTACGAGCTTTTTGGCCAGCGCCTCGTCTGCCGGATCCGCAGTGGCCACTTCGGTGCGCTCCAGCCCGGAGTCGAAGATATAGACGAAGCACCAGTCCCCGAGGCCGGGCACGGCCAGGCGGGCCACTTGCGAGAGCGTTGTCTCATAGTCGAGCGAAGAGGCGAGTAATCGGCTTGCCTCCGCCAGGAAACGCTGGGCGATGGCGTCGCGCTTCCGCTCCGTAATGTCGCGCGCGATCGCCTGTATCCGGCCATCTGGCAGGAGCCTGGCGCTGACCTCAGCGATGCGAATGGAACCATCTTTGGTGCGGACCTGACGCTCAGTCACCACCGTCTTGCCGGCGCGGAGCTCGGGCAGATGCAAGGGGTGTTCGGACAGTTCCGAAGGCACGAATAAGTGGGTGACATTCATCCCCACCAACTCCTCGCGCGTATAGCCGGTGGTCTCCGCGGTGCGCGCGTTGGCCGCGAGGATCTGACCCTCCGCATCCAACACCGCGATCGGATCCGACGCCTGCTCCATCAGCATCCGGTAGCGGCTCTCGCTCAGTCGGAGGGATTCGGTTGTGCGATGGCGCTCAATGGCATACGCGATGTGGTAGGCGATGGTCTGGGCTACCTGTACCTCCTCATCGGTGAACACGTGCGGCTCGCCGTAGTAGACCATCAGCTTCCCTACCAGCCGGTGGTGGTGGACGAGCGGAATGAACGCGATCGCACGAATACCTTCCGTCTGGAGCACCTCGGGAAGTGGAGTGGATTCGGGCGCCCTCGCCACGTCGGCGATGAGCACGGGGCGGGGGTCCTGAACATCAGGTGGCCAAGGCGTGTGACCTTCGACAGCTTTGCGGTACTCTTCCGAGAGGCCCCGCCACGCCTTGAAGCGCATCACCTGATCGGCATCCAGCAGCAGGAGCGAGGCGCGGTCAGTTCCCAAAGCGCGGGTGAGACCGTCAAGCGCCTTCTCGTAAATCTGCGCCAGATCCTCGGCCTCGCTGACGGCTGTGGCCGTATCGTAGATCACGCGCAGCTGGTCATAGCGGCGGCGTACCTTCTCCTCCTCCCTGACGCGGTGTGTGATATCTTCAAAGACGACGACGGCGCCCGTCACCTTGCCCCCGCGGCGCATAGGCGCTGCGGATGCCAGGCCCACAAGCCACCGGTCACCGGGCAGGCGGATGTGAACCTCCTCCTGATAGATCACCTCGCCGCGCTGGAGGGCACGCAGGGCGGGGATCTCTTCCAGGGCGTAGGGGCGGGTGCAGTCCGCCGGGTAGATGGCATAGAGAGTGCTCAATTCTTGGACCGGGGTGCCGGGCGCAAGGGCCATCCCCGCTGCTTCGCGCGAAGCCCGGTTTTGCAGCTCGATGGTCGCATGGGCGAGGTCGGCACCGTCGATGACGAGTGCAGGCAGAGGGATGCTATCGAGCACGACCCGCAAGCGGTCGCTCTCATCCTGCGCTCGCTGGCGCGCCTGGACCACGCGAAGGGCCCCGGCGGCGTGCGCGGCGAAGGCCATGAGCACGCTCTCGTCTTCCGGGCTTGGGCCCTGTGGCGGCATCGCAGGGTTGTACACCTCAAGCATGCCTACCGGCTCCGTGTCGAGGAGGAGAGGCGCCAGAAACGCGCTCTCCAGCCCGGCTGCGCGCAGCTCATCTCGCCACTCCCAGCGGGGATCGGAGCCGATGTCGGCCACGTAGACCGGTTTGGACTGCGCCAGCACTACGCCCGCGATCCCCTCATTCAGCGCCAGCTTCCGCGTGTTGATTACCTCACGACCAACGCCGGAGTAGGCGAAGGTCTCCAGCAGGCCGCTCTCCTCGCGCCGGAGCATCACATGGGCCGCCGCCGCGGAGAAAAGCGAGCGCAGCAGATCCGCTGTGCTATCGGCAACCTCGGCGAGGGATTTGGCGACGGCGCATTGCTGCACCAACAACAGGAGCGTCTCCAGCAGTCTATGGCGATGTTCAGTCGGGATCATCCCGTCTTCGGATTCCCGCATCTCGTCGGCCTCCCGGGGGTCCTGGATCATGGCGGTGATACCCGGTCTCGGCTTAGTTCATGCGCGCAATGGGTGGATCCCTCCTCATGGGAAGGGCCGGACGATACAAACTCTCACGGAGGCAGGATACCTGCCCACGTAGCGCGCGCTATCTGGAGCGGGACGATGCGCGATGGAGAGTATGGTGCCCCCGTGGCAGGGGCTCAGCGGAGAGGACGGACGAAGGCGTTCAGGAGCGCGCTCACGATTCCCATCACCACGGAGCCGAAAAGCGCGGCAAGGAAGGTCTGAAGCGGTTGCCCAGGAGCCCCAACGCGGAACCCCTCGATCCCGAGCTGGCCGACCAGCAGGAAGAGGAGCGCGTTGATCACAATGCCGATGAGGCCGAAGGTCATGCAGCGCAGGGGCATGGCGAAGAAGCTCACCACCGGTCGGATGACGGCGTTGACGAACGAGAGCGCGATCACAGCGAGCACCGCCCCGCCCGCGCTGCCAATCTCGAGCGGCAGGCCAAGTTGCTGCGCCAGGAGGCTGGTAATCCAGAGGGCAACGGCCCCTACGAGCAACCGAATGATAATGCCTTTGATCAAAGCAAGACTCCCTCAAGTGCCAGAAGGCGCCGCTTCCACGCCAGGCCGGCCAGATAGCCGCCCAGGCCTCCATCGGCGCGCACCACGCGATGGCATGGGATCAGCAGCGGCACCGGGTTGCGCGCCAGCGCCGAGCCGGCGGCGCGCGCCGCGCCGGGATAACCGGCTTGCGCGGCTAGTTCCGCATAGGTCACCGTCGCGCCAGCGGGCACGCGCGCGCACGCCTCCAGGATCCGGCGTTGAAAGACCGGGCAGGCCGAGAGGTCCAGCGGCACGTCGAAGCGCGTGCGCTGGCCCGCGAGATACTCCTCGAGTTGCGTCGCGAGTTGGATGGCGAGCGGGGGGAGGGGCGCTTCCGCCGGCGCCTCCGCGAACTCCAGGCGGCTCACTCCCCGAGCGGTGATCCACGCCCGAAACGCGCTCGCCCCGGCGTGGATACCGACAACCTGGGCCGGCGCGTTCCCGACCGTGTCGCCCTCTTTTCTCGCTCCGCTCATTCGCGCGCTGCTCATCTCCTTACTCACATGATTCCCCGGGAGAGGGGGGAAGATCCTGCCGGCCGAACTGTATATATGCCGGGATTGAGAGAAGAGAGCGAGAGGAGCGAGCAGGGAAGATGGCGGAGCAGGAGCGGGTGATCGTGGTTGGGGGTGGGGCTTCGGGGATGATGGCCGCGGGCACGGCGGCCGAACGCGGGCATCGGGTGCTCCTGCTGGAGAAAAACCGGTCACTCGGCCGGAAGCTGCGGATCACGGGCAAGGGCCGGTGCAACCTGACCAACCTCACCGATGTGGAGGGACTGGTGGAGCATCTCCCCGGCAACGGGCGATTCCTGCGCTCTGCTTTCTACCGCTTTGGTCCGGAGGATCTGATCGCGTTTTTCACGGCCTGGGGGCTCGAGACGAAGGTCGAGCGCGGGAACCGCGTCTTCCCTGCCAGCGACGAGGCGGCCGATGTCGTGACGGCACTGGAGCGGTTTCTCCGGGCAGGGCACGTGGAAGTCTGGAAGGAGAGCCCAGTGAGCCGGCTTCTGGTGGAGGCCGGGGCGATCCGGGGGGTACAACTGCGAAATGGGACGGAGCTTTCGGCGGCCGCGGTGATACTGGCCACCGGAGGCGCCTCTTATCCGGGCACCGGCTCGACGGGGGATGGCTATTGCATGGCGTGTGAAGTGGGCCACACCATCGAGCCGATCCGGCCCTCGCTGGTGCCGCTGGAGGTCGCCGAGGCGTGGGTGCCGCCACTCGCTGGGCTCACCCTGAAAAACGTCGATCTCTATGCCCTCTCGCCAGAAGGGAAGATTCTCTGGCACGAGCGCGGAGAGATGCTTTTCACGCACTTTGGCGTCTCAGGCCCGCTTGTCTTGAGCGCGAGTCGGCATCTGGTCGGATGCACCGGATGCCGGTTGCGCATCGATCTCAAGCCGGCGCTCACGGAGGAGGTGCTGGACGCGCGCGTGCAGCGTGACTTCCACGAAGCGATCCGCCGGCAGATCGGCAATGCCCTCGACAAGCTGCTCCCGCGGGCGCTCATCCCGGTTGTCCTCCATGTGGCGGGCCTGCCCGAGGATCTGCCCGTCCATCAAGTGACGCGCAAGCAGCGACACGCGCTCGTGCGCGTTCTCAAGGGGCTGATGCTCACCGTAACGCGCCCCCGGCCCCTGGCCGAGGCGATTGTCACCGCTGGCGGTGTCTCCACCCACGAGATCGACGCACGGACGATGGCCTCACGCGTGGTGGACGGCCTCTACCTGACCGGCGAGGTGATCGATGTGGATGGCTACACCGGGGGCTACAACCTGCAGGCCGCCTTCACGACCGGGCGGATTGCCGGCGAATCGGTGTAGGTCCGTGAAATCAGGAAGGATGCGGCGGGGGAGACGCCGAACCGCTCTGAAGTAGAGGGCCGTGCCGGCCCAGGGGCCGAAGGGTGGCGCGGGCCGTTGGAGCCCTCTCTCGCGGGCGGGCTCTGGCAAGTTGCAGTCTTTGATCTGCCATTCCGTTTCCACTTCGCGTTTGCCCTGCCCAAGAAGGAGGATCTGCCATGGTAAATTGGGGTGTTATCGGTTGTGGAGGGATAGCCGACCGTCGCACGATACCGGGTCTGCTTGAGGCGAAGAATGCGCGCTTGCTGGCAGTCATGGACCAGGTGCCGGAAGTGACCAAGCGGGTGCAAGAGAAGTATGGCTGCCCGCGCAGCTATGACTCCGTGGCCGACCTGCTTGCCGATCGCGAGATCGATGCGGTTTACATCGCCACGCCTGTTTTCGCGCATGCCGAGCAGGTGATGGCGGCGGCCGCGGCAGGCAAGCACATCCTGGTGGAGAAGCCCCTGGCGATGAACACGGGCCAGGGTCGCGAGATGATCGAGGCGTGCAAGAAGGCGGGCGTCTACGCGACTGAGGGCTACATGATGAAGTTCCACAGCCTGCACCAGCGGGCAAAGGAGATCATCGACTCGGGCGTGCTTGGGAAGGTCGTCCTGATGCGCGCGCAGCTCTCCTGCTGGTATCCGGAGATCCCGGGCGCCTGGCGGCAAGATCCCAAGCTGGGCGGCGGCGGCGCGTTGATCGATATGGCCACGCACCTCTATGACCTGATGCGCTGGTTCGCAGGCGATGTGAAGGAAGTCTCGGCGTTGGCGGATACGCTCGTCTTCAGCTACGGGGTCGATGACGCCTCGAGCACCCTGCTGCGCTTCGAGAGCGGCGCCCATGGCTTCGTCGATGCCTTCTTCTGCGTGCCGGACTCCTCGGTACAGAGCCGCCTGGAGATCTATGGCAGCCGGGGAAGCATTCTGGCCGAGGGGACCATTGGCCAGGGATCCGGCGGCAACATGGTCGCCTACATCGAAGAGAACGCCCGCGGCTACGACGCGCAGCAGGCGCGCGATTCCGCCGATGTGAAGCCGCAACAGGTCACCGCGGAGCCCGTGAACCCCTACACCGCCGAGGTGGAGTACCTCAGCCGGTGCATCGAGGAGAAGCAGGCGCCGCAGATGAACACGCTCGAAGAGGGCCTGCAGATCCTCGCGATCGCCGAAGCGGCTTACCGCGCCGCCAAGAGCGGCCGCCGCGAGCCCATCGCGTAACGGATCGAGTGACCCTATTCCGGCGTCGCCTGAGAGTGATGCCGAGAATCCGGAAGGGATTCCCTCGTGGGGCCCAGGGCGTCTTGTCCTGGGCCCTCATCATAGGTCGCGAGCGCGCGAGGTACGAATATGATCAAGCGGGTATAGTGACCTCAGGGGTGGAGAGCGAGTATCCGTGCCCATCTCTCGCGCGCGGCTGTGACGATCCCGCGTAAAGGAACCAGGAGGGCTATCGCATGAGTCTGGATGACTGGCTACAGAGCGGGAGTTGGATGACACGCCCGGCCGGGCTGGGGGAAGCAGCGGGCAAGCTGCTGGAGCATCTGGGCGGATCCTACGAGAAGGGCCGGCGAGCAGCGAGGGCGGCCAAGCAAGAGGGCAAGAGGCTCTTGGAAGATGCCTCCGAGAAGTGCGGCGTCTCCGAGCATGTCGAGGCGGCAAAGCGGCGGGCCGAGGCAGCGCGCGAGCGGGCGGCAACCGCCGCCGAAACCGCCTTGCGCTTTATCAAGGAGCGGCCAGCGGCGCGGATCGCGCGAGCAGGCGTCCAGATCAAAGCAGGGCTCACCGGATTCGGTGCCGGCTACCTCTTCCCGGACGTGGAGGTACTCTTTCTCGGTGCCAGTGGGCGAGGCCGGTGGCTCACGCAGAGTGGAATCCCCGTGTGGGGCGCCGAAAAAGTGGTGCGCTCCCTTCTCCTGGAGCGCGAGCCCGCGGGCGGCGATGACAGCCAGGCCAGGTTCAACGTCCGGCGTGAACTGTATGGCGCCGTGGCAGCTCCCCTCCTGGCCGGCATGAGCGCCGGCCTGGGCCTGCGCCTGACCCTGGATGCACTCAGCGTGCGCGGTGTCCAGGGCGTCGGCCAGTTGATCGTGGGCGGCCGGGAGATGCTTTTCGAGCGGATCTGGATGCTGGGCAACGGAGTCTGGTGCTTCCTGATGGGCAAGGATCTGCTCCTGGTCACCCTCGGGCGGTCCAAGAACCAAACCCTCTCCGACGTCCTACAGAGGCTCCGCGACGGAGACGAAGACGAGGAAGAGCCGGTGTAGGCCGGTGCTTGGGGGACGCGCGGTCTGGGCTCGCCAGTCTTTCCTTCCTTGGAAGGGGGCGCCGGCGCGCTATCGCGTCACCCCAACTCGAAACTGGCCGCGCCGTAGATTTGGGCCACGCCGTCTGAGCCCGTGGATGCGCCCAGGACCATGCGGGTCAGCTGTCGGATGACCTGGAAGCCGTACGAATCCACGAGCGCCAGGCTCGCGGCGTTGTCCGGCAGGATGTCCCAATAGACGCTCCCTGCCGGGAGAGCCGCCAGAAGCGTCTCGGCCACGGCGCGCGCATCGTCCGGGTTGCGCGAGACGAGCGGCCCCAGGTAGGAAGCGTTGAACCCAAGGCGCGCGAAGCCGTAGGCCTGAAGCTCGCCGCCGCGCTCAATCACGGCCGACGGCCCCTCGCCGTGCAGGATGCGCAGCAGCGGGAGCCGGTCCGCATCAAACGCGGCGCGATCCATCTCCGCGATTTTCGGCCAATCCCCAGGGGCAATGGGGCGCACCTCGGGGTGGGATGGGAGTCCATCTGGCCGGGCGCCTGTCATCCGATAGCAGGGGCGCTCGTCGCGGAAGCCAAGCTTTAGGTAGACGGGGCGGCCCTGGTCGGTGGCGTCCAGCTTGATGCTCTCCACGCCGTGCTGTTGCAGGTACTGGATGCAGTGCGCCATCAACGCCGATCCGATCCCCCGCCGGCGGAAATCGGGGTGGACCAACACCATCCCGATCCAGGACAAGCGCGTGCCGTAGCGGACCGCGCTAGCCGTGCCACACGGCGTTCCCTGCTCCTCGGCAATGAAGACGCCTTCGGGGTCGAGCGCGAGCAGGCGCTCCCAGTCAGCCACCAGCTGGTTCCACCCGGCGATCCGGCACAGCTCCAGGCCGAATGGGATCTCCTCGGCGCGCATCGGTCGGATCTCGGCCATCGGCATACTCCTCCTTGCGATTCGCGTGGCTTTGAACTCTGGCCGCGAGCCTGGCAGGCAACGCAGCTTACTTCTTGACCTGTTCCGGCTCCGGCTTGAAGTGGTGCCAGATCCAGAACCCGAACCCGACCAGCAGGAAAGCGCCGATGATTAGGTCCGCGCCGTGGAAGTAGTGACGGATGTTCTGCCAGTTCTCGCCAAGTACCTTTCCCACGTAGGTCAACAGGTAGCACCAGGGCACCGAGCCGGCGAAGGAGAGGATCAAGAAGGGCATGAACGGCATCCGGCTGATCCCGGCGGGCAGCGAGATGAAGGTGCGGATCACCGGCAGCAGGCGGCTGATGAAGACCGCCCACATTCCCCAACGCTCGAAGAAGCGATCCGCCATATCCAGGTCTTTACGTCGGATCAAGACGTAGCGACCATACCGCTCCAGGAAGGGACGGCCTCCCCAGACGCCGACCCAGTAGGCAACGGCCGATCCAATGGCGCATCCCACCGCGCCAGCAATCGAAGCGGAATGGAGGTCGAAGTCGCCTGTTGAGACCAGGTAGCCAGAGAAGGGCATGATCAGCTCGCTGGGCAGAGGAATACACGCGCTCTCAATGGCCATCAGGAGCGCGATACCAGCATAGCTCATGGAGCGAATGACATCGGCCACCCAAGCGCCGATTGGTGCCAGGATTGCTTCCAAATGCGAGCCCTCCCATCGCCCGCGGCGCCTCCGCAGGCGGTACACAAAAGAACTCCCGTGGCCAGAGCAATATTAGCCGCGGGAGATACTTCTATTGCCATCAGATTCCGCGCGCACGGGGCCTTCTCCTTCCCATGAAGTACGGCGAGTATCGCTTCCGCCAGGAATCCGGGCCTGCAGGGCGAACCTTCACCCAACGGCCGGATGAACACCGGAGCCGGCAGTCTCCTGAGATTCCGACATAAGGAATCCGAAGCCTCGGAGGCAAGGCGCAACCCGGCGCGCGGCGATAAATCACCGCGCTGCTTGCGAGCGAAGCCCTGCCGGGCTGGGTTGGGGATACTCCCAGATGTCTCAAAAAGGCGGTGGCTGGGAGGGGGAGCCCCGAAAGGGCTTTGCCGGAAAGCAGCGCGGAGCTTCAAGCTCCGCGCGTGCGGGCGGCCTTCTCCTTATCTCGGAATTCCAGGGCAGTCTCAGCGATTCTGGACAAGGAAGGTACTCCTATGGCCCAAGGACATGGCCACAAGCTTTGGATCATCCCTGATGGCTACATCGCCACGACCCCGCCGGACGCGGTGGGCCCCTCAGGGTACGTCACGCACGAGTCGGTTTGCATCTTGAATGACGGCGACGAGCCTGCGCAATGCACGCTGGATGTCTACTTCGAGGATCGCGACCCGATGCTCGGCATCCCGTTCACGGTCGGCGCGCAGCGCTCGCTGCACTTACGCCTGGACAGGCTGAAGACGCCTTCAGGCGAGGAGATTCCCCGAGACACCTGCTACTCGTTGCGCGTGACGAGCGACCGCAACATCGTGGTCCAGCACTCTCGGCTCGATGTGACTCAGTCTAACGCCACCCTCTTCACGACGATGGCTTTTCCGGTGGAGTAGCCGGCGCCGCGCCGTCGCGGCTACACGCTGTTGACCAGCCCGGCGAGGAAGTGGCCTACTCCGTAGGCGGCCCCCGCCGCGATGGCCCCGACGACGAGCATCTCCAGGCCGCTCAGCCACCAGCAGCGCGGGTAGACAAACGTGCGCGCCGCTCCGACGCCGAAGAGGGCGACGATCGTGAGGAGAACGGCATCGATGAAGGGTGGCGTGCGGAAGAGGTGGGGCACCAGATAGGCGAGGAGGGGGATGGTGCCTGCGACCACAAAGGCCAGGAAGGTAGCAAAGCCGTGCTTCACGGGGTCGAGGGCGCCATCGGCGTTTTCCTCGTTCGGATTGGCCGCGTGCTCCGAGCGGATGCTGAGGAAGTTACTGGCACCCATCGAGACGCCATCCGCCAGGAGGTTGGCGAAGCCGAGGATCAGCACCACGCGGTTCGGCATCTGAGCACCGGCAACGCCGGCGGCCACGGCGAAAGTGGTGATGATCCCGTCGTTGGCGCCAAAGACGAGGTCGCGCATGTAATGCGCGCCCAGCCTGCGCAGGTGGTTGGCCCACCCCCCGGGGTTGTTGTGCGGTTCGGCCACCATTGCCGGGCTTTTTCCCGCGAGCGGTGTTTACCAAACCACGGGCCAGGCAGAGCTCAGCGCCGCTTAGGGCCGGGCGCGCGAGGCTTGGCATGCGACAAACGCCTCGATCGCCTCGCGACAGGCGTGGGGATCGGTTTGCTCCAGGCAGAGGCGCTCCATCGGGCACATGCCGTCGCCGGCACGGTTCAGGATGTGCGGCACCTGGCGCTCTGCGGAGTAGGGGATGCCCGCATCGCGGAGCGCCTGGATGGCCGGCTCGCTCATGATCCCGCCCTGGACCGCGACGATCCCGGCGCAGCGCGCGAGCATCGCCGCCGCCCGGCCAACCACGCGGTCGGAGAGCGACGCGCCTGCCAGCTCCAGATCGGTGCGCCGGAGCATCTCCAGCAGATCCGCAACGCCGCCGCGGTTCCCCGTCGCGATCACCTCGCCGTCACGGGCGATGGCGAGTGCCAATCCCAGCCGCTCTCGTTCTGCGCGGGCCAACTCCAAATCTGTCATGCTTCCTCCTGTTACCAATCCCAACACCACCCGCCGGATGTCATGGGCTGCCTGCTAGCGGGATAACGGCGCCCCCTCGCCGGCTCACATCCCATTTGATGCCACTACTTCGCTGGATCCATTGGGCAGCTCGCGCAGCTCGATGGCGTGTTCGACCATCTCCTTCACATCATCAAGGTGGGTGATCATTAAGATCTGGCGGAACTGCCTGCTCAGCGCGCCGAGTGCCTGGAGAATGAGGCCACGGCGCTCGCCATCCTGACTTCCGAGAACTTCGTCCAGGACGAGGAAGCCATGCTCGGCGCCGCCGGCGCTCTCGGCGATCATCTGCGAAATGGCCAGGCGCACGCACAGGTGGACGAGGTCGTTCTCGCCACCGCTGAAGGAGCGTAGCTCTCGGCGCTCGCCGTCATCGTGCATCCAGAGGTTATAGTCCTCATCTAGCTCAATCTGATCATACTTGCCGTCAGTAAGGTCTCGCACGAGGCGCGACGCTTTGGTGGCAAGCGTCGGGCGGATCCGGCCGATGAGATCCCCCCGGAACGCGGAGATCAGCGCCAGAAGTTCGTCACGGTTCTCCTTCTCCAGGCGCCTCTCGTGGATGATCTCGACCTGGCACTGATAGTCATCGTATCGTGCATCCGCCTGCTGTTGCTCGGCCAGGGCGCGCTCGCGCTCGCGGTCAGCGCGGTGGAACTCCTGCAGGCGTGTTTCGCGCCGCATTTCCAGCGCGCGGCAGAGCTGGCGGTGTTGGGCATACACCGCGGGGTCGAATCCAAGGGCGCGCAGCTCCTCATCGGCACGATCCAGCGCGGCCTGGCGCTCCGGGATCGCCTGGCGGGCACGGGCAAGCGCCTGCTCCTCCGCGGGCAGCCGCTCCACCTCCTGGCGTAGTCCAATCACCCGGTGCTCCACCTTCTCCAGCGTCGCGAGCTGGTCCACGACGCGCTGATGCGCCGCCGGATCGTACTCCTGCTCGCCCATCTCCTCGAGCTCCGCCTGCGCTCGGGCCAGTTCCGCCGTGTTGCGCGCGATGGCCGATTGCACCTCGGATAGACGTGCCTCTGCCTGGGCCACCCGGCGCAGGGCGAGGTTGAGCCGCTGTCGCTCCGCCTCGGTATCCGCCACCTGGCGCTGCAGCTGCGTGGCGCGCGCGCTATCCTCCGCGAGGAAGCGCGCGTAGTCATCGCGCTCGCCATCCAACGCCTTCAGCTCGCCCTCTAGATGGCTGACCACCTCGGTGTAGGATGCATCGAGCACACGCTGGCAGGTGGGGCATCTTCCCGCGGCGCCCAGCTCCTTCACCGATTTCAGGTCGTGGTCGAGCTGCTGCCGCTCCCTCTTGATCTGCATCAAGCGCGCTTCGTTGCTGCGGATCTGCCCCTGGATATCGGTGAGCTCCGCGCGCGTCTGTGCCAGGAGCGCCTCGGCTTGGTTGTGGGCCAACTGCAAGCCGTCGCGCGTCGAGAGTTCCTTGCTGAGCGAGGCGGCTTGTTTCAGGAGGTCCTGTCCGGTTTTCTCGTGGTGTGCGATGGTACGCACCAGGGCATTCCGTCGGCGCTGCAGGCCCGCTGCGAGCTCCAGCGCCTGGCGGCGCGCGCGGAGCTCCGGGAGCGGTTGCAGCGAGGGCTCGAGGCGGCGCAGCTCTTCCTGCTTGGCGTGCAGGTCGCGTACGCGTCCGGCGTAGATCGCCTCCTCCCGACGGGCGGCCTCCAGCGCCTGGCGGGCCAGGTCGCGCGCGCGTTCGGCCGCGGTGTATCGCCTTTGCTGCGCCTCCATCTCCTCGGCGCGCTGGCGCGCCTCCGATAGCTCGCGGTCTGTCGCTTCGAGGGCGGCCTGGGCCTCCTCGCGCTGACGGGTGAGCGCCGCCACGCGCTCCCGAGCCGCCTTACGCGCCGCCTGGATCGCATCCAGAGAGGGAAGCGCCGCTTCGCGCGCCCGCAGATCGCGCTCCGCGTCGGTGATGTCGCGACGCAGCGCCTCGATGGCGCGATCCACGCGTTCCAGGCCCAGCATGCGCAGGATGTAGCGCTTCCGATCCCGCGGCTCCCACGCGATGAGGGCGTCTAGCTCCTTCTGACGGGCAAAGAAGGAGACCATGAAGGCGCGGTGATCCATGCGGAGGCGGGATGCAATGAGCCGGTTGGTTCGCTCGGTGCCCACCTCGGCGGGCACCCCGTTGATCGAAACCTCGGCGTGAGCGGTGAGGCTGGCGCCGCGCAGCTCTCGCACCACGCGATACTCATCCCCCTCGATCTCCAGGGTGAGGGCGACCCGGCAGGGTACGTTGCGCCGGAAAGGGAGCCCCTCGTTCCGGGTGCGGCTGACCGGCGAGCCATAAAGCGCCCACGCGATTGCCTCGACGAGGGACGACTTCCCCACGCCGTTGGGCCCGAGGATGCCGGTGAGGCCATCGGGGAACTCCAGAGCCAGGCGCTCGAACTTCAGGAAGTTCTCAAGATCCAAAGAGATCAACCGCATCCGGCTCATCCTCCCCGACCACGCTCGTCAGATACTCCAGACCGGCGCGCGTCAGCGCGCTCCGATCGCGGCCATGCACATCGGCCGTCTCCATGAAAGAGCGCCACTCGTCTTCCAGAGGACGGAACGTGCCGCTCGAGACCTCCTTCTCCTCCGGTCCATCGCCTTCACGCTCCCATCGGATCGCGAAATGGAGCGCGTCGGCAACCAGGTCGCGCAGCTGCCGCAGGTCTAGGTTGGCGCGCGTGGCAGGTGGAACATGGCGCAGCCCCAGCCGGACGATGGCGCCTGAAAGCGGTTGTGCCTGCAGGCGCCCGGCCATTGCCTCGAGGAGGTCATCGGCATCCATTTCCGTGGCATCGATTGGATCCAGATCCAGCATGGGGCGCACCGGGATCTCGCGGAATTGGGGCTGGGGATCCTCCGGGTCGAAGAGGCAATAGCCCTTGGTCTGGCCAACCTCGCCAAAGCTGA
>Ga0116167_1001382_pt1 | contig 22293 bp, 20 predicted proteins | sample AD_JPNMR3_MetaG_FD_89794 | JGI IMG/M metagenome (GOLD analysis project Ga0116167, IMG submission 89794) | Active sludge microbial communities of municipal wastewater-treating anaerobic digesters from Japan - AD_JPNMR3_MetaG | ecosystem: Engineered > Bioreactor > Anaerobic > Digestate | place...
CCGGCCTCACCGGGCGCAAGATCATCGTCGACACCTACGGCGGCGCGGCGCCGCACGGCGGCGGCGCGTTCTCGGGCAAGGACCCGTCGAAGGTCGACCGCTCGGCCGCCTACGCGGCGCGCTACGTCGCCAAGAACATCGTCGCCGCCGGCCTGGCCAAGCAGTGCCAGATCCAGGTGGCCTACGCCATCGGCGTGGCCCGGCCGATGAACATCACGGTCTATACCGAAGGCACCGGCGTGATCAGCGACGAGAAGCTGTCGGCGCTGGTGGCCGAGCACTTCGACCTGCGGCCCAAGGGCATCATCCAGATGCTCGACCTGCTGCGCCCGATCTACGAGAAGACCGCCGCCTACGGCCACTTCGGCCGCAACGAACCCGACTTCAGCTGGGAACGCACCGACAAGGTCGCCGTGCTGCGCGACCTCGCCGGCCTGAAAGGCTAGCGAGGGCGCGCAGCCCACGAGTCGGGCACCGCCCGGCTCGTGCAGCGCACAGCGCTGCGGCGGCCTTGCGGCGCAGGCTGCGAGGTCCGCGGCTCCGACAGCGCCTGCGCGCTGTCGGACGGACCGAGCGCCCGCCGCGTCTCGCGGCGGGCACCTCGCGTCAGCGAGGTCAAGGCGCGACAGCGCCGCGCCGCAGCCACCAGCTCGCCGTGCTGCGCGACCTGGCAGGCCTGAAGGCCTGACGCGGCGCAGCCCACGGGCCCCGTGGCGTTGCCCGGCGCCTCAGCGAAAGATGCCGCGCAGCAACTCGCCGGCCTTGGGCAGCAGGTCGCCCGGTTTGTCGTCGCCGCCTTGCGCCGGCTGCCCCGGTGCGGGCGCGTCGCGGCTGCCCGCGGGCATCTGCGGCATCTCGCCCATGCCCGGCATCACCGTGGCCACCGACTTCACGCGCAGCTTCACCGCCCACAGCGGCGCCCAATCGGCCTTGGGATCGGCGGGGCGCGGCGGGTGGGCGAGGTTCAACTCGTTGCCGTAGGCGATCACGCGCAGCATCGCGCCTTCACCGGCAAACACCCCCCTGGGCACCGTGCACTGCGTGATGCCGGGCGCCAACAGCACCTTCTCGCGCAGCCAGCGGTCCACCGCCGGGTTGGTCTGGTAGTCGACCAGGCCCATGCCCGAATCGGGCAGCTCGCTCGAAGTCCAGATCACCATCTCGTGGTCGCCGCGCGCACCCATGCCGGCGGCGAAATACGCGCGCGCGCTGGCGATCGCGTTCCAGCGCAGCTCGGTCGCCCCCGCCGCATCGCCGGTCTGCAGCTGCAGCGGCGGCATCAGGTCCTGCGCCGGCGGGATCTGGAACCTGAAGCCCGGCGGCACGCCGGCGCCGCTGAACGCGTGTTCGCCGACCAGCGAAGCCTGCTGCGGCAGCAAGCGCGCGTCCGCCGGGTTCGGCCACACCGGGCGGCCGGCGGCGCTGTGGGCCCCGCGCTGCGTGGCGCGGCGCGCGGCGAAGAAGTTCGCCAGATCCGCGGCCGACGCGCTGGCCATGTCCAGCACCTTCGGCTGCCCGGGGCGCACCGTCGCGCCGCAGCCCCAGTACAGCAGCAGCCGGCCCTGCGGCCGCTCGGTCGGTTGCTCGACCACCTTGTCGTCGTCGGGCGGCGCGGCGCGGCCGTCCTGCGGCGCGCGCAGTTGCAGCGCCGAACTCATGAAGCCCGCAGGCACCGCCTGCTGCGCCTCGGTCAGCTGCGCATTGGCGCGCGTGGACAGCGTGACGTCCACCCAGCGGCCCGCCGCACCCGTCTGGGTCTGGCCGAAGCTGTTGGCCGCGGCGCCGCCGCCCATCATCGCGCCCATCATCGCCATCGGGCTGGCGCCGGCCATGGCGCCGCCCGGCAGCCCCAAGCCGCTGAAGGTGGCGACGTCGATCCACGCCTGCGCCTGCGGCGCTTTGAGGGTCTGGGCCTGGCTGCACAGCGCGGCGGCGGCGCCCGTCAGGGCGAGCAGGCCACGCAGCGACGATTGCGGCATCGAAATCCCCATGCGAAATCCCCATGAACTCGATGCGGCTATTCTGCGCCGGGGCGCGGCGGCCACGGCGCCGCAGCGCGCCACGCATGCCACGGATGGCACGCCGGCGGGGTCAGCTCGACGCCGCCGGCACCTCGGCCCACAGCTGCTCGGCACCCAGATCGAGCGCCACCGACTCGAGCCGCAGCGTCTGATCGGGCTCGAACGGGTGCAGCACCCACAGCCCGTCGCCGCCCTTGCGGTACAGGTCGCAGCGCCGCGAATCGGTGTCCACCAGCAGGTATTCACGCAGCCCCGGCAGCTTGCGGTAGGCAGCGAACTTGTCGCCGCGGTCGTAAGCCGCGGTGGCCGGCGACAGCACCTCGACCAGCAACACCGGGTCGCGCTTGGCCAGCGGATCGGCGGCATCGGCCGCGCTGCAGGTCACCATCACGTCGGGATAGAAGAAGGCATCGGCCGCCGCCACCTGCAGCTTCATGTCGGTGATGAAGGTGCGGCAGGGGGTGCCGGCCAGGTGCTGGCGCAGCGCCATCGCCACGTTCAGCGCCACGGTCACATGCGCCTCGCCGGCGCCGGCCATCGCGAACACCTCACCGGCGACGAACTCGTGGCGCACGCTCTGCGTCGCGTCCCAGGCCAGGAAGTCGGCGGCGGACATGCTCAACTTCTCGGCGGCAGATCCCATGGCAGGACTCCTCGGCGGCCGCACCGTGCAGCCGGCTGGGACCAGTGTAGGCCGGTGCCGCGCGCGTGGCTGCGCCCTTGCCGGCGCCCTTCCTCGCCTGGCGCGGCATCGTTAGCATGCACCGCATGAGCTGCGACCTCAACGTGCCGGAATACCTGCGCGAACTCAGCCGCGCCTTGCAACCGCTGCAGCAACGCCTGCGCGCCGAACTGGCAACCCAGGCCGTGGCGACCACGGTGCTCGCCGACCCGATGGACACGCTGTCGCGGCACCTCGACGCGCTGCCGCAGCGCGCCCAGCTGCTGGCCGTGCGGGTCAGGGACCTGAACGACGACGTCGCCGCCAACCCGCAGGCCCGTGCCGGCGACGTGCAGCGCGCGGTGGCTCGCCTGGCGGCGGCGGTCGATGATCTGGTCGCGGGCCTGCGCGACGCGCGCACCCTGCGCAGCGACGGCGCCGCGGCGGAAATGCCGTGGCTGCTGGTCGGCATGTACCACCATGTGCTCGGCGAGGTGGCGTCATGGCTGGAACGCATCGTCAGCGTGCTGGCCGACCCGGCCGCCGAGGCCGCGCGGCAGCGCTTGCCGACCGACCGGCCGATCGAGTTCAGCTTTGCGCTGCAGATGACCGCAGCGCCCCAGCTCGAAGGCATCCAACAGTGGATCCAGCGGCAGCAGTCGTCGTGCGCCCTGAGCCGGCCGCGCGCGCTGAACCTGATGGACAAGGTGAGCACCGTGGTGCTGGGCTTGGCCCTGGGGGGATGGCTGGCCGGCGGCTAGCACCCGAGGCACACGAGCCATCCACCCAGCAAACGCCATGCCCAAGACCGAGCCATCGCGCGCCACCGGGTCCGGCAAGGGCACAGTGGCCGCCGCCGGTGAGGTGCGCCGCCTGAAGGGCCGACTGGCCAAACCTGCCCAGCCGGTCACGCTGGACGAGATGCGCCGCGCGGTTGCCGAGCAGCGTGCGCGCATCGGCCGGTCCTGATGCCGGCGCTCGACAACAACGGCTTGTGCGCGCCTTCATGCAGCACGTGCAGGGCGCGCTCAGGGCAACGGGAATCGCGCCAGTTCGGCCTCCAGCCAGCCCTGCAGGCGCGGCAGGTCGCCTCGCACCGTCGCCACCACGACGCTGTCGACGACCCGGTCGTAGCCGTGGATCAGCCGGTTGCGCAGGCCGACCGCGAGGATCAGGTCGGGCGCGTGGTCGCGCCAGTGCGGCGCCTCGTCGAGCAAGCGCTTGCAGGCTTCACCGAGGATCTCCAGCTGCCGCTCGACGGCCGAGCGCACCAGCACGTTGCCCGTGTACGCCTCGGCGTCGAGTTCCCCCAGGAACGCCTGGGCCCGCCTTGCCGCCGTCAGTGCGTCATGCAGGTGCTTGGGCAAGCGGTTCGTCATGCAGCACGCGGCGCGATGCGTTCACCGCATGGCGCAGGTACGGGTTCTCGATCGGCCCATCGCCCAACACGTCGACATGGCGCCCGAGCAGCGCTTCGAGCGCGTCGATGAAGCCCAGGTAGCGGCGGGCCAGCGATTGCTCGGGCAGCCGCGCCAGGCGCACGATGAAATCGAAGTCGCTGCGCTGCGCATCGAAGCGCCCGTCGGCCGCCGAGCCGAAGACCTCGAGCCGCTCGACGCCGTAGGCACGGCACAGCGCGACGATCTCATCGTGGTGGTCGATCAACGGCTGGGCGAGCGGCGGCGGCATGGGGGGCATTGTCGGGCTGGGGCGGCATGGCCGCAATCGCGCGGCCTGCAGCGGCCCCGCCCGGCACCCAGGCACTCACTGCGCCGCGGCGCGCTGCAGGTTCAACGCCAGCAGCCGGCGCAGGATCTCGTCGTCGGCCAGCGCATCCGTGTAGTCGGCCCAGCCGTAGGCCGCGGCCACGGCCTGGTCCAGCGCCGCGTGCGCCTGCGCCAGCCAGGCCGGGCGCTGGTTGTACAGATTCGTCAGCGTGCGTTGGGCCAGGTCCTTCTCGAAGCCGGGCTTCGGCACGACGCGCTGCGGGTAGGGCGAGGTCTGCAGGCCCAGCGGCACGACTTCGGCGATGCGCTGGCTCCACTCGGGCGGGTTGAGCCAGGCCTCGCGCAGATCGACCAGGCGCTTGGCGGCGCGGGCGATGGCCTCGGCCTGCGGTCGGAGTTGGGGCGTAAGGCCGGCGGGGACGGAGCAGGAAGAACCGAGCGTCCCTGCGGACGCTTGCGCCTGCGACGCGGCTCCCGCCTGCAAGCGGGAGCCGGCGCCGCCGTCGATGACTTCGGTGCGCTGGTGCGCGGTGTCGGCCGGGGTCAGGCCGGCGGGGAACGGGAAGCTTCGAAAGGTCGTGCTTGATGTGTAGCGCGGGCGGTCCTCGAGGGAAGTTCCTTGCTGAAGTGCCCATACCTGATGCATACGGCTGTGCAGAAGGCCAAGGGTGGCGTCGTCCTCTCGAGCGACCACAACCAGGTTCTTGTCGGGCGCAACCGACGCGGGCAAGAACACGAAAACACGATGCTTCGAAACCTCGGGCGTGGCAACGTAGCGTCGAAGGTTGCGCAGCGCATTCTTGACATCCGCACCCGAGCGCTTGAATAGCCAGTAGCGGCTGCGCATGCCGGCCTCCTTGCTCGAACGACGCTCGGGCAATACGTGCTCCTCAACCCACCGGAACGGACCCTCGTGCCTCGCGGCATCGACTTCGCTCATCGAGCCGAAGTCGATGATCCACATGTCGGGCCATCGACCGACGACCGCCTGACCGTTGGCCCAGGGCCTGACCACGTTCGAGTTGCGCGCGTTCACGCCGGGTTCGATCAGCCACCTTCTGGCCGTGTCTCCGGGCACGTCGAATGCGCCACCTTTGGTCGGCCCCTGGAACGCCGCATCGTCGTTCTCACCAAGTGGCGTTGCCGAGGACAACGCGAGTGAGTCACTGGTCAGCGGTGACAGCTCGGCACCAATGCCTGCGACGGCCTGTCCGTCGAGGCTGGGCGTCTCGCCGGTGGTGCCAAAGGCCACCAACGACACCCGCACCGCCGCCCCGTCGTTCACCCACGGCTCGTCGCTCCAGGCCTCGAAGATGCGCGTGCTCTTGACGATGGCGTCCAGCACCTCGCGGTTCCTGCCGCCGCGGATCGAGTTCGTCGCCACCAGCCCCGCGCGCTGCAAGCGCCCTGCCGCCATCTCGGTCCGCGCGCGCTCGAACCAGTAGCACACCAGGTCGGCACCGCCCGGCACGCGGCCCTTGTAGGCGGCGCGCAGCGCCTCGGTGTAGGCATCGCCGAGTTCGGCGCGCATCTTCTTGTCGCCGACGAAAGGCGGGTTGCCCACCACCGCATCAGCCACCGGCCATGCCGCCTCGCTGCCATCGGCGTTCAGCACCGCGTCCCGGCACTCGATGTGGTCCAGCGGCTCCAGCACCGGCTGCGTCTTGAAGCCGTAGCCGCGCTGGATGCGCCACTGCAGCTCGCCGATCCACACCGTCACGCGCGCCAGCTCGGCGGCGTATTCGTTCAGCTCGATGCCCAGCACGTTGTGCGGCCCGGTGACGTCGTGCTGGCGCTCCAGCCCCAGCGCCTCGGCGTCCAGGTTGACCTGGTGCTCGATGTCCTTCAGGCACTTCAGCGCCAGGTACAGGAAGTTGCCGCTGCCGCAGGCCGGGTCGAGCACGCGGTAAGCCCGCAGCCGCTCCAAAAAGCCGACGAAGGCGGCCTGCGCGTCGCGCCAGGCCTTGTCGCCGTGCTTCCTGCTCTTGCCCAGCGCCTGCGCCACCGCCGCCCGCTGCAGCGCCCATTCGGCCAGCAGCGGGCGCTGCAGCACCGGCTCCACCAGCCGCGCGATGGTGGCCGGGTCGGTGTAGTGCGCACCGAGCTGCGCGCGCTTGGCCGGGTCGAGCCCGCGTTCGAACAGCGTGCCGAAGATGCCGGGGTCGATGGCGCTCCAGTCCAGGCTGCTGGCCGCCTTCAGCGCCGCCACGTCGGCTTCGGCCAGCGGCGGCACGGCGATGTGGCGGAACAGCCCGCCGTTGAACCAGGGCACGGCGTCGACGCCGAACAGGCCGCCGTCGCGCATGGCTTCGAACAGCTTGGCCAGGTGGCCCTGCAACTGCGCCGGCGCCACGCCCACGCCCACCAGCCGCTCGAACAGCCGCGCCGGCAGCAGGCCCACGTCTTCGGCGAAGAAGCAGAACAGGCATTGCGTCAGGAAGTGGCTGACCTCGTGCGCGCCCACGCCGGCGGCGCGCAGCCGCTCGGCGGTGGCGGCGAAGCTGCGCGCGGCTTCTTCGGTGATGTCGCGGTTGCTGCGCGCCGGGCGCCAGGCGTCGGGCGCGGTCCACAGCGTGCGCAGCCGCTGCTGCACCTCGGGGCGCGCCATGTCTTCGAGCATGAAGACGTGCTTCTCGCTGGGCGTGCCGGTGAAGTGCGTATGCACCTCGATGCGCAGCCGGTCGCTGGCCACCAGCAGCGGCGGGTTTTCCAGCGGCAGCGCGTACATCATCAGCTGCTTGAGCGCGCCTTCCAGGCTCTTGCCCGGCGCCTTGTATTCCCAGCCGAAATGGCCGCGCAGCCAGACGTCGGCAAAGCCGTCGGTGCGCTGCGCGGCGCTGCCGGTCTTGGTCAGGCCGCGCTCGAAGCAGTAGTTTTCGGGGTCGCCCGGCTCGGGCACGCCGAGCACGCGGCACAGGTCGATGAAATGCGCCTGCGCGCCGGCACGTTCGTTCAGCGCATGCGCCGGCGCGCCGGCTTGCCATTTGCGGATGAACTGCTGTGCCTGCATCGTCGTTGCTGCCGCCGGCCGGCTTCAGCTGCCGGCGCGGCGCGCGGCCAGCAGCGCCGCCGCCAGCTGCGCAAAGCCCTCGCCGCGTTCGCCTTCGGTGAGGTAGGCGGGCCAGGTGTGCAGCTGCGCAGCGAAGCGGCGCAGGTTGGCCACGCCCACCGACAGCGGGAAGTGGCCGAACATCAGCTGGTCGTTGGTCGAGTCGCCGACGTAGACCCAGCGCTCGAGCTCGGCGTCCAGCTCGCGGCCGTACAGCCGGCGCAGCATCCAGCGCGCGCCGCTGAGCTTGTCGTGCTCGCCGATCCAGCCGTTGACGTGGATCGAGCTGACCGTAGCGTGCAGGCCTTCGGCGCGCAGCACGGCGACGACGCGCTCGATCTGGTGCTCGTCCAGGTGCGCGAACTCGGAATGATCTACCGCGATGTCGGTGACGCGCCCGGCGCTGTCGCGTGCCAGCGTCGCGCCGGGCACTTCGCGCAGCACGCGCTCGGCGGCCCCTTGCAGCCGCAGCGCGTTGTGCGCGCGTGTGGCGGCGTCCTGCGCGTATTCGATGGCCAGCCGCTGGCCTGCGGGGATCAGCGCGACACCGCCGTTTTCGGCCACGATCGCCGCCACCGGCCAGCTGCGCGCGAAGGGCTCGCTCCAGCCCTGCGGCCGCCCGGTGATGGCGATCACCGGCAGCGCCGCGGCGCGCAGCACTTGCAGCGCGGCGGCGGCGGCCGGGTCGAGCGCGCCGTCGCGCGTCAATGTGTCGTCGATGTCGGTGAGCACGCCGCGCACGCCGCGCAAGGCGGCCTCGGGCATTTGCGACAGCGGCCGGGCCGGCGCGGTCATGCGGCGCTCACGAGCCGTGCGGTTCTTGCGGCGCAGCCGGTGCCCTGCCAACCGCAGGACTTCGAATTCATTCGGCCGCCAGGCCGAGCAGCACCTGCACGCCGTACAGCCGCGCCAATTGCACCAGCGCCGCCGGCGCGCCTTGCACGACGAAACCCCGCCCCGCTGCCTGCGCCTGCCGGCGCGCCTGCAGCAGCAGGGCCAGCGCCGCGGTGTCGAAGCGCGCCAGCGCCGAGGCGTCGACGGTCAACGCCGCGCCACCCGCGCCCGCCGGCTCGGCTTGCAGCGCGCGCAACGCGTCGGCCGCGGTGTCCAGCGTCAGCGTGGGCGGCAGCTTCACCGGGTTCAGCTCTTGGCCGCGCCCTTGTTGAGCCCGGCAAGGAAGCTGATCAGGCCGTCGATGCCGCCGGCGCTGATTTCCTGCGCGAAGCGGGTGCGGTAGTTCTCGACCAGCCACACGCCCAGCACGTTGACGTCGAAGATCCGCCAGCTGCCGCTGCTGTTCTCCAGGCGGTACGACAGCGGGATCGGCTCCTTGCCGCCGACGACCAGCGTGCGCACCTCGACCTGCGAATCCGACAGCTTCAGCGGCTTGCCCTTCAGCTCGGCGGTCTGGTTCTTCACCTGCGTCAACGCGCCGGAATAGCTGCGCACCAGCAGCGTCTTGAACTCGTCCTGCAGCCGCTGTTGCTGTTCGGGCGTGGCCTCGCTCCAGCGCCGGCCGACCGCGCTCTTGGTCATCAGCGGGAAGTTGACCAGCGGCATGACCTTGGCGTCGACCAGGCTCAGGATGCGCGCCACGTCGCCGGCCTGGATGGCCTTGTCGGCCTTGACGGCGTCGATGACCTCGACCGTCAGGCGCAGGATCAGATCGTCGGGGGCGGTCTCGGCGCGCGTCGGCGCGGCGGCGGCCAAGGCCAGGGCGCACAGCAGCATCCTGCGGGTGGGCATCGTCGGTTTCTCCGGGTGTCGGGGATGGCACGATAACGCGCGGCATGGCGCGGCCGTGGACCGCGTCATGGCTTGGGGGCTTCGGCGGGCGCGGCCGGCGGTTCGGGCGGGTTGCCGTCCCACAACAGGTTGAGCCGCCGCGTCAGGTAGGAGACGCGCACGAAGCTGTATTTGTCCAGCGCGATGGTGTCCAGCAGTTGGTCGGCGCCCAGCAGCTGGGCGCGGGTATCGACGATCTGCACCACGGTGGTCACCGGGCGGAACGAACCCTGGTTGACCGCATACGACGGCGTGGCGGCGATGTCCAGCGGCAGCGCCACGGCGTCGCGCAGCGTGGACGGGCCGAACAGCGGCAGCATCAGGAAGTTGCCCGGCGGCACGCCCCACACGCCCAGCGTCTGGCCGAAGTCCTCGGGCGTGCGCGCGATGCCGAACTCGGTGGCCATGTCGATCAGCCCGCCCCAGCCGAACACCGTGTTCCAGACGAAGCGGAAGGTCATCGCGATCGAGCGCTCGATCTTGCCCTGCAGCAGGTTGTTGACGCCCGACCACAGGTCCTGGAAGTTGTTGAAGAAGTTGTGGATGCCGGTGCGCGCCAGCGGCGGCACCAGCGTCACGTAGGCGTCGGCCCACGGGTACAGCAGCCCGGCGTCCAGGTCCTGGTTGAACTTGAAGATCGCGCGGTTGAACGGCTCCCACGGGTCGGCCACCGCGGCCGCGCCGGGCGGCACATCCGCCTCGTCGTCGACGGCGGCGGTGTCCTGCGCCGGCGCCGCTGCGCACAGCCCCGCCAGCAGCAGCGCCGGCCCCAGCCGGCGGATGCTGCGGCAGGTCATGCGCCCCAGGCTCATTTCTTCACCCCCGCATCACCGGCCTCGGCCGCCTTGCCGAACACCAGCTGGCCGATCAGGTTTTCCAGCACCAGCGCCGACTGCGTGAACCTGACCGTGCCGCCGGCCGCGAGCTCGGCCTCGTCGGCGCCGGGCTCCAGGCCGATGTACTGGTCGCCGAGCAGGCCGGCGGTGAGGATCTTGGCCGAGCTGTCCTTGGGGAAGCGCACGCCCTCGCGGATCTGCATGCGCACCACGCCCTGGTAGGTCTGCTTGTCCAGCGTGATCGAGGTGACGCGGCCGACCACGACCCCGGCGCTGCGCACCGGGGCGCGCACCTTCAGCCCGCCGATGTTGTCGAAGCGCGCCGTCAGCGCGTAGGTCGGCTCGGTATTGAAGCTGGCCAGGTTGGCCGCCTGCAGCGCCAGGAACAGCAGCGCGGCCATGCCCAGCAGCACGAACAGCCCAACCAGGATTTCGATGCGTCTGCTGCTCATGGGTCTTCAAGGGGTGGAGAACATCAGTGCGGTGAGGATGAAGTCCATGCCCAGCACCGACAGCGAAGCGATGACCACCGAGCGCGTGGTGGCAGCCGCCACGCCGGCCGGCGTGGGCTCGGCCTCGTAGCCCTGGTACAGCGCGACGAAGCTGCAGATCACGCCGAACACGAAGCTCTTGACGATGCCGTTGCCCAGGTCGCGCCACACGTCGACGCGGTCTTGCATCAGCGCCCAGAAGTTGCCGGCATCCACGCCGATCAACAGCACGGCCACCACCCAGGCGCCGAGGATACCCACGGCGGAGAACACCAGCGCCAGCACCGGCATCGCCACGATGCCGCCGGCGAAGCGCGGCGCGAGCACGCGCTTGCGCGGGTCCACCGCCATCAGCTCCATCGCCGCGAGCTGCTCGCCGGCCTTCATCAGCCCGATCTCGGCGGTCAGCGAGGTGCCGGCGCGCCCGGCGAACAGCAGCGCGGTGATCACCGGGCCCAGCTCGCGCAGCAGCGCGAGGTTGACCACCAGGCCGAGGTTCTCGGTGGCGCCGTAGGTGCCCAGCGCGTAGTACATCTGCAGCGCCAGCACGAAACCCACCGCCAGGCCCGACGCCGCGATGATCAGCAGCGAATGGTTGCCGATCAGGTGCACTTGCCACAGCACCAGCGGCCAGCGCCGCAGCGCGGCCGGCACGACGCGCAGCAATTCGACACAAAAAAAAGCGGCATGGCCCAGCGCGCGCAAGCGCTGCAGCGTGGCGCGGCCGATCCAGGCCAGGGCATCGCTCATGCCGGCAACCCCAACTGTTCGGCCAGCGGCACCGCCGGGTAGTGGAAGCGCACCGGGCCGTCGGGCTGGCGGCCGATGAACTGCCGCACCTCGGGGTCGCCGCTGTCGCGCAACTGCTGCGGCGTGCCTTGCGCCACCACCCGGCCGCCGCCGGCCAGCAGGACGGCCTCGTCGCAGATGGCAAAGCATTCTTCGATGTCGTGCGACACCACCAGCGAAGTGGCCCCGGTGGCGTCGCCCAGCTTGCGGATCAGGTTGGCGGCCACGCCGAGTGCGATCGGGTCCAGCCCGGTGAAGGGCTCGTCGTACATGATCAGCTCGGGGTCCAGCGCGATGGCGCGCGCCAGCGCGATGCGCCGCGCCATGCCGCCCGAGACCTGCGCGATGCGCAGGTCCGCCGCGCCGCGCAGGCCCACCGCCTCGAGCTTCATCAGCACGATGTCGCGCACCATCTGTTCGCTCAGGCCGGTGTGCTCGCGCAGCGGGAAGGCGACGTTGTCGAACACGCTCAGGTCGGTGAACAGCGCGCCGAACTGGAACAGCATGCCCAGGCGGCGGCGCAGCCGGTACAGCTGGGCACGGTTGCCTGTGTCGATGCGCTGGCCGTCGAAGCGGATCTGGCCGCGCTGCGGCGCGGCCGTGCCGCCGATCAGCCGCAGCAGCGTGGTCTTGCCGCAGCCCGAGCCACCCAGGATGGCCGTGACCTTGCCGCGCGCAAAGCGCAGCGACACGTCGTCGAGGATCGTGCGGGACGCGTCGTAGCCGAAGCTGACACGGTCGAACTCGATCAAAGGGGGGGAGTCGGACATCGGCAGGCGGGGGAGCCGGGGATTGTCCCATGTACCCCGCGCCGCGCCGGGGCAGCGGCCTACCGCGGCAACTCGCTGCGACCCATCAGGAATTGATCGACCGCACGCGCCGCCTGGCGGCCTTCGCGGATCGCCCACACCACCAGCGACTGGCCGCGGCGCATGTCGCCGGCGGCGAAGACCTTGGCCGCGCTGGTGCGGTAGGCGTCGGCCGATTCGGTGGCGGCGCGGGCGTTGCCGCGCGCATCGCGCTCGACGCCGAAGGCTTCGAGCACCGGCGCGGCCGGGTGGACGAAGCCCATCGCCAGCAGCACCAGATCGCACTTCAGCTCCTGCTCGCTGCCCGGCAGTTCGACCATCTTGCCGCCGGCCCATTCGACGCGCACCGTGCGCAGCGCACTCAGCTTGCCCTTGTCCTTGCCGCTGCCGCCGACGAACTCCTTGGTGGCGATGGCGAACTCGCGCGCGCAGCCCTCCTCGTGGCTGGAGCTGGTGCGCAGCTTGATCGGCCAGTAGGGCCAGGTCAGCGGCCCGTCCTCGTGCTGCGGCGGCATCGGCAGCAGCTCGAACTGCGTGACGCTGGCCGCGCCGTGGCGGTTGCTGGTGCCCACGCAGTCGCTGCCGGTGTCGCCGCCGCCGATCACCACCACGTGCTTGCCGGTGGCCTTGATCTGCGCCGCCTTGCCGGACGGGAACTTGTCGCCGGCCACCACCTTGTTCTGCTGCGGCAGGAACTCCATCGCGAAGTGCACGCCGTCCAGCTCGCGCCCCGGCACGGGCAGGTCGCGGCTGACCTCCGAACCCCCGGCCAGCAGCACGGCGTCGAACTCGGCCAGCAGTTGCTCGGCGCTCACCGCCTCCTTCGCGTCGTTGGTGATCCTGCTGCCCGGGCCTTCGGCGGGCATCGCGCCGACCCGCACGCCGCTGCGGAACACCACGCCCTCGGCGCGCATCTGCTCGATGCGCCGCTCGATGTGGCTCTTTTCCATCTTGAAGTCGGGGATGCCGTAGCGCAGCAGCCCGCCCAGTCGGCTGTTTTTCTCGAACACCGTCACCGCATGGCCGGCGCGCGCCAGTTGCTGTGCCGCGGCCAGCCCGGCCGGGCCGCTGCCGACGATGGCCACGCTCTTGCCCGACTTCACGGCCGCCGGCTGCGGCTGCACCCAGCCTTCGGCCCAGGCGCGGTCGATGATCGCGTGCTCGATGCTCTTGATGCCCACCGCGTCGTCGTTGATGTTCAGCGTGCACGCCGCCTCGCACGGCGCCGGGCACACGCGGCCGGTGAACTCGGGGAAGTTGTTGGTCGAGTCGAGCACGCGAAAGGCGTTGTGCCAGTCGCCGCGGTACACCAGGTCGTTGAAGTCCGGGATGATGTTGTTGACCGGGCAGCCGTTGTTGCAGAACGGCGTGCCGCAATCCATGCAGCGCGCGGCCTGGACCTTGGACTGCTCGGCGCTCAGGCCGATGACGAACTCCTTCCAGGTCTTCAGCCGCTGCGCGACCGGTTCGTAGCCTTCTTCGATGCGCTCGTACTCGAGGAATCCGGTGACCTTGCCCATGATGTGTGGTGTCGCTTTCGTCGTCGGGGTGCCGCGCTTCACTTGGCGGGCACGGTGCCGGCGCGCGTGCCCCGCGCCTTGCTGATGGTGGCTTCGGACTCGCGCTGCGCGCTGCGCTCTTCCAGTGCACGGCGGTATTCGTGCGGGAAGACCTTGACGAAGCGGGCGCGCGAGTCGGCCCAGTGGTCGAGGATGTCGCGCGCGCGCAAGGACCCGGTCCAGCGGTGGTGGTCCTCGATCAGCGCCTTCAGCAGCGGTTCGTCGGCCTGGCCGCGATGCCAGCGCTGGGCATCGTCGCCCTGCGCCTGCTGCTCGGCCAGCGGCAGCAGCCGCTCCAGCGCCACCATCGCGGTGTTGCAGCGCGACGCGAACGTGCCGTCCTCGTCGTAGACGTAAGCCACGCCGCCCGACATGCCGGCGGCGAAGTTGCGCCCGGTGCGCCCCAGCACCGCCACGGTGCCGCCGGTCATGTATTCGCAGCCGTGGTCGCCGGTGCCTTCGACCACCGCGCTGGCGCCCGACAGCCGCACCGCGAAGCGCTCGCCGGCCACGCCGCGGAAGTAGGCCTCGCCGCTGGTGGCGCCGTACAGCGCGGTGTTGCCGATGACGATGTTGCGCGTGGCCTCGCCGCGGAATTCGATGCTCGGGCGCACCACCACGCGGCCGCCCGACAGGCCCTTGCCGGTGTAGTCGTTGGCGTCGCCGATCAGGTACAGCGTGATGCCGGCGGCGAGGAAGGCGCCGAAGCTCTGGCCGCCGGTGCCCTGCACCTGCATCAGGATGGTGTGGTCCGGCAGGCCCTGCGGGTGCCGGCGGATCAGCTCGCCCGACAGCATCGCGCCGACGCTGCGGTTGACGTTGCGCACGTCCTCCATGAACTGCACCTTCTCGCCGCGCTCGAGCGCCGGCTTGCAGCGCTCGATCAGCTTGACGTCCAGCGCGCGCTCCAGGCCGTGCTCCTGCGTGTCGACCTGGCGGCGCGGCACCTCGGCCGGCACCTCGGCCAGATGGAACAACCGGCTGAAGTCCAGCCCCTTGGCCTTCCAGTGTTCGATGCCCTTGCGCGTGTCGAGCAGGTCGGCGCGGCCGATCAGCTCGTCGAAGCTGCGCACGCCCAGCTGCGCCATGATCGAACGCGCTTCCTCGGCGACGAAGAAGAAATAGTTGACGACGTGTTCGGGCTTGCCGCTGAACTTGCGGCGCAGCACCGGGTCCTGCGTGGCCACACCCACCGGGCAGGTGTTGAGGTGGCACTTGCGCATCATGATGCAGCCCTCGGCCACCAGCGGCGCGGTGGCGAAGCCGAACTCGTCGGCGCCGAGCAGCGCGCCGATGACGACGTCGCGCCCGGTCTTCATCTGGCCGTCGGCCTGCACGCGGATGCGCCCGCGCAGCCGGTTCAGCACCAGCGTTTGCTGCGTCTCGGCCAGCCCCAGCTCCCACGGCGTGCCGGCATGCTTGATGCTGCTCCACGGCGACGCGCCGGTGCCGCCGTCGTGCCCGGCGATGACCACGTGGTCGGCCTTGCACTTGGCCACGCCGGCGGCCACCGTGCCCACGCCGACCTCGCTCACCAGCTTGACGCTGATGTCGGCGCGCGGGTTGGCGTTCTTCAGGTCGTGGATCAGCTGCGCCAGGTCTTCGATGGAATAGATGTCGTGGTGCGGCGGCGGGCTGATCAGGCCCACGCCGGGCACGCTGTAGCGCAGGAAGCCGATGTAGTCGCTGACCTTGCCGCCGGGCAGCTGGCCGCCTTCGCCGGGCTTGGCGCCTTGCGCCATCTTGATCTGGATCTGGTCGGCGCTGGCCAGGTATTCGGTGGTCACGCCGAAGCGCCCCGAAGCCACCTGCTTGATCTTGCTGCGCAGGCTGTCGCCTTCGCGCAGCTCGTAGTCGGCCTCGATCACCTTGGCGCCGATCACGTCCGACACCTTGGTGCCGGCGACGATGGGAATGCCCTTCATCTCGTTGCGGTAGCGCGCCGGGTCCTCGCCGCCCTCGCCGGTGTTGCTCTTGCCGCCGATGCGGTTCATCGCGATCGCCAGCGTGGTGTGCGCCTCGGTGCTGATCGAACCCAGGCTCATCGCGCCGGTGGCGAAGCGCTTGACGATCTCGGCCGCTGGCTCGACCTGGTCGATGGCGATGGCCTTGGCCGGGTCGACCTTGAACTCGAACAGGCCGCGCAGCGTCATGTGGCGGCGGCTCTGGTCGTTGATGATCTGCGCGTATTCCTTGTAGGTGTCGAGCCGGCCCGAGCGTGTGCTGTGCTGCAGCTTGGCGATGGCGTCGGGCGTCCACATGTGTTCTTCGCCGCGCACGCGCCAGGCGTAGTCGCCGCCGGCCTCCAGCATGTCGGCCAGCACCGGGTTCGCGCCGAAGGCCTCGCGGTGCATGCGGATCGCCTCTTCGGCCACCTGGAAGATGCCGATGCCGCCGATCTGCGACGCCGTGCCGCGGAAGTAGTGGTCGACCAGCGGCCGGTCCAGGCCGATGGCCTCGAACAGCTGCGCGCCGCAATAGGACATGTAGGTGGACACGCCCATCTTCGACATGATCTTGGACAGGCCCTTGCCGATGGCCTTGATGTAGTTGTAGATCGCCTTGTCGGCGGACAAGGCCCCGGGCAGCTCCTGGTGCATCGCGGCCAGCGTTTCCAGCGCCAGGTACGGGTGCACGGCTTCGGCGCCGTAGCCGGCCAGCACCGCGAAGTGGTGCACCTCGCGCGCGCTGCCGGTCTCGACCACCAGCCCGGCCGCGGTGCGCAGCCCCTCGCGCACCAGGTGGTGGTGCACGGCGGACAGCGCCAGCAGCGCGGGGATGGCGACGCGCTCGCGGTTCATGCCGCGGTCGGTGATGATCAGCACGTTGTGGCCGCTGCGGATCGCGTCGACGCTTTCGGCGCACAGCGACGCGAGCTTGGCCTCGATGCCGGCCGCGCCCCAGGCCAGCGGATAGCAGATGTCCAGCTCGTGGCTGTTGAACTTGCGCGAGCTGTGCTCGCCGATCGCGCGCAACCGCGCCATGTCGTCGAAGTCGAGGATCGGCTGGTCGACCTCGAGGCGCATCGGCGGGTTCACCGCGTTGATGTCCAGCAGGTTGGGCTTGGGGCCGATGAAGCTGTTCAGGCTCATCACGATGGCCTCGCGGATCGGGTCGATCGGCGGGTTCGTCACCTGTGCGAACAGCTGCTTGAAGTAGTGGTAAAGCGGCTTGTTCTTGTCGGACAGCACCGCCAGCGGCGCGTCGTTGCCCATCGAGCCGATGCCTTCCTCACCCAGCTGAGCCATCGGGCTGAGCAGGAACTTGATGTCCTCCTGCGTATAGCCGAAGGCCTGCTGGCGGTCGAGCAGGCTGTCGCCGAAGGTGGCGGCCTGGCCGCGCGCGTCGACCGAGTCGAGCCGCACGCGCACCGTTTCGATCCACTGCCGGTACGGCTTGGCAAACGCGAACTGGTGCTTCAGCTCCTCGTCGTCGACGATGCGGCCCTGTTCGAAATCGATCAGGAACATCTTGCCGGGCTGCAAGCGCCACTTGCGCACGATGCGGTTCTCGGGAATCGGCAGCACGCCCGATTCGGACGCCATCACCACCAGGTCGTCGTCGGTGACGATGTAGCGCGCCGGACGCAGGCCGTTGCGGTCGAGCGTGGCGCCGATCTGCTTGCCGTCGGTGAAGGCCATCGCCGCCGGGCCGTCCCAGGGCTCGATCATCGCCGCGTGGTATTCGTAGAAGGCGCGGCGGCGCGGGTCCATGTCCTCGTGCTGCTCCCAGGCCTCGGGGATCATCATCATCGCCGCGTGCGCCAGCGGGTAGCCGGCCATGGTCAGCAGCTCGAGCGTGTTGTCGAAAGTGGCGGTGTCGGACTGCCCCTCGAAGCTGATCGGGTACAGCTTGGCCAGGTCGTCGCCCAGCACCGGCGAGCGCATCACGCCTTCGCGCGCGCGCATCCACTTGAAGTTGCCCTTGACGGTGTTGATCTCGCCGTTGTGCGCCACCATGCGGTAGGGGTGCGCCAGCGGCCACTCGGGGAAGGTGTTGGTCGAGAAACGCTGGTGCACCAGCGCGAAGGCCGAGACGGTGCGCGCATCGGCCAGGTCGAGGTAGTACTTGCCCACCTGGTCGGCCAGCAGCAGGCCCTTGTAGATCACGGTGCGGCAGCTCATGCTGGGCACGTAGTACTCGCGGCTGTGCGTCAGCTGCAGCGCCTGGATCGCGCTGCTGGCTGTCTTGCGGATCACGTACAGCTTGCGCTCGAGCGCGTCGGGCACGATCACGTCGGGGCCGCGGCCGATGAAGATCTGCACGATCACCGGCTCCTTGGCGCGCACGGTGGGCGACATCGGCATGTCGCGGTCCACCGGCACGTCGCGCCAGCCCAGCAGCACCTGGCCTTCGCGGCGCACCGCGCGCTCGAGTTCCTGGATGCACGCCAGCCGCGAGGCGTGTTCCTTGGGCATGAACACCATGCCCACGCCGTACTCGCCGGGCGGCGGCAGCTGCACGCCCTGGGCCGCCATCTCGGCGCGATAGAACTCGTCGGGGATCTGGATCATGATGCCCGAGCCGTCGCCCATCAGTTTGTCGGCGCCGACCGCGCCGCGATGATCCAGGTTCTCGAGGATCTTCAGGCCCTGCTCGATGATGCCGTGCGAGCGGATGCCCTTGATCTGCGCGACGAAGCCCAGGCCGCAGGCGTCGCGCTCGCGCGATGCGTCGTACAGGCCGTCGCGCTGCAAAGCGGCCTGCTCGGCGTGGCTGGCGCTGACGCCGGGCTCGACGCTTTGCAGCGCGTCTTGCAGCACGCCTTGCACGGAAGTGGGGTGACCGGTGTTCATGAGCCGTCTCGTTCGCAGACTGTCGGGGCGACGATTATCGCAATGCAGCATCGCACGACAAGGCAAATAAAATGGGGTCAGGCTCGTTATTGCGACAACGCACAAGGTGCCTTGCTTAATTGGGGACACATCATTGTCGCCTCCGAACCGCGCTGTGCATGACTGCATCGCCCACTGCAAGCCTGCCGCCGGGCGCGCCGTTCTGTGAAGCGGCCACCTTCAGCGATGCAGCCTTGCGCAAGCGCGGCCGCACCGCGATCGTTCGGCCGGCGCCGAGCGGCCCCGCCTGCGGCAGGCCAGCGCGTCAGCTGTCGGGCGGCGCTGCGCGCGGCGGCCTGCCGCGCGCACGCGGCCTGGCCGGCCGGCCCGCGTGCTGCGCGACCTCGGCCAGAAACTGCGGCGAGCCGATGGCCCAGCCGTTGGCTGCCGCGTGTTCGATGCGGCGCAGCGTGGCCGCGTCCAGGCCCTGCGCCAGCAGCCGGCCGTAGGCGGCCTCGCGTTCGAACGGCGTGTTGCCGAGCCGCCAGTACTCGGGCGGATCACTCAGCAGTGCATCGCGCTTCAACCCCAGCCGATGCGCCGCGCTGCTCCAGGTGCTGGGCGGCGCTGCTGCGGCTGCGCCGCCGCGCGACGCGGCGCTGTCGACCAGCAGCAGCGCCTGCAGCAGCGCGGCGCCGTCCTGCACCACGCCGGCGCGAAAACGGCCGTCCCAGATCGTGCCGCTGCGGCCGTGGCGGCGGTTGAAGGCGGCGACATAACGCCGGCCCAGCGCCTGCACCGAACGGCTCAGCGCGGCCTGGCTGGGTGGACGCAGCAGCAGCAGCACGGCGTCGTCGAGCAAGGCGTAGCCATGCAACAGCACCGACTGGGCGCGCATCGCGTCGTTCAGCGCGGCCAGATACTGCCGGCGGTCGACGTCGTCGACGAACAGCGGCTGCGCGCGCAAGGCGCGCTGCAGCAGCAGGTGGGCGCAGCCGGGCACCACCAGCCGGGGCAGCCGCGCCATGACGGCTAGCGCCGGTGCGCAGCGCGCTCGACGGCGCGCGGCATGGACGCACGCCGCCGCAGCGTCTCAGCGGGCATCGGCAAACAGCGCACGGCCGGTCAGCCGTTCGTGCTCGCGCAGCGCGAAACGGTCGGTCATGCCGGCGATGTAGTCGGCCACCGCGCGTACGCGCGGCTCGTGTGACTCGCGTACGCGCGGCTCCTGTGACTCGCGCTCGCGCTGCGCCTGGCTCGCGTGCTCGGCGGGCATTTCGTGCGGCCACTGCAGGTAGGCGGCAAACAGCTCGTGCACCACCTGCCGCGCCCGATCGGTGCTGTGCTGCACCTGCGGGTGCCGGTACAGCGTGTCGAACAGGAAGCGCTTGAGCGTGCGCGCGGCCTCGCGCATGTCGTCGCTGAACGCCACCAGCGGCGGTGCGCGTCGCACCGCATCGGCGTCGGCCGGTGCGTGCCGGCGCAGTGCATGCAGCGTCGTCGCCACCAGATCGTCCGCCTGCGCTTCACGCATGCGGCGGATGCTCTCGAACAGCCAGCGCCGTGGCGCGCCTTGGGCCAAGGATGGAAACACTTGCAGCGCCTCGGTGTGGAAACGCTGGTACAGCGGCACCGCCGACAACTGCTCGACCGTGATCAACCCGGAGCGCACGCCGTCGTCGATGTCGTGCGCGTTGTAGGCCATCTCGTCGGCCAGGTTGACCAGTTGCGCTTCGAGCGAAGGTTGCGTGCCTTGCAGGAAACGTTGTGCGACGCCGCCCGGCTCGTCGCGTTCGAGCCGCTGCGCATGGGCGCGCGAGCAATGCTTGAGGATGCCCTCGCGCGTCTCGAACGACAGGTTCAGCCCGTCGAAGCCGGCGTGGGTTTGTTCGAGCCCATCGACCACGCGCAGGCTTTGCAGGTTGTGCTCGAAGCCGTCTGCGCCCACGCCGCGCATGCATTCGTGCAGCGCGTCCTGGCCGGCGTGGCCGAACGGCGTGTGGCCCAGGTCGTGCGCCAGCGCGATGGCCTCGACCAGATCCTCGTCCAGTGCCAGTTGCCGCGCCATCGAGCGCGCCAGCTGCGCCACTTCCAGCGAGTGCGTCAGCCGCGTGCGAAACAGGTCGCCCTCGTGGTTGAGAAACACCTGCGTCTTGTAGACCAGCCGCCGGAACGCGGTGCAGTGCACGATGCGCTCGCGGTCGATGCGAAAAGCCTGCTCGGCGCGCAGATCCGGCTCGGCGATGCGCCGGCCGCGCGAGCGGCGGGCATCGCTGGCCCAGGCGGCAAGCTCGGCCATGCCGGTTCAGCCGCTGTGCGCGGCCAGCACCTCGCGCACCAGCGCATCGGGTGCCGCGCACATCACCGCGCGCCCGGGGGCTTCGATCAGCACGAAGCGGATCTCGCCGCCTTGCGCCTTCTTGTCGACACGCATCAGCTCGAGATAACGCTCGGGCGGCAGCGACGCCGGGCCGCGCAGCGGCAGCCCGGCGCGTTCGATCAGCTTCGTCAGGCGCTCGGCGAAGGCCGCCGGCACCAGACCGAGCCGCACCGACAGGTCGGCCGCCATCACCATGCCGCAGGCCACCGCCTCGCCGTGCAGCCACTGGCCGTAACCCAGGCCCGACTCGATCGCATGGCCGAAGGTGTGGCCGAAGTTGAGGATCGCGCGCAGCCCGCATTCGCGCTCGTCCTGCCCGACGACCCAGGCCTTGATCTCGCAGCTGCGGCGCACCGCGTGCGCCAGCGCGACCACATCGCGCGCCAGCAGCGCGTCCAGGTTGGCCTCGATCCAAGCGAGAAACTCGGCATCGGCGATCGGGCCGTACTTGATGACCTCGGCCAGCCCGGCGCGCAGCTCGCGCTCGGGCAGCGTGCGCAGCGTATCCAGATCGCACACCACGCGCTGCGGCTGGTAGAACGCGCCGACCATGTTCTTGCCGGCCGGGTGATTGATCGCGGTCTTGCCGCCGACCGACGAATCGACCTGCGCCAGCAGCGTGGTCGGCACCTGCACGAAAGGCACGCCGCGCATGTAGCAAGCGGCGGCAAAGCCGGTGATGTCGCCGACCACGCCGCCGCCCAGGGCGAACAGCACGGTGTCGCGGTCGCAGCCCTCGGCCAGCAGCCGGTCGAAGATCAGGTTCAGCGTCGGCCAGTCCTTGTGCGCCTCACCATCCGGCAGTTCGAGCAACGACACCGCGCCGTAGTGCGGCGCCAGCGCGCGGCGCAACCGCTGCGCGTACAGCGGTGCGACGGCGGTGTTGCTGACGATCAAGGCCTGCGCCGCCCGCGGCAACCCTTGCCAGGTGGCCGCGGCGTCGAGCAGACCGCAGCCGATCCGGATGTCGTAGTGCTGTGATCCGGTGTGCACCGGCACCGCGAAGCTCGTTTGGGTTGGGTTCATTCGGTCCCTATGATCGTCGAACGGCGTGACCGCCTCATCCGCCCGGGAAGTTGTGGGCCATCTTCAAGCCGAAGGCCGCAACCAGTAAGGCCGCTCCCAGGCGCAGGCTCCAGCGGTCCAACCAGGTCCAGCGGTTCAGCTCGGCCTGCAGCCCGTCCAGCACCTTGTCGGTCTTGGCATCCGCCACGCCCAGCGTGCGAGCCTCGCCAACGACGGCACGCATGCGCTCGATGAAGCCGAGCAGGCCGTCGTTGCGCCAGGCGGTCACCAGCAGGCAGATGCCGCTGAGCAACCCCGCCACGTCCGACAGCAACTCGAGCATGCCAGCGCGAATCAGAAGTGCAGCAACGGCGTCGGCGTCTTCCCGGAAGGCTCGGCATCCTCC
>Ga0116167_1001385_pt1 | contig 22273 bp, 21 predicted proteins | sample AD_JPNMR3_MetaG_FD_89794 | JGI IMG/M metagenome (GOLD analysis project Ga0116167, IMG submission 89794) | Active sludge microbial communities of municipal wastewater-treating anaerobic digesters from Japan - AD_JPNMR3_MetaG | ecosystem: Engineered > Bioreactor > Anaerobic > Digestate | place...
CAAGAGTATATTTATGATGCCTTTGGTAATTTATTAAGTAGTTCAGGTTCAATCAGTCAGCCGTATCAATATGTAGGAAGAGAGGGTTATTATAGGGAAGGAGATATAGGTTTGTATTTATTAGGTCAGAGGTGGTATGATGCAGAGGTAGGTAGGTTTGTAAGTAGAGATTTAATAGGCCATAGAATACTTAATCTTTATTTTTATTGTAGAAATAATCCTTTAAATTATATAGATGCAGAAGGAAGAATTTTTGTTGAGATTTCTATCCCTGCTACTACTTATTTATCCAGATGTCTTATAATAGCCCGGCAAATCTTAAATCGCTATCAGTCTATAGAAGATAACCATCTTCGTCATTGTATAGCAAGTTGTAAATTAGCTGAAGAAACAGATAAATTTTGTTCTTAATTTGCTGGTTGGTGGAATGAAGTTAGGCCTGGCAGGAGTGGAAGAAGTGGATACGAAGAGGATATGGCTTCAAATAGAGTTGGCATCAGATGTTATGAGGAGATAAATGAAAGATGTTCTACCCATAAAAGGTATAAATCCTGTGAAGAATGTTGTAAAGAAAATAGAATATAAAATATGCTTAAAAAATTTATTTTCCATATTATTAATTTTTTCAAAATTATTGATCTCACACCTTTCATAATTTTATTATACTGGATAGGTTGTGGATTACTTGCAAGAAAATGTTTTCCATATTTTAAAAGTAATTCAAAGATATCCTTAAAGAAGGGAACATTAATATTTTTTTGTTTTTTAGGATATAACGTTTTGTTTTCAACATTTACATTTGGAACACTTATTGCCAGTGGTAGAGTTGTCGAGAAAAAAGCAAGAAATTTCTGCAAAAAGTTAATTATGGATTTTAAAGAAGAATATGTTGATGAGGAAATTTTTATAGAAGCAAAAGAGAAGAAAAATTTGAAAGAAATAATAAATGAAATAAAGGGTAAAGACTTTAAAATTGAATTTTATGATTTTTTTATGCAATATGGGAATATGAAATAATAGTGGATAGCAAAAAGTATTTATTTGGTATAGAAGAAACACCATTTCCTCTATTCAGAATTATTTTTAATCCAAATTTCAAACTTAAAAAAATAATAGAAAAAAAAAATAAGCTATAGCAAACTTTTAAAATTATATATACAGGAACAACAACAATGATATATGACCAACTTGGGAATTTAATAGAGAAAAACTTGCCAAATGGAATAAAAGAGCAGTATAATTATGATGATATGGGAAGGTTGATATGCAAAATATATTTTAAGAAAGGATAAGATTTTGAAAATTATTTTTTCAAGGCATGCAGAGGATAGAATAAAAGAAAGAGGGGCAACAAAAGAAGAAATATTTAAAACAATCAAAGAAGGAGAACAACTACCAGTAAAAGAAGGAAGAGTTGCTTACAAGAAGAATTTTCAATATAATAAAAAGTGGAAAGGGAAATATTATACCACAAAACAAGTTATAGTTATAACAAAAAAGGAAGGGGATAATTTAATAGTAATAACAGTTTTTACATTTTATATTGGAGGAAAAAATGAGGATAAAATATGACCCTGAAATAGATGCGATGTACATATATTTAGAAGATAGGAATAAAGAAGTGACACCAATAAGAATAAATGAAGATGTAGCAATTGATATAGGAGAAAAAGAAAGAGTCGTGGGGATTGAAATACTTAATGCTTCAAAATATTTTAAGATAAAGAGTAAAAAGCCAGAGATTAAAGTTGAGAATTTGTTAGTCAGTAGTAAAAAATAGTATTTAAAAAGATGAGAATTATATATGGAGTGGATGGTTTGTTAGTATTGTGTGAGTTTGATGATAGTTTGAATGTGCTGGAAAAGTAAAAAAGAAAGTTTATTTCGTAGGAATTACATTTATTTTATTTATATCTTTTGGTTTATTATCTTTATTCATAAAATAAGCCATACATGCAACCATAACTCCATTGTCAATACATAAATTTTTTTCAGGGATAAATACTTTTATATTTATAGGAATTACTTCCCTTATTCTTTTTTGAAGATATGAATTACTCACAACTCCGCCACCCAAAATAAATGACTTAACATTATATTTTTTGATAGCAGTTTTAATCTTTTTACTTAATAAATCACCAATTGTTTTCTGAAAAGAAGCACAAATATCTGGAATATTTTTTTTGCCATATTTTTTAACGTAATAAAGAACAGATGTTTTCAAACCACTAAAACTGAAATTAAGAGAATTAGGAGAAATAAGCGGAATTGGAAATTTTATTTTATTTTCATCTCCATTCTGTGCTTTTTTTTCAATATATGGTCCAGATGGAAAAGGAAAATCAAGAATTCTACCAACTTTATCAAATGTTTCTCCACAAGCATCATCAAGAGTTCTTCCAATTTCTTTAAAACTTGTATAATTTTCTATATAAAAAAAACTTGTATGCCCTCCTGAAATAACAAAACCAAGAGCAGGAAATTCAACTTCTTCATTTAAAAAATTTACTGAAAGGTGTGCATGTAAATGATTTACAAAATAAATTGGTTTTTTCAATCTATAAGATAGCCCACAGGCAAAAGAAACTCCAACAAGTAATGAACCTTTAAGTCCTGGATGATTTGTCACCCCTATAATATCAATATCTTCAATTCTTATTCCACTTTTTTCAATTGCTAAGTTAAAAAGATTATCTATCCTTATCAAATGTGCTCTACTTGCAAGTTCAGGAACAACTCCTCCATAAACAGTATGAATATCTTCTTGAGAAGCAACAATATTAGCAAATATCTTTTTGTCTTTTATTATCCCAATTCCTGTTTCATCACAGGATGTTTCAATACCAATAACTATCATTTATTTTTCTCCTTTAATATTTCTAAACTTTAAATAACAATCATTCTAAAAGAGATGAAACAGGAACAATCTTAATACCGTTTTCCTCAAAATCAGTTATCCTGTTTTTTAACACATTTATTGTAGATGTTTTAGCATGCCCAATTGCAATTGCATTTCCTTTCTCTTTTGCTATTTCTATTAATTCATCTATTTTTTTATTTACTTCTTCAGGGTCAGGTGATATGTCAAGAAAAATATCTCTCTTACCTGTTTTTATTCCTAATTCTTTTGCAATTTTAAATCCACAACTTTTTGAATTCGTCAAACTATCAACAAAAAATAAGTTTTTTTCTTTCATATTTTCAAGTAGAATTTTCATTTTTTCTTCATTTACTGTATATAGAGAGCCCATATGATTGTTAATACCTTTAATATAGGGTAAAAATTCATTGACATCATCTTCAAAAATTTTTTTTATTTCTTCATCTGTCATATCAGTTTTTATTAGTCCTTTGTCAAGACATTGAGATGGTGGTAATGGTTCAAGAGGAAGATGTAAAAGTAATTCATAATTTTTATCTTTTAATTCATCTAAAATTTTTTTACTGTAGGGCGCTTTTGGTAAAAGTGAAAGCGTAAGTGGTTGATTTATTTTTTTAACTTCTTCTATTATAGATAAATTCCATCCAACATCATCAATTATAATAGCCACTTCACCCTTCCCCTTCAATTTTTTCTTTTCAAATTTTCTCGGTACTTCAGGTTTTATTTCTGGAGGATAAAACTCTGTAACTTCTTCTTTTTTTTCAACTTTCCCTTTTTCTGTAAATTTATAAAGAAGTTTTATCCCTGTAATTAAAATACACAAAATCAAAAATAAAAGAAGTGGAACAAAAAAGGAACAATTATTCTCTTTTTTCATTTAAATCATCTTTTTTATTTCTTCAAGAGCTCTTTTAAACTGAGTATCCTCTTCACTCGTTGGAATTATTGGTTTTTCTCCCTCAAGTTTAACCTCTATGTCAGGAACAATCCCTTCTCCTTCAATACATATTCCCTTTGGAGTATAATATTTTGCTATTGTCAATTTTATCGCTGAACCATCTGAAAGTGGTATAACATTCTGAACAGAACCTTTACCAAAAGTTTTAGTTCCCACCGAAAGGAAATTTTGATAATTGTCTTTAAGAGCACCAAACAATATTTCAGAAGCAGATGCACTCCCTCCATTTACAAGAAGAACTATTGGCTTTTGCCATAAAGGTCTATTTTTGCTGTAGAATTTTGCAGAGTCCTTTTTATTTCTTCCCTGTGTATAAACAATTAATTTGTTAGGCGGTAAAAACATTTCACTCACTTCAATAGCAACATTTAAAAGTCCACCGGGATTATTTCTTAAATCAAGAATTAAACCTTTTAAATTTTTTTCATTAAATTCAATTAAAGTTTTTTTCAAATCTTCTGTTGTGTTTTCCTGAAATCCGGTTAACCTCACATAGCCAATTTCTCTATATATTTTTGATTTTACTGATTTTATTTTTATGACATCCCTTTCTAATGTAAACTTCATCAAATTTGAAACACCCTCTCTTAAAACACTTATTGTTACTTTTGTACCTTTTTTCCCTCTTAACATTTGAGCCGCTTCCATAGTTGTCATATCTTTGGTTGATTTTCCATCTATTTCTATTATTTTATCGCCCTCTTTAATTCCGGATTTCCACGCAGGAGTATCTTCAATTGGACTTACAACAGTAATTATTCCATCTTTAAGTGTTATTTCCATTCCCACACCTTCAAACTCTCCTTTTGTTTCTATCTGCAATTCTTTTTTCAATTCAGGTTCTAAAAATGCACTATATGGGTCAAGAGACATTAACATACCTTTTAAAGCACCGTATATGAGTTTTTTATTCTCCACAGGCTCAACATAATTATCTCTGACTATATTTAAAGCATCAATAAGTAGTTCCAGATTTTTATAGGGATTATCTTCCCACTTCTTTTCCCGAGAAACCTTGACGTCGCCACCAAAAACAATTGAAAGGAATAAAAAACCCAGAATTACTAAAATTATTCTTTTTCTCATATTTCTCCTTTTTTATCTATTTATTTTACCCTTTATTTTAAATTTTTTAAACTGTCCAATAAAATTTCCTTTACAATATTTGGATTCGTTTTTCCACCTGTTTTTCGCATTACTTGACCAACCAGAAAACCTATAACCTGCTCTTTTCCTTTTTTCCAGTCATCAATTGCTTTCTGGTTTTCCTGTAAAACTTCATTAACAATATTTTTTATTATACTTTCGTCTTCTATCTGAATAAGATTTCTCTTTTTTACAATTTCAGATGGTTTTTCACCTGTCATAAACGATTCTTTAAATATTTCTTTACCAACAGTCATTGTTATCTTTTTTTCATCAATCATTTTTAAAATTTCAATAAAATTTTCTACTTTTAGAGGAATTTCTTCTTTATTTAATATTTTACCTTTTGTTAAAGATAAGAGTTCACCCATTATCCAGTTTGCAATTATTTTCGGATTGTTATAATTTCTTACACATATTTCAAAATAATCTGCAATACCTTTTTGAGAAATTAAAACACCTGCGTCATAATCAGATAGATTATATTCTTTCTTAAATCTTTCTTTTCTTTCATCTGGAAGTTCTGCTATTTCTCCTTTTATTTTTTCAATCCATTCACTATTTATCTCAACAGGAACAAGGTCTGGTTCAGGAAAATATCTATAATCATGTGCTTCTTCTTTAGTCCTCATACTTTCAGTTATCTCTTCTTTCTCATTCCACAATCTGGTCTCCTGATTTATTTTTTCTCCTTTTTTTAGTATCTCCATCTGCCTTTTACTTTCATATAGTAGTGCTTTTCTAACAGATTTAAAAGAATTCATATTTTTAACTTCTGTCTTTACTCCAAGTTTTTCATCTCCTTTTTTCCTGACAGAAATATTTGCATCACATCTTAAAGAACCTTCTTCCATATTGCAATCACTTATTTCAAGATATTCAAGTATCTGCTTCAATTTTTCAAGAAACCTTTCTGCCTCTTCTGGACTTCTTATATCTGGTTCTGTAACCATTTCAAGTAAAGGAATTCCACTTCTGTTAAAATCAACAAATGAGAAAAAACTGTTTTCAGAATGTAATAATTTCCCTGCATCTTCTTCAAGATGTATTCTTTTAAAATGGATTCTTCTTCCATCTACATCAAGATGACCTCCTGTTGCAATAGGTTCTTCATATTGAGATATCTGATAATTTTTTGGTAAATCAGGATAAAAATAATTTTTTCTTGCAAATCTACAAAATTTTGAAATATTTGAATTAAAAACAATACCTGTTTTTATGGCTAGTTCAATTGCTCTTTTATTTATAACAGGTAAAACTCCAGGCATTCCTGTACAGACAGGACAGATTTGAGTATTTGGGGGATTTCCAAATTCTGTTGAACAACCACAGAACATCTTTGTTTTTGTCAAAAGTTCAACATGTACTTCAAGTCCAATAATTATTTCATACTCTTCCATTTTAGATTTTTTTCACTCCTGCTTTTAAACTGACTTTCAATGAACAATTTTCTTTTAATTTTAACTGGTCATTTCTTTTTATTGCTTCTGCTAAATTTGGTAAACTTGAAAATGGTTCAAGAGCAATATTATAATTTCTTCCCCACCATGGATAGTTGTAACTCCCTTTTGCAATTCTCCAGAACCATAGATATTTAAAAACTTCTTTAGGAAATTCCATAAAAAATCCAGTTTTCAAACTTTCATTTATTATTTCATAATAACCCTCTTCCAAATCAGATATGAAAATAACGTCAGAAACATTATCTTCTTCAGAAGGGACTTTGCTTATGTCAACCTGTTTTCCATCAATTCCTTCAACAAATGGCCAGTTTCCCTCTGTCTGTTTTAAATTTGTATATGATTTTCCGTCACCAGGAACAACTTTTACTTTACCACCTTTAATATTTATAATACAATTTTCTGATAAAAATGGTTTGCCAAAAGCAGGATGATGTCCCCAGATAAAATCAACTTCTTCACCTGCAAGATTAAAAACTTCTTCATATATTTCTATATATGGAATTCCGCTTTTAATCGTAATTATTTTTTCAAGATAAAATGGAGTTCTATATGTATAAACAGAAAATTTAATAGAAACTCTGTCTTTTGTATCTTCAATTATTTTATAATCCCATGGCAGTAAAGCAACCTCTCCATGAAGCCCTAAAATCGCACCTTTATACTCACAAATTCCGCCTCCATTCGGGAATATCTCCTGCCATCCACCGGGATAGTAATCAATAAAACTACCTAATTTTGTCGGTGCTGTCTGAATTAACTTTGATTGATGATAAACAGGTATTGGACTTCTCCACATAAAATCAATATCTTTTTCCTTATAAAGAAATTCAACTATATCTGTTCCTTTATCAACAAGAATTTCAACTCTTATAATTTCATTTTCAAGGTAAATGCATTTATAACCCTTCCATTCAAACTCCATAAATCTACAACCGTTATTCCTGTTCAACATTTTCAAGCCCTTTTGCAAAATATGTTTCCTCATCAATCAAATATCTTCTGAATCCTGCAAATCTTTCTTTAAAATATCTTTCACTTAACGAACTTATAACAACTCTTCTCAATGTATAACTTGCATGAACAAAAAGGTCATTTCCAAGATATATTCCAACATGTCCAATTCCACTTCCTCTTTTAAAGAAAACCAAATCTCCAGGTAGTGCTTCCTCTTTCTCTATTTCAATTCCATTTTTGTATTGTAGAGAAGAATTCTGTGGCAATAATATTCCTATCGTCTTATACACAAGTCGGGTCAATGCAGAACAATCCAAACCACTTTTACTTTCACCACCATATTTGTATTTAACTCCAAGATAATTAAATGCTTCCTCTATCAATTTTGTTCTGACATTGCTTTGTTTATCTAAAATTGTATCTTTTTTTGTTTCTTCATCAAGTAAATTTCTTGGTGGAATAACAATAATCTGACCTACTTTTAAATCTTCTTTTTTAATAAGATTTGCCTGTAGAAGTTTTTCAGGTTCAATACCAAATTTCTCACTTATTGATTCTAAAGTATCTTCTTCACAGATTTTATAGTATGTTTTTTTTGAAACATCCACTATTGGCTGTATTTCATCTGGATTAATATCTTTTTTCACTGTCTCTATTTTCTTTACTCCTACCACAAGTTTCTGCCCTGGTTTAATTGAAGAACTTTTTAAATTATTCAATTTTTTTAATTGTGTAATTGTAAGACCACATTTTTGGGATATTTTATATAAAGAATCGCCTTTTTTAACAGTATAATATTCTTTAACTAAATTCCCACTTTTTTCTTTGGTAATTTTTTCTTCTTTTTCTTTTTTATCAACAACTAATCTCTGTCCGGGTAAAATATTTGATGTTTTTAAATTATTCATTTTTTTCAGTTCGTCAACTGTTTTTCCATATTTCTTAGCAATTACAGAAAGATTTTCTCCTTTTTTTACAGTATGATAAACAGTATATGTAATGCTATAAGAGGAAAAAGATAAAAACAAAATGAAAATTATGAAAAATTTCCAGAAATTCATTTAATACCTCCTTCTAAAAGTTCCATAATTTCTTTTTTCTTTTCTTCAAAATACTCATCTATTTTTGATTTTAAACCTTCAAGTGTTTCAAGTTCTTTTATTCTTCTTTTCAATTCTTCCTGTTCATCAAGAATTAACTGAAAAATTTTTAATATTGGGTCTGGAAGTTTATCGTGGTCAAGGTCTATCTTTTTTTCTCTTTTTTCTACGATTCTTGCAGGCACTCCAACAGCAGTAGTCCCTTCAGGTATATCCTTTATAACTACACTACCTGCTCCTATTTTTGCTCCATCTCCAACCTTTATTGGACCGAGTAAAATTGCTCCTGCTCCTATAACTACATTATTTCCAATTGTTGGATGTCTTTTCTCTTTTTTTAAAGAAGTGCCACCAAGAACAACTCCCTGATATATTAAAACATCATTTCCTATTTCTGATGTTTCACCAATAACAACTCCCATTCCATGGTCAATAAAAAACCTTCTACCTATTTTTGCTCCAGGATGTATTTCTATTCCTGTTAAAAATCTGCTTATATGGGAAATAATTCTTGCAAATGTTCTTGCCCCTTTTTTCCAGAAAAAATGGGCAATTCTGTGAAGCCATATAGCATGTAATCCTGGATAACTTGTAATTACTTCAAAAACATTTCTTGCTGCCGGGTCTCTTTCAAAAACAACTTTAATATCTTCTTTTATTGTCTCAAACATTTTTGAAAAGTAAGATTGATGGATTTTCAATCACTTCTTTTAATCTTTTATAAAAATTTGCTGCATATGCACCGTCAATAATTCTGTGGTCAAAAGAAAATGAAATATACATATAATTTTTTATAACAGGACTCTCATTTTCAACAAAAATACCCTTTTCAATTTTCCCAACACCCATAATTGCAACACCAGGTGGATTTATTATTGGATAAAAATTTTCAACCTCATACATACCAAGATTTGAAATAACAAAGTTTGTCCCTTTTATATCCTCTTCAGTTAATTTCCCTTCTCTTGCTCTTTCAACAAGTTTTTTTCTTTCCTCTGTAATTTCTTTTATTGTTTTTTTATTCGCATTTTTTATTGAAGCAACAACAAGACCTTCGGGAACACTTATAGCAAGTCCAATATCAATATTTTTATAAACCCTTATTTCTTCATTCACAACTCCTGCTCCAATAACTGGAAATTCCTCAATGACTCTTGATGTCAAAAAAATCAAAAAATCTGTAATTGTATATTTTTCTCCTTCTTTTTCTTTGTTTTCTTTTATTTTAAGAATATTATCAACTATTACCTTTCCCTGAAAATAATAATGAGGAATAGTTTGTTTACTTTCCGTAAGTCGTTTTGCAATTATCTTTCTTAAAGGGGTCCACTTTATTACTTCATATTCTCCCCTATCTTCTGAAACTATCCTTTCTTTTTCAATTTTCTCTTTTCTTTTTTCAATGTATTCAAGTATGTCTTTCTTTTCTATCCTTCCCTCAGGTCCTGTGCCTTTTATTTCACTTATATCAACTCCATATTCCTCTGCCAACCTTCTTGCAACTGGACTGATTTTTATTCTTTCTTCTTTTTCTTCAACTTTTTCCTTTTTTATTTCAGAAACAGAGATAACTTCTTTCTTTTCTTCAACCTTTATTTCTTTTTTTTCTTCCTTAATTTCTATTGGTTCATCAGGTGTATCTGTCATATATGCAATAACAGTTGTAACAGGAATTGGCTGGTCAGAAGGATGAAAAAGAATCTTCCTTAAATAACCGGAATACGGACTTTCAACTTCAAAATTTGTTTTATCACTCATAACTTCAAAAAGGACTTCTCCTTTTTCAACCTTATCTCCTTCATTCTTTTTCCAACTGACCAAATATCCTTCTTCCATTGTCTCACCAAGTTTCGGCATAATTATCTCTCTTAACATTACTCAACTCCTTTTTAACTCTATTTCATTTTAACACTTCTTTTACTCCTTTACAAATTCTTTCAACATCAGGGATGGCAAGTTTTTCAAGAACAGGACTTTTTGGCATAGGAACATCAGCACCTGCAACACGTATAATTGGGGCATCAAGGTAATCAAAGGCATTTTCAACTATCTGCATACCTATTTCAGCACCTGTTCCACCTGTCTTACAATCCTCCTCAACTATAACAACCCTGTTTGTCTTTTTAACTGATTTAACAACTGTTTCAATATCCATAGGTAAAAGTGTCCTTAAATCAATAACCTCAACACTTATTCCTTCTTTTTCTAAAATACTGGCTGCTTCAAGTGAGAATAAAACCATTCTTGAATAAGTTATAATTGTTACATCAGTACCTTCTTTTTTTACATCGGCAACACCAATTGGAATAAGATATTCTTCTTCAGGAACTTCTCCCTTTGTATTATAAAGCATTTTGTGTTCAATAAATACGACTGGATTATCATCTCTTATTGCCGATTTTAATAAACCTTTTGCATCATAAGGGGTTGAAGGCATAACAACTTTAATTCCAGGTATATGTATCAGCCATGCCTCTAAACTCTGTGAGTGATGTGCTCCAAGAGTTCTGCCTGCTCCACCTTCTGTTCTTATTACAAGAGGAACTGTACATTTTCCACCAAACATATATCTTATTTTTGCAACCTGATTATTGAGTTGGTCCATACAAAGTCCTATAAAATCAATATACATAATTTCAGCAACAGGTCTTAAACCGGTTAAAGCAGCACCAAGAGCAGTTCCAACAATAGCATTTTCTGAAATTGGTGTATCTATAACTCTTTCATCTCCGTATTTCTGCCAAAGTCCCGCTGTAACACCGTAGGCACCACCATAAATTGCTATATCTTCTCCAAATAGAAAAACTCTCGGGTCCCTTGCCATTTCTTCATCAAGACCCTCATTAAGTGCCTGTCTGTATGTTATAGTTCTCATTTTTTAACTCCTTTTTAAACATATAAATCAGTATAAAGTTCTTCTGGTTCTGGATATGGACTTTTTATTGCAAAATCAACCGCTTCTTCTATTTCTCTTCTTACCTCTTCTTCAATTGCATTTATTTCTTCTTCAGTTAAAATCTGCTGTTCCTTCATTTTATTTGCAAAAATTAAAATCGGGTCCCTTTCTTTCCAGAATTTTTCTTCCTCTCTGGTTCTGTAAACTCTTGGGTCACTTCTACTGTGTCCATAATATCTATATGTATTTGCAACTATAAAACTTGGTCCTTTACTTTCTCTCGCATAATTTACCCATTTTGCCACAACTTCTCTTACAGCAAGAACATCCTGTCCATCCACATTTTCAGCAGGTATATCAAAAGCAATTGCTTTTTTTGTTATATCCTTTACAGCATGAGACCTTTCAACAGATACACTCATTGCATATTTATTATTTTCACATATATAAATAACCGGTAATTTCCATAAAGAAGCCATATTTAAACATTCAAAAAATATTCCATTATTTGTTGCTCCATCTCCAAAAAAGCATAAAACCACTTTATTCTGTTTCTGAAGTTTAATTGAAAGACCTGCCCCTGTCGCTATTCCAAGCCCTCCTCCTACTATTCCATTTGCTCCTAAATTTCCTTTTGAAAGGTCAGCAAGATGTAGTGACCCACCTTTTCCTTTACAAACACCTGTTTTTTTACCAAGAATTTCTGCCATAAGTGCTTTTAAATCACCATCTTTTGCAATAGCATGACCATGCCCTCTGTGAGTACTTGTAATATAGTCATCCGGATTTATAACTGAAATTGCTCCAACTGCAACTGCCTCCATTCCTGCATAAAGATGAGAACCACCTTCTGCAATATTTTTGGCAAGAAGTTCCATTATCATATCTTCAAACTGCCTTATTTGCATCATCTGTTTTAAAAGTTTTACAGCAAGTTCTTTTGTAATTTCCATCTTATTCTCCTTTTTAAGGCATTATTAAAACTTTCATTCCCTTTTTATTTTCAACTATTTCAAACCCATCTTTTATCTTTTCAAGAGGTAATTTATGAGTTATAAGTTTTTCTATATTTATCCTTCCTGTTGATAAAAGTTCAATTGCAATTTTATTTTGCAGAGGCGTTGAACCATGCGTACCCACAACAAAAAATTCTCCATAATGGAGTAAATTACTATCAAATTGAATATATGGTGCTTCTTTAGGTAACCCGCCAAAAAAATTTATTGACCCTCTTTTTGCAACAAGTTTCAAAGAAATTTCCTGTGCCTGCTTACTTCCAACTGCAACAATAACTCTATCTGCCATATGACCATCTGTAATCTTTTTAACTTCTTCATAAATATCTGTTTTGTTCATATTTATAAGATAACAACCTGTAAATTCTGCCTCTTTAATTCTTTCCTCAGAAATATCAGCAAGGATTACTTTTCCTGCACCATTAACTTTTGCTAAAAGTGAATGTAAAATTCCAATAGGACCTGCTCCAAGAATTAAAATTATATCACCAACTTCAATCCTACTTAAAATTTGACCATTTATAACACATGCAAGTGGTTCAGCAAGGCAAGCAAGTTCAAAAGAAAGATTATCAGGTATTTTATTAACGCAACCATTCAATACAGCATTTTCTGGAACAAGCATATATTCAGCAAATCCACCATCATAATGATAACCAATTGCTTTCAAGTTTTCACACATTGTTTGCTGTCCTTTTCTGCAATAATAACATCTTCCACATGGTATCGCAGGAGCAACTGCAACTCTATCTCCCTCCTTATATTCTTTAACATTCTTCCCAACCTTCTCAACTATTCCACTTACTTCATGACCTGTTATTCTTGGAAAGACAATATGCTTATGTCCATGATGGAAAACTTTAATATCAGTTCCACATATAGCACATGCTTTTACTTTAATCAGAATTTCATTTTCTGATGGGTCGGGTATTTTTACATCTTCAATTTCAAGTTTTTCAATGTCTTTTAAAATTGCACCTTTCATTTCTTTACCTTTTTGTAAATTTCCTTAACTCTTTTTTTTATCTTTTCATTATAAATACCACATATTTCTTCCAAAACAAAATCAATTCCTCTCTTCTTCTTAATTTCCTGCAATTCTATACTTTCTCTATCAAGTGAATAATTATAGCATAAAGCAGTTGCAAGGACAAAACATACATTTTCTGGAAAAATATTATATTCAAGACATAAATTAATTGCACCAACAATTCTTTCATTTTTACTGATTTTCCTCAAAGGTTCTCTTCCAACTCTGTAAATAGTATCTCCAAGAAGTTTATTATCAAATCTCATATTAAGGTCAGAAAAATAATTTTCAAGTTCTTCTTTGCCAAAATTATATTTTTTTATAAGTGCCTCCTTAATTTCCTTTTGGACATTTAAAAGTAGATTTAAAATTTCCTTATCCTCTACACATTGCCAAATATAAGTATAACCTTTTAGGTAACCATAATAGGCAAGAGATACATGAGAAAGGTTATGGCCAAAAAGTTTTAGTTCTTCATATTGATGTAAATTAGAAACAGGTAAAAAACCAACTATTTCAGGAATTTTTCCTTTAAATCCATTTTTATCAACAGGGAGAATTTTATATGGTTCAACCTTAACAAGCAATGGATTTTCTTTTTTTTCTTCTTCTGTTAATGGAGAAGTCATTCTACTTATAACTGTTTCAACAAATCCAACATTCTTATTTAAAAAATCAATCTCTTTTTTTTCAAGAAGCCCTTTATTTAAAATTTCTCTTTTCAATTTTTCTCCTGCACCAAGTAAATTTTCACATATAACTATATTTAAAAAAGAACCATTTTTAAACTTCTCCTTTATTCCTTTAGCAAATATTTCAGAAAGAGAAAATAAATTTTTAGCACCAACAGAAGTAAAAACAATCTCTGCTTCTGAAAACTCTTTTATTATTTCATCTTCATTTTTTAAGTTAATTGCCTTAAAGTTAGTGATAAATTTTTCTTCTTTTTTTCCTCCAAGTAGATATATTTTGTATTTACCTTCTTTATTTAGTAAATCAACAATTTTTTCATCAACATCAACAAAAACAATAAAATATTCTGAATCAAAACATAATTCACCTATAAAACCTCTTCCAATCTGACCTGCTCCAAAAACAATTACTTTTTTCATATCCTTAATTTTAAATCATTTTCAAAAGATTGTATAATAAAATAAATGGGGCAGTAGCTCAACGGGAGAGCGTCCGCTTCGCATGCGGAAGGTTGCCGGTTCAAGTCCGGTCTGCTCCAATATTAAAATGAGAATACTTTTAACAAATGATGATGGTATATTTTCGGATGGATTGAAAATACTTTATAAGTATTTAAAGGAAATTGCAGAAATTTTTATTGTTGTTCCTGAAACAGAAAAAAGTGCAACAAGTCATTCTATTAATTTACTTAATCCTGTAAGGGTAAAGGAAGTTAAAATAAATAATTTTTTATGTTTTGTTGTAAGTGGAACTCCTGTTGACTGTGTAAAAATAGGTGTAAGGAAATTAATAAAAGAAAAAATTGATATGGTAATTTCAGGAATAAATCCAGGACCAAATCTTGGAATGGATATATTATATTCAGGGACTGTTTCTGCTGCCTGTGAAGGAGCAATCCTTGGAATTCCTTCAATTGCTGTTTCAATAGCAGATTATAAAAATTTTAAATTTGATGAGTGTTCAAAAGTTGTTTTAAAGTTAATGGATAAAATAAAAAATCTAAAATTCCCGAAAGATACAATTTTGAATATAAATATACCCAACAGGAAAATAAATGAAATTAAAGGAATAAAAATAGCTTATCAAAGTAAGAGCAGGTTTAATGAAGAATATGAAAAAAGGATTGACCCACGAGGCAATATTTACTTCTGGCTAAAAGGTAATTTTAAAGAAGTAAAAGGGGAAAAATACAGTGATGTTGATGCAGTAAAAAATGGATATGTTTCTATCACTCCAATACAACTTAATCTCACAAATTTTAATTTTTTAAAAATTTTAAAAGCAGGAAAATTTGAAAAATTTAAATTTAAGTAGTAAAATAATACTTTTATAACGGAGGTCTGAAATGTCAATAACATATAGACCACATAAATTGAGAAGAAAAAGGAAAATTGGATTTCTTGCAAGGATGTCAACGAAAAGTGGAAGGAAGATTATCAACAATAGAAGAAGAAAAGGGAGAAAGCGACTTGCTGGATGATTAAAAAGAGAATAAGGGAGATACTTAAAAAAGGAAAGAAAATAGAAACAGAGTATTTTAAATTATATCTTAACAAAAGAAATGATTTGAAAATTGGTTTCTTGATAAGTTCAAAAATAGGCAAGGTTGTGAAAAGGAATAAGGCAAAAAGAATAATAAGAGAAATAGTAAGAAATAACTTCAAAAAAGGTGATTTTATATTAGTTTTGAAAAAAGAAATTATTGAAAAAAGAAAAATTGAAGAAGTTTTTGAGAAAATAAAAAATGAGATTTATAATTCAATTAATTAGGTTTTATCAAATCCTGTTTTCACCTGTTTTTGGAAGGGTTTGTAGATTTTATCCAAGTTGTTCTGAATTTATGATACAGGCAATAGAAAAAAAAGGTTTTAAAGGTATTTTATTAGGTATAAGAAGGATACTGAGATGTCATCCATTTAATAAAGGTGGATATGACCCGGTGGAAAAATGGATAAAATAAATGAAGAAATAAGATTGTTAATTGCATTTACACTTTCAATATTAATTATATTTATTTTCAGCAGATTTCAAACAACAAAAAATTCTCCCTCACAATACAAAAAAATTCAACAGGAGCAACAGATATTAACTCCTGAAACAAAAACAGAAATTATACAGATACCTGAAGGTGAAACAATTGAATTTGAAAATAAAGATTATTACTTAACACTTGATAAAAAAGGTGGATATATAAAAGAAATTGGTCTTAAGAAATTTTTGAGAAAAAACGAAAAATTTTTTCCCCTGAGTGATGGAAATTTATTTTTTTATACTCCTGGAGTTCATTCAGAATTTGAATACAATTTAAAAATTTCTAATCTTAATAATGAAGTTTTTTTAACGAAAGAAACTCCTGATTTTTATTACCAGAAAAAATTTAGAGTACCTGAAAATAATTATATTTTCCAGTACGAAGAAATTCTCAAAAACAAAACAGATAAAGATACAGAACTTAAGGATTATAGAATTGAAATCTTAAAAATTAACTTACAAAACATAAAAGCACAAAGAAGTTATATTCCACCAAAAATAATTGTTGGAATGAATAAATTTTCAGTTTTTATTGACCCATATAAAATTAAAGAAAAAAAGATTTATAAAAATTGTAACTGGGTTGGATATTCTTCAAGATATTCTCTTGTTTTCATTTATATTCCAGAAAAATCCAATATAACAATTGAACCTGATTCAAATTTTATAAATTTAGTCCTTTTATATGAAAATTTGAATTTTCACAAAGGAGAAGAAAAAACATACCAGTTTAAATTTTATGCAGGACCATCTGATTACTTTATTGCAAGAAATTACATAAAAGAGGATGTTTTTGGAAAAGGTTTTTTTACAGTAATTGGAAGGTTTTTGTTTTTTATTTTAAATGGTATTCATAAAGTTATTCCAAATTGGGGATTAGCAATAATCATTTTAACTTTTATAATAAAGATTTTATTTTTCCCATTGACAAGGAAAAGTTTATATTCAATGAAACAACTCCAAAAATTAAGACCGTATTTACAGGATATACAAAAAAAATATAAGGACAATCCCTATCAATTACAGAAAGAACTTATGAATATTTATAAAGAATACAATATAAATCCATTTGCAGGCTGTCTTCCAACTATAATTCAAATCCCTATATTTATAGGTTTTTTTCTTGCTTTAAGAAATTCTATATTTTTAAGAGGAGCACCTTTCATATTATGGATAAAAGACCTCTCTATGCCTGATACTGTTTTTAAGATAAATGGTTTTCCAGTGAATATCTTACCAATTTTAATGACAATAACTTCTTATTTCCAGCAAAAACTAACTCCCCAAACAGAACCAAGTCAGAAATCATTAACAATACTTATGCCATTGATGTTTCTTTTCATCCTTTATAATTTCCCATCAGGTCTTTTACTCTACTGGGTTACAATGAATATAGCAAGTTTAATTGAACAATACTTTGTTTCCACAAATTCTTTCAGAATAAAACTTAAAAAATAATTAATCAGAAAATTCAAATTCTGTCTCTGCAGTCCATTTTGCTCCCCAACCAGGTTCAAAGTCAAGTATATTGACAGAACAAATTGATTTATTTTTTGAAAATTCTATAACATTTCCCATTCCTTTATCCTGAATTTCAAAACTCAATTTTATTCTTTTGTTTTTGTCAAATTTAATATCCTTCAATTCTTCCCATGGAATTGCAAATTCATATATGTATCCATTTTCATCGCTTTTTACAATAACTTTTGATTTTTCAATTTTACATTTTTCTGATAAAAATTTATAGTCAATTGGAAGTGGATGCAGATAATAAAATTCAGGTGTTCTTACTCTCATTATTTCTGCATTACCATCATTTGTTGGATAAATTAAATACTGATATAAAGCAGAAAGATAATGTCCAAATCTATATAATGGAGAACCTGGTGAAAAAACTTCATATTCTTTAATCCAGTTTTTTCTTTCAATGTTTCCAAGTGAGATTTTTATCATATCACCACTTGCTGCAGGAATTGGTCCAATTTCTGCATAAACATAATCACCCGGAGGATTTTGAAACTTATGTAGATTTTTGCCTGAAAGTAAAGAAGGAAGTATATCCTTTGTTTTATCTTTTACTCTTGCCATTCCATATAAAAATTCATCATCATAAGCAAAAGAAACTTCTGCTGCAAAATCAGGCATCTCATTAACAAAATTTTCCCATGGATACCATGCCTTCAATGTTAAGTCCTCTCCTTTTTCCCCTTTAATTAAAATTATAGGTATTGCTCCAATTGATTTCCATTCATCTATGTCTCCATCAACTTGAATTTTACCCTTTTTAACTACACAAATTACAAGGTCTTCATTTAATCTTGCTTCACCTATATCTGTTTTGACAATTATCTCTGATGGAAATCTATTTATGTCTTTTTCATATTTTTTAATCCTTATTTTCAAAATCTTTTTTTCAAGTGGTTCAAGTGTAAAATTAAATCTGTCTTCTTCATATTCAATACCAGAACTTTTTATAAACAATATTCCTTTTACTTTTTTCCTATGAACATTCTTTAAATCCACATTCAGTTCATTATCCTTACCTATTTGATGAACAACAATTTCACATGGTCTTAACTTATCATATTCAGCACTACTTAAAATATTTTTGAAATTATAAAATTCTGTCTTTGTTACAAGATATTTTGGATTTTTGTCAACAGGAATTAAAATTTTGCCTTTTCTCTTTTCAATTTTCAATTCATTACCATAAATATCATATACCTTCAAATCAGAAATTTCTTTTATAATCATAATTGGTTTTTCTTCAGAAAATTGTCCCCAGAATACTGCATCTTTCCACTGATAAACACCACATAATGAAGTTGTTGCAACAGCAACATTTTCATTCTTTCCATTAAAAAGTAAAACAAAAGGGGGCCTTTCAGGATGTGCAAATCCCTTAAATTCTTTATTATTCAAAAATCTCGCAAAAGCACTTGACCAGGCAACAGATGTGTTTGGGAAACCATTTTTATCAAAAATCAAATTTGTTACATAAAGAGAAACTTTTTTCCAGCCAAGAGCAATTTCAGCAAGAAGATTTCTAACTGTTGCACTGTCTCCCATCCATGTCATCCATGTTTCTGTATCCCAGACCTCTTTTCCATAATAATTTGAAAGTGCAGGCGAATAACATGCCTGAACAGGTAATTCATAATGGGTTGATAAAACATCTACATCTTTATCCATTCCTGCTGCAAATATCTTCCAGTTTGTATTATGAGAAGAATCAGCACCTACCATTTTTATATCAGAAGAAATCATATCCCTTGCTTCTTTAACTTTTTTAAATAAATTTCTATAATGTTCTCCTGTTGACTTCCATCCACTTATTCCACCGCCTTCCCATGGTTCATTCCACATATTAAATGCTTTATTTACATCTTTATATCTCTTTCCATATTCATACCATGCATTTTTCCAATCATCATAAAATTCTCTTCCAGGAGACCAATCAAGTTTTATCTTGAAATTTTTATAAGGTATATCAAAAAAATCACCTTTTGGTTTTGCCCATTCAGGTGCGCCTTCAGTTAATGTCATAACATAGATTTTGTTTTTTCTACATTCTTCCATAAATTTATCCATATACCATTTAAATTCTCCCTTTTTAGGTTCAAATCCATTCCAACCAACTTCATATCTAACCCAGTCAACACCTATTTTCTTAAGTCCTTTTAAAAACTCCTCTTTTCCACAGGATGCCATTAATAAACCATCGTAATTAAAGTTCTCTGTATCCCTTTCGTAAACAATTGAATAATTCATAATATGTAGGGGTAAAACTCTGTCATTCTCTTTTAAAACAAAAAATAAAGAAAATGTTCCATATTTACTTGAAGGCAATTTTAAAGAAAACTCTTTTTTCTCATTCTTTTTAATTTCTGTCTTCCCACTGCTTCTATAAACCATATCCTTTGCTATAAACCTATTTCCAGGAGACCAAATACCCTCTCCTTTATCATCAGAAAGTATGGAAAAATAAGAAATAATCTCATATTCAATTTTTCTATCCCTATCGGATACTAAATTAAAAGAAATATTGACTTCTTCACTTTTGAAAAAGATGAAATTTGTACCTGTCGATTTTACTTCTTTTTTAATTTCTCCTTCAATTCCTTCAATCAACTTTAAAGTAGATAATTTTGAATTTTCGGGTGAAGCAAATATTATTTCATTTTCTCCTTTTTTCAAATTAAGTGGAACAGTGTAAAGAAAAATAAATGATTTTCTCTTCTTTTCAACTGGTATTATAGTTGGTATATATCCCTCATTCCATTCCTGTTTATGTAAAATTTCTTTTCCATTTATTTTAAGTAAATATCTAATACCTTCATTCTGAATATTATCAGGAAATGCTCCTTCAAACTTCAAAAAATATATACCATCCTTTTCAAGATTAAGTTTATACCTTAAATTCCCTTCTTCCAACTTTTCAAATTTTTTAAAATCAAACAATATATCGGAGAATATAAACTTAAAGGGAAAAAATAAAAAAATAAATAACTTTTTCATTTATCTCCTCCTTGTTCTGATTTAAAATAAACTGGTTGAATTAAACTCTTTTTTAAATCACTCCTGCTATAATAAAAATTAAGCAATGCTCCACCAGCCCCTTGGAAATATTCAATTAAAATCTTATGCCAACCCTTTTTTAATTCAATCTCTCCTATATCTTCTTTTACTGCATGATGTGTCCAGTTATTTATAATTTGTTTATCATCTACGGAAATCCTTATTCCATCATCTGAAACTGTGTAAAAAGTATATTTATCATCCTTATCAATGTAAATAAATCCAGTATATCTTACTGCAACCATTTCTGTTTGCCCTACTTTTTCCTTCAATAATTTCTCATCAATATAGACAAATGGAGTAATTTCTGTTTTTTTAAGATTTGTAAATTCACCTGGCTTACTTGAAGTATAATACTCAACTTTTAAACCCAAAGGCAAACTTTTTGGGTCTTTTTCTGTCTCAAAAAAATAATTTTTCTCCCATACATAAGAAGGTGATATTATTTTTACTCCATTTTTATCCTCTGCTTCAACCTTAAATTCATATTTTAAACCAGGAAAAAGATTATCAAGTTTTACATTTGTTAAATTAGAGTATGTCTTTGAAGTCCATACATTTTCAAATTGGGATGAGATTGATGGATAAAAATTAATTGAAATCTTTGAAGGTATATTTGTTTTTACTTGAATAGTCGCTGTTTTTGTCCCAGTATCAAGAATTTTGATTTCTTTAATTGAAACAGGGACTTTTTTTTCTTCAATTATTATCAATCTTGGATATTCAACTGCCTCTATTTCAAGTTTCACATTGTCTTTTCCTTTATCTAAAAGTTTAAATGGAATTTCTTTATTTTCAATTGGGTCATAATATGTAATTTTTGCATTTTCACCATAAATATTTTTTATTATTAATCTGAAATTCATAGAAGGAAGTGGATTTGTAATATCATAACTCATAACATAGACAGCAAATACAAACTTATTTTTATTAATCTGAAATGGTAAAAATGTAAACATATCTCTGTAATAGAGTTCAGGTGGATTTGGGATATTTTCTTTCTTTTCTCCAACATATTTCACATTTTCAAATACCTTATATTGTTTCCCAAGAGAAACCACTTCTATATCAATTTGCCTCACTTCTTTCAAGTCCTCTGAGTCCTTAAATTTATCAAAAACATTTTTTAATGCTTTCATCGCTGGTGAATAAAGTTGGTCTTCTGGATATTTTGAGTATTCCTTTGGATTTATATTTGATAACAAAATCCCCATTCCTCTATTATCTTTATCATATGTGCAGAAAATATAAACCTTTGAAATTCCTTTATTTAACCAAAAAAGTAATGCTCTTATAATTGTCTTTGCCTTATATTTTAATGCTTCTTCTTCATCTGAAATACCTGCCTCATAACCGTTAAATCCGTGTTCTGTTAAATAATGGTAAAATCTTTCAACTCCTTCAGGCCTTGCTTTTCTATTAAGTGGAAATAAATGGTGAGTTAATCTTTCTGTCTGGACTCCAAGATGAGCCCAACCCTCTGGCATACACCAAGTTAAGTTATCAGGAATATATCCTTCAATA
>Ga0116167_1001419_pt1 | contig 22009 bp, 15 predicted proteins | sample AD_JPNMR3_MetaG_FD_89794 | JGI IMG/M metagenome (GOLD analysis project Ga0116167, IMG submission 89794) | Active sludge microbial communities of municipal wastewater-treating anaerobic digesters from Japan - AD_JPNMR3_MetaG | ecosystem: Engineered > Bioreactor > Anaerobic > Digestate | place...
TTCTGAAACGCGAATTCCTGAGCCATACAAAACTTCAATAATGGCTTTGTTTCGATGACCTTCAGGTTTACTTAAGTCAATAGCAGCAACCATAGCATTGATTTCGCTTACGGAAAGCACTTCTGGCAGCCGCAAACCAATTTTAAGACTTTCGAGTAATTCGGTAGGATCTTCAGTAATAATATTTTTATAAATCAAGAAATGATAAAAAGAAGTGATACCAGAGATAATTCGTGCCTGCGAACGAGGATGAATTCCTAAGTCCCGAATTTCGATGAGGAAATCACGAAGATGCTCGGTAGTAGCTTGTTCCAAAGGTATATGAGCCTCTGATAAATATTGTGATAGTTTTGACAAGTCTCTTTCATAAGCATCAATCGTATTGTCTGACAGGCCTTTTTCAAGTTTTAAATAATAATGATATTCATCTAAAATCGGAAGCATACATAAAAATGTAGATAATAGAATATTTTGCAAAGATATAAAAAGAAGAGTGAATCAATAAAAAATTGCTTTTTCATCTTTTTCATCTTTTTCACACAATATCTATCCATAAAGAAAAATTATAAACCGCTACATAATTAAATATTAGAGTTATAAATATGCTATTGCTAATTTTAAGTAAGGTGAAAGGAAATTTTTATTATGTAATGATAGTAAATACTTTTAATTTATTTCAATATTCGAGAAAATTTACTTTTCATAAGCTAAATGACAATAGGGTAATATAAGAGTATCTTTAAACTTGTAAGTAAACGTTACACTCAAATTTGCCAAAGTATCTTTTCTTTTAGAATATTGAGTAATAATACCATCAAGATAATCAGAAAAAGAATAAATCCATCCTAATTCTGCACCTATCGAAAAATTAGAAGTAAGATGATATTGATAACCTATACCTACTGGGATAATAGGTGTCGTATCTGTGAGTTTAACTTTATCGTAAGGTCTATCCGATGGAGTTTCAGAAATAGATAGTCCTTTTCTCCATAATTTTGAATCGCTATTTAAAATACCTCCACCTAAATAAATATACAACGTGTGTAAATTCAATTTATAAGGATCAAAACCACCTAAAATAACGTATTCAGCTTGCAAAGAAAAGCCAACTACTTTATTTTTATAAGAATAATCTCTCATTTCATTTCTTGAATTAGCATCATCTCCTACAAATGATCCATACAATACATTTATTTCATAACCTAAATCTTTTTTAAATAACTGTCGGAGTCCCAAAGAAACTAAATAACGTGTATTAGAAATATCCCAATCATTAATACCGTTTAAAAATTGTTTCTGATAGGACCCACCAACATCACCAAAACAATATGCCAAGCTTACAGAGTTTAAAACAACAGACATAGAACTACCACCAGTACTTATTAATCCTTTTTTTTGACTATAAATAGGGAATAAGCATAAAATGACAAGTTGAATTATAACTAAAAATTTTTTCATAGTATTAATTTTTTGAACTTGTTAAATAATTGCTTCCAAATAATATTAATTTTTATTGAAAAATTTTTCAGTCTTTTTTTACTAATATCTAAAACTACTTCCTCCAACAAATTCCCGCAGTAAAGAAGTAGGCGGAATTTCACGATCAGGAATGGCAACAAAATAACTTAAAAATTTTAATAAACGATGCGCTTCCGTATATTCATCACAATATTTAGGTATTTCAGAAAGTAACGGTTCTGCATACCGTTTTAGTACAGCAAACTCAAAAAGTAAAGCAGAATTAAACATAATGTCTGCATTTTCCTGAAAAGGGAAAATCCATTTTTCTTCCCCTTTCCTTACACTTTCCCAGCGAGCGATAGTTTCTCGAGCCGAATAATTTCTAAATCTTGAATCGCGGATGATTCGTCGCAACAAGCGTGTATCGGTGGTAGGAATCCAATTATGATCATCAATAGAAATGGTAGTCAGAGCAGATACATAAATTTTAAAAGTTGCCTCTTTAGGTATCTTTGGAATTAACTCCGGATTAAGAGCATGTATGCCTTCAATAATTAAAATGTTTCCTTCTCGAAGTTTTATTTTTTCTCCACGATAATATCGTCGCCCTTCTTCAAAATCAAAGAAAGGCAGCTCAATTTCTTTACCTTTCAATAATTGAATCAGATGCCGATTAAGCAATTTTAAGTCTAACGCATGCAAATGTTCAAAATCCAGTTGTCCATTTTCATCCCGCGGTGTTTTTTCTCGATCTACAAAATAATTATCAAGAGAAATGATAATAGGTTTGAAATGGCAAACCATTAATTGAATAGATAATCTCTTGCTAAAAGTCGTTTTTCCTGAAGAAGAAGGGCCTGAGACCAATACAAACTTTACTTTATCACCTCGCTGAGCAATCATATCAGCGATCGCTGCTACTTTTTTTTCATGCAAAGCTTCTGAAACCTTTATCAAAGTAAAAGATTGTTTGTTTAAACATGCAATGTTAAATTCCCCTACATTACTCAAATTCATTATTTTATTCCATTCAATATACTCTTTAAATATCTCATATAATTTTGGTTGTGGAATAATTTCTTCTAATTCGGTTGGATTTTCTCTGTTAGGAATACGAAGCAATAAACCATCATAATAAGGTATTAAATCGTATAAACTTAAATAGTCAGTTGAAGGTAATAAAACACCATTATAATAATCTATATAATCATCTATTCGATAAAATTTACAATAAGGAATGCCCAACGTATCAAAAAGAGTAATTTTATCTTTCTGATATTGTTGCTCAGCAAATAATCTCTTTACTTCTTGTGTCTGTTTTTCTTCTACGATAATGGGTTTAGCTTGAGAAATAATTAAATTTACTCGTTCTTTGATTTGAGAAAGCAAGACTGATGTGACAGGTTCATTTAAATTGTTAATAGTGCAGTAATATCCTTTGGAAATAGGATGTTCAATTCGGAAAACACCATAAGGGTATAATTCTGAAAGAGCTTTTGCAATTACCATTGTTAGCGTTCGGACATATACCCGCATTCCTGAAGAAGTGCTCAAATCAATAAAATCAATATCTTTGGGTTTATATACCAAAAAATTAAGATCTTCAACTTTATAATTGACACGAGCTGCAACTACCTGATATTTTAATTTTATATTTAAAGATTGATAAATTTCAAGTAAAGAGGTACCCAAAGGAAAATCATGAAACGAACGCGTATTTTTGCAATAGATAGTTACTTTTTTATCCATAATTTAAACTTCTTAATATAAAATGTATTTTCATTTTGATTGTAAATATACATCTTTTTTTATTTCTTTACTTTTAAGAATTCAAAATTTGAATAACTTTGTAGTGAAATCTTAAAAAAATGATTATATAATGCATTATACATTTTATGATTTTTTGATTCTGATTGGCTCGTTGGGTATATTCCTTTATGGGATGAAGGTAATGAGCGAGGGATTACAAAAAATAGCGGGCGAACGTCTTCGTGCTATTATGACTGCAATGACCAAAAACCGTTTTAGTGGAGTTTTAACAGGCTTATTGATTACCTCCATAATTCAATCTTCGTCCGCAACAACAGTAATGGTAGTAAGCTTTGTAAATGCAGGTTTACTTACACTATATCAAGCTATTACTGTAATTATGGGGGCTAATATTGGTACAACAGTTACTGCATGGGTTATTTCTTTATTTGGCTTTAAAGTAAACATTGCTTCTTTTGCGGTTCCCCTTATAGGACTTTCAATACCTTTTATTTTTTCTTCAAAAAGTAGACGCAAATCTATAGGCGAATTTTTAATCGGATTTGCGTTTTTGTTTATGGGACTTGAAATGTTAAAAAATTCAGTTCCGGATATTCAAAGTAACCCTGAAATTTTAGCATTTCTTTCCAAATATACCAACTATGGATTTGGGTCAGTTTTATTATTTCTTTTAATAGGTACCATTTTAACTATTATTGCGCAATCTTCAAGTGCTATAATGGCTATTACCTTGATAATGTGCAGCAAAGGTTGGCTTTCATTTGAACTGGGAGCAGCGATGGTGCTCGGAGAAAATATTGGTACAACCATTACTGCAAATTTAGCAGCGATACCAGCTAATGTTTCGGCTAAACGTGCAGCTCTGGCTCATCTTATATTTAACGTTTTTGGAGTGATTTGGATATTAATATTTTTCTATCCTTTTATAAATTTAATTTCCTATATCATTACTAACTTCGGGCCTGGAGATCCAAACTTATTAACCTCTTTTACCACAAGTTTAGATCCTGAAACTTTAAAAGTAATTTCATCAGATACCACAGCTCTCACTTCCGAACAACTAACCCTTAAGCAACAATTGCTTCAATATCAACTGGCAACTTCCTATGGATTATCTCTTTTTCACACGCTATTTAATCTTATAAATACATGCCTTTTAATATGGTTTGTTAATTTTATTGCTAAGGTTGTATCGTTTATCATCAAACAAAAAGATTCGGATGAAGAATTTCAATTGAAATATATATCAATAGGATTGCTTTCAACTTCTGAACTTTCTATTCTTCAAGCATGGAAAGAGATTAAAGTTTATGTTGATCGAGCTCAAAGAATGTTTCAAATGGTACGAGAATTATATTATGAAAAAAATGAAGATGAATTTGTTAAAAAGTTCAGCAGAATTCAAAAGTACGAAAACATTAGTGATAGGATGGAAATAGAAATAGCTCACTATTTGACAAAGGTAGCAGAAGGGCGATTGAGCGAAAAAAGTAAATTTGAGATCCAAACTATGTTGCGAATTATTTCTGAAATTGAAAGCATAGGAGATAGTTGTTACAACCTCGCCAGAATACTCATGAGAAAGAGAGAAGACAAAGCAATTTATACTCCTGAAATGGATGAGAATGTAAATAGAATGATGGATTTGGTTGAAAAAACCCTCACAGAAATGAAAAAAAATGTAGAAAACAATCAGGCAACCGATCAGGAATTAGCTAAAATTCAAAATTTGGAAAATGAAATAAATAATCTTCGAGATCGGCTTAAATTTCAAAATATTGATGATGTAAAAGAACAAAAATACGATTACTTAGCAAGTGTTACCTATATGGACATAATTGCAGAATGCGAAAAAATGGGCGATTTTATTATCAATATTGTTGAAGCATTGAACGAAGCAACGAATAAAAAGGATAAAATTCCATTACTCCAATTATAAGCTGAATTCGAATAATTAATAAGAATGGAAAAATTTTAATTTGAATTATTTTGTTCTCATCTTTACCCTAAAAAATTTTCCTAATGGTCTGGATAAATTCATTTCGCATGATAACTTGCGATAAAACAAAAACGCCGACTCATGAGGAATTATCGGCGATAAGGAGACTTTATCAAAAATCAACTTTTTATTCAACTTTGTGCTCCAATTGAATAATTTCCATTCCTGTTTGGATGGCTTTTTCATTCAAAGGAATTAAATGATGATAACGTTCAGGCAGTGATTTTTCCAAACCTTTTAGAACATTTTCCATTTTTACAATGGGGTGTATTTTTAAATAACCACCTAAAATAATCATATTTAATGTTTTAGCCATATCGTGAGCATAAGCATATTCAATAGCATCAATGCGATAAATGTTGATGTCTTTTCTGGTAGGGAATTTATGAAAATTGTTGCCATCATAAATAAGAATGCCACCTGGTTTCACTTTACTTTCAAATTTTTCTAACGAAGGTTGATTTAAAATAATAGCAGTATCATATGAATTGAGCACAGGAGAACTGATTTTTTCATCGCTCAAAATTACAGTTACATTGGCTGTTCCACCACGTTGTTCAGGTCCGTAAGAAGGCATCCAACTTACTTCCATACCCTGCATCAAACCAGAATAAGCCAATATTTTACCCATTGAAAGAACCCCTTGCCCTCCAAAACCAGAAATTATTATTTCTTCTTTCATAATTTAAATGTTAGCAATGAAAGTATTACTTTATCACTTTCAATTATTTAGTTTATTTTTTGAATTGAAAATTTAAATATTTTTTAAATCTCCCAGCGGATATTCAGGAAACATATTTTTCTCCATCCATTCATTTGCCTGTTCAGGTGTCATTTTCCATCCTGAATTACAAGTAGAAACAACTTCAACAACAGATGTTCCCTTGTTCATCATAGAATTTTCAAAAGCTTTTTGAATAGCTTTTTTTGTTTTTCGAACCGTAGCTACCGTATGGACACTTTGACGAGTTACGTAACATGTTCCGGGTAATTGAGCTAACAAATTAGTAATGTTCAATGGATAACCATTTAAAGCAATATTCCGTCCATAAGGTGTGGTAGAAGTCACCATTCCCTCAAGGGTAGTTGGTGCCATCTGTCCACCTGTCATGCCATAGATAGCGTTATTGATAAAAATGATTACAATATTTTCTCCTCGATTGCAAGCATGGATTGTTTCTGCTGTACCAATGGCTGCTAAATCACCATCTCCTTGATAAGTAAATACATAACGGTCAGGAAGTAATCTTTTAATAGCTGTTGCCACTGCTGGTGCACGACCATGAGCTGCTTCTTGCCAATCAATATCAAGATAATTGTAAGCAAAGACAGCACAACCTACAGGAGCAATTCCAATGGTTTTGTCTTGAATGTCCATTTCTTCAATTACTTCAGCAATCAGTCTGTGCACCAAGCCATGACTGCAACCTGGGCAATAATGCATTGGCGTATCATTCAAAACTTTTGGTTTTTGATATACCAAATTTTCTGGCTTGATTATCTCATTTATTGTCATTTTATACTTTAATTAATTTACAACTTAATAAACTTTTTTATTGACTGCTTGCAGTTTAAGGTAACATCATTTTTTTTAACTGATCCAGCACTTCATCAGGAGAAGGAACAATTCCTCCCATTCTACCGTAAAAGTTAACAGGAATATGTCCATTGACCGCCAATCGAACATCTTCAACCATTTGTCCAGCATTCATTTCTACTGTTAAGATAGCTTTCAAGGAATTGGACAAATTATTTATAATGTTAGTTGGGAAAGGATACAAAGTAATGGGTCGCAGTAAACCTGCTTTAATTCCTTCAGCTCGTGCCATTTCAACAACTTTCTGGCAAACGCGAGCACATGTTCCAAAAGCTACCATCAAATATTCTGCATCGTTGGTTTTCATTTCTTCATAGCGTACTTCGTTTTTTTCTATTTCGCGGTAGCGACTTTGAAGACGAAGATTAATAGCCTCCATTAGTTCAGACTGAAGTTCCAGCGAAGTAATAATGTTAGGTTTGCGGTCTGGGGTTTTACCTAACGTTGCCCATGGATATTTTTCCCTGATTTCAGCTTCAGTACGACGTGGCTTGAATGGTGGCAAAACTACTTTTTCCATCATTTGTCCAATAATTCCATCGGCAAGCATCATGACAGGAGTACGATATTGAAAAGCAAGATCAAATGCTAAACCAATGAAATCAGCCATCTCCTGCACAGAAGCTGGAGCCAATGTAATCAGTTTATAATCGCCATGCCCTCCACCTTTTACTGCCTGAAAATAATCTCCCTGACTTGCTTGAATAGTTCCTAAACCTGGTCCGCCGCGCATTACATTAACTATTACAGCCGGTAATTCAGCAGATGTCATGTATGAAATTCCTTCTTGCATAAGGCTTACTCCAGGACTCGAAGAGGAAGTCATGGCTTTCTTTCCGCAACCAGCAGCTCCGTATACCATATTGATAACAGCTACTTCACTCTCAGCTTGTAAAACTATCATCCCTGTTGTTTCCCATGGTTTAAGTTCCATGAGCGTTTCCATAACTTCGGATTGAGGAGTGATAGGATATCCAAAATAAGCGTCGCAGCCACAACGTACAGCAGCATGAGCAAGTGCCTCATTGCCTTTCATTAGCAGAACCTCTTCATTATTTTGTTTGTTTTTATTATCCATTTTTATATTATCTTACCATTAAGAAATTATTAAACTTTCATTTTATATACAGTGATACAGGCATCGGGGCAAACGTAAGCACACGCTACACAACCCACGCATGCCTCAGGATTAGTTAGTTGAGAAAAATTATATCCTTTTGAATTTGCTTCTTTTGATAAAGACAGGCATCGAGGAGGACAAGCAACTACACATAAATTGCATCCTTTACACCGTTCAATGTCTATTACAACAGCACCTTTAATTTTTGCCATTTTTTGATCTTTTAATCTTTTAATTTTCTAATGATATATTCTGAAGTTTTTCTGTTTTAAAAAAACTTTTAATACTTATCATTTTTTCGTTGCAAAATTAGTCAAATTTTATAAATCAGGGTGATAATTGTGGCAATATTGCTTTTTTGGTAAGAGTTATTTAACAAAGTGACAAGCTAAACTATTCAATTTCAATGTTATTTATGTTGTTTGAATAGCCAGCTTAAAAAATCAGGTTGTGCAAAAGCATAATCCCAACTATTATGTCCTACGCCTGGGAATTCAATATATTCTACTTTTTGAGAGCCATTGGCTTTTAGCTCAATAAAAGCATTTCGTGAATGTTCTGGTGAGACAACATCATCGCTGCCACCATGATAAATACGAATGGGCATATGACGAACTTTTTTAAGTCGTTCTAAACTCACTCCTCCACAAATAGGAATAGCTGCTGCAAATTTTTTAGGTTGTCTGCAAATTAAATCAAAAGTTCCCATTCCTCCCATCGAAAGCCCTAATACATATATTCGGTTTTTATCCACAGCTTCTTCTTTTGTGATTTTATTCAGAAGACGGATAACAAGCTGCATAGAAGGTGTCGGCTTTTTGGTATTTAAAAAAGCAAAATCTTTCCCTTCCTGATGAACAGGTGCCCAAAAATCATTTTCAGGACATTGAGGAAAAACAACTATTGCAGGGTAATTTTCTCTGTTTTGGGCATCGGTAAAAAGTGACGATCCATGAACAAGCTGTTTTTCATTATCTTTTCCTCGTTCGCCAGCTCCGTGTAAGAAAAGAACCAAAGGATAGGATTTAGTTTTGTCATAGTTTTCTGGAAATAAAATACGATAAGGCAACGTATCACCTTTATAAATAAATTCTTTTTTCAGAAATAATTCATTTTGAGCTGATAAGGGAATAAAAATCAGACAAGAAACCATTAAAAAGAAAAGTTTTTTCATCATACAAAAATTATTAAATGAATAACCCCGAGACAAGCCTCGAGGAATTCTTTTGATTAAATGTTAGTAAAAAATCATAATATAGTAAACCTTTACTTGCTTAAAAATCTTTATTTTCCCAGTTTTTGTAAGGATTTTTTCTTAACTGAGCATTATAAAATCTTTCCTCTCCTGTTACTTCTTTGCCTAACCAATCGGGTTTTTGAATAGGAGTGTTTTCACTTTCCAATTCTATTTCGGCAATGATAAGTCCTTCATTTTCGCCATGAAATTCATCAATTTCAAAACGTTGACCTTTAAAAATTACTTCATAACGAGTTTTTTCAATAATCCCTGGTTCGCATAGCTGAAGCAATTCCTGAGCATCTTGCAAAGGAATTTCTTTTTCCCATTCATAACGATTTAATCCATTTTTTTCTGTTTTTCCCTTGATGGTAATAAATCCTTTTTCTTGATTTTTGACACGAATACGAACAGTTCGTTCTGGTACAGAACATAAATATCCCTGAATAATAGTATAACTATTTTTAATCCATGGCTTGAAATCACCTTTTACCAAATATTTACGTTCAATTTCTTTTCCCATTTCAAAAAACAGAAAACTTGATTATAATAATGCAAATTTATGAAATAAATTTAAGGATACTCCAGATTTTTTTAACTTATTGCTACCTGTCGCAAATAGACTGATATGGGCAATATTGACAAAGTTTATTATTTGTAGCTTGATAAAAAGAAATGGCTGGATTAAAAATTTCTTCCAAACAAGTAATTAAATAAGTTTTAAATTCTTCTTCGTAAAAATTAAAATCTTCAATAATGATAGTTTCCTCCTTATTAGGTTTCAAAGTCAATTGCGAAGTAAAATCATTTTTAAACAGATTTTTTATGTAATATATTTCTGGCTGTATTGGTAATGAAGTGTTGGATTTGTATTTATACAACATACTATACAAGAAAGTTTGCAATATATATTTTGGACGATTATTTGCCTCGTGAGCAAAAACTTCTTCTATATTTTTAAAAGTCAATGAGCCATTTCCTGTTTTATAATCAATGATTCTTAAACGTCCTTCTTTTTCGTCAATTCTGTCAATGATGCCTTTTAAGTTTACTTTTTCTTGTCCATTTTGTATGGGGAATTCAAGTTGAAATTCCTTTTCAGAGCCAAGATATTTAAAGGGAGTATAAAATTTGTCGATTTTCAATAACTGAATAATATATTTTTTAAGCACATTTGCCACCAAAAGATAATTACCTTCCAATTTAATATTTTGATAATCTTCTCTTTTGTTAAAGTATTTTTCTGAAAAAGCTTTCTGAATAGCAATTTCGATTTGTGCCGAATCTTTTAATATGGTATCTAAATCAGAAGAATTGACCAACTTATTTTTAAAAGGCTGATAAAGAAATTCCATCGAACTGTGAAACAATGTCCCAAACATATCATATTCAATAGTTTCCTTTACTTCGTCAGCTTCTTTTAATCCTTCTACATACGTAAGATAAAATTGAAGTGGACAGTCAATATAAGTATTGATAGAACTTGCCGAAAGAGCACGATTCTCAGGCTGATTATTGAGGAAAGATTTCAATTTTTCAAGAACAGAAGCATTTTTCTCAATTTGTAAAACAGGTGAATTTTTGAAACTAATATCGTATAAAACATTTTTGGTAGTAAAAGGAACTTTGTAATGATATTGCAATTGATACAAAAACCGACTCACTTCTCCTTTTTGAAGTCCTTCTGTACGTGAATCGTAAAGTAAAAAAATATGTTTTGCATGATGAATCAATCGGTAAAAATTATAGGAAAAAATAGCTTCTTGATGTTCAATGGTAGGTAAACCAAATCCACGACGTAGATTATAAGGAATAAAGCTATTGGGTATAGTTTTTTTAGGAAAAAAATCCTCATTAAAGGAAGTGATAATTAAATTATCAAAATCCAACCCTCTGGTTTCCAGAACGCCCATAATTTGTAAGCCTTCCAATGACTCACCAACAAATGGAATGGTAAGTGAAGCAGTAATTTGACATATCAAACGCATCAAAGTATCCAAGCTCATTTCTATCGCAGAAGCATTTTCCTTGATTACTTCATTCAAACGTCGAAGAGTGAGGTAATATTGACTTGTAAAATTATACTCTAACTGATAACTCTGAGAAGTTTCCGAAATTTGCTGAAATTTTTTCTGAAGGATGACAAGAATCTGTAACAAATAAGTCAAAAAATTTTTCGTGTCTTCCTGAGGAGTAAAGATAGTTGCCAGCAGTTCATCGTTTTCAAATGCGTCTGCATCAACATAAATTAAATTGTTCTCTATTACAGTAGTTTGAATTTCTTGAGCCTCACGACCGCAAAGTAACGTAATATATTGATGATTTAAAAGATTGGAAACAGTTTGATGATAAAATAAATATCGATTATCAGTGATACGCATTTGTCGCTGTAATTCAAAAATATGTTCCAAAAGCCCTTGCACTGGTGTAATGTTTAATGGCAATCCCATTGTAACATTTACTTTTTTTATCTGTGGTGGCAAAGAATAAAGCAATGGCGTCAACAAAGTTTCGTTGGGCAAAACGACAGCAGTTTTTATCCATTCGTGGTCCGAAGTATCCGAAGGGTAAAGTTTGTCGAGCAATTCATAGGTTTGCTTTGCTTGTCCCACCAGCGAAGGAACGGCTATTAACTCGATTTTTTTATCTGATAAAGTTTCCTGTTGAGAATTCAGTGTAAATTTTGAAGGAAACATTTGCGTGTTTTCCTTATAAAAACGAGAAGCAGGATTGTTCTCATCACGAAGTTCAGCAGCTTCATAATCCCAATAAAAATCAGCTTGATTTTTATTCTTTAAATATGAAAAAAGTGTCTTTTCACAAGCATTTAAAGCATTAAAACCAATAAAAACAAACGGTTTGTTTTCCCATTGAAGAATAATTTCACCATTTAGCATTTTTTCAGCTACCCAACGATATATCATTCCTTCAGTAGCCAGGCTTTTTTTGAATAATGCTGACCGAAATTCCTTGTAAAGTAGGTAAAGAATTTTCCAGATAGAAATGAAATTTTCCTGAACTTTTTCAGCAGGAAAAGGAATAAAGTTTTTCCAAAATTGTTTTATAGCTTTTATTTGCTCTTCAGAAAAAGTTTTGAACTGTTGATCAATTTGTTTCAGCTCAGTAACATTGGTAAATAATTGTTGAGGATTAACAAGATGTTTATCAATTTCATCAAAATCGTTGAGTAACATTTCACCCCAGAAAACAAAAGTATCAAAACTTTCATTTGATTTGCTGATGTCACGATAAATTTGATAAAGTAAAAAAATCAAGCTGATTTGGTCTGCTGTTAGAAGTGAAGACGCTGAAGAAAAACATTCTTCGATAGTAAGTATTTCAGGTGAAAAAATTGGCTTTTGTGCTATTTCCGAAATATAATGCTGAAAAAAAATACCCGCTCTACGGTTGGGGAACACAAAAGTAAATTCACTGATTTTTTCCTGATATTGAGAATAATAAATTTCTGCTATGCGATAAAGGAATGAAGACATTTATAATTTTTTAAGGATAAAAAAACAGTAAAAATATAAAATTAAAACTTTCTCATTTAAAATTTGTAATTTTATAATTGATAGAGCGTCTTTCCGTGTTTTTCAAACAATGGTTTTGAAAAAATCAAATAAATAGAGAAAAATCTTATTTTTTCCAGAAGGCAGGAGTAAAAAGAACTAATACAGTGAAAAGTTCCAAACGTCCCAGCAACATAATAAATGATAAAAACCATTTGCTAAAAACTGGTAAATAAGCAAAATTCCCCATAGGACCAACCAATCCTAATCCGGGTCCAACACAGCTAAGACAAGAAATTAATGCTCCAATGGATTCTATAAAACCAACTCCGGAGACGCACAAAATCAAAATCCCAAAAATAGCCACAATCAGATATAACAAGACAAAAGCCAAAACTCGTGTAATAACATCTTCCTGTACCAAATGACCACTATAACGCACGGGAACCACAGCATTGGGATGAATTAATCGTTTAAATTCATAATAGCAGAATTTAAACGATATTACAATTCTTATCATTTTAATGCCACCTGCAGTAGAACCCGCAGAAGCACCTGTCAGCATTACAATTAACAAAATAATCCACGCAAAAGGTGCCCATTGCATATAGTCAACAATAGTAAATCCTGTAGTAGTCATCAACGAAGTAATAGTAAATAAAGCATCTCTCCAAGAATTTTCTATTTTATGAAAAGAAACAGGTTGGCTAAAATCGATTAAAGAAATAAAAATAATAATGGCAAAAGAAAAAAGAACGATTAAAAAATAACGGAATTCTTCATTTTCTTTTATCTTTTTAAATTTATTTTTAAAACCAAAATAATACAAGCTAAAATTCACACCTGCAAGTATCATAAATAATATGATGATGTATTGAATAAATGGAGAATTCCAATACGCTATACTGTTTTGTTTGGTAGAAAAGCCACCAGTTGCGATAGTGGTAAATGAATGGCAAACAGCATCGAACCAATTCATCCCTCCAATACGGAGTAAAATTGTTTCAGCAAAAGTCAATAAAAAGTAAATTAAAAACAATCGTTTGGCGGTTTCAGTAATTTTTGGATGAATTTTATCTTTGGTTGGTCCGCTTGCTTCTGCTGCAAAAAGTTGAGCCCCACTTGTTCCAAACATGGGTAAAAGAGCCAAAAAAATAACAATTATTCCCAGCCCACCCATCCACTGAGTGAAACTTCTCCAAAACAACATAGTATGTGATAATTCCTCAATATTGTTTAAAATAGTAGCACCTGTAGTAGTAAAACCGGAAATTGTTTCAAAGAAAGCATCAGTGTAAGAAGGAATATTTTTACTAATAAAGAAAGGCAAAGCACCAAACAAGGAAAAAATAACCCAGGCAAGTGTTACCACCAATGAACCCTCCCGCTTCCCCATTTCCTGAGAAGCATTTCGTCCTAATAATATTCCTAAAAGACCAATTAAATAACAAACACCAGAAGTTATAAGAAAATAATAGCCATCGCTTTCCTTAAAAACAAATGAAAGAAAGAAAACAAGAAGAAGAGCAGTCGCTTCACTTAATAATAAACTTCCCAGCATCCGCATTACTAACTTCACATTGATTTCTTTATTCATAGTCTTGGAATTTAGCTATTTAAGTTTATTATCTCATGTTAAACTTTTTTCAACAGTGTGGGAAAATATATTATCTAAAGCTCTATTAGTTAAAAAAGGGTTCAATTTTTCGAATAGATGAAGATATACAAAATACAATCACATGATCATCCGGTTTGATAATAGTATCACCATTGACAATACTGCCTATGCCATTTCTAACAATTCCCCCAATATTTACATTTTCAGGTAATTTTAAATCTTTAATTTTTGAACGGGTGATTTTTGATGTTGGTTTAGCCACAAATTCCACTACTTCTGCATCTGCTGCTGTTAAATTGCGAACATTGAGCACATTTGCATGTAAGGTAATTTGATAAATATAACTGGCAGCAATCATCTTTTTGTTAATTACTGCACCAATATCCAAACTTTCAGCCAGAGAAATGTAATCCAGATTTTCAACCTCTGCAATAGTTTTTTTTACTCCAAATTGCTTTGCTACCAAACAAGCTAAAATATTGGCTTCAGAATTGGAAGTTGCTGCCACAAAAGCATCTGCTTCTTCAATTCCTTCTTGTTTAATAATATCAATATTTCTGGCATCAGCATTAATAATTAATGCATTAGGAAACTTGTTCGCCAACAACAAACTCTTTTCTTTATCTCTTTCGAGCACTTTGGCATGGATATGGGAAGGAAGATTGAATAAGGTTTTTTGTGCAATTCGGCTACCTCCCATAAACATTACATTTCGAATTGGAAAATCTTCTTTCCCTGCTTGTTCTTTTACAAATTCCAGATTCTCAGGAGTTGTAATGAAATAAACAATATCATTAGCGAGTATTTCATCGGAACCTTTTGGAATGATTGTTTGACTTCCTCGTTTGATGGCAACAACTCTGTAACGGTTATGATCAAAAAAGCCTGTGCTAAATTTTTTATTTATGATAACAGCATTACTGCGAACTTTTATGCCTAAAAGGATAAGAGCATTATTGCAAAAACTCATGTTTTGACGCAACCAACTTGTTTTCAAAGATTCTACAATTTCATTGGCAGCTAACACTTCTGGATAAATTAAATAATCAACCCCCAACTTTTTGAAAAATTCTTTATTTTGTGGTAATAAATATTCGTAATTATTGATTCTTGCCAATGTTTTTACAGCACCTAAATTGGTAGCTATCATACAGGCAGTCATATTCACACTTTCATAAGGAGTGACGCCAATGAAAAGATCAGCATTTTCAACGCCAATTTCCTTTAAGTTATTAATTGAAGTTGGTGATCCTTCATAGGTCAAAAGATCGTAGTTCAAATCTAAGTCTTTTAATCGTTCTGGATTCTCGTCGAGCAAAGTGATTTCCATATTTTCCCGCGCTAACAATTTTGCCAAATGGGTACCAACTTCACCTGCTCCAACAATAATAATTTTCATTTTTGTAAATTTAATAGGAGAGAAATAAGCTACTGAAAAATTAAAGGTTTAATTTTTAAAAAATCATTTTATCGTAAATCTTTGCTTTCAAATTATCTTTTTTCCAAACATTATATTTGGTTTCAATTTTCGTTTTGTTTTTTCTTTTCCATTGACTTTCAGAATTTCAACAATAGTTTTGGCAATGCTTTCAGCATCCAAGCCTAACAAAGTTTGCAATTCTTCTATGCTTCCTTGCTCAACAAAGGTATCAGGAATTCCCAGCCGTTGGATTTTCGGCCTATCATTACTATTACTGAAAAATTCTGAAATGGCGCTTCCAAAACCTCCTTGTATCACTCCATCTTCAATGGTTATGATTTGTTTAAATTTTTCTCCAATTTCGTGTAGTAAATCTTCATCTAAAGGTTTTACATAACGCATGTCATAATGAGCAATGGAAACACGATGTTTGTTTTCGACTTTTTCGATAGCCTTTGCTACGTTGGCTGCTATCGTTCCTACTGATAAAATGGCTAAATCTTTCCCTTTTTTCAAGCATTCACCTTTTCCAATCGGTAAGATATTCATTGGTTTTTTCCAATCAATAATATTTCCTTCTCCTTTTGGATAGCGAATAGCAAAAGGTCCTGAATCTTCTTGTTGTGCAGTGTACATTAAATTACGGAGTTCAATTTCATTACGAGGGGCAGCAATTGTTAAATTAGGGATGCATCGGAGATAAGCCAAATCAAAAACCCCGTGATGAGTAGGACCATCTGGTCCTACCAGCCCAGCTCTATCGAGGCATAAAACCACATGCAAATTTTGAAGAGCAACATCATGAATAATATTATCGTAAGCTCTTTGCAAAAAAGATGAATAAACATTACAAAACGGAATCAATCCTTCTTTGGCCATTCCTGCTGAAAAAGTTACTGCATGACCCTCTGCTATTCCCACATCAAAAACTCTATCAGGAAATTCCCTTTGCATAATGGTCATAGAACATCCCGTAAGCATAGCCGGAGAAACGCCTACAATCTTATTATTCTCTTTAGCTAATTCTAATAAAGTTTCACCAAAAACATCTTGGAAAAGTGGTGGTTCTTTTTTCCCTCCATTTGATATATTTCTTTCACCTGTTTCAATATCAAATTTTCCAGGAGAATGCCATTCGGTTACAGCCTTTTCTGCAGGTTCGTATCCTTTCCCTTTCTTAGTAATGCAATGCAATACTTTAGGACCTTTGTAGTTTTTTATTTCTGTTAAAATCCGAACCAATTCTTCCACATCATGCCCGTCAACAGGACCAAAGTAACGTATGTTTAAACCTTCAAATAAATTATGTCGTCGAGTTAGAATAGCTTTTAAAGCATTATTAAATCGAATAATGTTTTTCTTTTTCGATTCATCAATTAAATCTAATCTTTTTAAAAGTAGATAAATTTTATATCGAATTTTATTATAGGTAGCAGAAGTAGTAATATCTACTAAATATTGATTTATTCCACCTTTCAAAGGATCAATAGCAATTTGATTATCATTAAGGATAATCAATAAATCATTTTTAGTCATGGAAGCATTATTCAATCCTTCAAAAGCCAATCCCCCCGTTAAAGCTCCATCGCCAATAACTGCTACAATTTTTCTTTGTTTTTCGTTTTTTAAATGTGAAGCCACATCCATTCCTAATGCTGCAGAAATAGAAGTGGAAGCATGACCAGTTCCGAAAGCATCATATTTACTTTCTTTTGGACTCGGGAAACCACTAATACCTTTGAATTGACGGTTTGTATGAAATTTATCCCGTCGGCCCGTAAGTATTTTATGAGCATAAGCCTGATGACCTACATCCCACACTATTCTATCATAAGGGCTGTTAAAAACGTAATGAAGGGCAACAGTAAGTTCAATGGTTCCTAAACTGGAAGCCAGATGACCAGGATGTTTCGAAAGTTCATTGATAATAAAAGTTCTTAATTCTTCACAGACAGTTTTAAGTTCTTCTTTATCAAGTTTTTTTAAATCATCTGGAGAATTTATCTTTGGTAAATATTGTAAAGGTTTTTCTGTCATTATAGTTTTAAAATTGCCCACAAAAATAATACATTATTTTATTCGTTAGCTACCTAATAATTATTATTTTTTATCCTATTACAAATTTACGTTTAAATTTTTTATAAACAATTATATGAAATCATAAGTTATCAATTTAACTAAAAATGATTTTTTACTTTCAACCTATTTTTTTATAATAATGAATAACCCCGAGGCAAGCCTCGAGGAATTCTTTTGATTAAAAAAGAAAATTTTTTTGTAAACTATTTGTTTTTTCAATTTCAAAGTTTATCTTTGCAAACAGAAATAAAGAGAAAATGTTCAGAGCAAATAGAAATATCAATAGAATCGTCGTGCTACTTTTGGTGAAAAATCAAAGGTGAGGATGGTTCTATATGGTTTACAATCATAAACAAAAAATAATGTTAACCTTCCTCCCAAACAATGAGGAAGGTTTTTCTTTATAGATAATAAAAAAATATTGAAATGGAATTACGAAGTTTAACAAGTACCAGTGGACGAAGAATGGCAGGAGCACGGGCTCTATGGCGAGCTGTAGGTATGAAAGATGAACAAATGGGTAAACCTATTATTGCTATTGTAAATTCATTTAGCCAGTTTGTGCCTGGTCATGTTCATTTACATGAGATAGGACAAAAAATTAAAGCTGAAATAGAAAAATTAGGATGTTTTGCTGCTGAATTTAATACCATAGCCATTGATGATGGCATTGCAATGGGGCATGATGGTATGTTGTATTCTTTACCTTCGCGCGACTTAATTGCTGATAGCGTGGAATATATGATGAATGCACACAAAGCTGATGCAATGATTTGTATTAGTAATTGTGATAAAATTACACCTGGAATGTTAATGGCTGCCATGCGGCTGAATATACCCGCTGTATTTGTTTCTGGCGGACCAATGGAAGCAGGAGAGTTAGATGGTGTTCAACTTGATTTAATTGATGCTATGGTTCAATCGGCTGATGAAAGTATTTCTGATGAACAAATTCGGCGAATTGAATATGCAGCTTGTCCTACTTGTGGCTCTTGTTCAGGTATGTTTACTGCCAATTCAATGAATTGTTTAACAGAAGCTATTGGTCTTGCTTTACCAGGAAATGGCACAGTTGTAGCAACTCATGTCAATCGAGAAAAATTGTTTGAAAAGGCAGCTCATTTAATTGTTGAGAATGCTTTTAAATATTATCGCGATAATGATGATTCTGTTTTGCCTCGTTCCATAGCGACACGTGCAGCTTTTCTTAATGCTATGACCCTGGATATTGCTATGGGAGGTTCAACCAATACAGTCCTTCATCTTTTAGCAATTGCCAATGAAGCAGAGGTTAATTTTTCGATGGATGATATTGATGAGCTTTCTCGCCATGTTCCATGTATTTGTAAAGTGGCTCCTAATACGCAAAAGTATCATATACAAGATGTTAACCGTGCTGGAGGCGTGTTAGGAATCATGGCAGAGCTCAACCGTGATGGTTTGATTGATACATCTGTTCACCGAGTGGATGGTTTAACACTCGAGCAAGCATTAGCAAAGTACGATATTATGTTACCAAATGTGGAGGATGAAATTATTCAACTTTATAAAAGTGCACCAGCCAATCGTTTCAATTTAACACTTGGCTCACAAAATTTTTATTATGAAGAACTTGATAGAGACAGAATAAATGGTTGCATTCGAGATTTAGTTCACGCTTATACCAGAGATGGCGGATTGGCAATACTAAAAGGAAATATTGCAGAAGATGGTTGCGTAATAAAAACAGCGGGAGTAGATGAAAGTATTTTAAAATTTATTGGACCTGCTAAAGTTTTTCATTCTCAAGAGGCAGCTTGTGATGGAATTTTATCAGGAAAAGTACAGGCAGGTGATGTGGTAGTGATCAGTTATGAAGGTCCAAAAGGAGGTCCGGGAATGCAAGAAATGCTTTACCCGACGTCTTATATCAAATCACGTCACTTGGGGAAAGAATGTGCTTTAATTACCGACGGACGTTTTTCTGGCGGAACATCAGGATTATCTATCGGTCATATTTCTCCTGAAGCTGCTGCAGGAGGGAATATTGCACTAATTCAAGATGGAGATATTATTGAAATCGATGTACCTCAACGTACGATACGAGTCAAATTGAACGATGAAGAATTACATTTACGTCGTGAAAAAGAATTATCAAAAGGTAAAAATGCTTTTCAACCAATAAACCGTCAACGTTCAGTTTCTAAAGCCTTAAAAGCTTATGCTTCAATGGTTAGCTCTGCTGATAAAGGTGCAATAAGAATCATTTGAAACTTTTTAAAAATATAAGGATTAGAAAAAAATAACCTTTGTTCTTATAGGAGTGAATAATAAAAATTGATTTATGAAAATTACAGGTGCAAAAGCATTAATGGAATCATTATTGCAAGAAGGAGTAAATACTATTTTTGGTTATCCCGGAGGAGCGATATTGCCAGTTTTTGATGCTTTGTATGATTACGATAAGGAAATCAAACATATTCTGGCACGCCATGAACAGGGTGCAGTACATGCTGCTGAAGGCTATGCTCGTGTATCAGGTAAAGTTGGTGTATCCATTATTACTTCAGGTCCTGCAGCTACCAATGTTATTACGGGCATAAGCGATGCAATGCTGGATAGTGTTCCGCTGGTAGTCATTACCGGTCAAGTTGGTGCAGGATTATTAGGCAGCGATGCTTTCCAGGAAATCGACGTCATTGGAATCACTCAGCCTATTACCAAATGGGCTTATCAGATTCGAAGAGCTGAAGATGTCGCGTGGGCGATAGCTCGTGCTTTTTATATTGCCAAAAGTGGACGTCCAGGACCAGTGGTTCTTGATTTTACAAAAAATGCTCAGTCTGAAGAAGTAGAATTTATTTATAAACCTTGCAAATTCATCCGCAGTTACATACCTGTTCCAGAACTGAATCCTTCTCAAATCGAAGTTGCAGCACAAATTATTAATTCAGCTCAAAAACCGTTAGCAATTGTCGGACACGGTGTAATTATAGGAGAAGCAGAAACAGAATTAAAGGAATTTCTGGAAAAAGCAGACATTCCAGCGGCATGGACCTTATTAGGTGCTTCAGCCATGCCTACTGATTTTCGTTTAAACATGGGATTTATAGGGATGCATGGGAATGTTGCTCCAAACATGAAAACCAATGAATGTGATGTTTTAATTGCCATAGGAATGCGTTTTGATGATCGAGTAACAGGCGATTTGAATACTTATGCAAAACAGGCAAAAATTATTCATATTGATATCGATGCTGCTGAAATAAACAAAAATGTGAAAGTAGATGCTCCTGTTTTAGCTTCGGTTAAAGATGCATTGCCAGCTTTGACAAAATTAATAAAACCAGCCAAACATCAAGAATGGATTGCTTCTTTTAAAGAATATACAGATCTTGAATTTGAAAAAGTTATTCAACGTGAAATTTTCCCTCAATCGGGCAAAATAACAATGGGAGAAGTAATTCATAAAGTTTCAGAAGCTACAGGGAAAAATGCCATTTGCGTTACCGATGTGGGGCAAAACCAGATGGCGGCTGCTCGGTATTTTGGGTTTACGAAAAGTCGAAGCTTAATTACTTCCGGAGGATTAGGAACAATGGGTTTCGGACTGCCGGCTGCTATTGGTGCAAAAATAGCTGCTCCAGACCGTACTGTTTGCCTTTTTGCTGGCGATGGCGGATTTCAGATGACTATCCAGGAACTGGGAACTATTATGGAACATCAAATTGGTGTAAAAATGATCGTTTTAGACAATCAATTTCTGGGAATGGTACGTCAATGGCAAGAATTATTCTATGAAGAAAGATATTCCTTTACCAGAATGAAAAATCCTGACTTTGTAGCAATTGGGAAAGCTTACAATATAGATGGAAGATGGGTGACTGAACGAGAACAGTTAGATGAAGCAATAGCCGATATGCTAAAAGATGATAAACCCTATTTATTGGCAGTAAAAGTAGAAAAGAAAGGAATGATCTATCCAATGATACCTGCAGGAACAACTGTTACTAATATTATCTTAGGAGATTGAAATAAATTCTATTCGTTTTATTTTCATGCTTATTTAAAATAGAAAAAATAGATATAAAAAATTTCACTACTGACCGACAAAAGATAAGATAAAAAAGAAGGGACAAGATGAAAGTCTCGTCCCGGGGTTGTAAATTTGTATTCCAAACTCAAATTAACAACCATGGGTAAAGATACAACAAAAA